>Ga0302316_10000471_pt1 | contig 35659 bp, 34 predicted proteins | sample III_Palsa_N3_2_FD_200456 | JGI IMG/M metagenome (GOLD analysis project Ga0302316, IMG submission 200456) | Peat permafrost microbial communities from Stordalen Mire near Abisko, Sweden - III_Palsa_N3_2 | ecosystem: Environmental > Terrestrial > Soil > Palsa > Peat permafrost | place: Sweden...
GTCTTGCGCAGGCGACGGATGTGCACGTCGACCGTGCGCTCCTCGACATAAACGCTGCCGCCCCAGACATGGTCGAGCAGCTGTGTGCGCGAATAGACCCGTTCGGGGTGGGTGATGAAGAAGTACAGCAGGCGATATTCGGTCGGCCCGATCGGGATGGCGTCCTCACCGGCAAACACCCGATGAGCCGGGCCATCGATGCGTAGACCACCCAGTTCGACCATGCCGGAACCATCGTCGCCCTGGCTACGCCGCAGCACCGCCTTGATCCGCGCGATCAGCTCGCGGGTCGAGAAAGGTTTGACGACGTAATCGTCGACGCCGGCTTCGAGGCCGTTGACCCGGTCCATTTCCTCGCCGCGTGCGGTGAGCATGATGATCGGGATTTCGCGGCTGAGCTCTTCCTTGCGCAAGCGCCGGGCAAGTTCCAGTCCGCTGGTTCCTGGCAGCATCCAGTCGAGCAGGATCAGGTCGGGTACCTGCTCTGAAATTGCCAGTTGCGCGGCACGCGCGTCGGCGGCCTGCATCGCGTCCATGCCGGCTTTGCGCAAGGCAAAAGCGATCATTTCGCGAATCGAGGTTTCGTCTTCAACGATCAGGATGCGCTTGTGCACGTGGTCCGCCGGTGGCTTATGACGAAGATATTGCAACGCATCAATGTTACGTGTCGATGACAGTCACGCAGAGTATCTCTCAATGTAACGGACCGTTGCTGTCGTGCGATGGTATGGCGCTGTCGAGCGAAGGTGTGCCGGGGACCGGGGGCGGCATGGCCGGATCTGCGCTTATGCCCAGGCACAGGCGCCCGTTGCACTGTTCGTTCTGCTGCGGTTGCTGCTGGCCGTTCGGATTGTCGTCGGTGCTTATCCGACGCTTGTGCAACTCCAGCACCAGCGGGGTCAGCTCGGTGATGCGCGCCTGGATGCGCACCCGCGCGTAGTAATCCAGATCGTCGCGCTTCAGCAGTCGCTTGAGTTGCTCCATCGCATCGAACGGCCGGCCGGAGTAATAGCTGGCATCGGCGAACGCTTCACCGGCGCGGACGCTGTCGCCGGCTTTTTCACTGGCGCGGGCATAGGCGCTGTAGATTTCCGGCTGATCGGCGTTGTCCAGCAACGGCCGTAGCAAATCTGCTGCCTGGCTGGCCTGCTCTTTGCTGCCTACGGTGAGAGCATTGGCATAGGCCAGTGCCACCGCGTGGTTGCGTGGCGACTGTATGTTGAGGTCACTGTAGAGGGCCAGCGCAGCAGCGCGCTGGCCGGCCTGGATGCGTGCATCGGCCAGCGCCAGTTTCAGGATCAGATTATCCGGATCTGATTTCAGCAACGGCTGCAATTGCTCGATCGCCTCGGCGCCGCGACTGCTGCGGGTGAGCGCGAGCGCATAGCCGTAGTGGTTTTCCGGTGTGTCGAAGCCATGCTGTTTTTGCAGATTGGAAGCGTAATACAGCACTTCCTTGGGTGCATCGTCCGCCAACACGCGCACCCGTTCGCGCATCAACGTATAGGTATTCAGATGATTGCCGGCCACCGTTGGCGAGACCAGCGTAGTGGGATCCTTGACGAAGGGGATCGGTGCCGTGGTTTTTTCCCACTGACTCTTGTCCAGGGTGGTGCCTGAAGGGCGCAGCTTTTGCGCAGCGATCAACGCGCCGGCACTCGCTTTGGCATCGCTGATGCGATCCGTCGTCACCGGGTGATCCTGCAGTAACGCCGGCACGCCTTCGCCGCCCGCCCCGGCGCTCATGACGTCTTCCATGCGCTGGAAAAAGCCAGCCATGGCATTCGGGTCAAAGCCTGCATTGGCCAGCGTCTGGATGCCGACGCGGTCGGCCTCGATTTCATCATGGCGGGTGAAGTTGATCGATTTCTGCGCGAGCAGGCCCTGGCCGCCAGCGAGTATCGCCATTGGTGAATCGCCGCTGCGGCTACCGGCACCGGCGGCGATCGCGCCCAGCAGTACCAGCGCCATGAGCGGGGTTTCCTTTTTGGATTCCTCGAACGCCCGCTGCAGGTGGTTCTGCGTGATGTGGCCGATCTCGTGAGCCATGACACTGGCCAATTCACCCTCGTCCTGGGTGATCGTGATCAGCCCCGAATTCACCGCGATGTAGCCGCCGGGCGCGGCAAATGCGTTGATTTCCGGATCGCGGGCGATGAAAAACGCGAAGTGTTCCTTCGGTTTGTCGCAGTTGGCGACCAGCCGGTAGCCCAGATCGTTGATGTAGTCGTCCAGCAGCGGATCATCCACCACCATGTCCAGCGCCTGCATCTGGCGCAGCATGGAGGCGCCGTAATCCTGGGCTTCCTGCGGTGAAATCAAGGCATTGGCCGAGCTGCCCAGGTCCGGCAGGCGCGTACTATCTTGCGCGCCGGCAGCACACGCCAGCCCGGCGGTGACCAGTGCCGTCAGCAGGCGTGGTGCGAGTCGTCGTGGTGCCATGGTCATAGGTTGGGTGACAATACCACTGTGACCGTGTGTTATTGGCTTCGGTTCACTGTGGGGTGGCAGCTTGAGCCAGCGGCTGCTGCCCCCATTTGATGAACCTGTTTTCTACTAGTTTGCGGAGTTTTTGCGATGCCCAAGATCGAGGTCTATTCGACTGCCGTGTGCCCATATTGCGTGGCCGCCAAGAACCTGCTCAAGTCCAAGGGGCTGGAGTGGACGGAGGTGCGCATTGATCTCGATGCCGCGCAGCGCGACGCCATGCTGGCGCGCAGCGGTGGGCATCGCACGGTGCCGCAGATCTTCGTCAACGACCAGTTTGTGGGCGGATTTGACGATCTGGTGGCAGCTGACCGCAGCGGCAAACTGACGCAGTTGCTGGGGCAGGCCGCATGAGCGACCGTCTTGCTGAATTCACGGCTTTCCGCCAACGCATGAACGAGCGGATCCTGGCCGAGGACAATCAGGTCGTACGGCGCTTTTTTGCGCTGGATACGCAGACTTACAAGGCCGGTGCGTTGGACGTGAAGACCAAGGAGATGCTTGGCCTGGTGGCGTCGCTGGTACTGCGCTGCGACGATTGCATCAGCTACCACATAGCCCAGTGCAAGGAAGCGGGCGTCGAGCGCGATGCGTTCTTCGAGGTGTTCAGTGTCGGGCTGGTAGTCGGTGGTTCGATTGTGATTCCGCACCTGCGCCGTGCGGTGGATTTGCTTGACCAGCTTGAGTCGGGCACGGCTGGCGAAGCGGCGAACTGCGCCGATCACACCTGAAGAGGCACCCCACTCGGGGTGCCTGAAAACGTATGCCTGAGCCGGGCAAGATCGTGTCGTCACACGACTCTGTGCGGCTTTTTGCAATGCTGCGTACGAGTATTTTCAACGTCTTGCGGGATCCTTTGACTGTTCGCGGGGCGCCACATCGGCGATAATTGACAGGTTTTCAGCCTGTGCCTGGGGTGTCCGCTTCCCTCCGTGCGCGCACGCTGCTCGTTGTTCCGTTCAAGGAGTTTCCCCATGAGCAAGACAATTGCCGTGATCCCGGGCGATGGTATTGGCCCGGAGATCATGACTGCCACGCTGCGCGTGCTTGACGCGCTGAATTGCGGCCTGGCCTATGAGTTTGTCGATGCCGGCATGATCGCGCTGGACAAGCATGGCGAGCTGCTGCCGCAGTCCACGCTGGATGTGATCGCCCAGCACAAGGTGGCGCTGAAAGGGCCGCTGACCACGCCGATCGGCGGTGGCTTCACCTCGATCAATGTGACCCTGCGCCGACACTTCGACCTGTACGCGAACGTGCGCCCGGCGGTCAGTTTTCCGGGCACCAAGTCGCGTTACGAGAACATCGACATCATCACCGTCCGCGAGAATACCGAGGGCGCGTATCTGGCCGAGGGGCAGGTGATATCGGAGGATGGCGAAATCGCCACCTCGATCATCCGCAATACCCGCAAGGGCAGCACCCGCATCGTGCGCTATGCATTCGAGCTGGCGGTGAAGAAAGGCCGCAAAAAGATCACCGCGGTGCACAAGGCGAACATCCTCAAGACCAGCTCGGGCCTGTTCCTCAACGTCGCCCGTGAGATAGCGAAGGAATATCCGCAGATCGAGTTCAACGAGATGATCGTGGACAACACCTGCATGCAGCTGGTGATGAAGCCCGAGCAGTTCGACGTGATCGTCACCACCAACCTGTTCGGCGACATCCTGTCGGATCTATGTGCTGGCCTGGTCGGCGGCCTGGGACTGGCGCCGGGTGACAACATCGGTGCCAACGCGGCGATCTTCGAGGCGGTGCACGGCTCGGCGCCGGACATCGCCGGCAAGGGCATCGCCAATCCATGCGCCCTGCTGCTGGCGGCGGCCGACATGCTCGATCATCTGGATCTGGTCGCTGAGGGCAATCAGTTGCGCCAGGCGATCCGCGCCACGGTGGAGCTGGATCGCCAGCACGTCACTCCGGATCTTGGCGGCAGCGGCAGCACCGACAGCTTTGCCGACGCGATCGTCAAGCGCATCAAGGGCTGATCTTCGATCATCCGATTACAAAAAAGCCGCGGCGACGAGCCGCGGCTTTTTTGTTGCTGCGCGACGGCTCAGTGCGATGCCGGCTGGTAGCCGCCCGGCACGAGCCGGAACGGAATGGCGATGCGATTCCAGGCGTTGATCAGGATCACCACCATATTGAGATCGCCCAGTTCCTTTTCACTGAACTGGGCGCGCGCCTGTTCGTAGACGGCATCGGATACGCCATGCTCGCCGAGACGGGTGACTGCCTCACACCATGCCAGCGCGGCGCATTCGCGTTCGCTGAAGAACGGCGCTTCGCGCCAGGCCTGAAGCAGGTACAGCCGTTGCTCGGTTTCGCCGCCGGCGCGGGCGTCCTTGCTGTGCATGTCCAGGCAATACGCACAGCCGTTGAGCTGGGATACGCGCATTTGCACGAGTTCGATCAGGCTCGATTCCAGCCCGCTGCTGCGCACGTAGGCGTTCAGTGCATACAGCGGCTGGATGGCTTCGGCATTGGCGCGATAAGAAAAACGGGATGACATGGGGATTCCTCGTGGGTGCGGCCGTGGTGGCCGTTCAGTGCAAGGACGTGCCAGCCTTCGCTTTCGTGACGGCCGATAGCCGGGCCAGTTTGTCCGGGTGACGCAGGGTGTGGATCGCCGTGATGTGTTCACCATCGGTATCGATGTCGATCCAGCTCGCCGAGATCAGCGTGTCGCCATGCCAGCTGAGCAGGGCCGGGGCGCCGTTGAGCTGGTGCAGCTGGTGCCGCACGCCTTGCCTGGACTGCTCCAGTGCGACCTGCAAGTACAGTCGAGCCAGCCGTTCGGCACCGTGCAGTGGGTGCAGCGAGGCTGTCACTACGCCACCACCGTCCGAGACATGCAGCGCATCTTCGGTGAACAGCGCGCGCAGCGTTTCCCTATCGGGTTGTTGCAAGGCGTGGGCAAAGCGCTCGAGCAGCCGGCGTTGCGTGCGGGCATCGACCGGTTGACTCGGCCGACCTTCGCGTAGCTTGGCTTTGGCCCGATGCACGCGCTGCCGGCAGGCGTCCTCGCCGATGCCAAGCATCGCCGCCGCTTCGGCATGGCTGTAGTCAAACACCTCGCGCAACAGGAACGCGGCGCGTTCCTCCGCGTTCAAGCGCTCAAGCAGTAGCAGAAAGGTCAGGGTCAGGCTCTCGGCCTGTTCCACTTGCGCTTCCGGCTGTTCGGATTCGGCGATCAGCGGCTCCGGCAACCATGGGCCAGGGTAGTGCGCGCGTTCTGTCTTGGCGCGGCGCAGACGATCCAGCGCCAGTCGTGTGGTGACGGTGACCAGCCACGCCTCGGCGTCATCTAGCGCGGCGCTATCCTGCGCATGCCAGCGCAACCAGGCGTCATGCAGCACGTCCTCGGCATCGGCAGGCGTGCCGAGCATTCGGTAGGCCAACCCGAACAGGCGCGGACGGTGTTGCTGGAACAGCGCGGTTTGCGAATCCATGGCGATCTCCATCGGGATACGCAGCAAGGACGCATGACGGTGACGCGATGTGACCGCTTAGCGGAAGATCGGCCAGGGCGCCAGGAAGATCAGCCACATGAGTAACAGGATGCCGAGGTATTTCAGCGTGCGGGCGAGCTTCTTGTGTCGGCTCTTGAAGCTGGGGCCGCTCCGGCGCTTGCGCTGGCTCAGCGCGAACAGACGATTCACGAAACCGGTTTGTTCGGCTTCGGTATCACTGTTCGGTGAAGCGGTGATCTTGCCCATGAATGCGCCGACCCGGTGGTTGATCGCGCTCATCCAGCGCGTGCGCAACGGTCGTTCCACGTCAGCGAACAGAATCACCCGGGTCTGCGCGGATTTGTTTTCCGCCCAGTGCACATAGGTTTCATCGAACACCACGTCCTTGCCATCGCCCCAGGCGTGTTCCTCGCCATCGACGAAAATCCGGCAGTCCCTCGAATTGGGCGTGATCAGACCCAGGTGATAACGCAGCGATCCGGCAAACGGATCGCGATGTGGATTCAGCTTGCTGCCCGGTGGCAGCAACGCGAACATCGCGGCCTTCACACTGGGGATCGATTTCAGCAAGGCGACCGTGTTCGGGCACAGCGCCTCGGCCGAGGCCAATGGTTCGCCGTACCATTTCAGGTAGAAGCGCTTCCAGCCTTGCTTGAAGAAGCTGTTGAAACTGGCGTCGTCATTCTTTGCTGCCGCGCGGATATAGCCCTCGTCGAACAGGTGCGTCGCCTCATCGCGGATGCTCTGCCAGTTCGCCTGCAGCAGGTCGAGCTGGGGAAAGCCACGACGATCGAGTATGGGTCGCGCCGGCACCGCCGAGAACGCGTACATCAGCAGGTTGTAGGGCGCGAACAGCGCCGAGTGATCGGCCAGCTGGCGGTCGAAACGCAGCCGGACACGTCCGCGCAGATGCACCAGCAGCACGCACAGCACAAAAAATGCGAACAGGGCGAGCAGGACTAGGCGTGGGGTCAAGATCATCTCGGTGGATACCGCCATCGGGAAACGGCCAGACTGCGATTCTACTCGCTCAAGCCGAATGCTCCCCACATCACCTGAAGCGGGCATTCAGCGTCAGGGCATCCTCAATGTCGCAGCACGTGCACGCTGCCACCGCCGGGCTGATAGCCGCGAACCAGCGCGCGATGCACATAAGCGACCGCGCGGCGAACGGCAGAGCGCGGTGATTGCCCCTTGGCCAGTTCGGCGGCGATCGCCGAGGCCAGGGTGCAGCCGGTGCCATGGCCTTCCAGTTTCAGGCGTGGATGACGCAGCTCCAGTACGCCGCGCGCATCGTAAAAACGATCCACCACGACATGACCATCGCCATGGCCGCCCTTGAGCAGAACGGCGCCGGCACCGAGTGCCAGAAGAGCCTCACCCGCCGCGTCGAACTGCGCTGCGGTCTTGATCGGGTGGCCGAGCAAGGCTTCGGCTTCCGGCAGGTTTGGGGTGAGGATGTCGGCCAGTGGGATCAGCTCGTCGATCAGCACTTCGACCGCATCCTGATCCAGAAGGCGGCCACCGCTGGTGGCGATCATGACCGGATCGACCACGAGCCACGCGGGTTTGCGTGAGGCCATTTCGCGGGCCACCAAACGGGTGATTGCGGCACTGCCGAGCATGCCGGTCTTCACTGCGGCGATCGGGAAATCATCGAACACGGCAGTGAGCTGGCTGCGAATATGCGTCAGTGGCACGGCGTGTACCGCGCTGACGCCGCGGGTGTTCTGCGAGGTGATCGCCGTGATCGCTGAAAGGCCGTGCACGCCACGTGCATGGAAGGTTTTCAGGTCGGCCTGGATACCCGCACCACCGCCGGAGTCGGAGCCGGCGATGGTGAGGGCGATGGGTGGTGACGCAGATGTGGGCATAGGTGCGCATTGCTGTAGGAGCTGTTTCGGTTCTTCGCCCGTCATTCCTGCGAAGGCAGGAATCCAGTGCCCTTGTTCTTCAAGAGCTTGAGGGCGCTGGGTCCCTGCCTTCGCAGGGATGACGAGCTGGGTAGCAGGTTATTCGAGGTGCCCCTCAGTGTGGATGTCCGCGCAACTGCCGTTTACAACGCCTCCGATGCAAAATCCGCCAGACGCGAGCGTTCACCACGACGCAAGGTGATATGCGCCGAGTGCTCCCATTGCTTGAAGCGATCGACCGCGTAGGTGAGGCCAGACGTCGTTTCCGTGAGGTACGGCGTGTCGATCTGCTCTACGTTGCCAAGGCAGACGATCTTGGTGCCGGGGCCGGCGCGGGTGATCAGGGTCTTCATCTGCTTCGGGGTGAGGTTCTGCGCTTCGTCGATGATCAGGTAGCGGCTCAGGAACGTGCGTCCGCGCATGAAGTTGAGCGAGCGGATCTTGATGCGCGAGGCAAGCAGGTCGTTGGTGGCCTGGCGGCCCCAGCTGCCGCCGTCCTCGGGATTGGCGAGCACTTCGAGGTTGTCGGTCAGCGCGCCCATCCACGGCGTCATTTTTTCTTCCTCGGTACCTGGCAGGAAACCGATGTCTTCACCCACCGAGACGGTCGCGCGGGTCATGATGATCTCGCGGTAACGCTGCTGATCCATCACCTGCGCCAGGCCAGCCGCCAAGGCCAGCAGCGTCTTGCCGGTGCCGGCGTTGCCGAGCAGGGTGACGAAATCGACGTCCGGGTCCATCAGCGCGTTGAGCGCAAAGTTTTGCTCGCGATTACGTGCGCCGATGCCCCAGACGTGATGGTTGGCATGCGAGTGATCGTCCAGCAGCACCAGCGTGGCACTGACATCGTCCATGCGCAGTACGCGCAGTTCCACGCTGTTCTCGCCGGGCAGGAACAGGCATTCGTTTGGATACCACGCTTCATCCTCGTGGCGGTCGACCTTGTAGAACGTGCGCCCGCGTTCGGTCCATGATTTCACTTCAGGATGGTGATCCCAGAAGTCCTCCGACAGCTCGGCTGCGCCGGTGTAGAGCAGGGCGAAATCGTCGAGCGCGCGATCATTCTCGTAATCCTCGGCGACGAGGCCGTAGATACTTGACTTGATCCGCAGGTTGATGTCTTTGGTGACAAGGATGACCGCGCGGTCAGGGTGCTGGTCGCGCAGTTCGATCACCGATGACAGGATCTGGTTATCGGCCTTCGTGTGACCGTTGCTGGTGGTGCGCTGCTCGAAATACAGCCGGCCTACCGATCCGCCGCGCCTGAGCTTGATGCCTTGCGGATTGCTCAATTCCAGGCCGTCATGCAGATCATGCTGCTTGCCGCGCTCGATCAGTTCGTTGAGGAATCGGCTCACCTGGCGCCCGTTGCGCGAAACCTCCGAGGCGCCTTTCTTTTTTTCGTCCAGTTCCTCCAGCACAGTCATCGGGATGAAGACGTCGTGTTCCTCGAAACGGAATAACGAGGTCGGGTCATGCAGCAGGACGTTGGTGTCTAGAGCATAGATGCGCTTGCTTCCGGTCATACGGAAGAGTCCTCGCTGGTGGTGGATCGATGGCGGGATCGCGGTGTGGATCTGGCCGCGGGCGGGTGGTCACGGTGATCGCCGTCGGCAGCTTGCCGACGCACCGTGATGATGGGAACGATTAATGGGGCGGGCATGAAGCGTCACTGGGCGGGGATGGCGTCGAGCACGGCCTGTGCGTGGCCGGGCACTTTGACGCCGCGCCATTCCTGGGCCAGTCGGCCATCGGGATCGATCAGGAAAGTGCTGCGTACAATCCCCATGTGGCGTTTCCCATACAGTACTTTTTCATGGATCACGTCGAACCCCTGGCACCAGGTTTCGTCGGGATCGGAGACCAGCGGGAAGGGCAACTCCTGCTTCACGGCAAAGTTCGCATGCGATTTCACTGAATCACGTGACACGCCGATGACTTCTGCATGGCGCCGGCGAAACTGCGCGTACAGGTCGCGAAAGTCTTTCGCTTCATTCGTGCAACCGGGCGTGCTGTCCTTGGGATAGAAATACAGCACGACCCACTGGCCTTTGTAGCTGGCGAGTTTCAGTTCGTTACCGTCACCGGTGAGGCCTTTGAGGGAAGGGACTTTCTTGCCGACCTCGGGCATGGCTACTCCTGCGCAGCAAGACGCTGCTGCGCGCGCTGGCAAAAATGGCGATTCGGGGATGGGCGGACCGTGAACGCTACGAACGGTGCGCAAAAGGTGTGCGGCATGGATCGGTACACTGGCTGCAATGCAACGTCACTCTGGAGTCCTTGGGGCAAGACTAGCGCGTGCGTGGCAGCAGATAACAGCCCTTGCCAGCAGGGCCCGATCGCGCGATCCTCAAAGGCCTTGGGCCAGCCTTCAAAATTTGACCGGATCCATGATCGCGTCGAGATTCAGGCCGTCGCACAGCTCCAGAAAGTCGTCGCGCAGCGCGGCAATGTGGATTTCCGCGGGAATACCGATCGTGAACTGCGCCTGGAACATATCGGCGCCTGTCTGCATTGCCTGATAACGCGTCGAGTTCAGCTGTTCCACGCTGATGCCGTGCTGGCTGAAGAACTCCACGATCCGCGCCACGATGCCGGGCCGGTCGGCGGCTACCACTTCCACCAGGTACGGCAGCAGATGCGAGCTGTTTTCGCGTGGGCCGGTGCGGTAATGGACCAAACGCAGGCTTTCGTCGCGGGCCAGCTTGGTCAGCGCAGTTTCCAGTTTGGCCAACGCGTCCCAGGCACCGCTGGCGAGCAGCATCAACGAAATTTCCGTGCCGATGGTCGAAACGCGCGATTCGGAGAGGTTGCAGCCGGCATCGGCGATGCGTTTGGCCAGCGCCAGCAGCGGTGATTTGGTCGCGGGCGTCAGCGCCTGGATCAGCAACTGGTTGTCGTTGCCCGAACGCGCAGAAGTGGAAGAAGGTTTCAAAAGGACCTGCCCGTGTCGTGCCGCGCGATGCGGAGATTGGAGACTACTCCGTTCGAGCTTACTTGCCCGCCTCGCGAAGCGGCAAGTATCATGCACGGCTTGCCTTGGGCCGGAGTGAGTCTTGAACATTCGCGGAAGTATCTGCGCGCTGGTCACCCCGTTCGCGGCTGATGGTGCGCTCGACCTGCAGGCGTTTGGCCGGGTGCTCGACTACCAGCTTGCTGGTGGCACGCAGGCGCTGGTGGTGGCCGGTTCCACCGGCGAAGCGCACATGCTCGAGCACGATGAGTTCGATCGATTGCTTGTGTTTGCCGTCGAGCATGTGGCCGGGCGGGTGCCGGTGATCGCCGGTACCGGCGAGGCAGGTACCGCCAAGACCGTCGCCATGACGCGTCGCGCCAAGGCGCTGGGCGCCGATGCCGCGCTGGTGGTGGCGCCCTATTACGTGCGCCCGACCCAAGAGGGCCTGCTTCGACACTATCTTGAAGTGGCCGAGCACGGCGGCCTGCCGGTGCTGCTGTACAACGTGCCAACCCGCACCGGTTGCGACCTGCTGCCCTCGACCGTTGCCCAGTTGCGTGAGCACCCGGCGATCATTGGTATCAAGGAAGCGCGCGGCGATCGCGAGCGAATTTCGGCGCTAGCGGAACTTGTGCGCCAGGATTTCGTCTATCTATCCGGCGACGATGGCAGCGCCGGGGAGGCGATGCTGGCGGGTGCGGCGGGCACCATCTCGGTGGTGGCAAATCTGGTGCCGACAGCGTTTCGTGGCTTGTGCGATGCGGCCACCGGCGGTGACCGGGCGGCGACTGCGCAGTGTCATGCCGCGCTTGAGCCGCTGCTGCGGGCGCTTGATTGCGCACCAAACCCGATCGCCGTAAAGGCTGGTTTGCCCGCATTGGGGCTGGGTTTGGCGGTGCCAAGATTGCCGCTGGTTGAATTGAACGACGGTCCGGATCGCGCCCGATTACACGAAGCGCTGTCCAGTCTGGCATCCTTGGCGACTGCAACCTGACCTTATACCGCTTGCCTGACCTTCTCACGGAATCTGACTACATGAAGAAAACTTCGCTCCTCGTGGCCTTGCCGGCTCTGGCCCTTAGTGGCTTGCTGCTGTCCGGCTGTGGCATGTTCCGTTCGCACAAGACGTGGGACACTGCACAGCAGGAATCGCCGCTGGAGATCCCGCCGACGCTGGACCGGCCTGCGGTAAGTGCGGCGCTGGTGATCCCGCCGCCCGGCGCGAATCAGCCGACCTCCAATGGCGTCACTGCCGGCGCCACGGGTAGCCAGATCCTCGACAGCTTCGTGCTGGCCGATGGCGTGGACGCTACGTATCAGCTAGTGGGTAAGGTGTTGTCGAGTGGCGATCTCGGACAGGTCGTCAGCCATGACGATACTGTGCGCAGCTATACGTTCAACGTTTCCGACGCCGTGCTGCAGCAAAAGAAGAAGGGCTTCTGGCACATGTTCGGACACGGCTCGAGCGCTTCGGCGGGCGTGTCGGCCGGGACCTCGCACCAGGTGCAGATCAACGTCGGCAACAGCGGCGCGAATGCCAGCGAAGTGCAGGTGCAGGGCAACCCCGGGGTCGTTCCCCAGACGATCGACGCGCTTCAGGCAAGCCTGAAGAAAGCCAAGAAAGCGGCCGGCTGATCGTTCCAGATCCAGCAACACACACAAGAACGCCGCCCTCGAGGCGGCGTTCTTGTGTGTGACGGCGGTACCTGAATTCAGCGCTGAAGCAGATTGAGCTTGTCCGGCTTGCCTTCCCACTCCTTGGCATCGGCGGGACTGTCCTTGCGCTCGGTGATTACCGGCCAGTCCTTGGCCAACTCGGCATTGAGCGCCACGAACGCTTCCTGGCCGGCCGGCACGTCGTCTTCCGGGTAGATCGCGTTGATCGGGCACTCGGGCTCGCACAAAGTGCAGTCGATGCACTCGTCCGGATCGATCACGAGGAAATTGGGGCCTTCATGGAAGGCGTCGACTGGGCAGACCTCAACGCAATCGGTGTATTTGCACTTGATGCAGTTGTCGATGACGACAAAGGTCATGTTGCCGCGCGCCTCTGGAGGTTATGCCTTGTAGAGCTTAGGCCCTGATGGAGCTTGGGCCCTGACAAAACTTAGGCCCTGATACAGCATGGGCCGTGGTCGAGCGAAGAATGGTGCTCCCTACGAGACTCGAACTCGTGTTCCCGCCTTGAGAGGGCAGTGTCCTAGGCCACTAGACGAAGGGAGCGTTATGCTGCGAGGCGCGCTAGTATAACGGAAATGTTTCGCCCGGCAATGCTCGGCGGACACTGTTCGATGCATGCCCTGTCGGCGCTGGCATTGCCATCCCGGGGGCTGATCCGTGGAACTGGGCACCGCGCAACTCATTTGCAACCAAGGGCAGCTTCGCCCCGCCAAGGATTTTGACCGCTTGAACCTCGAATCAAGGACCGACATTACGCCAGCGCTGCGGATCATTCCGCGCGACCAGCACATTATCTCCCGCAAGAACATCAGCAAGGCGGCGCTGCGGGTGCTGTATCGCCTGAACGAGGTTGGCTACACCGCCTACCTGGTTGGCGGTGCGGTGCGCGACTTGCTGCTGGGTCTGCACCCGAAGGATTTCGACATTGCCACCAGCGCAACGCCGGATGAGGTGAAAAAGCTGTTTCGCAACTGCCGCCTGATCGGTCGCCGCTTCCGTCTGGCGCACGTCGTGTTCGGGCCGGAGATCATCGAAGTGGCGACATTCCGTGGCCTCGGTGAGGAGGGCGCCGAGGGTGACCGCCACATCATTGATGGCCGCATCGTGCGGGACAACATCTGGGGCACGATCGAGGAGGACGCGGTGCGCCGCGACTTCCGCGTGAATGCGCTTTACTACGACATCAGCGATTTCTCTGTGCGCGACTACGTCGGCGGCATGCAGGATCTGCAGGATCGGGTGCTGCGTCTGATCGGCGACCCGGTCACCCGCTACCGCGAGGATCCGGTGCGCATGCTGCGCGCGGCGCGACTGGCTGCCAAGCTCGACATGCGTATCGACACGGCCGCGATGGCGCCGTTCGAGACGCTCGGGCCGCTCCTGGCCGACGCTGCGCCGGCGCGACTGTTCGACGAATCACTGAAGATGTTTCTCGGCGGTCAGGGCTTGAAGAGCTTCCGCATGCTCGAACATTGCGGCCTGCTGAAATTCCTGTTCCCGGCAACCGCGCGGGCGCTCAAACGCGGCGACGATGCGTTGCGTTCGCTGGTCGAGCAGGGCTTGGCGAACACCGATACGCGCATCGCTGAAGGCAAATCGGTCACCCCGGCATTCCTGTTCGCGGTTTTGCTGTGGGGTGAGGTGCGCGATGTGGCGCACCACTACATCGCGCAGGGTATGGACGGCAACGAAGCATGGGCGCGGGCCGCTGCCCAGGTGGTTGCCGAGCAGTGCCAGCGGGTGGCTATTCCGCGCCGTTTCACCTTCACCATGGAAGAAATCTGGTCGCTGCAGCCACGCTTCGAGCAGGTTCAGCGCAAGCGCGTATTCCGTCTGATGACCCATCCGCGTTTTCGCGCTGCGTTCGATTTTCTGCTGCTGCGCGCGGATGAATCACCGGCGATGCGCGAACTGGGGCTGTGGTGGGCGCACGCGCAGCAGTTGCCGCAGGACGTGCTTGCAGCGGCGCTGCCCGTCAGTGGCGGCAGCCATATCAGTGACAACGCCGTATTGCCGGTTGCCGGGCGACCGCCACGCCGGCGCCGGCGTAGCAGGCCGGGTGACAAATCGGGTTCGGTGTGACGCTGGCTTACGTCGCGCTGGGCAGTAATCTGGGTGACCCACGGCAACAAGTGCTCGACGCCATGGAGGCGTTGGCCAGGTTGCCGGGTACCCGCTTGCTGAAACGCTCGCAGCTGTATCGCACGCCGCCGTGGGGTGTGCTGGAGCAGCCGCCGTTCATCAATGCAGCCGTGCAGCTGGACAGCAGTTTGTCGCCGCACGGCTTGCTTGACGCGTTGATCGAGATCGAACAATCGGCTGGTCGTGTGCGTGCGCAACGCAACGGGCCGCGCACGCTGGATCTGGATCTGCTGTATGTCGATGGAGTACAGCTCGACGATGAGCGGCTGACCCTGCCGCATCCGCGCATGACCGAACGTGCATTCGTGCTGCTGCCGCTGCATGATCTTGCACCGTCATTGCAGTTGCCCGGACGCGGTTCGGTGGCGGAGCTGCTGGCACGGCTCGATCTTGCCGGGTGTGAAAGACTGCCTTGAGCGATCTTCTGGCGCGCCGGATAATCGGCGCCCGCTCCTAACTCTCTGCTGCGACTACTCTGAGGAATTGCCGTGTACGTGCAAAACGCGAACGTCCCCGAGCGCAAACCGGTTACCGTGCCGGGCCTTCATGCGATGAAAGCACAGGGGCAGCGCATCGTGATGCTGACCGCCTACGACGCCAGTTTTGCCTGGCAGCTGGAGGCGGCCGGGATCGACATTGCGCTGGTCGGTGATTCGCTCGGCATGGTGGTTCAGGGACATCGCAGCACGTTGCCGGTGACGCTCGATCACATGGTCTATCACACCGCCGCGGTCGCCCGTGGGCTGTCGGCGACCCTGCTGGTTGCAGACATGCCGTTCATGGCCGATCGCGACATCGCGCACGTGCTTCAGGCCGGTGCGCGGCTGGTCGGTGAGGCTGGCGCCGCGATGGTGAAGATCGAAGGCGCCGCGCCGCATATTCTCGAGGCGATCGCCGCGTTGACCGCGCGGGCGATCCCGGTTTGCGCCCATCTCGGGCTGACCCCGCAGTCGGTGCACAAGTTTGGCGGTTTTCGCATCCAGGGTCGGGCGCAAGCGGCCGCCGATCACATCGTGGCCGAGGCGCTGGAAGTGCAGGCAGCAGGCGCCGACCTGCTGGTGCTCGAGGGTGTCCCCACCGCGCTAGGTGAACGGGTCACGGCGGCGGTGAAGATTCCGGTGATTGGCATCGGTGCTGGCCCCCATTGCGACGGGCAGGTGCTGGTGATCCATGACATGCTCGGCATCACGCCGGGCAAACGACCCAAGTTCAGCAAGGATTTTCTGGCCGGACGCGACTCAGTTGCCGCTGCGATCGCTGCCTATGCCGAAGACGTGCGCAGCGGCGCATTCCCGGCTCCCGAACATTGTTTCAACTGACCTCAATCGAAGCGAAGTCATGCAGACCATTCAAGATGCTCCCGCCTTGCGTGCGGCGATCCGTAGTTGGCGCAGCAAAGGCCAGACGGTGGGCTTCGTGCCGACCCTGGGCAATCTGCATGCGGGTCACCAGTCGCTGATCAAGCTGGCGCGGGCGCGCACCGATCGGGTGGTTGCCAGCGTGTTCGTCAATCCCACCCAGTTTGCCCCGGGTGAAGATTTCGAGCGCTATCCACGCACGCTGCTGCAGGATCAGGCAGCCCTGGCCGACGAGGAATGCGACCTGCTGTTCACGCCGGATGTGGCGACGCTTTATCCCTATGGCGCGGAAAACAGCGTCATCCTGCACGTGCCGCAGATCACCGATACGCTGGAAGGCGCCCACCGGCCGGGGCATTTTGACGGTGTTGCCACCGTCGTGTGCAAGCTGTTCAACCTGGTGCAGCCGGATCTGGCGATCTTCGGCCAGAAGGATTTCCAGCAACTGAAGGTGATCGAGCGGATGGTGAGCGACCTCTCGCTGCCGGTGAGGGTTATGGCCGCGCCTACCATGCGGGCAGATGACGGCCTGGCATTGAGTTCCCGCAATCAATATCTGTCCACCGCCGAGCGTGCGAGGGCGCCGTTGATCCACGATACCTTGCTGAAGATGCGCGAACTGCTGGCCAAAGGGCATGCCTGGCGGGTGCTGGAGCAGGTCGCCACGACGCAATTGATCCGGGGCGGATTCGAGCCTGATTACGTGGTGATCCGCCGTGCCGAGGATCTCGCCGAGCCCGCCGAGGGCGAGCAAACGGGCTTGATCGCGCTGATCGCCGCACGCCTTGGCAGCACCCGTCTGATCGACAACTTGCTGTTCGACTGATACGGCCACATATAGGCCCCGGATCGCTGATGTTGCGGTGCAATGTCAACGGTTCGATAATAGTCAACTCTGCAGGCTGTCCCTGCTGGAAAGAACGTCATGCACCTGAATATGCTGAAGGCCAAGATTCACCGGGCCACAGTCACCCACGCCGAGCTGCATTACGAGGGCTCGATCGCGATCGACGGCTTGCTGCTCGATGCCTCGGGCATTCGCGAGTACGAGCAGATCCACGCCTGGAACATCAACAACGGCAAGCGCTTCGTGACCTATGCGCTGCGTGCCGAAGAAGGCTCCGGCATCATCTCGGTGAACGGCAGTGCGGCGCATCGCGCGCAGCCGGGCGATCTGATGATCATCGCCGCATTTGCGCAGCTGTCGGAGGCAGAACTCGAGCAGTTCCAGCCGACGCTGGTCTACGCCGATGCGAACAACCACATCTCGCATACCAATCGCTCGATTCCCAAGCAGATGGCCGCCGCCTGATCAGCTCAAGCTGATGATGGATGCCGGCCCAGCGCCGGCACCTCAACCGTGATGTCTGGCCAACGCCCATTGCACGTGCTCGCGCACGACGTCCGAGGCATGTGCCGCACGGGCTTGCAGCGCGTCGGTTACCGTGGCTGATGAAGGCGCGTTGCCCAGTGCGACGGCGATATTGCGCAACCAGCCTTCGTAGCCGGTGCGGCGGATCGCCATGCCCTCGGTGTGCTTGAGGAATTCATCCTCGCTCCAGCCGAACAGCTCGACCAGCTTGGCGCCGTCCAGGCTGTGGCGCGGCGCGAAGTCCGGCTCGGTCGCCTCCTGCGCGAACTTGTTCCAGGGGCAGATCAGCTGGCAGTCGTCGCAGCCGAAGATGCGGTTGCCCATCGGTGCGCGCAGGTCTTCCGGAATACTGCCCTTGAGCTCGATCGTGAGGTAGGAGATGCAGCGTCTCGCATCCAGCCGATACGGTCCGATGATCGCCTGGGTCGGACAGATGTCGATGCAGCGATTACAACTACCGCAATGCGCGCTGGCGGGCTCATCGACCGGTAGTGGCAGGTCGGTGTACAGCTCGCCGAGGAAGAAATAAGAGCCGGCGCGGCGATTGATCAGCACGGTGTGCTTGCCGATCCAGCCAAGCCCCGCGTTGCGTGCCAGCGCCTTCTCCAGCACCGGCGCGGAATCCACATAGGCGCGATAGCCGAAATCGCCGACCACGGTATGGATGCGCTCGGCCAGTTTTTGCAGGCGGTTGCGCATCAGCTTGTGGTAATCGCGGCCCAGCGCGTAACGCGACACATAGCCCGCCTCGCCATCTTCCAGCACGCCCCAGGCGTTGTGGGTGCCAGGAGGTATGTAATCCATGCGTACCGAGATGACCCGTTGGGTGCCCGGTTCCAGTTCGGCGGGACGACTGCGTTTGGCGCCATGGCGCGCCATGTATTCCATTTCGCCATGATGGCCGTCTTCGAGCCAGCGATTGAGGTGCTGCTCGTCTTCACCGAGTTCGGTGCCACTGATGCCGGCCTGCGCAAAACCCAGTTCGATCGCCCAGCGCTTGATGTCGCCGGCAAGTGCGGAGTAATCGGGTGCAGTGCGGGTGTCGGTGGTGGGCATGCCGCTATTGTAGGCCGGCTATTGCAGGCCAGCCGATGCGGGGCGGTCGTAGCATGGATGTGCTCATGCCTATAATTCGCGCATGTCAGCCTATCCGCACCGCCGCGATCTCTATACCGTCGAACAGGTGCGTACGATGGAGCGCGAGGCGCTCACGGCGTTGGGCATCTCCGGTCACGACCTGATGCGCCGGGCCGCCAGTGCAGCGCTGAACAGCTTGCGTCGGCACTGGCCGCAGGTTCGGCATGTCAGCATCTATTGCGGCCCCGGCAACAACGGTGGCGACGGGTTCCTGCTCGGTGTACTGGCGCGTGAGGCAGGGCTGCAGGTACGCCTGGTGGCGCTCAGCACAGACGCGCATGGCGATGCGGCGCTGGCACGCTCGGCGTGGGAGGCCGGCGGCGGCCGTGTGCAGTTGTGGGATCCGGACGGCGAACTTGCTGGAACCGACTTGAATGGAGCGGAGTTGCTGGTTGATGCGTTGTACGGCATCGGCCTCAATCGCGCGCCTGAGCGGTCTGTCGCGACGCTGATCGAGCACATCAATGCCCGAGGTGTGCCGGTGCTGGCACTGGATCTTCCTTCCGGATTGAATGCCGATAGCGGCCACGCCCCTGGGGCGGTGGTCCGCGCCGATGTCACGGTGACGTTCATTGCCGGCAAACGCGGGCTGCATACCGGTCGCTCGGCTGATCTTGTCGGGGTGCTGGAACTGGCGTCGCTTGGCGTGCCGGACAGCGTGTATGTGGGCATTCGGCCCGATGCGCAGTTGCTTGCCGCTGATGCGTTGCCGCCACGCAGTCGCTACGCCAACAAGGGCGACAACGGCCATGTGCTGGTGATTGGAGGCGAGCACGGCATGGCTGGCGCCGTTCGGCTGGCGGGCGAATCGGCATTGCGTGGCGGTGCCGGCCTGGTCAGTGTCGCCACACGCGTCGGTCACGTGCCAGCGTTGAATGCGGCACGTCCAGAGCTGATGGCGCATGCGGTCGATGGTCCGCAGGCACTGGAGTCGTTGCTTGAGCGTGCCGATGTGCTGGCACTCGGGCCCGGCTTGGGGCAGGGCGCCTGGGGACATGCGCTGTGGCTGACCGCGCTGGACGCGAACAAGCCGTTGGTACTCGATGCCGATGGTTTGAACTTGTTGGCGAGCGAGCCGCGAACGTTCACCGCACCGACCGTGCTGACGCCGCATCCCGGTGAAGCGGCGCGGCTGCTGGGCATGACCACGAAAGATGTGGAGAAGGATCGTTTTGCCGCCGTGCGCGAACTCGCCCGTCGTTACGCGGCGGTGGTGGTGTTGAAAGGTTCCGGTAGCCTGATTGCCGATCCGGATGGACGTCTGGACGTCTGTCCGTGGGGCAATCCCGGCATGGCCTCGGGCGGCATGGGCGATCTGCTTACCGGCGTTGTTGCGGCGTTGCTCGCGCAAGGCTGCACGCCATGGCATGCCGCTTGTCTCGGCGTAGGCCTGCATGCGCGCGCTGGCGACCGTGCAGCGCAACAGGGGGAACGCGGCCTGCTGGCGACTGATCTGCTGGTGCCGCTGCGCGCCCTTGGCAATGGGATAGCGGATGATCAGCGCGAGCATGACTGACGAAATCATGATGGACGGACAAACTACTGAGCGGCAGTGGACACTGCCCGACGAGGCAGCCACCGGCGCGCTGGCGATGCATCTGGCAGCGAGGCTCGATAATGGGCTGGTGATCTACCTGCATGGGCCGCTCGGCGCCGGCAAGACCAGTTTTGCGCGTGCTTTGCTGACGGCCCTGGGCGTGGGCGAACGCGTCAAGAGTCCCACCTACAGCCTGGTCGAAGGCTATACGACGCAGGGTCGGCCAGCCTGGCACCTGGACTTGTATCGGATCGCCGACCCCGGCGAGCTGGAATGGTTGGGGCTGGATGCACTGGCGGATCCGTCCGCGCTGGTGCTGGTGGAATGGCCCGAGCGTGGCGCCGGTGCCTTGCCGGCGGCGGATCTGGAGCTGCAGTTGACCTACGCCGGCCACGGCCGCCATGCGTTGCTGCGCGCCCGCTCGATGCGTGGGGAGCGGCTGCTCGACCGCCTGGGTTAGCGCGGCTTCGATGCGGGTGCCCCCGCCCATCGCCTGAGCTAAGTGCTGATTCCGCTTGAGAAATTGCCGGCAGGTCATTCTGCTGACGATCCTTTCGGAATGCGTGACTTGCGGCTGATAACTTGACGTGGCCTGACGAATAGTTCGCAGGTTACGGATATTCAAAGGAAAATAGCCTTGCATTCGCCTAATGACTGCGCTTCAATGCGGTTTATGAGGGGATACCTGAACAACTTGGCTCAGTTTGTCGCTGTCGCGATCATGGCAGCCGCTCCGTTGTGTGCCGCACGGGCGGCCGATTTGAACGGCGCGCGTGTGTGGGCCGGTAGCGAATACACCCGCCTGGTACTCGATGCCTCCGGTCCGCTGGACTACAAGATCATCAGTCAGAGCAACGGTCAGGTGGTCGTGGATCTGGGCGATAGCCAGTTGCTGGATGGGTTTGCCGATCCCGCGGCACAAGGGCTGTATCGGGGCATGAGCCATGCCCGCTTGGGCGATCGGCTGCAGCTGACGGCCAAGGTTGCCCCCAATAGCCGACTGAAAAGCTTCGTGCTCAAGCCGACGACAGGTACTGGCTACCGTCTGGTGCTGGATTTTTATCCGGGCAATAGCGCCGAGGTGGCGTCGACATCGAACAGCAGTGACAACGAATCCAACGCACAACCAGTGGTCGATTCCGTCATCGAGCCGACCACAACTACGACCACGACCACGACCACGACTACCGTGCGCGGTCGCAACAAGCCACCACACAATGACGTGGCGTCTGCGCGGCAGGCTGCGGTCATGCTCAACGCCCAGCGCAAAGTAGTGGTCTGTATCGATGCGGGTCACGGTGGCAAGGATCAGGGCGCGCACGGGCCGGACGGCACCCTGGAGAAGAATGTCACCTTGGCAGTTGCGCGCGACCTGGAAGCGCGGATCAACCGCCAGCCCGGCATGAAAGCCGTACTGACCCGCGACGGCGACTACTTCATCGAACTCCCGCAGCGTTTCAAGATCGCCCGCGACAACAAGGCCGACCTGTTCATCTCGATCCACGCCGACTCCTATACCAGCGATGATGCCAAGGGCTCGTCCGTGTGGGTGCTGTCGCCGCGTGGCAAGACCAGCGAGGCGGCCCGCTTCCTGGCTGATCGAGAGAACGCCGAACTGATCGGCGGTACCACGCTGGATGACAAGAGCGACGATCTGGCCAAGGTGCTGATCGATCTGCAGCAAAGCTGGGCCATTCAGGCCAGCGACGTGATCGCCGGCAATGTGCTGAAGGCGCTGGGGCAGCTCGGTCCGACCCATCGCGGCTATGTCGAGAGTGCCAACTTCGTGGTGCTGCGTTCGCCGGATGTCCCATCGATCCTGGTCGAGACCGCGTTCATCAGCAACCCGTCTGAGGAGCACAAGCTGCGCGACCCTGCACATCAGGATCAGCTCGCCGAAGCGGTGATGAGCGGCGTGAAAAATTATTTCGAATTGACGCCGCCACCAGGCACCTGGTTTGCGGCGCAGGCAGCGCACAGCAACGGTGTGGAGCTGGCATCGAACAGCGCCGATGCCGGCGACAAAAGCCCTGCAGCGACGTCAGGCAACGACGACGCGCAAGTGACGTCAGCCAACAACCAGACGACGTCCGCGGATGCCAATGTGCTTGACCTGCATCGGGTTGGCCCCGGCGAGAGTCTGCGCAGCATCGCGCGGCAGTACGGCATCAGCATCGATGCGTTGAAAAACGCGAACCAAATCAACACCGACACGGTACGCGCCGGCACCGTACTGACCATACCGGCCAGCTGAGCCCGCTTCATCCGATCGCGTTCACACCCATCGCGTGGCTTTCATGCGGGGTGCGGCTACCTTAAGCTTGGCGGATGCCTGTCATCCGTCTGCTGCCCCCCGAACTCATCAACCAGATTGCCGCCGGCGAAGTCATCGAGCGTCCGTCCTCGGTAGTCAAAGAGCTGGTCGAGAACAGTCTCGATGCCGGCGCCACGCGCATTGAAGTGGATATCGAACAAGGCGGCAGCCGCCTGATCCGGGTGCGTGACGATGGCGGCGGTATCCGTGCCGACGAACTGCCGCTGGCCGTGGCCTCGCATGCGACCAGCAAGATCGGCAGCTTCGATGACCTGGAACACGTCGCCAGCATGGGTTTTCGCGGCGAGGCGCTGGCCTCGGTATCGTCGGTGTCGCGTTTTTCGCTGACCTCGCGTGTGCGCGGGCAGGACGCCGCGTTCCGCATCGAAGTCGATGGCGGCAAGCTGCAGGCGGCGCGCCCGGCGCAGCATCCGTCGGGCACCAGCGTGGAAGTGCGCGACTTGTTCTACAACGTGCCGGCGCGGCGGAAATTCCTGCGTGTCGAGCGCACCGAATTCGCGCACATCGACGACTTGCTGAAGTCGCTGGCACTGGCCCGCGGTTCGGTCGAGTTCCGGCTCAGCCACAACGGCAAGCCGGTGCGCATCTGGAAGGCTGCAGGCGACGAGCAGGCCGCGTTGCAACGCGTAGCCGAGGTGCTGGGCGAGGAGTTTCCAGCGCGGAGCCTGCGCATCGATCACGCCATGGCCGGTCTGCATCTGTCTGGTTGGGTAGGTTTGCCAACCGCGTCGCGCTCGCAGGCCGACTCGCAATATTTCTACGTCAACGGCCGCCTGGTGCGCGACCGCATCGTCGCCCATGCCGTGCGTCAGGCGTATGCCGATGTGCTGTTTCACGGGCGTCATGCGGCGTTCGTGTTGTATCTGGAACTCGACCCTGCCGGGGTGGATGTGAATGTGCACCCGGCCAAGCACGAGGTGCGTTTCCGCGAGCAGCGACTCGTTCACGATTTCCTGTTCCGCACCTTGCATGAAGTGCTCGCGCAGACGCGTGCCGGACAGAGTGCGCTGCCAGCGACGGAACCGGGAATGCCGCTGACCATGGGAATGGATGCGCCGTATGCCAGCCCAGGATCAACCTCGTCGGCGGCTTCGTGGTCTGGTCAATTCAGCCAAAGTCGCTTGAGTCTGGGCGTGCGCGAGGCGCCGTTGGCCGGTTATGCCGCGTTGCTCGGTGAGCCATCGCCGGCCTTCGGGGCATCCGCGCCTATGCCGATGACCGAGGAGGGCGAGGCGCCGCCGTTGGGTTTCGCGATTGCCCAGCTGAAAAACATCTTCGTGCTGGCCGAGAACGCGCACGGGATGGTGCTGGTGGACATGCACGCGGCGCACGAGCGCATCACCTACGAGAAACTGAAGTCCGCACGCGCCGGCAGCAACCTGCGTTCGCAGATGCTGCTGGTGCCGCTAAGCATCGCCGTCAGCGCAAAGGAGGCGGCAGCGGCGGAAGAGCATGCCGATGCGCTGGCCGAATGGGGGCTGGAATTGTCGCGCAGCGGCCCGGCGACGATCGTGGTGCGGCGCATCCCCGCATTGCTGGAAGGCGCGGACGTGGCCCAGCTCAGTCGCGATGTATTGTCCGAACTGGCCCAGCATGGCAGTTCGCGACGCTTGCAGGAGCTTGAGAACGAGTTGCTCTCGACCATGGCCTGCCATGGTTCGGTGCGTGCCGGACGGCGCCTGACGATTCCGGAAATGAATGCCTTGCTGCGCGAGATGGAGGCGACCGAACGCTCCGGCCAGTGCAATCACGGTCGCCCGACCTGGGTTCAGCTGAGCATGGCTGAGCTCGACAAGTTGTTCATGCGCGGCCGCTAAGCGCCTGTTTAAAAGGCCAACCTCACTCACCCCTACATGCCGAAGCTGTTCGGGTTTACCAAAGCCGTTCGTGCTGAGCGTAGCGCTGAAGGCGCGAAGTCGAAGCTTCCCGTGAGGCCGAGGCGCCTTCGACTTCGCCGCTACGCGGCTATGCTCAGGGCGAACGATGGATGGCGGACGGATGGGGCGAACGGTCGAGTGGGCGAACGGCGTGCGGGAGTGCGTAGGTTGGGGTGAGCACGGCGAACCCCAACATCACCGCAGCGATGTGTTGGGCATCGCTGGCGCTTACCCCAACCTACACACTGACTAGCGTCGAATCTCAGTTATCGACTCAGGACTTGCGGGCATGGCTCCTCCCCCTGCTCGCAGGGGGAGGTTGGGAGGAGGTAGAGCTTTTGTTCTTCTTCGCGAAGAGCAACCCCACCTCTTCCCTCTCCTGCGCGCAGGGGAGGGAGCGCTTCGAGGCTTCACTCTAGGCTTGCCCTGCGCGCAAATCGCCGGCCATACTCGTGGCTCTTGCCTCGTGCGAATTCACGCCCATGTTGCGTAACGTCGTTATTGTTTTCGCCCTGCTTTTCGGAGTCGTTGCCGTGCATGCTGAATCCCCGACCGCTTCTGTCACACCCGTTGACTACCAGCAGCAGATTCAGCAGTGGCGTGCTGGCCGCGTCGATCGCCTCACCGCGCCGGACGGCTGGCTGAGCCTGATCGGGCTGGAATGGCTGAAGGCGGGCGACAACCGCATCGGCAGCGCCGCCGGCAATGACATCGTGTTGAAGGCTGGTCCGGCGCATCTGGGCACGGTGACGCTGGGCAAGGACGGCACGTTGCACATCACGCTGGCCAAGGACAGCAGTGCAACGATCGATGGAAAGACGGTTGCGCAATCCGTCCTCATCGACGATGCGCATGTCACTGGCGACGCAGTACCCACCATGGTGAGTTTTGGTGCGGCGAATTTCTACGTGATCGATCGCGAGGGCCGCAAGGCGCTGCGGGTCAAGGACGGCGACGCCGCCGCGCGCAAAGGCTTTCTCGGCATCGACTATTTTCCGATCGACCCGTCCTGGCACATCGTCGCCACCTGGGTGCCGTTCAATCCGGCGCACAAGCTGGAGATGGGTACGGTGATCGGTACCGTCGACAAGGTCGACGTGCCGGGCAAGGCAGTATTCCAGCGCGACGGCCACACCTATGAGCTGTTGCCGTATCAGGAAGAGCCGGGCGGCGAGCTGTTCTTCGTGATCGCCGACCGCACCTCCGGCAAAGAAACCTATGGCGCGGCGCGCTTCCTCTACGCCGCGCTGCCGAAGGACGGCAAGGTGATTCTCGATTTCAACGAGGCGTACAACCCGCCATGCGCATTCACGCGCTTCGCCACCTGTCCGTTGGCGCCGCCGGAAAATCGCCTCGACCTCAGCGTGACCGCGGGCGAGAAGAAATATCGCGGGGAACACTAAAGAGCGAGGGACGAGGGGCGAGTAGCGAGGGTGCCAAAACTGGCTCTTACGCCTTCGCTACTCGCTCCTCGTCCCTGCTTTCTCAGCGCCCCTTGAACTCCGCCTTGCGCTTTTCCAGAAACGCCGTCGTTCCTTCGCGCATGTCCTCGGTTGAGAATGCCAGCGCGAAGCCCTGCGTCTCGAATTCCAGGCCCTGATCGATCGCGCATTCACCACCCTGCAGCACGGCATCGAGAATGCCCGCAGCTGCCAGTGGCGCAGCGGCAGCAAGCTGGTCGGCCAGCGCGCTCACTGCTTCGTCCAGCGCTTCAGGTGCCACCAGGCGGGTGACCAGCCCCAACTCGTAGGCACGTTGCGCGTTGATTGGCGCGCCGATGAGGCACAGCTCCAGCGCTGCGCCACGGCCGACCAGTCGCAGCAGACGCTGGGTGCCGCCGAAACCGGGAATCAGGCCGAGGTTGATTTCCGGCTGTCCGAACTTCGCCTTTTCGCTGGCGACACGCAGGTGGCAGGCCATGGCCAGCTCCATGCCGCCGCCGAGCGCAAAGCCCTGGATGCGCGCGATGACCGGTTTGCCCAGACGCTCGATCGAACTCATCAAGCGCTGCCCGGCGCGGGAGAAAGCCTGTGCCTGCACCGGCGTGTAGCCATTCATTTCGGCGATATCGGCACCGGCGACAAACGCCTTCTCGCCTGCGCCAGTAAGCACCACGACGCGTACGGCGTCCTCTTGTGCGGCCTGCGCAAACGCAAGGGTCAGCTCATTGAGGGTATCGCGGTTGAGCGCATTGAGCTTGTCGGGGCGGTTGACGATGATCGTGCGCACGGCGCCGCGATGGGTGATTTCCAGGTTGCGATAAGCCATGAACGGCTCCCTATGCGTGCAAAACCGGGATGGTAGCAGCGGGAACCTTTGCCGCCGTAGGGTTTCTCAAGCCAGTAGCGCCATTCGCTGCATGAATCCCGCAAACCACTTAGGATGGCCCCTCAGGATAGGTTGCCGTCGTAGAAGTTACCGCCGCAAAGAAGGGCTCGATGGAGATAGGCATGACACACCTGCGTTACTGGTTGCTTGGCGTCTTACTGCTGGGCGGCATGGTGCATGCGCAGGACCGTACGCCTCCAGCCGACGCCAATGCGGTGAAGCTGGACAAGGCCAAGCTGTCCTATGCGATCGGCTACCAGATTGGCAGCCAGTTCGCCGACGGCAAACCGGACGTGGACATTCCCACGCTGCAGCGTGCGATCCAGGACGCCTATGCCAAGCGGCAACCGTCAGTGTCGATGCAGGACATGCACCAGCAGCTGCACATGCTCGGTCGTCAGATGCATGCCGACGCGCTGGCTGAATTCAGGCGTATCGCCGATGAGAATGCGCGCAAGGGCGCCGAGTACATGGCGCACAACAAGCTGCAGCCCGGCGTGGTGCAATTGAGCTCGGGCATTCAGTACGCCGTCTTGCAAAAGGGTACCGGCACGGTCAGCCCGGCAGTCACCGGTACGGTGACGGTGAATTACCGCGGCATGCTGATCGACGGCACGGAATTCGACAGCACCTGGGCCCACGGGGCTCCGGTGAGTTTCCCGGTGAACGGAGTTATTCCCGGCTGGCGCGACGTGATCCCACGTATGCATGTAGGCGATCGCTGGAGGGTGGTGATTCCTCCGCAGCTGGCCTACGGCGAACATGGTGCGCTACCGCGCATCGGCCCGAACGAGGCGCTGGTGTTCGAGATCGAATTGCTCGACATCAAGTCCCCCTCGGACAAGCCCTGAGAAGGAAGACGCTGAGACAGGCGCTATCGCAGGCCAGTGGTAATATGGCGCGGCATGTCGAACGATCCGAGCACAGCCGCCGCAAGCATTCCGTTGACCCCATGCATTGGCACCTGCCGGCTGGATGAACGCGGCTATTGCGTTGGCTGCCTGCGCACCGGCGAGGAAATCGGCCGCTGGCGCCTGATGAACGATGCCGAGCGGCTGTATGTGATGCGCGAAATCCTGCCAGCCCGCAAGGGTTCTCCCACCGTGATGGATGAGCTGCAAGCGGCGCTGTGGCCATTGTCGACGCCGCCGACGGCTCCTGGCTGGAATCACGCTGATATGACTGCACTGCTTGGCGACAGCGCGCGCCAGCCAGCTGCCGTTCTGATCGGTTTTCGCGAAGGCGTGCAGCCTCGGCTGGTGCTTACTGTACGCACTGATCACCTGCAGGCGCACGCCGGCCAGGTGGCATTTCCCGGTGGTCGCACTGACCCTGCGGATGGCGATGCACTGACCACGGCGCTGCGCGAGAGTGAGGAGGAGATCGGCCTTGATCGCGCACTGGTGACGCCGCTGGGCTATCTGGATTGCTTCGAGACGATCAGCGGTTTCTGCATCACCCCGGTTGTGGCGCGCATTGCCGCCGAAGCGCAGCTATATCCGGCGCCCGCTGAAGTGGCTGAGGTGTTCGAAGTGCCGCTGGCATTTCTCCTGGAGCCGGCGAACCTGCGCCGCTATACGATGGAGTTCCGCGGTCACCAACGACCGATGGTGGAATTTGTTCACGGCGGCCATCGCATCTGGGGCGCGACCGCGTTGATGCTGTTGAATCTGCTGCAGAGGATGGGACGCGTATGAGCCTGCATACGACGCTGATCGATGGCGCAAGCCTCACGGCACTGCCGCCGCATGAGGTGCTGATCGTCGATTGTCGTTTCGACCTGGCCGACCCGGCCAAGGGCGCACGCGACTATCTGGACGGCCATATCCCTGGTGCCGTGTATGCGAGCCTCGACCACGACCTGTCCGATCTGTCGCGTCAGGCCGAAGGTTTGGGAAGGCACCCGCTGCCGCTGGAGTCGGCGTTCAATGCGTTGCTGTCGCGCTGGGGCTGGCGCGAGGGCATGCAGGTGGTCAGTTATGACGCAGCTGGCGGCGCGCTTGCTGCCGCTCGGCTGTGGTGGCTGCTGCGACTGGTTGGCGTGCAGCAAGTTGCTGTGCTGGATGGCGGCTATGCGGCGTGGCTGGCCGCGGGCTTGTCGGTCGAACGCGGTGAGTCTGCTGCGCGGCCGGCCAGCCAGGTCTCCTTGCACTACGACGCCAGCCAGGTGTTGCTGGATCATGCGGCGTTGCTGCAGGGCAAGTTGCTCGATGCCCGCGCCGCGCCGCGCTATCGCGGCGATGTCGAGCCACTGGATCGGGTCGGTGGCCATGTGCCGGGTGCATTGAACCGGCCATTCGCCGACAACCTCGACAATGACGGCCGTTTCAAGCCGGCCGAATTGTTACGCGACGAATTTGCCGCGGTGCTGGGTTCGAGCATGCCCTCGCAGGTGGTGCACATGTGTGGTTCCGGCGTGACCGCCTGCCACAACCTGCTGGCGATGGAACACGCCGGGTTGCATGGCTCGCGGCTGTACGCCCCGTCCTGGAGCGGCTGGATCAGCGACCCGTCACGCCCCGTCGCGAAAGGCGGCAGCGAGTAGCGAGGGACTCGTAGGTTGGGGTGAGCGAAGCGATGCCCAACATTTACATGTACCTCAAGCATTCCGCAGAGACGTTGGGCATCGCTGCGCTCACCCCAACCTACGCGATAGCCGCCGGCTGAAGCCGAAGGCCGAGGCTCTCGCGGCTACTTCTTGCTCTTCAAACGTGCCACCAGCGCCTGCAACACCGCCTGCGTTTGCGGGTGGAAAAATGCTTCAACAAAATCATCCAGCGGCAGCGCGTCCGGATCGGCAAAAGCGGTGGCGAGATCAGCGCGCGCCAGTGCGCGCGTGCTAAGCATGGCGTGGCTTGGCAACGCCAGCAGCTCGCCCAGCCAGTGCAGGGTACGCGTAGTGACTTGTTCGACGCCGGTGAGTTCATCGACAAAACCGCAGGCAAGCGCGGCGGCGGAATCGATCATGGAGCCGGAAACCAGCAGCCGTTCGGCGCGATAGGCGCCAACCACCCGGCGCAGCGCCAGCTGGATGCAATCGGGCACGATCAGCCCGACCTGTACTTCGTTCAAGCCGATCCGGAACGGGCCCTCGGCCATCACTCGGTAATCGCAGAACAGCGCCAGCACTGCGCCGCCCGCCGGACTGTGGCCGGTGATGGCAGCGGCCAGCGGAATGGGCGCGCGTGCCATCGTGGCGCACAGTGCGAAGAACTCCCGCCAGTACTCGCGCACGCCGGCACGGTCGCATCCAAGCAATGCCGGCACATCCACCCCGGCGGAAAACAACCCTTGTGCGCCGGACAACACGATGCCGCGCGTGCCGTCTTGAACCTTGTCGTCGATGGCGGTGCGCAGTGCGCGCACCAGTTCCAGATTCAGCGCGTTGACCGGCGGTCGGGCCAGCTTGATCTCGCAAATGGTGTCGTGGGCGATCAGCTCGAGCATGGTGAACTCCGGTTGCATTCTTGGTGGCGGCAGGTTTGTAGGGCCGTTCTATTGTGGATGATCGTCAGCGGTCCAGTGGTAGTGAACGGCATAGTCCAGCGTGGCCTTGCCGTTGGCGGGTACCTCGACGCGGAACTCCAGCGTGTCGGGTGTCTGCTGGTTGGGCTTGGTGCTGGATGAGGCCAGCGTCCACTCGCGCCAACGGTTGGGGTGTTCGCGCACGGTTACCGTGCGGGCACTGTCGCTGGCATTGCTGAGCTCGATGCGGAACGCTTCGTCCAGCGTGCGGCCGGCCTCGTCCACGCTGAAGCTGGTGCGTGTGCGTTCGGCGCGCAGATCGAACGCGGTGCCCAGCGTGATGGTCGCGTCACTGCCTTTGGGCGTGTCGTCGATGCGGCCTTCGCCGATGAATTGCGGGGTGCCGTTCTTGTCGGCGGTCAGCACGCGCAGGTAACCGGCCGGCAGGCTATCGAACGCATGCAGCTTCAACGTGCTGACGATGGCGCCGCCACTGTCCACCATGAAATCTCGATTCAACATCGGCTGCGGCGAATGCCAGCTGTTGCCACTTTCAAACAACGCGGTGCGTTCGCAGTCGATGTTGCGGGTGGCGTACAGCGGCACCTGGCTGACGCTGGCATTGGGCAGATCGACCTCGCCGGGCAGGCTGTAGCTGCGGTAGTCGCCCAGGGTCGACTGTTGCGGCAATGGCTCGGCGGCGGGTGCCGCCATCGCTTTCATCATCATTGGTCGCGGCGCCGATGCCCTGGCAAAGTTCGGCTCGCCGGCAATCAGTGTGAGCTTGATGTCGTGCCAGTCACGACCGCTGCGGTTGGCGATGCTGGCGCGCGATTCGAACCGCATGCGGCACGTAGCGCCCGGTTGCAGCGTTACCACATAGGCGGCGCGCCAACCCAGGCCCGCGGTAGGGTAGCTGAGCACGGCGGCCGTCTGGCCGCTGCGCTTGGCGTCAACGCGAAGGTCCAGGCTGGAGCCAGTCGGGAGGTTGTCGCCGGTCACGCGCACGGCGGCGTATTCGTGGATCAGCGTCGTATGACCGTCGCCACCGCGAACCACCAGGCCATCGCCAGTGCGCAGCAACGTGCCGCTGGCCAGCGACTGGCCGTTGGCGCCGAGCACATCCACCGTCTGGCCAGTCAGCCCGGTCAATGCCGCATTCGTACCCTGAGCGAGCAGCAGGCGTTGCGAGACAACGCTGGCCCCAGCGCCAGGGAAACCCAGCGCGAGCGCTTCAGGGTCGAGGTAGGTCGGCAGGTCGCCGATCACCACATCATGGGTGCCGGCAGTCAGCATCAGTGCACGCTGTTCGCGTACTACCGCGTAACCCATGTCGAGGTTGCCACCGCCGTTGCTGGCATACAGCGCGGCATTGTCGCTGCGATAAAGAGTGACTTCGGTGCCGTCGGCGGCGTGGGCCGCTGACGCGCCAGCCAGTGCGGCGACACAGGCGAATGCGAGGACAGTGCGATGGGATGTCGGCATCGGGCGAACTCTATCGAAAGAACCGGTAGCCATCATAGCCATGACGCGCGGCTGTCGTCGGCCGCCCGTCATCACAGTTTCATTGTCCGTACATCGATGTGGTGTTCAGTGACTGCTGTTGCTGGCCACCGCTTCGCGGATCGTCGGTGGCAGCGGCACCGGTTTGCCAGTGGCCGGATTCATCCACACCAACACCACGCGACCGTCGCAGTACAGGCGGCTGGCGTCAGCGGCATCGACAATGCGGTGGGCGAGCGTCAGTGAGCTGTTGCCGAGGCGTTCGCAATGCAGTTCCACATGCAGCTGGGCCGGCCATTCGATCGGCAGCCGGTAGTTGAGCTCGCTGGCGGCCAGTACCGGCATGGATTCGGCGTTGAACCAGTCGCGCACATGCTGCAGCCACTGCAGACGCGCCTCTTCCAGATAGGTGAGGTAATTGGAATTGTTGACGTGGTTGAACGCGTCCAGATCACGCCAGCGCACACCGAGGGGCGCCACGAACAGCGGGGCGATGACGCTGTCGTCTGGTGTGGGCGACGCATCGCTGCCGGCACCGGCTGAAGCGATGTCGGCAACCTGTTGTTGTTCGGATGTGCCAGTCGTCATGAACGCTTCTTCCGTGGCATCGGCTTGAACTTGTCCAGAGAGGCGATGTGTTTGGTGGCAGCCTTGACTCTTTTCTCGGCGCCGGGAGCTCTCGCCGACTTTTTCGCCTTGTCCAACTTCAGGTGAGGTGCCAGGAAGTGGCCGGTATGCGAGCCAGCCGTGGCCGCCACCGTCTCCGGCGTACCGGCGACCAGGATGCGACCGCCGCCGGCACCGCCTTCGGGACCAAGATCGACGACCCAGTCGGCGGTCTTGATCACGTCCAGGTTGTGTTCGATCACCACCACGGTATTGCCTTGATCGACCAGCTGGTGCAGCACGTCGAGCAGCTGCTCGATGTCATGGAAGTGCAGGCCGGTGGTCGGCTCATCCAGGATATACAGGGTGCGGCCGGTGTCGCGCTTGGACAGTTCCTTGGAGAGTTTCACGCGCTGCGCTTCACCACCGGAAAGGGTGGTCGCGCTCTGGCCCAGCTTGATGTAGTCCAGGCCCACGGCGCGCAGCGTATCGAGTCTGCGCGCGATATTCGGCACGTTCTCGAACAGCTTCAGCGCGTCTTCCACCGTCATGTCCAGCACGTCGGCAATGGTGTGGCCCTTGTAATGGATCTCCAGCGTTTCGCGGTTGTAGCGCTTGCCGTGGCAGACGTCGCAGGGCACGTAGACGTCGGGCAGGAAGTGCATCTCCACCTTGATCAGGCCATCGCCTTCGCACGCCTCGCAACGGCCACCGCGCACATTGAAGCTGAAGCGGCCCGGCGTGTAGCCGCGTGCGCGCGCTTCCGGCACCTGCGCATACATCTCGCGTAGCGGGGTGAACAGGCCGGTGTAGGTGGCCGGATTCGAACGTGGCGTGCGGCCGATCGGCGACTGGTCGATGTCGACCACCTTGTCGAACAGATCCATGCCTTCGATCGACTTGTACGCTGCAGCCTGCGTGCCGGCACCGTTCAATTCGGCGGCGGCGAGGCGGAACAAGGTGTCGTTCACCAGCGTCGACTTGCCCGAGCCGGACACGCCCGTGACGCAGGTAAACAGGCCGGCCGGAATGGCCAGGTCGACGTGTTTGAGATTGTTGCCGCTGGCGCCCTTGAGATGCAGCCACGAGTCATTGTCGATCGGCTGTCGGCGCTCCTTCGGTACCTCGATCGCGCGCTTGCCGGACAGGAATTGCCCGGTGACCGAACGCGGCGAGGCAAGGATGTCTTTCATCGTGCCTTGCGCCACGATTTCGCCGCCATGCACGCCGGCACCGGGGCCGATGTCGAGCACATGGTCGGCCATGCGGATCGCATCCTCATCGTGTTCGACCACGATCACCGTATTGCCGAGGTCGCGCAGACGGGTGAGCGTGCCGAGCAGGCGCTCGTTGTCGCGCTGGTGAAGGCCGATCGATGGTTCGTCGAGTACGTACATCACGCCGACCAGGCCGGCGCCGATTTGCGAGGCCAGCCGAATGCGCTGCGCTTCGCCGCCGGAGAGCGTGTCGGCTTGCCGGTCCAGCGTGAGGTAGTTCAAGCCGACGTCGTTGAGGAAGATCAGCCGCTCGCGGATTTCCTTGACGATCTTTGCAGCGATCTCGCCGCGCCAACCGGTCAACTTGAGCTTCTCAAAAAACGCCAATGCATCGTCGATCGAGCGATGAGTAAGCGAGGGGAGAGCGTGGTCGGCGACAAACACATTGCGCGCCGAGCGATTCAGCCGCTGGCCTTCGCAGGTGGGGCAGGGCTGGTCGCTGATGTACTTCGCCAGTTCCTCGCGCACCGCTGGCGATTCGGTTTCCTTGTAGCGCCGATCCAGGTTCGGCAGGATGCCCTCGAACGGGTGCTCGCGGGTGACCTTGCCACCACGCTCGGTGATATAGCGAAACGCGATCTTGTCCTTGCCGCTACCGTACAGAACGGCCTTCTTTACGGCCGCGGAAAGCTGCTCCCACGGTGTATCCACGTTGAAGCCGTAGTGCGCTGCCAGCGACAGGATCAGCTGAAAATAGTGCGCGTTTCGCCGGTCCCAGCCGCGCACCGCCCCACCGGACAAGGGCAGTTCCGGATGGCCCACCACGCGCGCAGGATCGAATACCTGGGTTACGCCCAGACCATCACAGGAGGGGCAGGCGCCGACGGGCGAGTTGAACGAGAACAGCCGCGGCTCCAGCTCGGGCAGCGAGTAGTCGCATAGCGGGCAGGAGTAGCGCGAGGACAGCATTTGCTCGGAAGCCTTCGCGTCATCCATGTTCACGACGATCACCAGGCCATCGCCGAGTCGCAACGCCGTCTCGAATGATTCGGCGAGGCGCTGCTTGATATCGTCACGCGGACGGAAGCGATCGATGACGACTTCGATGGTGTGTTTCTGGCGCAGCGTCAGCGGCGGCACTGCATCGAGGTCGAACACGGTGCCGTCGACGCGGGCGCGCACGAAACCCTGTGCGCGCAGCTGATCGAATACCTGCACGTGTTCGCCCTTGCGCTCGCGGATCACCGGCGCCAGCAGCATGTAGCGTGTCTCGGGATCCATCGCGAGCGTGGTGTCGACCATCTGGCTGATCGTCTGCGCCTCCAGCGGGATGCCGTGGTCGGGGCAGCGCGGCGTACCGACGCGGGCAAACAGCAGGCGCAGGTAGTCGTACACCTCGGTGATCGTGCCCACGGTGGAGCGCGGATTGTGCGAGGTGGATTTCTGCTCGATCGAGATCGCCGGCGACAAGCCCTCGATGTGGTCGACGTCGGGCTTCTCCATGATCGACAGGAATTGCCGTGCGTACGCCGACAGCGACTCGACATAGCGGCGCTGGCCCTCGGCGTAGATGGTGTCGAACGCGAGTGAGGATTTGCCTGAGCCGGACAGGCCGGTGATCACGATCAGCTTGTCGCGAGGCAGATCCAGGTCGATGTTCTTGAGATTGTGCGTGCGTGCGCCGCGGATGCGTATGGTGTCCATTGCGCCAAGATGTGGGGAGAATTAACCACTATAACAACCTGGGTAGGTCAGTTATTGTCAGCAGTCTTCGTTCGAGTTCAGCCTGGCTCGTCATTCCTGCGCAGGCAGGAACCTGGGGCTCGAGCTTGTAAGATACTTGCAGCGGCTCCATCACCCCTTTCGTCATCCCTGCGAAGGCAGGACAAGCGCAAAGCGCGCAGAACGCTCGAAGAGCGGCCCCGGAGGGGCGAGCGAAGCGAGTACCCAGTGGCTGCAAGTCCTTGATGAGCAAGGGCACTGGGTTCCTGCCTTCGCAGGAATGACGAGGTCGGGGGCTCTGAATGATGCCGGCCACCGAGCCAGCTAGCGCTCCGCCCGGAGCCATTCAGGTTTCGACGTGGTCAGTATTTGACCAGCGCGCAGACAGGTCGTTATAATCCCCGGTTCGTCAGACCCTGTTGGGTCATGGCGATACCCAAGAGAATAACGACAGAAGGGCATTCAGATGAGTTACGCAGTCATCAAGACCGGCGGCAAGCAGTACCGCGTACAGCAGGGCGATGTCCTGCGCGTGGAGCTGCTGAACGCCG
>Ga0302316_10000473_pt1 | contig 35574 bp, 17 predicted proteins | sample III_Palsa_N3_2_FD_200456 | JGI IMG/M metagenome (GOLD analysis project Ga0302316, IMG submission 200456) | Peat permafrost microbial communities from Stordalen Mire near Abisko, Sweden - III_Palsa_N3_2 | ecosystem: Environmental > Terrestrial > Soil > Palsa > Peat permafrost | place: Sweden...
GTACGTTGTGGATCTTTATCCTCGCTGCGCAATCGATCCCGTACGTCTCGGCGGTGATCGGTGCCTGGATCGCGCATAAAGCGGGCGACAAGGCCGGCTGATTGGCGCTGTATTCGTCCCTCGCTCACCAGCCCCTCTTCTGCTTTGACCTGCTCCCTCCCCTGCTCGCAGGGAGGGCTGGGATGGGGTCGCTGTTCGCTCAAGATCAAAAACCACCCGGCCAATCTCGTCCCGAATTTAAGGCGAGAAACAAGCCGCGCGACACATCCTGCACACCCTCTTCGTAAAGCTACGCTTGCGATAACCCTGTCGGCGGTGCACGTTATCCGTCGATACCACCAAGAGGATGGAACCCCAGCGCATGCGCCGATTGCGACGCCGCCTATGCCTGTTGCTGCTGTTGCTCGCCCCGGCATGGGCTCATGCCGGCGTGCAGCTGGTCGTCGACGGTGTGGACGATCCACTCAAGGCAGCTGTCATAGCGGGCGTCGATCTCTCGCAATATGCCAACCGCGATGCCAGCGAGGCACAGGTGCGTCGCCTCTATGCGAACGCCGACGCCCAGGTAAGAAGCGCGCTTGAGCCGTATGGTTACTACGACGCCCATGTCACCGGCAACCTCGAGCAAGCCGGCAAAGACTGGCACGTAACGCTGCATGTCATCACCGGACAACCTGTGATCGTGGCCTCAGTCGATATCCAGCTGGACAAGGCAGCAGCGGATCTGAAGCCCGTGCGCCAAGCGCGCCGCGCGATCGAGCAGCTCAAGGATCAGCGCCTCGACGACGGCGCTTACGACAGCGCACGCGATGCGCTGAGCGGTGCGCTGACCGCCAATGGCTTTCTCGATGCGAAGTTGCTGGTGCATCGTGTCGAAGTGCATAGCGGCGAGCACACGGCAGCCATTCACCTTGCTTGGGAGCTTGGTCGGCGCTATCGCTTCGGCCGCGTGCATTTCGAGGGTTCGCAGTTTCGCGAAGGCTTTCTGCAACGCTACGTCCCGTTCAAGACCGGCGAGTATTTCGACCAGGCGAAGTTGCTGCTTTTACAGCAGGCGTTGAACGGTGCCGATTACTTTTCGGTGGTGGATGTGATGCCCGATGTCGACAACACGCGTAACGGCAGCGTCGACGTCAACGTACAACTGGCGCCGGCCAAACGGACCATCTATACCGGCGGACTGTTCCTCGGCACCGATACCGGCTATGGCGTCCGGGGCGGCATCGAAATGCGCTGGATCAATCGGCGCGGCCACAAATGGAAGAACGAGATTGTCGCAGCACAACGGTTGAAGACAGTGTCCACCGTCTACTCCGTTCCGCTACCGGGTGATAACCAGCGCAGCTTCAACTATGGCGCGAGCTTTCGTGATTCGGATACCGACACTTCGCAATCGCGCACCTTCGAACTGACCGCCAACGAAACAGCGCTGTGGCACGACTGGGTTCGCACCGTGGGCTTGCATGCCATTTCCGGGACATTCGACGTGGGCAAGCGCCCCGACGAACCGGAAGATACGCCAGGTGTCGAACATGGCGAGAGCACCCTGGTCTACGCCGAAGGCTCGCTTGCGCGTAAACAGGCTGACAACTTCAACTTCGTGCAACGCGGCTGGTCACTGAGCTTTAGCGCGCGCAGCACACTGGGTGACGTGATCTCCAGTGCCAGCTTTGCCCAGGTGACTGCCGATGCGAAATGGATTCGTGCATTCGCCGGAAATAACCGGCTGATCATGCGTGCCAGCATCGGCCATATCTGGACCGACGATTTCGCTGCCCTGCCGCCGCAACTGCGTTTTTTTGCCGGTGGCGACAATTCCATACGCGGTTATAGCTACCAGGCGATTGGCCCGGAAAACGCGTATGACAAGGTGATCGGTGGCAATAACCTGATCGTCGCCAGTAGCGAAGTGGAACACTACTTCACCCGGCAGTGGGGCATGGCGTTCTTTGTCGACGCGGGCAACGCCTTCGATGGAACCGACTTTCATGCCAAGGTGGGTACCGGCTTGGGCGTACGCTGGCGTTCGCCGGTGGGACTGGTGCGCGTCGACGTCGGCACGCCGGTCAACGATGCTCAGCACAGCGGGCTGGAGTTACACCTGGTGATCGGTCCGGATTTGTGAGAGTGAACCGATGAACACGACTCCACAAACTTCGTCTCGTCCACGCTGCCGCTGGCTGCGCTGGTTTGCTGCAACCAGCGTATTCGTTGTGGTCTTGCTTGCCGCCACAATCTATTGGCTGCTTTGCAGTGCTTCCGGACTGCGGTTTGCCTTGGCGCGTGTCGAAGGCCTGACTCACGGCGCGCTGCAGATCCAGCAGGCGCGGGGCCGACTGATCGGCCCACTCGATGTGGCCGGCGTTCGTTACGACGATGGTCACGGAACCGTAGTGAGTATCGCCAAAGCCCAGCTCGCCCTGCTGCCGTGGCCATTGCTGCACAAGCAACTGCACATTCTTGATCTGGACGTGGACCGTCTCGACGTAAAGTTGCCTAAAACTTCGCCCGACGATACTTCCAGCTCAGGCTTCTCGTTGAAGCCTCCCATCGTGTTGATCGTTGACAAGCTGCATGTGGGACCCGCGACGATCACGCAAGACGGACAGAAGTTGTTTGAGTCCCATCGTCTCGACTTTGCCGGTAGCTGGACCCATACCGGGATGAACGTCAGCCGGCTCGCACTCGACGCACCTGACGGCCACATCAGTTTGAATGGGCAGATCGGCATCGGCAGAAACTATCGCGGCAAGGGTAATGCGACAGCCACGTGGAAAGTCGGCGACAACGCTTATGCCGGTGCGCTTGCCGTGCAAAGCGATGGACGCATGGCCAATGTCGAGCTGGTGCTGGCACAACCCTTCGCTGCTCACCTGCACGTCGACATGGACCAGCGCAACGACTTCGCCTGGACCGGGAAACTCGATATCGCGCGTTTCAATCCTGCGCCGCTCGTCGGCAACAGCGCCATTGAAAATCTGGCACTGAACGTAAATGGCAGTGGCGATCGTCGAAGTGGCGTTTTGAAAGGGTCGATCGATCTAGGCGATTACCACCTCTTGCTGCAACCTCTGCAGGCGCGCTTCGACGAAGATTTCAAGACGCTGACGTTGCAACATTTGTCCGTCACTTCACCTCAGTTCAAGGGAACCGCGACGGCATCGGGCACCATCCAGCTGGACGCGAAACCGATCAGCGCCGAATTGGCGCTTGGCTGGACAAATCTCGAACTTCCTGCCGAGCTGGTCGGCCAGCAACTCGATAGCCATGGCACCCTTACCGTCAAAGGCAGTGCGAACCAATACCACGCCGAAGGCGACATCGATATCGGGCCACCACGGAAGCTGGCGAAACTCGCGTTGAACCTGGACGGCACGCCTCAGCAGATCCTTCTGCACACGCTCAGATTGCAGCAGCCCCAGGGCGACCTCGATGCCAGCGGCACACTCATCCTGCAACCGCAGCTGGGATGGCAATTCCACGCAGTCACCCATCAATTCGATCCCGGCCAGTTGCTGTTTGGATGGCAGGGTTCAATGAATGCGGATTTTTCGACCAAGGGCATCCTGGCCAGCAGCGGACCGGATGTTTCGCTCGAGTTGCGCAAGCTCGACGGCCAATGGTTGCACCGTACGCTGCGCGGCGACGGTATGCTGCATCTTTCGCCGAATCGCGTCGTGAATGGCACGCTGAATCTCACCTCTGGCGGCAGCAGCGTGCAGATCAAGGCGAAACCCGGTGAAAGCAACAATGCCGAAGTCACGCTCGCGATGGCCTCATTGAGTGATTTTCTGCCAGCCACCCAGGGCCGTCTGGACGGCCATTTCGATGTTCGTGGCAAGTTCCCGAAACTCGCTGTTGACGCAACCCTGCAAGGTCAATCGGTGGTGTGGCAGTCGCAGAAAATCGAGCAGTTGCAGCTGCAGGCCAGCATCCCCGATGTCAGCGCGCCCGGTGGCAAACTCGACCTCGTCGCCACCGGTGTCAATGCAGGCGGCCTTGCCTTCCGTAACGTGCACTTGAATGGAAATGGAAATGCCGCCCAACACCATCTGTCGCTGACGCTGCAAGGTCAACCGTTGTCCGCCGACCTTGCACTCAGCGGATCGCTCAAGGGTGCCGCCTGGAGTGGCACGCTGTCGACCCTAACTCTGGATGTGCAAGGGCTGCCGCGCTGGCGTCTGCAGCAGCCGTCGAAGCTCGGCTGGAACATTGGCGTCGCCACTCTCGGCGAACTTTGCCTCACTGCCGGAGAACCCCTGGTTTGCGCGAGCGGCTTGCGCGACAAGATCGGCAACATCAACGCGGACTATCGTCTTCATGCTGTCCCGTTGGCTTTGGTCATGAGCACGGTCGCGACGACGGACTTGCCCTTACGCGCCGATGGTACGCTGGAAGGCAACGGCAAATTGCAGCGCAGTTCGACAGGAATACTCAATGGCAACGCGTCGATAACGTCTCCGCGTGGCAGCGTGACCTACCTCGATCAACCGGACCAGCCGCTACTCACTTACAGCAACCTGGCGTTGACTGCGAATCTGAGCCCATTGAACCAACGCATGACCCTGCACGCCAATCTCAACGACGGCGGCCGTCTCGATGGACAACTCAACATTGTTGGCGCGCAGCAAGCGTTGGACGGCCAGATCAACCTGCATCTGGACAGCCTCGCCTTTGTCGAGTTGCTGACCCCGCACGTGGCCAAGGTGAAGGGACAACTGGATGGAAACTTCCGACTCGGCGGCACGCTCGCCCGGCCGGCGATCACCGGCCAAGCCGGTGTCGTGAACTTTGCCGCCGAAGCACCGGACCTTGGCCTCAAGCTTGCGCAGGGTCGCCTCCTCATAGCTGCCAGCGGAGCTGAGCAAATGCGCATTGCCGGTAGCGTGCAATCCGGCAAAGGTGCGCTTGCCATCGATGGCATTGCCGATCTGAATCCGGGCGCCCAAAGTACGATCACGCTCAAGGGCGAGCACATCACGGCGGTGGATATTCCTGCCGCCAAAGTGGTGGCGTCACCGGACATTCTTATCCGTCGCAACGCGCAAGGCATCCATGCCAGCGGATCGGTGCTGCTAGACAGTGCTGACGTCAACGCCGACAAGCTCGCCGGCAACAGCGACGTCAATCAAGCATCACCCGACGTCGTGGTGGTCGATCGTCCACAGCCGGTGGCGGGTCGGTCCATACTTCCGATAACCGCATCCGTGAAGGTCGATTTAGGCCTGCATACTCATCTGGTCGGCAAAGGTCTGGACGGCCAACTCACCGGTGTCATCACGGTCAATGAAAGCCCGGGTCGCTTTACGACCGGCCAGGGACAGGTCAATGTGGCCGGGACCTATAAAGCCTACGGCCACGATCTGAGTATCCAGCAAGGTCAGTTGCTGTTTGCCAGCACGCCAATCGACAATCCCGGCCTGAACATTCGCGCGGAACGCAAACTCAATCCCAATGCCACGGTCGACGACGGCCAGCGCGTGGGTCTGCAGATCACGGGCACCGCCGCACGCCCGGTATTGAACGTGTTTTCCAACCCGGTGATGGAGCAGTCCGATGCCTTGGCTTATCTGGTTACCGGCAAACCTCTTTCGCAGGCCAAGGGTGGTGAGGGCAATATGGTCGGTGCCGCCGCGCAGGCATTGGGCTCGGCCGCCGGAAACCGGCTGGCGAAAAATATTGGCTCGAAAATCGGCATGGATGACATTGGCGTCTCCAGCAGCGATGCGCTGGGGGGCAACTCTGCCTTCACCATCGGCAAATACCTTTCGCCGCGGCTTTATCTCAGTTATGGCGTGGGTTTGTTCCAGTCGGGCCAGGTCGTTACGCTGCGTTATCGACTCACCAGACGCTGGAATTTCGAAGCTGAGAACGCCACTGATTTCAGTCGCGCCAGCTTGAACTACCGCTACGAAAAATAAACTCCGTGGACGCCACGATGACATGAGTCGGAACACGATACTGCCGTCACAGGGGTGTGAATTGCGTATCGACCTTGACAGCCGCCATTCAACTTGCGCCGCCATACTGCGTGAAAAACCAGGGAGATTGTTCCGATGTATAGCAAGTCATGGATTCGCAAAACGACTGGCGCCTTGTTCTGCGCCAGCGCGGTAGCCTTGGTCGGTTGCAACAGCAACCAGCCACCCGCATCCGGAACGCCAGCCGCTTCAGCCACTGCCGCTGCGCCGGCATCCACTGCTCCGGCGCCTGCGGGCTCCGCCGCTCAGGCAGCGGCGCCCTATACGCCACCCACAGCGGATGAGCTCTATCAACTGGTGGCGCCCATTGCGCTGTTTCCAGACAACCTGGTAGCCCAGGTGCTGGCAGGCGCCACCTACCCCGACCAGATCACCGCGGCGGACACGTACCTGGCGCAAAACCCGAACCTGAAAGGGGCCGCAGTTCAAACGGCGATTGCACCGCAGACCTGGGACCCCAGCGTCAAGGGACTCACTGCGTTTCCATCCGTACTGAGCCAGATGGCGCAGAACATTCAGTGGACGACATCGCTTGGCGAGGCCTACGTCAACGACCCCACCGATGTGATGAATGCCATCCAGGTGATGCGCCAGCGCGCGGCCAAGCAAGGCAATCTGCGCGACTCCGCGCAACAACGCGTGGTAACCCAGCCCGCGGCACCTGCAGACACTGGCGCCGTTGTCGACAATGGCGACAGCGGCGAACCTGTCTACAGCGGTCCCAGCATCGTGCAGGAACCGGATCAGGCGATCCAGATCATGCCCGCCGATCCGAACGCGGTGTACGTACCCAGCTATAACCCGCAAACCGTTTACGGCGAAGCGGTGCCGGCCTATCCCGGCTACGCCTATGTGCAACCCGCCGGCTACTCCACCGGTGATCTGATCGCCGTGGGCGCCGTCAGTTTCGGCGCGGCCATCCTTGTGGGCAGCCTGTTCAATAACCACAATCACTACAACAATCAGCCTTCCTGGGGCTGGAACAACTGGGGCATGCACTGGGGCGGTGGTCGCTATGGAAACGGTGGCGGATACCGCCGTCCGGCCGTGGTGTACAACAACTCGACCTATGTGTCGCGTTCCACCACCGTCGTCAATCGCTACACCACCAACAACTACAACAACCGCACGGTTAACAACAACATCGTGCGCAACCCGGCGATGGCGAACCGCAACAACTTCAACAATCCCACCAATCCCGGCAATCGCAACTTCAACAATTCCGGTAATCGCGGTGTGGCGAACACGCCCGAAGTCGGCCGAAACCGACCGGGTGCGGGCGCGCCAGGAGCACGGCCGATGACTGTGCCGAATTTCGGTACGCCAGTGCGAGGTGCCGAGCCAGCGCGCACTGGGCAGGCCGGCGTCAGGCCGGGCCGTCCGGGGCTAACCCCTGGAGCCGCGCAACCTAACGTTCCGGCCAGAGGAGCAGCGGGACCGCGCAACGGCTTGCCAGCGGGCGCTGGCCGTGATCAGGTACGCAACCCCGCGCAGCCGGCAAGTCGGCCAGCGAATCGTCCGGCACAGCAAGGACCGGTACGTCCGTCCGTGCCCAATAACGCCACGAGGCGAGACAACGCCACGAGGCCGCAACCGCAGCGTACTCCGCCTGCCTCGCGACCCGCTGCGCAGACGCAACCGGCAGCACGCCCGGCGGTCACGCGTCCACAGCAACAGCGTCCGCAGCCTGCTCAGCAACGGCCACAGCCTGCCCAGCGCCCGCAGCCTGCGCAACGTCCGCAACCTGCCCAGCGTCCGCAACCTGCGCAACGCCCGCAACCCGCACAACGCCCGCAACCTCAGCAGCAACGCCCCCAGCAACAGCGTCCACAAGCGGCGCCTCGCGCTCAACCAGCACGTCCTGCAGCAAGACCTCAGAAAAAGAACGACAAGGACAACGGCCACTGACACGCGGTTCATCGCAGCGAGGTCGTTGATGTCACCTCACATGCCCGGGCCTGCCCCGGGCATGTGTCTATTCGCCAGCAGTCGCCGTACCTTACTAGCCCATACTTCATGCCCGCGAAGCGCGACGTGCGAACTATCGTGAACGGCTTTCAACAGTGAGGAAAACATCATGCGACGTATTCGTTGGGTTCTGACTGCAGCGGTGCTGTGCGGCTCAAGTGCATGGGCAGCCAGCCCGGCTGCCGACAAACAACCCGTGCCCACCGGGGCCGACAGCAAGATCGGCATGGATCTATCGGGCATCGATCATGCCGTCAAGCCGGGCGATAACTTCTACGATTACGCGAACGGCAACTGGATGAAGACAGCCCAGATCCCGGCCGACCGCTCGAGCACCGGCACCTTCTTGACCGTATTCGAGAAGGCCGAGAACGCGACCGCCGAACTGATCCGCAACGCCGACAAGAACCGGCCTGCCGCGGGCACGAACGCACGCAAGATCGCCGACTTTTACTCCGCCTACATGAACGAGGCTGCGATTGAAAAACGCGGCCTGTCGTCGCTGAAGCCCGAGCTGGCGAACATCGACGCTATCAAGTCGAAAGATGACTTGGCACGTGTACTGGGAAGTGGCCTGCGTGCCGATGTCGACCCGGTGAACGCGACTAACTTCAACACTGAAAACCTGTTCGGCCTGTTTGTCACGCAAGGGCTGGAAGACCCATCACACAACATCGCCTACCTGTTGCAGGGTGGCCTGGGCATGCCAAGCCGCGACTACTATCTGTCGAACGATCCAGCGATGGCAGCGTTCCGCACGAAGTACCAGAACTATATCGTGGCACTGCTCAAGCTCGCCGGCACGTCCGACGCAGAAGCGAAGGCCAAAACCATTTTCGCGCTTGAAACGAAGATCGCGCAGGCGCAAGAAAGCCTGGTCGAAAGCCAGGATGTGCACAAGGCAAACAATCTGTGGAAGATGGCCGACTTCGCGCAAAAGGCGCCGGGTCTGAACTGGACCGTCTACTTCAAGGCGGCCGGCTTGGGTAGCCAGCAGCAGATCGACGCATGGCAGCCCGGCGCGATCACCGGGCTGTCCGCTCTGGTCGGCAGCGAGCCCGTTGAAGCATGGAAGGATTTGCTCACCTTCCACACACTTGACCATAGCGCCGCCCTGCTACCGAAGGCTTATGCTGACCTCAGCTTCGATTTCTACAACCACACATTGCAAGGCACACCTCAGCAGCAACCTCGCTGGAAACGCGCAGTAGCCGCAACCAATATCGATCTTGGCGATGCGGTGGGTCAGCTCTACGTGCAGCACTACTTTCCGGCATCGTCAAAGGCGGAAGTGCAGCAACTGGTCAAGAACCTGATCGCCGCGTTCAACGATCGCATCGACACGTTGACATGGATGACGCCTGCGACGAAACAGAAGGCCAAAGCCAAGCTCACCACGTTGCGTGTGGGCGTCGGTTATCCGGAGAAATGGCGCGACTACGCCACTCTCGATGTCCGCCAGGACGATCCGCTCGGCAATCGTCTGCGTGCCACGAAATTCGAGTACGCACATCAACTGGCCAAGCTGGACCGCCCAGTCGACCGTGGCGAGTGGTGGATGACGCCGCAGACGGTGAACGCAGTGAACCTGCCGCTGCAGAATGCGCTCAACTTTCCCGCGGCGATCCTGCAGCCGCCGTTCTTCGATCCGAACGCCGATGCTGCGGCGAACTACGGCTCGATCGGTGCAGTGATCGGTCACGAGATCAGCCATAGCTTTGACAACACCGGCGCCGACTTCGACGAACAAGGTCGTCTCGCCAACTGGTGGACGCCGACGGATCTGGCGCACTTCACCGCCACCGGTCAGCAGTTGGTGAAACAGTTCGATCAATACGAGCCGTTGCCCGGTCTGCACGTCAGTGGCCAACAGACACTGGGCGAAAATATCGCCGATGTCTCCGGCCTCACCGTCTCCTACATCGCCTATCACAAATCGCTGAACGGCAAAGCCGCGCCCGTGATCGATGGCCTCGGCGGCGATCAACGCTTCTTCCTCGCCTTCGGTCAGACCTGGCGCTCAAAAATCCGCGATGCAGCGTTGCGCCAACGACTCGCCACCGACGTCCATGCACCGGCGAATTTCCGCGCGTTGACCGTACGCAATCTCGACGCCTGGTATCCCGCCTTCGAGGTGACATCGGACGAGAAGCTGTACCTCGCACCGCAGGACCGGGTGAAGATCTGGTAGTCAACCATCGAGGAGTTGGCGGGCAAGTTTGCCGCCAATTCCTCGGCACCAGCTCAGCGGATACCGAGCCCGTCGATACCGGTAATCGAATGACCTTCGAAGCCGGCCAACTCGGCAAAGTGACGGCCGCGTTCGGCGTAGTCACGGAACTGATCGAAGCTCGGAGCACCTGGGGACAACACTACGTAGCCTCCTTGCGGAGTCAGTTTGCGGCCGAGTTCGATTGCGCTATCAAGGCTATCGACCAGCGCGATCTCGGTGAGCACCTGAGCTTCCTGCAACGCGGCTGCGATGCGTGGTCCGTTGGCACCGCTGCAGACGATCGCCCACGGCGGATTCTCCGCAACGGCCTCGACAAAATCCGACCAGTCCAGCCCCCGGTCGTGACCGCCAACCAGCACTGTCACCTGCCGTCCGTGCAAACTTTCCAGCGCAGCCAGCGTGGCCTGGGGTGTAGTGCTGATCGAGTCATTGATCCAGTGCACTCCGGCGTGCTCACCAAGCGACTGCAATCGGTGTGGCAGTGGACGAAAAGTTGCCAGCGCCGGGGCCGCAGCGAGCGCGTCCATGCCGACGGCGGCCAGCGCGGCCAGCGCGGCGCAGGCGTTCAATGCGTTGTGCAGACCGGGCGCGGCCAGCTGCTCGATCGGAAATACGTCGCGTGCGCCGCGTCGGATAAATCCATCGGCCACATGCCAGCCTTCCAGCTTGCCGAACGGCAGACGATGCGGATGATCCTCGGTGTGCTCGAGCAGCACCGGCTGCAGCGCATTCACCAGCAGCTGTTGCGCCGCCTGCGCGAGTTTCAATTTGTCGGCCACATAGCGCTCGCGTGAGCCGTGCCAGTCCAGGTGCTCCTCATACAGGCTGGTGATGACGCCGAGCTCAAGCTTGCCGGCCTCACCCGTCTGGAAGCTGGACAGCTCGATCACCCACAGCTCGGCCGACTGATCCAGTAATTCCAGCAGTGGCATCCCGATATTGCCCGCCAGCGCAGTGCGCACGCCCAGCGCGCGAGCCAGATGGGCAATCAGCGCGCTGGTGGTGCTTTTGCCCTTGGTGCCGGTTACAGCGATCACCTGCGCCTGCATGCCGGTGCTCAGCCCGTGCTCACCAAACCACAAGGCGGTGCCCGAAGTGAAGCGCGTGCCCTGCTTCGCCGCTGCCAGAAGTGCCGGCTTGTACGCCGAAATGCCTGGCGACTTGATGACGACATCGTACGCAGCGAGCGTGGCAGCGTCGGGTTCGATGCCATGTACGTCGAGTGCGGTATCGAACGCCTTCGCGGCTGCGGTTTCGGCATCGGTGCAAAACAGGGTCAACGGTTGGTGTGGCAGTCGCTGACGTAACGCCGTGACGGCGGCGCGACCTTCGCGGCCGAAACCCCATATCGCAACACGCTGGTTGGCCAGCGCGGCGATAGGCGGCGAGACGACCGGCGCCTGCATCAGCCGATCGCCGCCAGCGCCGGCTGCAATCGCGCCGGAACGCGATGCTCGCCGGACGGTACCAACCACGGCTCTAGCGCAAGCTGCGCAGAATCGAGCTGCGGCAGGATTTCGCTACGAAAACGCGCGACCAGCGCGTCCTCCTGCCACTCCGACCGCTGACTCAGCGCATACATGGCAGCCCGTGCTTCGGCACCCTCGCCTACGCATTCAAACGGCTTGTGATCCTGGTACTCCAGCAATGCATCGAAACCGGCCGCTTGCGTCTCATCGTCCAGCAAATTGCGGCCGAAAATCGCCAGCAAGCGCGGCTTGGGCAGAAAAGGCGCCAAGGCGAGAAACACAAAATGACATTTCGGACACTGCCCGCACCAACGATCGGCCGGTTTGGGGCCAAGCAACTTGAAGTTGCGGTTGCAGCTGGAGAAAGTGTCGAAGTACGGCGTGAGTTTCGCGAAAGCGCGCGTGATGGCAAGCTCCGAATACGGCCGCAACAACGAACAGTAGTCGAGATCCGCGGCAACGTGCGCGCGCAGCCAGTCACCAAGCATCGCCTCGAACGCGTAGCCCTTGCTCCACTGGTGGTTCACCTGCTGGCCTTCGTATTCCAGCGTGGCGGCCGACGCGGAACGCTCGTTCGCGAACGCGATGGAATCGTAGCCATACAGGATCGCCGCCACGGAAAGGATCGCCGAATTCACCGCGGTCACCGGGATGTGGCCATTCCACGCGCCAAGCCGATTCAACTCGAATAATCCCGGTGCCAGCTCGCGCTGGATATTCGAGGTCGGCAATCCGGTGCGCCCTGCACAGGCCGCGATCAGTGGCGAATTGCCGACCCACACCGCCGTCGCCTCGCCGCCGATCGCCTTGATCGCTTCCACCGCGACCAGCGAATCCTTGCCGCCACCGATCGGCACCAGCGTGCGTTGCGGCAGGCCGAGCGCCGCTGCAGCCAACGGCGTGGCCGCACCCCGTGGGAATGCGATGCGACCACGCAAGTCCAGTCCATTGCGATAGGCAAACTCAGCCAGCCCATGCAGATACAACGCATCGAGTAGATCGGCCGTGGCATCGTCCAGCGGTCCGTCGGCCACTTCGATTCCGGGCGGCACGCCAGCCTTGTAGTAGCTGACGCCGGCGATCAGGTGCAGCAAACGCAGCGCCGCGTAGAACGCGCCGGCATGAGTCGCCGGCACTGCCGGTGCATTCGGAAAACGAATTCGCTCGACCAGCTCATCGCCATCGTCAAACGCATACACCAACTCGGCCACGCCATCGGCGTAAGCGCAGCGCACGAATCGAAACAGCTGGGTCAAGCGGGGTTGGATCACTTCATTCACTCTCATCAGTCGTTGCGCGTTGCCCCCTCTCCCTCTGGGGAGAGGGTTGGGCTGAGGGGTCGGGCTTGCCAAGGTGCTCATTACGACCTCGAGCACACCCTCGATATTTACCATCACGCCATTGTTCCAGAAACGCAGCACTCGGTAGCCCATGACTTTCAAACGTTGCGTCCGCCGCGCGTCGTACTCAACCTGATCCACATGCTGGCCACCATCCAGCTCCACGATCAGCCAAGCGCCAGTGCAGACAAAATCGACGATGTAACGGTCAATTTCATGCTGACGACGAAATCTAAAGCCTGACAACTGGCGATTGCGCGCATAGCGCCATAGCCCTCGCTCCGCATCCGTCATGGTTTGGCGCAGTCCACGCGCCCGATCCACGTTGAGACGTTTCATCCTTGAACGTCCTTGATTGTGGGCTACCGCAAGAGTGCCCCCTCACCTCAGTCCTCTACCCAAAGCGGAGAGGAGGAAAATCTAGTCGATTACTACTTCGTCAGCTTCGTTGCGCAAGTTGTAGTGCGAGGACATCACCTTGCCGTAAGCGCCAGCCTGGGCAATCAGGATCACGTCGCCCTCTTTCGCTTCGGGCAGACGACGATCCGTACCGAGCACGTCACCACTTTCGCAGATCGGGCCAACGACCTGAAACAGCGCCGTGGCCGGCTCTTCCAGCCGGGTCAGGTTGACGATTTCATGCCAGGCATCGTACAGCGCGGGGCGAATCAGGCTGTTCATGCCAGTGTCGATACCCAGATAGCGCAGCTGCGCCTTGCCTTTCTGCTGAGTCACTCGTGCCAGCAACACACCGGCATCAGCGACCAGATAGCGACCCGGCTCCATCCACAATTGGTACTGAGGATAGGCAGCCTTCACTTCACTCAGCACCCGATCGAGCGCTTCGATGTCCAGTCGCGCCTCTCCGGGATGCGCCGGGACACCAAGACCACCGCCGATATTCAGAAACGTTACGCTGCCGATGCGCTCGGCGAGGCTCGCCAGCTGTGCATAGACCTCACCCCAGTGCGCCGCATCGAGCACGCCGGAACCAAGATGCGCATGCAGCCCGCGTACCGTTACATCGTGTAGTTCGGCAAACTGCAAGAACACGGCGAGCTGGTCCAGCGGCAGTCCGAACTTGCTGCCGCTACCACCGGTGCGCACTTTCTCGTGATGACCCAGACCGCGGCCAAGATCCACCCGCAACACGATCTCCCTGCCACGGAACAACTGGCCCCAGTGCTCAAGTGGATACAGCGCATCCAGCGTGATGGTGGCACGCGTCGTCAGTGCAAAAACGTAATCCGCGCGCGCAGCAAAGTTTGGTGTGAATAGTAGTGGGGTGGATTCCGGCACGATCGCGTCGACTGCTTCCAGCTCGCCTGGCGAGACGCATTCGAATGCAAAACCTTCCGTCACCAACGCGCGCAGGATCGCTGGATGGGTATTCGCCTTCACCGCGTAATGCAGTCGATCGACCGCTGCCAGCGTGTTCAGTTCGCGCGCCTGATGGCGCACCGTCGGCAGGTGATAGACATAGCGCGGGGTCTTTTCAGCGGCCAGTTCCAGCAAGCCCTCGCGTTGCGGCCCGCGCCACCACGCGGCGGCATTCTCTGGCGCTTCACCGCTACCGTATAGCGTCTGCCAGCTTGGACCAAACAACGCGCTGTCGTCGGTGCGCAGCGCGCCCGCCGCGATCAACAGATCATGCAAATGTGGCAACAGATCGTCCACCACACTCTCATCCACCACAAAAGTGAGATTGAGGTTGTTCGACGACTGGGAAATCAAGTGCACGCGCAACTGGCCAAACTCGGCCAGCACGCCGGACAACGTGTGCAGCAGTGAGCGCATGCCGCGACCCACCAGGGTGATCGCAGCGCACGGTGCGATCACCTTGACCCGGCAGACATTGGCCAGGTCGGTGGCGAGTGCGGCGATCGCATCGGAGTCGAGCAGATTTTCGGTAGGGTCGAGCGACACCGTAACGTTGGTCTCGGCCGAGCCGATCAAATCCACCGACAGACCGTGCTGCTTGAATTGCGCAAACACGTCGGCGAGAAAGCCCACCTGCTGCCACATGCCGACGGATTCCATCGACACCAGGGTGATGCCCTTGCGTGCACTGATCGCCTTGACGCTGGGCGCGTGCTCGCGTACCTCCGGACCGATCACCGTGCCTTCGAGTTCCGGCCGATTGGTGTCCTTGATCAACAACGGCACGCGCGGTTCGCGCAGTGGCGACAGGCAGCGCGGATGCAGCACCTTGGCGCCGGTGGAGGCGATTTCCTGTGCCTCCTCGTAATCCAGCCGTTGCAGCAGCCGAGCGCCCGGCACCTGGCGCGGGTTGGCGGTAAACATGCCGGCCACGTCGGTCCAGATTTCCACCCGCTGCGCTTTCAGCAGCGCGCCAAAGTAGGCGGCAGACGTATCCGAGCCGCCGCGTCCGAGCAGTACCGTGCGACCTTGCGATTCGCGGGCGATGAAGCCCTGGGTGATGAATACCTGACCCAGGCTTGCCAGCCGAGCGGCGAGCACGGGGTCAGGTCGCGAATCGACCATTGAGGACAGCAATCGGGTGCGCTCGTTCTGGTTTGGCAATGCGATCGCGGCGAGACAGTCGCGCGCGTCAAGCCATTGCGTAGCCAGGCCACTGTGGCTGAGAAACGCAGCACCAAGTGCACTGGACATCAGCTCGCCGTGCGCCTGCACCTGCGCCTGCCAAGCCAGTTCGCCGAGAGCAGCTGCGCCTTCGTCAGCCAGCGCGGCAAGGTCTTGCAGCCGCACACCCAGCGTATCCGGGAGTGCCAGCTGCATGTGCTCAAGCAACTCGTAATGCCGCTGGATGATCGCCTGGGCCGCTTCGTTGCGTTTGCCCTGATCGCCCTGCACGCACAATTGTTTGAGCGCGTCGGTAATGCCGGTAAGGGCGGAGACGACGACCAGCACGCGCGCACCTTCGGCGCGGCGACTGGCAACCAGCTCACGGATGTTCTGCCAGCGAGGAAGCGTGGCGACACTGGTGCCGCCGAACTTCATCACGATCCAGGGGGCGTCTGCGGCTAACGGCGTCGAGGTTTGCAGGGTCACGGGCATTCGATGTGTGGGATGGGATGGGCTGTGGAGCGAGTGTTGCGCCGCATCAAGACAATTGCAATGGGTGGAGCGAATTTTTATTTTGGACGTCTAGACTTCCGTTTCGTTTGCCCTGGAAATTCAGTGCAAGCTCCAGAATCATCTCCTCAATCGGCGGAGGCAGGCTTTGCTCCCTCTCCCATGGGGAGAGGAAGCCAAAGCGTGCGCTGCGCGCACAAAGTTATTGAACAACCACGGGGATCTTGCCGATGCGCGACTGCCATTCTTTCGGCCCCGTCTGGTGCACCGATGTACCGAGCGAATCCACCGCCACGGTCACCGGCATGTCCTGTACGGTGAACTCGTAAATCGCCTCCATGCCCAGATCGGCAAAACCGACCACGCGCGAGGCCTTGATCGCCTTGGAGACCAGGTATGCCGCGCCGCCGACGGCCATCAGATACACCGACTGATGCTTCTTGATCGCCTCGATCGCCGCCGGGCCGCGTTCCGCCTTGCCGACCATGCCGAGCAGACCCGTCTGCGCCAGCACCTGCTCGGTGAACTTGTCCATGCGGGTCGCGGTGGTGGGCCCTGCCGGTCCGACCACTTCGTCGCGCACGGGATCGACGGGGCCTACGTAGTAGATAAAGCGCCCGTTGAAGTCGACCGGCAGCGACTCACCCTTGTTGAGCATCTCGACCATGCGCTTGTGCGCAGCATCGCGGCCAGTCAGCAGCTTGCCGTTAAGTAGCAGCACTTCACCCGGCTTCCAGCTAGCAACTTCGTCGCGTGTCACCGTGTCCAGATTCACGCGACGCCCCTTGGAACTGTCGTAGGTGAGCTTCGGCCAATCTTCCAGCGACGGTGGATCGAGCATGACCGGGCCGCATCCGTCCAGCGTGAAGTGCGCATGGCGGGTAGCCGCACAGTTCGGAATCAACGCCACGGGCAGGTTCGCCGCGTGGGTCGGGTAATCTTTCACCTTGATGTCGAGCACCGTGGTGAGGCCACCCAGACCTTGCGCACCGATGCCGAGCGCGTTGACCTTCTCATACAGTTCGATGCGCAGTTCCTCCGCGCGATTGCCCGGGCCCCGGGCGATCAGATCCTGGATGTCGATCGGCTCCATCAATGCTTCTTTAGCCAGCAGCATCGCCTTCTCGGCGGTGCCACCGATGCCGATGCCGAGCATGCCCGGCGGGCACCAGCCTGCGCCCATCGTGGGTACGGTCTTGAGCACCCAGTCGACGATGGAGTCGGATGGATTGAGCATCGCGAATTTCGACTTCGCCTCCGACCCACCACCCTTGGCCGCGACGATCACGTCCAGCGTGTCACCCGGCACGATCGAGACATTGACTACCGCTGGTGTGTTGTCCTTGGTGTTCGCGCGCTTGCCAGCTGGATCGGCGAGAACGCTGGCACGCAGCTTGTTGTCCGGGTCGTTGTAGGCGCGACGCACGCCCTCGTTGACCATGTCTTCCAGCGACATCGTGGCGTCCCACTGCACGCTCATGCCGACCTTCAGGAACACCGTGACAATACCGGTGTCCTGGCACAACGGCCGATGACCTTCGGCGGCCATGCGCGAGTTGATCAGGATCTGCGCCATCGCGTCTTTCGCCGCCGGCGATTCTTCGCGCTCGTAAGCGGCAGCGAGGTTGGTGATGTAGTCGACCGGGTGGTAGTAGCTGATGTACTGCAGCGCGTCGGCGACAGACTGGATCAGGTCGTCTTGCTTGATGATCGTCATGGGATGGCTTCGACTTGGAGGGAGCGCGCCGTAACCCGATGTCCACGGCGCAAGCCGCCTATTGTGCCGCAACTGCGTCTGGCCTCAAAAAGCAACGGCCGCACTGAGCGGCCGTCGCTATGTCGCTGAGATGATCTTTTAGAAGCGATATTCGGCAAAAATCGAGGAATGGCCCACGTTGCCGGAGAAATTCAAGTCGAGAACCCGGTATTTGATGCGGTAGTTGTCATAGGCCAGTCCCACGCTGAAGTGATTCGTGAAATCGTAGCCCACACCCGCGCCGCCATAACCGCCGCCGCCGTGGAAGTCATACGAACCGAACCCGGCGACACGGGTGTCCACCGACGTATGCAGATAGCCCACGCGTGCGGACAGGTACCACTGGTTGGCGAACTTGTACTTGAGGTTGATACCCACTAGCGGGCCTTCGGCCTTCGCACTTTCGGTGGCGGTGACGCCGTTGATGTTTACCGGCCCACGAACCGTGCCCAGATCCGCATAACCCGCTTCGACGCCAAAATTCCACGCCTCGCTGTACCAGGCATACCCGCCGCGCACCGTGGCCCCAAAAGCGGTATTGCTGGTCACAGTGCCACTGTTGTAACTGGACCGACCCAGATTGGTGTTGACGAAAAAAGCACCGGGTTCATCGGCAAACGCACTGCTCGAACCAGCCGCAAGCACGACGGCCGTGGCGGCCATCAGAAATCGCCTTTTCATAAGCTTCCCTGTTTTGGTGTTGTCTATGTGCCCGCGGCCCCATGCTCGCGGGAGCGCGCATTCTTTAAGAACATCGGGCCTTGTGCAATAAGCGCAATAAAATACGGGTGATTCGTAGTTAATCGTGCCACCACCGTAAGAAAATGTGGCTGCGCATTTTTCGTGATGGCCGCAAAGCGCGGCCCGGCAAAGCTCAGCACGAAATCAGCCTGACACTTTGCGATTGTCAGGTGTAAAGGTCGGGTCGTTTCAAAAATAATGATGAGCGTGTTCTGAGCGCAATCACGATTTTCCGTGATGCTTGAAACGAGAGGGACGTCCGCTTTTTTTTGCCAGATGTCACTGGACGACATGGGCAAATCGGGAGCAGGATGCCTCTCTGTGTCGTCGCCCGGCGCGCAGTAGTGGAAGCTATTCATTGTCATCACCAGCGAAGCCTCGGCTTCGCTGAAACCAAGGCAGCCTGTGGGTTGCGCTTGGTCTGATGGCATGGGGTTTGCGGAAAATTCGCGGAAAAGTTCGGGGTTGGGGGCGCTGATCAGTCAGTTCAAATCCTTACCGGCTATCACGGCATTGCATGGAGGTGACGACCACAAATAACCGCGACAACCGTCCAAAAAAGTAAACAGGGGGCCTCGCTTTTTCATCTCGAAACATCAGGGAGCTAGGTCATGACGAACAAGCATCTGTTGATCTATGTATCGATTGCCGCAGCATTAACCACGCTGCCCGCAGCGTTACTGGCTCAAGCGGCAGCATCGCAAAATAGCGCCACTACCGATCTCAACACCGCGGAAATGCCGCGTGTTACGCAAACCGTCGACAACAAAGTTGTAGCGACCGTCGCAAGCAGCCACCTCAAGTTCATCGGCTCGGCGAAGCCGACAAGCGCTGTGGCCGACTCGATGCCCATGAATCACATGCAGCTCATTCTCCAGCGCAGCGCATTGCGTACGGCCGCGCTGCAATCGTTGATCACCGCACAGCACGATCCTTCCTCCTCCAAGTTTCATCAGTGGGTGACACCGGAAGAATTCGGCAACACCTTTGGCGTTGCCGATGCCGATATCGCCGCCGCAAAATCATGGCTGATCTCGCAGGGCTTTACCGTCCACGGTGTGTACCCGAACAAGATGCAGATTGATTTCAGTGGTACGGCAGGCCAGGTTCGCCAGGCGTTTCATACGCAGGAAAACCATTACACCGTCAATAAGACGGCGCATATTGCCAATGCAGGCGACATCAGCGTCCCGTCGGCGCTGCGTAGTGTGGTGGTGGGCGTAGCAGGCCTCAATGATTTCCGGCCAAAGCCATTGCACGTCGCTCCGCAGGTAGGGCAGTTCGACGCGTCCAAGCACAACTTCAAGTTGAAACAGACGGCCGCAGCGTCCAAGACCGGCGCTACCTCCAATGCGATTTCCAGCGCCAACTCCAATTCCGCCGCCAATCCGATGGCACTGGCATTTACCAACGGTGCGCGCGGTTTTGTGCCGTACGACATGAATGTGATCTACAACACTACGGCGCTGTATACGAGCGGCCTGACCGGCACGGGTATCAACATTGCAGTGGTTGAAGACCAGGACATGGACACCGATGACTGGCCCAACTTCGTCAGTCAGTTCAACCTCGGTGGTTACGGTGGCACGTTCAAGCAGTTTCAGCCTCAATTGACGCCGAGTACGAGCAATTGCAACGACCCAGGCGGCAACGATCCGTTCGGTGAAAGCATCGAGACCGTGCTGGATGCAGAGTGGTCCACGGCGATGGCACCAGGTGCGAATATCTGGGTTGCCACTTGCAGCGACTCCGACACCACGAACTTCTTCGGCGGAGTCTTCATGGCGGCGGACAACCTGATCAACGGCACTTCACGGCCGAACGTGATCAGCGCGAGCTACGGCTATGGCGAAGGCTTTACCGATACCGCCAGCAAGTCCGCGATTGACCTGATGTGGGCACAGGCAGATGCGGAGGGTATCTCGGTGTTCATTTCCACCGGCGATTCGGGCTCCAACCCGAGCTTCAATGGGTCAGTCATCGAGAACTATGGCATCGACGCCAACTCGTTCGCTACGTCGCCCAATGACACGGCCGTCGGTGGATCCGACACCGCCGATATTCTCGATGGCACCACCAAGAAGTACTTCAACACCACGCCCAATGCGGTGTACGGCACGGCGCTTTCCTACGTGCCCGAACTCACCTGGAACACCTCCTGCGGAAATTCACTGGCGGCCCAACAGCTGGTCAACACCACCGCGCTCAAGTTCTGCAAGAACGCGCTCATCTATGACCCGTACGGCTTCTACGTCACTTCGGAAAGCGGCAGTGGTGGCCCGTCTGCGGTCGACGCGAAACCGGCCTGGCAACGCCAGGTGCATGGTGCGGCGAAAGACCAATCGCGTGATCTGCCGGATGTCTCGTTGTTCGGCGGCTCTTACGGCGGATATTCGTGGGTGATCCTCTGCACCGGCGCCTATCCCTGCGCACCGGGCTTCACTACCCCCGTGGTATTGGAGGCCGGTACATCGCTGTCCTCACCGATGTTCGCCGGTGTCCAGGCGTTGATCGACCAGGGCCTGGCCAGTTCCGGCCTGTCGCCGAATCAGGGCAACGCCGCACCAACCCTGTATGCGCTTGCAGCCCAGGAATTCGGCGGGGCCACCGGCGCCGCTCCGGCCACATTGGCAACCTGCAACGCCGACAACGGTGCCAAGGGAACCAACAAGTGCGTGTTCCACAACATCACCAGTGGTGGCAATTCCACGCAGTGCATCCAGATCCAGGCGTTTGGCGATGTCACTCCGGATTGCTACTTCTACGGAACGATCGCGAACTATGAGCAGTTCTACGGCGCCACCCTGGTGGGACTGACCTCGAGCAACACGTCGAAGTACAACGACAACACTGCAGCGTTTGCCGCGCAGCCGGGCTGGAGCTTTGCCAATGGCCTGGGTTCGGTCAACGCGAATAACCTGCTTACTGCATGGAAGAAGTTCGTCCACGTCCACTGAAGGACTGATCCACGCGCCATGATGGATTGAGAAGCTGGAACCATTTCCCTGGCGGTCGCCCGCCAGGGAAATGCGTAGCGACAAGTAGTTCTTGGCACACTAAGTGACGCGGCACTGACACGCAGCTGTCAGCTGCGCCGATCGAGTCATTCGAAAACTCGATCCGACTGCCTTTCAGGACGAGCGAAAACGCCCGTCGGATGGTTTGGCTATGGGTAGATTGCCCGTTTCTCATTCGTCACGGCTCGACTACTGGACGCTACGGGTAAATCGAGAGCACGATATCCCACTACCTAGGCGCTCAGCCGGGTAGCAGCGGGAGCTAAACAAAGTCATCACAGTCGAAGCTCGGGGCTTCGCTGAAACCATCCAGCCGATGGTTCGTGGTGTCTGGGGAAAAGCCGCAGAGAGCGTAGCGCGCCTACGCCGCCATCAATTTTCTTGAATTCTTACCAACGTCTACGACATTCAAGGGAGGTGACTACGACCAGCAATAGCGACAAGACGTCAACAAAGTAAACAGGGGGCCTCGCTTTACGTTTCAAGTATTGGGAGCAAGGTCATGACCAATAAACATCCATTGATCTACGTCTCGATTGCCACCGCACTCGCAACGCTGCCCGCAACCATCCTGGCGCAAACAACGAGGTCGCCCACTGCCGACCTCAACACCGCAGAGATGCCGCGCGTGACGCAAGCCGTCAACAACAGCGTCGTGTCGATCGTTGGAAACAGCCATCTCAAATTGATCAGCTCGACGAAGCCGACGGGCAGCGTGCCTGACTCGATGCGCATGAATCACATGCAGCTCATTCTCCAGCGCAGCGCGCTGCGCACATCGGCACTTGAGTCTTTGATCACCGCACAACACGATCCGGCCTCGTCGAAGTTTCAGCAGTGGGTGACACCCGCTGAATTTGGCGAAAGCTTTGGTGTTGCCGATGCCGACATTGCCGCTGTGGAATCGTGGCTGGCGTCGCAGGGCTTCAACGTCAATGGCGTCTACCCGAACAAGATGCAGATCGACTTCAGCGGCACGGCGGGCCAAGTTCGCCAGGCTTTCCACACGCAGGAAAATCGCTACACCGTCAATAAAGTCAGCCACATCGCCAATGCCAACGACATCAGCGTGCCGTCTGCGCTGCACAGCGTCGTGGTGGGCGTTGCGGGCCTCACCGACTTCAGGCCACAACCCTTGCACGTGTCCCCACAGTTGGCGCAGTTCGACGCGACGAAGCATAACTTCAGGGCCAAACAGACATCAGCGCCCAGCGCCGCTTCCGCTGCCAAACCCGCCGCCGTGGTCTTCAACGGCGGTGCCCTGCGCGGCTTCGTGCCTTACGACATGAATGTGATCTACGACACCACGGCGCTGTACGGCAGCGGGCTGACCGGTACGGGTATCACCATTGCGGTGGTCGAAGATCAGGACATGGATGTTTCGGATTGGCCCAACTTCGTCACCCAGTTCAACCTGGGTGGTTACGGCGGTACGTTCAACCAGTTCCAACCGCAGCTGACACCGAGCACAGGCAATTGCACGGATCCGGGTGGCAACAGTCCCGGTGGTGAAAGCATCGAGACCGTGCTCGATTCGGAGTGGGCAACGGCGATGGCGCCGAGCGCCCATATCTGGGTAGCGACCTGCAATGACTCCGACAGCACGAACTTCTTCGGCGGTGTCTTTACAGCGGCAGACAATCTCATCAATGGCAGCTCGCGGCCGAACGTCATCAGCGCAAGCTACGGTTATGGCGAAGGCTTCGTTGACGCTGCTGACAAGACTGCGATCGACCTGATGTGGGCACAGGCCGATGCGGAAGGTATCTCGGTCTTCGTTTCCACTGGCGATTCCGGCTCGAACCCCAGTTTCAACGGCAACATCATCAATGGTTACGGGATTGACGCGAACGCGTTCGCCACCTCGCCGAATGATACCGGTGTCGGCGGCACGGACACCGCCGATATTCTGGACGACACCACGTCAACCTACTTCAGCAGCACGCTCAATTCGGTGTATGGCTCGGCACTTTCCTATGTGCCGGAACTGACCTGGAACACGTCTTGCGGAAACACGCTGGCCGCAAAATCCATGGGCTACGGAACAGCGCTGCAGTTCTGCAAGAAGCAGCTCAAGTCAGATCCGTTCGGATTCACCATTGGCTCCGAAGGTGGCAGCGGTGGCCCGTCTTCGGTCGACCCGAAACCCGCCTGGCAACGGCAAGTCCTTGGTGCCGCGAAGGACCAATCGCGTGACCTGCCGGATGTATCGCTATTCGGCGGTTCGTATGGCGGCGTCTCTTGGGTAATCCTGTGCACTAGCGCGTATCCCTGCACGCCCAACTTCACGTCGCCGGTAGAGCTGGTGGCCGGTACATCGCTGTCCTCGCCGATGTTTGCCGGGGTCCAGGCGCTGATCGACCAAGGACTGCACGGTGCTGGCCTCTCGGCAAACCAGGGCAACGCTGCACCGACGCTGTATGCACTGGCGACCAAGGAGTTCCGCAGCTCGCTGGCGGCATGCAACGCAGACAACGGTCCGAAGGGAAGCTCCACATGCGTATTCCACAACATCCGAAGCGGCGGCAACTCGGCTGGATGCGTCCAGGTTGCGGAGTTCGATGAAATCACTCCGGATTGCTACTTCTATGCAACGGTTCCGAACTTCGAAGATGGCTTTGGACCGACTCTGGTCGGACTGACCTCAACCAGTACGTCGACCTACAACAACACCACCTCGGCATTTGCCGCGCAGCCAGGATGGAATTTTGCCAATGGCCTGGGCTCGGTCAATGCCAACAACCTGCTCGCGGCATGGAAGAAATTTGTCAATCTGCCGTGATCGATTGAACGCACCATCGCGTTGAAGCGCCGGAATTATTCCCTTGGCGGCGGTCGTCCGCCAAGGGAATACATGGCGAACCGCATGGCGTTCGCAGGCACAATGACGACCGTCCCAATCGACCTGTGCATACCACCACAGCCCAACGGGGTTTGGTGTGATTGGATCGATCTAATTTCCCTGAACGTTCGATTTTGCGCCCGGGCACTTCCTTTCGTCCAAGGCCGCATGTAGTTTCGACGTGTCTGTACGCGGTTGTCTTCAGGGGGACGCCGTGCAGATGGGGAAACTCGTAATTCTTGCGCTGAACCAAGGCCTGGGCGAATCAGGAGTGGCCTCGTACGGGTAATGCCCGCGAGGAAAGCCTCTGTTTCGTGCCAGAGTTTTCGTCATTGGAGAAATACATATGCTTGCGAATCTGCATCGCACGACCCTGGCAGCATCCCTGACGTTGCTGTTCACCGGCTTCACCACCGCCGCGTTGGCGGCAAACCCACAAAAAGTGACCGACGTGGGCGTGGCTGCCGCCAGCCAGCCAGTCAACGTCACGCTGGTGCTGAAGTTGCACAACCAGGCTGATCTGGCGCAATACATCCAGGACACCGTCACTCCCGGCAATCCACGCTTTCAGCAATTCATCAGCACCAGTCAGTTCGCCAGCAAGTACGGCGCCACCGATGCAGAAATCGCCCAGGCGCAGGCATTCCTGCAGAAGCACGGCCTAAGCAGCCAGGTTTTGCCGAACCATATGGGTATCCGTGCCAGCGGCACGCTGGGCCAGTTTAGTTCGGCCTTCCAGACGTCCATTCATAACTATGTTTCGCGCGCCACCGGCAAGCAGTTTCATCGGCCGGCGACGTCGCTGCTGCTGCCGCCCGAACTGGCGAATACGCTGGTAACGGCCACGGGCCTCAACAACGAACCGAAGTACCAGTCACATCGCATCCATGGACTGGCACCGCCCCCTACCGCTGGTGCGCACGCGAATACGCTGCTCGCCACGCAGAACAAAAAGCCCGCACCGGGCAATCCCACTGCCACCGGCGAACCGGGCAACTACACCGTGGGCGATGTCGCCAATTTCTACAACATCAATCCGTTGTACAAGGCTGGCATCACCGGCAAGGGCTCGACGGTTGCTATCGTCACCCTGTCTGATTTCTATCCGGCCGACGCACAGACGTACTGGAGCAACATCGGTCTTGCCACGAAGCCGAATCGCATCACTCAGGTGCATGTCGATGGCGGTGGCGCCATCGACGACGGCAGCGGCGAAACCTCGATCGATGTGGAGCAGTCCGGCGGCATCGCACCGTATGCAAACATCATCGTTTATGACGCACCGAATGCAGGCAACGGATTCACCGATGCATTCATGCAAGCGGTATCCGACAACAAGGCGGACAGTATTTCGACCAGTTGGGGATCGCCTGAGATCTTCAACTTCGCTGCGCTCAACGTCGATGGTGCCAGCGTCACCGACACCAGCGATGCCGGCGATCTGATCGCGTTCGACCAGATCTTCATGGAAGCAGCAGCCCAGGGGCAATCCGTGTTCGCTGCGGCCGGCGACTCCGGTGCGTACGACACCGTGCGCCAGCTGGGAGCTGGCACGGCCGTGGGCGACTACACAGCCCCACTGACCGTCGACTCGCCCGCATCCGATCCGTACATCACGGCGGCTGGAGGTACCACCGTTCCGTACACGTATAGTTTTGGGGGCGGCCCGACCGCAGCCATCACCAAGGAAAGCGTGTGGGGCTGGGACTATCTGCAGACCTATCTCGACAAAGTCGAACCCGGCAAATATGACCTGTTCGCCAGCGGCGGCGGCGGCGGCGTAAGCGTGTACTGGCGCGCGCCGTTCTACCAGTCGCTCACCCAGGGCATCCGTCGCAGCGAGAAGAACCAGTCGCTGGTCTACAACGACCCACAGGCCGGTCCGACGACCTTGCTGATCCTGCCCAGCCAGTTCAGGGGGCGCAACGTACCCGACATCGCGTTGAATGCGGATCCGGAAACCGGCTATCAATTCGTGTCCACGTTTGACGGCGGCGCACTCAATGGCGAAGGTGGCACCAGCTTCGTGGCACCTCAGCTCAACGGCATCAGCGCATTGCTGATGCAGAGCTCCAGGCACCGGGTGGGCCTCTGGAATCCGCAGGTGTACTTCCTACAGGACATCTTCGGCTACGGGTCGTTCTCGGCGTTCAACGATATCCGTAACGGAGACAACTGGTTCTACCAGGGAGTCCAAGGTTATGAGCCGGGCGCGGGCATCGGCACGCTCAATGTGGCCAACCTCGCCCAGTTCATCGCTATCGGGCTGTAGTAGTTACGCCAGCCGGCCCTGTCCAGGGCCGGCTGGCGACGTTTCGCTGCATGACGTTCCGACGACGAGGGCTTGCCGTCGCCGGATTCAGCCAGCATGCTCGCGGCTGCTTTCCCGCCGTGGCGACCTCATGAGTGACTCTGCTCCATCCGCTTACCTGCGCAGCTTGCGCCCGTGGGATGCCGCGCTGATCGTGGTTGGCGGCATCATCGGCGGCGGCATCTTTCTCAACCCTGGCATCGCCGCGCAGCGTACCGACTCGGGGCTGACCTTGTTGCTGATGTGGGTAGGCGCCGGCGTACTCACGCTGATCGGCGCGCTGTGCTACGCCGAACTCGGCGCGCGCCGACCGCACGCAGGCGGCACTTATGTCTACCTGCGCGAGGCGTTTGGGCCGCTGGCGGGGTTCCTGTTCGGCTGGACCATGCTGTTGGTGATCTACTCCGGTTCCAGCGCGGCCGTCGCCACGATTTTCGCAAGCTATGCTTGCGCGCTGTTCGGCCTGTCGTCCGCATGGGCATTGCCGCTGACGGTAGGTGGGCTGGTATTCGTGGTCGGACTCAACCTGTTCGGCCTGCGCCTGGGCGCGCAGATCCAGAATCTATTCGCCTTGCTCAAGCTGCTGGCGGTGGCGGCGTTGGTGATCTGCGGCCTGTTTCTCGCGGGCACCGGGCATACGCAGGTGCTGGCAGCCGATCCGGCACGCGGTGGCGTCGGTTTCATCGGGGCCGCATTGCCGGTGCTGTTCGCCTATTCCGGTTTCACCTACCTCAACAATCTGGCCGGTGAAGTACGCGATCCGCAACGCACGCTGCCACGTGCCCTTTTGCTCGGCATGCTGCTGGTGATCGCTGCGTATGCTTTGGTCAATGTCGCTTATCTGGCCGTGCTCGGTCACGCCGGGCTGGCGGCCAGCCACGCGCCGGCGGCGGATGTCATGCAGCAAGTTTTCGGCCCGCTCGGCGCCAAGGTGATCGCGCTGGGCGTCGCTATTTCCGCGCTCGGTTTCTGCAATATCACGCTGGTTGCAGGCGCGCGGGTACTGCAGGTGATGGGTGAAGACGAGTTGTTCTTCCGCTCGGTGGCGCAGTTGCATCCGCGTTACCACACCCCGAATACCGCGCTGTTGTTACTGTCGGGCTGGGCGATCGTGCTGGCGCTGTCGATCAACTACGGTCAGCTGCTGGATTACGCCACGTTCGGCGACTGGCTGGCTTGCGCGATCGGCGTTGCCACCCTGTTCTGGTATCGCCGCCACAGCAGCGAATCCACCAGCTTCCGCGTGCCTGGCTATCCGCTGCTGCCGCTGCTTTTTTTGGTCACGATTGCGCTGGTGCTGGTGGCGACCTTGCGCGACAGCCCGCGCAGCACGAGCATCGTCCTGTTGATCATGGCCGCTGGAGTGCCGGTGTACTTTGTGTGGCGACGGCTGTTCAGCCGCGCGGGCACCTAAGCCGCCGCTCCAATGCCACAATGCGTAGATACGTTTTGAAGGAGACCTTGAATGGCGCCAGTGCAAGTCCAGGCCGTGCCGGTCACTCCCGACAGCACCATCGTTCCCGAGAAGGTACGCGACGGCATTGCTCTGGAGATCAACGGCGAAAACTACCGTCACACCGGCGATCCGCAGATGCCGTTGCTGTGGTACCTGCGTGATGTGCTGCGCCTTACCGGTACCAAGTACGGCGGCGCGCATGGTGAAAACGGCGCCGACCTGGTTCTGGTGGACGACAAGATGGTCTCCGCGATCAGCATGCCGATGGCCAAGCTGGCCGAGAAACGGGTGATCACGGTCGAAGGGCTGGCCGCTAACGACGGTACGCTGCACCCGCTGCAGCAGGCTTTCATCGACGAGGATGCGATTGGCTGCGGCTACTGCACACCGGGCTGGCTGATCGCCGCCGTCGATTTGCTCAAGCGCAAGAAGCAACCCAGCGACGACGACATCGACCAGCTGCCAAACCTGTGCCGCTGCGGATGCCAGACCCGCGTGCGCCGTGCGATCAAGCGCGCCGCCGCCGGCAAGGCGGCCCAGCCATGAGCCATCGCATCGGCAACGAAGACAATCGCAACGACGGCATCCGACTTTCACGTCGGCGTTTCCTGCAGGTGCTGGCGAGTGGCGCCGGCGTCCTGATGGTCGGCATCCGTGTGGCCGACGCCGCGGATGCGCCGGTGCCATTGGGTCTGCTCGGCAACAATTTCCATGATCTGGGCGCTTATGTGCGCATCGACAGCGACGGCAACGTGCTGATTGGCGCGCGTGATCCGGATACCGGCACAGGCGTGGCGACATCGTTGCCGCGGATCATCGCCGACGAGCTCGATGCCGACTGGAATCGCGTCCGTGTGGTTGGGCTTGGCCTGGGTGTGAGCGACAACAACGGTCAGCCACGCTGGACTTACGGGCGTCAGATCGGCGGCACCGGTGGCTCGATTCCTGCCGCCTGGGCGGATTTGCGCCAGGCCGGTGCGCTTGCGCGTTGGCTATTGGTGCAAGCGGCGGCGCAACGGCTCGGCGTGCCGGCCAACCGGCTGCGCTGCGAAACTGGCTTCGTGATTGCACCGGACGGCCGCCGCCTCGGTTACGGCAGTCTGGTCGATGACGCGAGCAAAGTTACCCTGCCCAACAACGCTCCGCCACCGAAGAGCGCCGATCACTATCAGCTGATCGGCAAGCCCATCGGCGATGTCGATGCGCGTGCCTTCGTCACCGGGCAAATGCAGTTTGCGATCGACCAGCAAGCCGGTGATGCGCTGGTCGCCGTGGTGACGCATTGTCCCTGGCCAGATGGCACGCTGGAACATCTCGACAGCACCGACACGATGGCCGTCAAAGGCGTCGTGAAAGTGGTGCAACTCAAACCAGAGCCCGGTCAGCCGTGGGGCAGCACGGTTATCGCAACAGCGGTCGCCGTGCTGGCCGAAGACACCTGGTCGGCACTGCGGGGCCAGCAAAAACTCAAGCTCGTGTGGAAGCCGGGTGCCAGCAATGGCGAGAGCAGCGGGGCGCTGGAGCAACAGGCCGGCACCCTGCTCGCGGGCAGGACCGATCCTAGCGCCCGCGTGCGCAACGATGGCGATGTAGATGCGGCCAGTAAGAAGGCGGCGCGCCGACTGCAGGCGACATACTTCCAACCATGGCTGGCGCACGCGACCGCCGAGCCCATGAACTGCCTGGTGCGACTGGACAAGGACAAAGCCAGCGTCGTGGTACCAAGCCAGTCACCGCGCGACGCCTGGGCGGTCGTGCAACGCCTCACTGGCCTCAGCCCAGCGCAGATCGAGATCAGCGTGTCGCGGGTCGGCGGCGGCTATGGGCGTCGGCTTGACCACGATTATGTCGCCGAAGCGGTGATGCTCGCCCAGGTCAGCGGGAAACCAGTTCGCCTGCTGTGGACGCAGGATCAGGATCTGGAACACGACTACTACCGCTCGGGTTGCGTGCATCAGATCAGCGCAGTGCTCGACCGCAAACGACAACTGCTCGGCTGGAACCAGCGCATGGCGAGCGCCTCTGCACTGACCCGTCGCGGCGTGCCGGAAAACCGTCTGTGGACGTCTGAAGTAGACGTCGATCAACTTCCCGCCGCGCTGGTGCCGAACTATCGCAGCGACTGGTACGGCCTGAACTCGGCGATCCCGCGCGGGCCGTTCCGCGGCATGCCACATCTCAGCAACGCTTTCGCGGTGGAAAGCTTCATCGACGAAATTGCCCACAGCATGAAAGAGGATCCACTTGACACTCATCTGCGCATGCTCGGTGATCCGCGCCAGGTCGCGTTGAGCGCAGGTGGCACGCTGGACACCGGCCGCCTGATCAATGTGCTCAAGCTGGTCGCCGATCGCATCGAGTGGAAAAACTGGCTGCATAGCGTGAACGGACTGGGCATCGCCTGCTGGCACGTCAACGGCGCTTACGTGGCGCACGCGATCGAAGTGGCCATGCAGGACCAGAAGCTGATCATCCAACGCGTCGTGTGCGCCGTCGATGTCGGCCGCGTGATCAACCCCATGGGTCTGGAAGGCCAAATCGCCGGCGCCACGCTCGATGCGCTGTCCACCGCGCTCAATCTGGCCATCACGTACAACGATGGCCAGATCCAGCAACATGCTGCGAAAGACTATCCACTCGCGAGCATGGCTCAGCTACCCGATGCCGTGGAAGTGATCGTCGTCCCCGCTGACGACGTCCCACCCACAGGCGCCAGTTTTCTTGCAATGCCGACTGCCGCACCGGCCCTGGCAAACGCCGTGTTCCGCGCCAGCGCCGTACGCGTGCGTCGCCTGCCACTGATGAAGGAATGGCTGCGCTTGCTGTGATCGTTACTCGATAGAGCGACGTGTCGAACACCTTTGGTTTCGCGGATGCGTAACTCTGCCTGCATCGCAAACCGACCGCGCCTGGTCGGTTTGCTCACGCGACTAAGTACTGCAAGGCATGCCGCTAGCCATCACTGCGTGGCGAACGCTACCGGAAGCAGCCAGAACCATAGAAGTACCGGGCACGTGGGTGGTGCTCATGCCGATACCACCCGCCGCGGCCATGCTGCAAATCAGGAAGGACGGGGGCAGACGCGGGTTAGCGCTGCCGACGTCGCTTTTGAACTGACCTAGCTGATCGAAACCAATCGCCTTGCCATCGGTTGCCCGGATCGATAGACCGCGCAGGCCTGTGGTCTTGCGGAGCAGCAGGCCGCCCACCGAGTCACGCGAAAAAACTGCGCCGGACACTCGTGTACCAGGCTTATAGGTATACACGAGCCATCCGGATGCATACGACGAACCCAGGTCCGGGTTCATGCAGTCGGAACCATCACTGGTACGGGGGCAAACGAACACCGACGCACCGCGTGTGCTCGCCTCGGTACGTGCATAGGCCAGATCCGCTGACAACGCGTTGCTGGCCGAGCTAACTTGATTGCGGCCGATCAGGTCACGAAATGTCGGTAGGGCAACCGCCAGTAGAATCGCCAGCACAGCCAAGGTGATCAGCATCTCCACCAGATTAAAGCCGCGCTGGCGTGACACTGGGTGGCTCAAGCACATCACCAACAACGGCCATTACGATTGGCTGTGGCATCACCTGCTGCAGGCAGCTTGCTGCCGGTGTTGTCGATCGACAGCCAGCCGCACGCGTCATGGCTCTGCGCGCCGAGCGGCGCGGCGCTCGCCACATAGCTTTGCCAGTCATTCGAGGCACCCACCACCACCGTGACTTGGTAGTAGCCCTTGTCCGAATTTACGGTGATGGCGTTAGAATAGCCGATCGTCGTCAGATCGGCGTAGTTGTTGTAGACAGCGTAGTGCCGCTCTTCGGCATTGGCGATACGCAACAACAGTTCCTGGCCGTCCGGTCGCCGTGCGCGATACGCGTAGCGGCTATACGACGAGACTGCGATCGCAGCGAGAATGGCGATGATCGCGACGACCACCATCAACTCGATCAGCGTGAAACCTCGCTCGTACGTCATCACGGGTTCGCGATCATGGATCATTGTTGATGACTCTCCATGAACGCCGACGCCAGATCGGCGCGCCCGCACTGAATGTCTTTTCGTTCTTCTGGGCAGTCACACCCGGCAGATAGATCTGCCCACCGCCCACGGCAGCCGCTACGGGCAAAGAGCCACCGGTCGGCGGGTTCTTCACCAGGCCACCGGCTTGCTGGTAGGTGTCGGGCCAGTTGCCGACACCGCCGAAATTCACACCATCCGCTGCGCCACCTGTGGCGGCATTCACCAGCATCACTGCACCACGCGGTGCAGGATCGCAGGGATCGTTGTTCTGCGGAATCAGTGTGGTGATGATCGCGCGATTGGTATCGAACAGCGCGGTCGCGTCCACCACGACTCGCTCGCCTTTGTCGACCGGGTCATGGGTGGCCGCATCGGTGGCGTACAGTTTGAAGAACCAGCCACGAATCGGAGTGCCCGTGCCGTTACCCACCGGGGTCGTTCGGGCAGGAACGGCACGTTGGCTCAGACCGCGAACGGAATCGCGCTCGATCATCGTCTGCTCAACCAGCGGAGTAGCCACGCTGCCTTCCACCACCACCGGCTGGCCCGCACTACCCGAGTCGCGGATGCCATAGACCGCCTGTTGCTGCGTAGTGCTATCGATCACGTTGTCGTTGCCGGCCAGGTACTTGCCGGTGCCGAATACCACCATCAGCCCACCGCCCACAGGATCGGGGAACAGCCGTGGCATCACCGTGACCGGGCGATCACCCGGATTGGAGGAACGAAAGAACAGCTCGGCCTTCCAGTTGCCGCTGTCGCCGGTCAGATCGAAGCGCCAGACATTGCCTTGCAGGTCGCCTGCGAATGCCACGTCTTCGACCTGGTCGCCTTCATAGTCGCCCATCACTGGCGTCGCCAGCCCGTAACTTTCGACATCGCCATTCAAGCCGTTGAAGCCAGCGGTCGGTGTCTTGATTTCCTTCAGCAGAGTTCCGCTTTGCGCATCCAGGACAAACAGCGAGCTGAACTTGTTGCAGACCGGATTGCTGGCGTTGCCGACCTTGCTGCAATCCACGGCCAGCTCGGTGGGGAAATAGCCGCCAGGAATCAGCACAACCCACTGACCATTGGCCAGGCGACCAATGTTTGGACGTCCAAACGTATAGCCAAGATTGGCGCCGCCGACACTGGTGTTGTTGAACTCCCACAGCACTTTATCCGACGGCCTGGCTTCGTTGGCTTCGCTGTCGGTGATATCGAGCGCGTATACACCCTGGCCGCCGTAGCGCAGCCCTGCCACCAGGATGCTGCGCCAACCCTGACGACCGCTGCTGCTGAAATACACATCGCGACTTACCGGTGTGCCATCCACTGACGGCTTGAAGCTGAAATTCTTCAGCGCCGACCAGTTGCTTAGTCGTCCATAGGACGAATACGGCACATACGCCCAACGCTCCCTGCCTGGGCTTGGCGACACGTCGACGGCGGTGGCTACGGTATCGCTGGTGGTGGCATCGAACGCGTGCAACATGCCGTCGTTCGCCGCCACGTAGATCGTCGGCGCACGCTTGGCGTGATCCTTCTGGAATTTCGCGTAGCCGTTGCCGGATTTCGCAGCCAGTGCTTCCGGCGAAGCGGCCGGCCAGTTGTCGCGGTAGCCACTGGCGGGCTGGGCTACGTACAGCACCTGCGCATTCATTACTGCCCCAAACAGATGATTGCGCTGACGGAAGCTGCTGCCTTCCCTGGCCTGGCTGCCACGCAACCATTCCAGTCGATCGGCACCGGTGGGTGTGGTCGAGGTTGTACCGAAAGCGGGATCTACGGCGTTTATCGCATTGACCACATCAACACCCCTGAACGCCGCGGCTTTGCCGCTGCCGATGCCGGTGCTGGTTAGTATCGTCCGTGCGTTGCCGGCACCACCGCGAGCATCCAGCAGATCGCGACCGTTCCATAACGCGACGCTGGCCACGCTGCCGTTGTCGCCGACCCGGTTCGCAGTTACCGTGCCGCTCCAGTCGTTGGTGTCATAGCCGGCCTTGTACGCCATGGCGGCTGGACCCAGCAGCGGAGAACTCAGGCTGCCCGCCACCGCCGAGGTGTTGCGTGCCACGATGCCGTTGATGATCTTGGTCAATGCAGCGATCAGGTCGCTCGGGCTGCTGGCGGCGAAGAACTGGCCGCGGCTGTTCAACGCAGCGTGCCACATGTCGTCGATCTTCCTGCCGTCGTCCGTGCTGACCACCGGCGCCGGCCACTTCGTATCGCCCTTGCGCAGGCTGGTATACGTGGCGTCGTTGTTGGCCAGCGAGCCGGAAGCGCCAAAACCGATCATGTACTGCAGTAGATGGGGCCAGCTTGCCGGATCGTTCACGGCGTTCCAGTAGATTTCCCGGTTGTCGCGCGGATCGCTGTTGGCCGCTAGCGGCACGTTGAATAGGTTCGTCGAGCTATCGGTGATGTACGTCGGCACCTTGCGTCGATTCGTTTGCATCGCGAAAAGACTGGCACCCGTCACGCCAGCCTGCAGATCGCGCGACCAGTAGTAGAACGCCAGATCCGCCATCGTCACCGCTGGATTGCCGAGCTCGTTCCACACCACCGCGCTTTCCCGATCCGATGTTGAAAACGAACGACCGTCCGGCAGTGCCGGAATATTCGTCGTGTCATTACCGCCCGGCGACGATGGATCATCACTATTCCACATGCCGTCAGTCATCTGGATATGAAAGTTCTGCCGACAGACCAGCTCCTTGCCGGCATCGCGATCCCAGTAGGGGTTTTCGTCCACTGCGCCGGTGCGATTGGTGAAGTACGTGCCTACCCGTTTCGCGGCGGAACGATTGGGCGTACCGCCGCTGGCTGTCATGGCGAACAACCAGTTGTAGAACCGGGTGCGCACGTTGTTGGTCGCACTGCTGTCTACAAACTTGTAGATAGCCGTGCTGTTGCCCAGGACGCTGGCATTGATGCTTTGCCAGGCGATACGCACATTCTTGTCGAACGGCGCGTAGGCACGCGCGATCGAGGTCACTGCTGCCATCGTGCGAGTGCGGTAGTAGGCATACCAGTTCGCGAAGTTCTGCTGGTCCGCGGCCGAACTCAGCGATACCCAGGTCCAGTTGCCGCTGGTGTAAAGCGTCGCCATGGCGGCTGCGTTGAATTGACCTTTGGCGTCCAGCGGCAGACTCGCTCTGGTGCCGGTGTACTTGTAGTAGCCCGCGCCGGTGCTTCCGCAAAAAGAGACGCCGCGTAGGTCACGCGTGTTCTGGTAGCTTCCGGAGGTCGATGCAGCCGTTGGGCTGACCGGTCGATTGACCTGGATGCCGTTGTCCCACGCCGCCGTATAGATTGCATTCGGCATCGCAATGACGCCATCCGCCTTCAGTGGCGGGACGTAGATGTTTTGCGGATTGAAGTAGACGCCGTTCAT
>Ga0302316_10000474_pt1 | contig 35568 bp, 26 predicted proteins | sample III_Palsa_N3_2_FD_200456 | JGI IMG/M metagenome (GOLD analysis project Ga0302316, IMG submission 200456) | Peat permafrost microbial communities from Stordalen Mire near Abisko, Sweden - III_Palsa_N3_2 | ecosystem: Environmental > Terrestrial > Soil > Palsa > Peat permafrost | place: Sweden...
CGGACTTTCAGATCCCGAACCTGCGCGGCGAACAGCCGTCGCTGGGATTGACCGTTGCCGGGCAGAGCAGCTACCCGAGCGAATTCCTGAACGAGAACCAGCGCGAAGTCACGCAGTTCGGGATCCTGAGCCTGCAGCACTCCAACGGCCCGCTCACCTTGCAGACCTCATTCATTGCCCGAAACTCAACGCTCGGCTTCATCCCGGACCCGCTCGGGGATCTGCTCTACAACGGCATCGCCCAGGACGCCTACAAGCAGGACGTAGCCTATGGGCTGCAGAGCGACGGGGCCTACAAGTTCAACGACACCCACACGCTGCGCGCGGGCGTCTACTTCCAGTACGACCGGTTGCACAGCGACACCGACTCGGCGGTGCTGGCGACGGATCCGGTGACCGGCCTGGCGTTGAACGACGTACCCGTGTCCATCGTCCAGGACAGCGCCAACAGCCAGGTGATCCAGAGCGCGTACGTGCAGGACGAGTGGCATCTGTTCCCGGTGCTCACCATGAACTACGGACTGCGCTTCGATCACTACAACGCCTTCAGCAGCGGCAGCCAGTTGAGTCCGCGGGTGAATTTCGTGTGGCAACCGCTCACCGACACGACGGTGCATGCGGGTTACTCGCGTTACTTCTCGCCGCCGCCCTTTGAACTCGTCGGCAGCGAGTCGCTTTCGCAGTTCGCCAATACCACCGCCAGCCCCGGGGTGCTGCAGGATGATCAGGTCAAGGCCGAGCGATCCAACTACTACGACTTCGGTGTCGAGCAGACGGTTGCCAAGGGATTCACGGTGGGCCTCGACAGCTACTTCAAGCAGGCGACCGATCTGGTCGATGAGGGCCAGTTCGGCGCACCCATCATCCTCACGCCGTTCAACTATGCCCATGGCCAGGTCTACGGCGTCGAACTCACCGGCTCATACCACGCGGACGGCTTCAGCGCCTACGCAAACCTCGCCACACAGCGCGCGATCGGCAAGGACATCATCTCCAGTCAGTTCAATTTCGACGCCGCGCAGCTCGCCTACATTTCCGATCACTACATTCACCTGGACCATGAGCAGCAGGTGACCGCCTCCGGCGGCGCCTCGTACCTGTGGAAAGGGACGCGCTTCAGTGCCGACCTGCTGCTCGGTTCCGGCCTGCGCTCCGACCTCGTGCTGCCGGACGGCATGGATATCCCCAACGGCGATCACCTGCCCTACTACACGCAGGTCAACTTCGGGGTGGAACATGACTTTGAAAAACAGGGCCTGAACGGCCTGACGGCGCGTATCGATGTCATCAACCTGCTGGACAAGATCTACGAGATCCGCGACGGCACGGGTGTGGGCGTCGGGGCGCCGCAGTACGGCCCGCGCCGCGGCCTGTTCTTCGGGGTGACGCAGAGCTTTTAAGGTCGTACAGTCCCTTATCTTTCAAGGGGAGACCATGATGCGCAAGTTGCTCGGCGTCGTGCTGCTGGTGGCGGTTGCTTCGGGAACGGCCTGGGCCGCTTCCAGACTCGTCTACGATCACAACTATGCGCAGGACCGCGCCGAAATCGAGGATCTGCAGTCGCGGTACCTGTTCGCGCTGGACTGGCAGGACCCGCAGCTGTATGCGAGCACCTTCACCACCGATGGCGTGCTGATCTGGGCCGGGGGAACCGTCAACGGCCGCAGCGCCATCGTGAAGGAAATGACGCAGGCCCGGGCGGTCGATGCGCGGGCGGCCGCCGGGGTGGCGCCGCTGCGACCGGCCCGGCGGCGACACTTCATCACCAACGTAGTGCTGCGCATCGACGGGGATCACGCGACCGATCGCGCCTACTGGTTCGAATTCAATGACGACATCCGCGATCGGCGGCCCTACCTCGGCGCCTACGGACACTACGAGGATGAACTGCGGCGGGTCGACGGTCAGTGGCTCTTCGTCAAGCGCCACATCTTCAACGAACAGCGGGACGAGATGGTGGCCACCGCCGTCAACCCGGCGTGGTGAGCAGCAGGCGCCGCATGACCTCGCGGTAGCGCCTCGCGATCCGATCGCGACGGACATGGCAGCCGCCGGCCACCACCTTGTGGCCGGCGCGCCAGACGCAGTCGATGGCTGACTTGCCGCCCGCGAAAATCCAACTGTCCAGCAAGGCATCCTCGGTGCGTCCGACCAGCGAGGGATGCTCGATATCCAGGCTGAGAAAATCCGCGGGGCAGCCGGGCGCAAGGCCGGTACCGGGGACTCCTGCCGCCTGGCCCCCTCCCGTCAGCGCCGCGTCGAACAGTCTGCGACCGGTTGAACGCCCCGGCACACCTGCCAGGACGTTGCGACGCAGGCAGGCAAGGCGCTGCGAGTACTCCAGCGCGCACAGTTCCGCTGCGGCATCGATATGGATATTCGAATCGGTGCCAAGTCCGAAGGCACCCTCGGCGGCGAGGTAGTCCTCGGCCGGGAAGATCCCGTCGCCCAGATTGGCTTCGGTCACCGGACACAGCCCGGCGACCGCACCGGACTGGGCCAACGACCGGATCTCCGCGGGGCTCATGTGGGTGGCATGAACCAGGCACCAGCGCGTATCCACGGCCGCATGGTCCAACAGCCACTCCACCGGCCGACGGCCGCTCCAGGCCAGGCAGTCGTTCACTTCGCGCAGCTGTTCGGCGATATGGATGTGAACCGGGCCGGCGCCTGCCAGATGCGCGACCTGGTCCAGGTCCGGCGGCGCGACGGCGCGCAGGCTATGCGGGGCTACGCCGAGCAGCGCGCCTTCCAGCGGGCGCAGCGCCTCACGGCTCGCCCCCAGCAGGCGCGCGAAGCGCTCAATATCATTCACGAAGCGGCGCTGCGCGCCCCCGGCAACGGTGCCCCCGAAGTTGCCATAGGAATACAACACCGGCAGCAGGGTCAGCCCGATGCCGCTCTCGGCCGCGGCGGCCGCCACCCGGATCGCCAGCTCCGCCAGCTGCGCGTAGGGGGCGCCATCCGGAGCGTGATGGAGGTAATGAAACTCCGCGACGCGCGTGAACCCGGACTCGAGCATTTCGGCGAAGGCCAAGGCGGCGATGGCCTCGACATCCTCCGGGCCGAGGCGGTCCACGAACGAATACATGAGCTCCCGCCAGCTCCAGAAGTCATCACCGGCCGGCCCCGCCACCTCGGCAAGTCCCGCCATGGCACGCTGGAAGGTGTGGCTGTGCACGTTCGCCAGCCCCGGGATGACCACGGCATGGCACTCGTCATCCGCTTCCGCAGCCATGCCGACTCGCACGCCGCTGATGCGCCCCTGACGCACATCGATGCTGACCCCATGTGCCCAGCCGCCCGGTAGCAAGGCGATCCGGAACCAGAACCTGTTCATTAAGCCATTCCTTTGCGGGCACAATATCACCGGGTCGCGGCGCATACTCCAAGGATCGAACATGACTGAAACGAGCGCAGCAGCCGTCCGCCCCGCGTGGCTGCACGTCACGGAAGGCACGAGCCCCCTGCTGTTGAGCCTTCCGCACTCCGGAACCGGGATTCCGGATGCCCTCGCGCCCGGACTGGTCAGCCCCTTTCTCGCAACCTGCGACACGGACTGGTGGGTGGACCGCTTGTACGATTTCGGCGCCGCGCTCGGGGCAACGATTGTCCAGACCCAACTCTCGCGCACCGTGATCGACGTGAACCGGGACCCTTCCGGACAGTCGCTGTATCCCGGCCAGGCCACCACGGGGCTGTGCCCGGTCACGACCTTTGACGGCGTTGCGCTGTACCTGCCCGGCAGGGAGCCCGACGCCGACGCCATCGCGGAGCGGACCCGCGACTTCTTCGCGCCCTATCACGCAGCCTTGGGTGCGCAACTGGCACGGCTGCAAACGCGACACCCGCATGTCGTGCTCTACGACTGCCACTCCATCCGCTCCCGCGTGCCGCGGCTGTTCGCCGGCGAGTTACCCCAATTCAATCTCGGTACCAACAGCGCCGGCAGCTGCGATCCGCGCTTGCGCGCGGCGGTCGCTCAGGTCTGCGCCGACAGCGGCTATTCGCACGTGCTCGATGGCCGCTTCAGGGGCGGGTACATCACCCGGCACTATGGTCGGCCCGCAGCGGCGGTCCATGCGCTGCAGATGGAACTCGCCTGCCGGGGATACCTGGTTGAGCCCGACGGCGAATTGACGGGCGACAACTGGCCGGCGCCCTACGACTCAGAGCGCGCCGCTGCGCTGCGCGCGACCCTGCGGCACGTGCTCGAGGTCTGCCTGGACTTTGCGCAGGTGCAATCGCGCGGCCAAAACTGCTAGCCTCGCGCACCAATTCCCTCAATCGGCGGATGCCGAGGACCTTTCCATGGGCTGGCACCGCCGCCGATATCGGGGTCGCAACCTCGAACGCATCCTGACCATAGCCGACCTGCGCGAGCGTGCACTGCGGCGGGTACCCGGCTTTGTCTTCGAATACGTCGAGGGGGGCGCCGACGACGAATTTGCATTGCGCAACAATCGCGAGGCTTTCGAGGCCTGGCAGTTCGTCCCGAACACTCTCGTCAACACCTGCGCCCGCCACCAGCGCATCACGCTGTTCGGCCAACCGAGCCCCTCGCCGCTGATCATCGGCCCGACCGGCGGCAACGGCGTCCTGCAGCCCGGGGGTGACCTGGCGCTGGCTCGCGCCGCCGCCGCAGCCGGCATTCCGTTCTGCCTGAGCACCATGGCATCCGTGCGGCTCGAACAAGTCCCAGAAACTGCCGGCGGGCGGCTGTGGATGCAGCTGTACATGACCGACAACCGTCAATCGACCGAGGACATCGTGGCGCGGGCGGACGCGGCCGGCTACGAAGCCTTGGTGTTCACCACCGACGCCAACGTATTCGGCTACCGCGAGTGGGACCGGCGCAACTATCTGCGGCCGGGCGTGCCGACCTGGCGCAACCGGCTGGCGGTGCTGCGACATCCGCGGTGGGCCTGGGAAGTGCTGGTGCGCAACGGCGTCCCGCAGCTTTCGAACCTGGCGCCGTTCCTGCCGCCGGGCGCCGCAAGTGCCATCGGCGGCAGTACCGTGATTCCGAAACTGTTTTCGGCCTGCATCACCTGGGAGGATGTGGCCTGGCTGCGCCGGGTGTGGCCGCGCAAGCTCATCATCAAGGGCGTGCTGTCGGTCAACGATGCGCGGCTCGCTGCCGATCACGGCTGTGATGGCATCGTCCTCACCAACCACGGCGGTCGGCAGATGGACCACTGTGTCTCCGGCATGGACGTCCTGCCGGAAATCGCCGCAGCGGTGGGTGAGCGGATGACCATTCTCATGGACGGCGGCATCCGCCGCGGCACCGATGTCATCAAGGCCCTCGCCCTGGGCGCGGATGCCGTGATGCTGGCGCGCGCCACACTGTACGGACTGGCGGCCGGCGGTGAGCCGGGCGTGCGGCGGGCGCTTGAAATCCTGACCACCGAAATCGACCGCGCGCTGGGTCATCTCGGATGCGCAGGCCTCGAAGCAGTCACTCCTGCGATCCTGCGGCGCCGTAGCCGCTGATGGAAGCGCGCTCGCCGGTTGAGTTCGTCCGTGCGCTGACCCGCGTGGACGCAACCGCGCTGGTCGCCGGCTCGATGATCGGTTCGGGCATCTTCATCGTCTCCGCCGATATCGCCCGCCAGGTCGGCTCCCCGGGAATGCTGCTGGTGGTATGGCTGATCGCAGGCGTCACGACCGTTATTGGCGCCCTGACCTACAGCGAGCTCGCGTGTCTCTTTCCGCGTGCCGGCGGCCAGTACGTCTACCTGCGCGAAGGCATATCGCCGATGTTCGGCTACCTGTATGGCTGGACGTTGTTCACGGTGATCCAGACCGGCACCATCGCGGCGGTGGCCGTCGCCTTTGCACGCTTCACCGCCGTGTTCGTCCCGACACTGACGCCGGATGTATTTCTGGGCTGGACCTTGCACCTGCCCAGCGGCGCCATTCAAATGGGACTGTCACCGCAGCGGCTGCTGGCGATTGCGACCGTCCTGGCGCTGACCTGGATCAACATGCGCGGTGTGCGCACGGCCGCTGTCATCCAGACCACGCTCACGGGCTTGAAACTGGCGTCGCTCGCCGCGCTGATCGTGTTGGGACTCGCGGTGGGACGCAACCATCATGCACTGGCGGTCAACTTCGGCGCAGGCTTCTGGGGTACCAGCAGCTTCGTGCACCTGCTACCGAGCATTGGCGCCGCCATGATAGGGGCGCTGTTCTCCATGGATGCCTGGAACAATGTCGGCTTCGCCGCCGGTGAACTCAAGGATCCCAAACGCGATCTGGCGTTCGCAATGGTCACCGGCGTGTGGATCGTTGTGGTCCTCTATCTGCTGGCCAATCTTTCCTATCTGAGCGCGCTGCCGCTGAGCGCCATCGCCCATGCTCCGCAGGATCGGGTCGCGACCGCCGCGCTGCAGGCCATGTTCGGCGATACCGGGCTGCTGCTCATGGCCGCAGCCATCATGATCTCCACGTTCGGATGCAACAACGGCCTGATACTCGCAGGTGCCCGCGTCTTCTATGCCATGGCGCGTGACGGCCTGTTCATGCGCCGCGCCGCCCAGCTGCATCCGCGCTACCACACCCCCGCCTTCGCGCTGTGGACCCAGGCCGCCTGGACCTGCGCGCTGTGCGTCTCGGGTACCTTCAGCCAGCTGCTGGACTACGTGATGTTCGCAGCGGTGCTGTTCTACCTGCTGACTGCCGTCGGGCTGTTTGTCCTGCGCATCAGGCGCGGTAGCGCCCCGCGTCCGGTGAGAGTTCCGCTTTATCCGCTGCTGCCGGCACTGTACGTGCTCCTGACCGCGGCCATCTGCGCGAACCTGCTGATCCTGCGGCCGCAGTACACCTGGCCGGGACTGATCATCGTGCTGCTGGGTGTGCCGGCCTATCTGCTCTGGCGCCGCGTTGCTGCCGGGACGGTGGCGGGGCTGGTGGCGCTCGCCTTGCTGCTGCCCCTCGCGCCGCGGTTCACGCACGCCCAATCCGCACCGCCTGCGCGCCAGGAGCTGACCGTCGGGAACTCGCACCTGACGTTACTGGTTCCACCACAGCAGTTCCCTGCCGATGCCCTGCTGAACGAGTGGGTACGGCGCTCGGCTGATATCGTGACGCACTATTACGGTCAGTTCCCGCTCAGCGCGTTGCGCATCGTGGTGGTCCCGGTGGATGGCGCGGGGGTCCAGGGCGGCAGCACTTTTGGCCAGCCCGCGCCGCTGATCAGGATACGGGTTGGCCGGGCGGTGGCTGCGCCAGCCCTGCTGAACGACTGGGTGCTGGTCCACGAAATGACGCATCTGGCTCTGCCGGAGGTGGGTGAGAACCATGCCTGGCTCGCCGAAGGCCTCGCGGTCTATGTCGAAGGCGTCGCCCGGGTCCAGGCCGGCAACCGCAGTATCGAGGACGTGTTCGCCGAGGAGCAGCGCTCGATGCCCCGGGGCATGCCCGGCACATCGGGTTCAGGCCTGGACCAGGATCACTCCTGGGGCCGGACCTACTGGGGCGGGGCCATGTTCTGTCTGCTGGCGGATGTGCAGATTCACCAGCGCACCCACAATCGCCATGGCCTTCAGGACGCGATGCAGGCGGTGCTGCGCGCCAGCGGCGGACTGTCCACGCAGTGGGACATCGAGCGGGTGTTTGCGACGGCGGATGCCGCCGTGGGCGTGCCGGTGCTCGCCGAACTGTACGCGAAGATGAAGGACAGTGCGTTCGCGCCGGATCTGCCGGCGCTGTGGCGCAGCCTCGGAGTCGAGTCCGATGGTACGGCGATCCGCATCAACGATCAGGCGCCACTGGCCGTCGTTCGCAGGGCGATCTTCACGATGAGTCCGGCGCTTAACCAGTCATGAAGCAGTCGCGCGGCCTGCCCCGGCGACAACCGCGCGCACAGCTCACCGAAGCAGCTGCCGGCGCGGGCCGCATCCAATGCCTGCGCTTCGGCCTGTGACAGGCGGCGATAGAAGACGGCGAGATCCGCGCGCCACACCAGCCAGTGCTGGCTGCAGGTGCCACGCCAGCGGCCCGGACGGGCGTGCGCCGCACACGCGAACCGCCACCACGCGACCGCATTGGTGGTGAGGTTCAGGCGCTGCACGGTCGGGGAAAAGATGAACTGTAGCCGCGGCCAGTCGCTGGGGTCGATAGCCGAAAGACCGCTCGGTCCCAACACAACTGCATCGGCGGCATCGAATGCTTCGGCCATCGCCCATTCCAATCGCGCCAGATCGAAAGCACCCCGCGCCCGGGGACCGGCAAGATTCGCGGCAAGCCATGGCGCCAATTCCTCGCCATAGGCACGCGCGGACCGGAAGCGGCTCGGATGCCGGCGCACGAAGTCGCTGAGGGAACGCTCGAAGAGCGTGGCACCCAGCGCGCTGCGCACGGCCGGAAAGGTCTCCCCCAGAACCTCGACGAGCCGCGCAACATAGGCCGAACCGTAGACGCCCAGACGCGCGGTTACCGCAGCGCGCGCATCGCCGATGATCTCGCTCCCGATGCCGTTCGCCCCGCGCAGCAGGTATGCCTGGAACGCCTCCTGCAGCTGCTCGAGTTTCATCACGCAGCCTGCGCCGCGCCCACGGCCGCGGCATCACGGGCCAGCTGCAGCTCGGTCACCAGATCCGACAGCTCCGGAATATTGTCGTCGCGCTCGATCATGGTGGGTACCGTACCCAGACGCCGCACCGCATGGCGATACAACTCCCACACCGGCGGCGGCACCGCAGCGTCATGGGTGTCGATGAGCAGGTCCCCCTGCCGACTGTGTCCGGCGAGGTGGATCTGCCGCACTCGGGCTGCCGGCACCCCGTCGAGGAACTCGCGCGCATCGAAGCCGTGGTTGATGCTGCTCACATAGATATTGTTCACATCGAGCAGCAGATCGCAGTCGGCCTCCGCCGTGAGTGCGGTGATGAACTGCCACTCGGTCATTTCCGAGGAGCGGTAGGTGACGTAACTGGAGACGTTCTCGATCACGAGCCGCTGTCCCAGAAAATCCTGCACCTGCCGGACGCGCGTTGCCACATGGCGCAGGGCTTCAGCCGTGTAGGGCAGCGGCATCAGGTCGTGTAGATTGAGCCCGTCGATTCCGGTCCAGCACAGGTGGTCGGAAATCCAGCCCGGGTGCACGCGCTGCGCCAGCGCCTTGAGCGCGGCCAGATACTCGAAATCCAACGGCGCCGTGCTGCCGATGGACAGCGACACGCCGTGCATGACCAGCGGATACAGCTCGCGGATGCGGTCCAGAAAATAGAGCGGCTTGCCGCCGGGGACCAGGTAGTTCTCACTGATGATTTCCAGCCAGTCCAGGGGTGGCCGGCTGGCCAGTAGCGCGGTGTAATGCTGCGGTCGCAGCCCGAGTCCGAATCCGCGGATCATGTCGCTCACCGGGTGGGCGGCAGTGGCCACGACGCAGTGCCGTGGCCACCCCCGCCAGGGTGCCTCAGCCGCCCTTGGCCTTGGCCTTCGCGGCATCGCAATCGGACTTGGTCATCTCGACAAAGCCCTGACCCTTGCAGGAGTTCATACCCTTGCAGGAGTTCTTGGTGGATTTGCAGGAGGACTGTCCCTTGCAGGAATTCACGCCCGTGCATTTGATCTTCGCTTCATCCGCGCTGGCCGTCGAGGCGGCCAGGGTTCCGAACAGCAGTGCCGCCGCAGTCGCGATCGCCACGCCGCCAGCCTTCGATGTCTTCATGCTCTGTCTCCTTAGGGTCAGTCATCGGATTATGGCGCCGCAGGGCGAGCGCAGGTGGCCGATTTGCTCACCTGTCCTCAAAGACCGGGGGATCCGCCGGGCTATTGCAGCAGAACACCACATGTCGCATCCAGCTATGATCCCGCTTCGGCATGCGCAATATTCACCCCGAAATCCCGGTCCCCTTGGATGGGACGCCTGTGGCACTGGACCGGCTGCTGGAGACCCTGCGGCCCGAGCTGCTGCGGTTTGCATGGTGGCTGGCACGCGATCGCGCCGTGGCCGAGGATGTGGTCCAGGAGGCCCTGTTGCGCGCCTGGCGTTCCCGGGACGCACTGAAGGATCCGGCGGCGGCCCGTGGCTGGCTGCTGACCATAGTGCGCCGGGAACATGCACGACTCTACGAGCGCAAGCGCCTGGAGATCACCGACTTGGACGCCGTCATCGCCGCCGAAGACAGCCAGCTCGCCACCGCCGAGGGTGACGAGCTGGTGGGGCTGCGACTGGCGATCACCCAGCTTCCGGAAGAGTACCGGGTGCCCCTGGTGATGCAGGTTCTGGGTGGCTTCACGACCGATGAGATCGCGAAGGAGCTGGCGCTCTCGACCGCGGCGGTGCTGACCCGGCTGTTCCGGGCGCGCAACCGGCTGCGCCGGATATATGGACTGACGCCCGCCCCGGACGGGCTGGATGAGCTTAGCTTAAATGACCCACGATGAAGCCCGACTGCTGATTGGAGCTGCGCCCGGAGAGATCGGGGAACCCCTGGCCGCGCATCTGGCCCAGTGTCCGGCCTGCACGCTGTTCCAGCAGCAGATGCGGCGCATGGACCGGGATCTGATGCGGCTGCTGTCCGCGCCCCTGCCACCCCGCGCCGACACCCGCGTGCTGCCAATGCCCGTGGGTCGGCGTGTGCAGCCGGCGCGCAGACCGACCGGCGCGGGACTGCTGGCACTGGCTGCGAGCCTGGTCCTGTGCGTCGGGGTGGGCGCCCTGTTCTGGGCGCTGCGCCCCGAGCCGAGCCTGGCTGCCGGGGTCATCGGACATATCGAGCATGAGTCCGGGAGCTGGTCGGAAGTGGCACCCATGACCGCCGCCGCCACCGCTGAAGTGCTGGCCGGTGCGGGAGTGTCAGTGGATCCTGCGGATACGACGGTCACCTACGCCCGCATATGTCTGTTCGATGGGCACTGGGTGCCGCATCTGGTCTTGCGCATGCCAAGCGGTCCGGTGACCGTCATGGTTTTGCGCCAGCAACACCTGGCCGCGCCGCAGTCCTTCCACCAGAACGGCTATTCCGGGACGCTGGTCCCGACACCCGCGGGCGGCACGCTGGCGGTGGTTGCGCAGGGTGAAGCAGATATGGATGCGGTCAGCCGTGCCCTGGATCCGCACCTGCATTGGACGCACTAGCCGCATGCAGCCGGTGACCCTGATCTTCCTGTTGGCCGTGCTGGCCGGCACGGCCACCCGGCTGTGGCTCGCGAACCGGCAGATTGCCGCGGTGACCCGGCATCGCGCCCGGGTGCCCGAACCGTTCGCACAGGCGATCTCCGAGGCTGACCACCACAAGGCAGCGGACTACGCTGCGGCGCGCACGCGTCTGGGACGCATCGACACGGTGATCGACGCACTGGTGCTCCTCAGTCTGACACTGGGCGGCGGCATCGACGCCATCGATCGCCTGAGCCGCCACCTCGGGCTCGCAGAACCGTGGCATGGGGCGCTCGTGATCCTCGGTGTGCTGCTGCTGGTGTCCCTCATCGGATTGCCGCTGTCGCTGTGGAGCACGTTCAACCTCGAGGCCCGGTTCGGATTCAATCGCACGACCCTGCCGCTGTTCTTCATGGATCGCTTCAAGGGTCTGGTCCTCGGGCTGCTGATCGGCGCGCCGCTGCTGCTGGCCGCGCTGGAACTCATGCGTCATGCCGGCGCACTGTGGTGGCTGTACGTGTGGGCGCTGTGGCTCGGGGTTTCGCTGCTGATGACCTGGGCGTGGCCGGCGCTGATTGCGCCGCTCTTCAATCGCTTCAGTCCCCTCACGGATGAATCCCTGCGCGCCCGCATCGAGACCCTGCTCGAGCGCTGCGGCTTCGCCTCACGCGGCGTGTTCGTGATCGATGGGTCGCGGCGCTCGGCACACGGCAACGCGTACTTCACCGGGGTCGGCCGCAACAAGCGCATCGTGTTCTTCGACACGTTGATCAGCACCCTCGAGCCCGGCGAGATCGAAGCCGTACTGGCGCACGAGCTCGGCCATTTCAAACTGCACCATATCCGCCGCCGCCTCGTCGTCTCCGCGGTGCTCGCCCTGGCGGGCCTGGGCCTGCTTGGCTGGCTGGCCGCACGCCCGTGGTTCTACCACGGACTGGGGCTGAGGGAGGCGTCGGACTACGGGGCGCTGCTGCTGTTCATGTTCGTCGCCCCGGCGTTCACTTTCTTTGTGACGCCACTGGCGGCGAGCTGGTCACGGCAGGATGAATTTGCGGCGGATGCCTTCGCGGCCCAGCACACGCCCGCGGCGGCGCTGCGGGCGGCACTGGTGAAACTGTACCGGGACAACGCCACGACGCTGACCCCGGACCCCGTGCATTCGCGCTTCTACGATTCGCATCCGCCGGCCCTGGCGCGGATCGCGCGGCTGCGCGAACCCGCACCAGGGCCGTAACACTTCACTTCAGAAGTTGAATCCGAAGGACACCATCCACTCACGCGGCAAGCCGGGTGTTCCCACCTGCGCCGCGGCCGGTGACAGGTTGGCCGCGCTCGGCACGGTGGTGCCGCCAGCCAGAGACAGCGGCGCCCCCAGCTGCTCCCAGTAGAACTTGTTGAACAGGTTCAGCGCCTGCACGGACACGTTCCACTTCGCCCCGGTGGGCTGGTAGGTCAGACGCGCGTTGAAGAGACTGTAGCCGGGCACCCGCCACTGGGAGATCTGGTACACGTTCTCCGGGCCGTTGGTCTCGTAGCCCTGATAGCGCCAGTCCAGACGCGGGGTGATGGTGCCACCGGGCAGCAGCACGCCGTACTGGATACCACCGCTGGCATTGAACTCCGGCTGCAGTCGCACGGACGGATTGATGTAACCGGGAGCCGTGGGATCGCGATCCGGATTCTTGGCATGGAACTCAAGCCAGCCACCCTCCAGGTTGATCAGCAGCCGGTCGATGGGGGCTGCCTCGATGTGCAGTTCCGCACCGGGCTCGTAGGCAGGGACGCCCGCGTAGTAGAACCACGGTGAAAGTCCCGAGGTACCCGCCAGGGCCGTGCCCGCCGGGCACTTGCCACCGGCCAGGAAGTACGGCGTGCCCGGATTCAGCGAGTTGGCGGCGCTGCACTGGGTCGCGAGTTCCAGGTTCAGATAGGACTTATAGTCCTCGTAGAATATCGACCCGTTCACGCGCAGACGGTGATCGAGCCAGTCGGTCTTGGCACCCAGCTCGAAGTTGACCGCCTCCTGGCCTGGCACCTCCTCTGCGAGCTGACCGATGGTCTCGATACGTGAATTGAAGCCCGGCAGCGTGAAGCCGCTGGCCGCCTGCGCATAGAAGAACAGGTTGGAAGTGGCCTGGAAGTTCACCGCACCACTCCAGTCACCCCGGCTGCCGGAGAACCCCACCGGTGTCGGCAGGCTGATGTTGTCCGCTGAAAAAATGGGATCATCCACGACATGGTTATAGGAGTTGGTCAGGTACTGGCTCGTGAGACGCCAACCGCCTGACAGCGACCACTGATCAGTCAGCTTGTAGTCGAGGTGGACGAAGCCGGAGAGGTTGTTGGTGGTGACACCCTGCGTCGTCACGTTGTTGGGCAGACCCAGCGTCTGGTAGGCATCGAAGTTGGTGCCGTTGACTTCCGAGTCACGCGAATTGTAGTCGAAGCCACCGACGGTCCAGTTGAGGCGATCGCCGAACAGCACGCCGCTCAAGCGGACCTCGTTCTGGAACTGGCGGTGGAACTGGTAGTAGCTCACACCCAGCAGGCCGAAGGGTGTCAAGTCGCTGTCGGCGGACCAGTTGGTGTCGTAAGTCCGAAAGCCCCAGATGTACTTCAGGCTGATCGAATCAGTGAGCTTGTAGTCCACCGTGGCCGATGTTCCGGTCTCCTGTAACCGGGTCTGGGGATTGTTCTGCTGCCCCGTGACGATGTCGCCGTAGGAGGCGTAGTTATCCCAGGGATTGGGGGAAAGGAAATGGGTGTTGCCCGTGTAGTTCATCCCGAATTTCGGGAATACGACGGCGTTGTTGTAGAGCGTGTTGAAGAAATCGTTGGGACCGCCGTAGGGCGTCAGCAGCGCCTGCAGCGGCGGATCGTCAGACTGCTTGGCATAGTGGGCCTCGAGGTTGATCTCGAGGTTCGAGACCGGGGTGTAGCGCAACTCGAGCCGCGCCTGCTGGTGATTGAAGCCACCCAGACCGCCGAGCTCGCAGCCGCTCTGGGTCGTCGCCGATTGCGGCAGCGTGCCGTAGGTCGAGGCCGGCTGGCCCTGCGCCTTCATCGAGCAGGTGTAGTCCAGGTAGTGCCCGATGCTGTCCTCGCTGCGTGACACGCCGACCACGCGCATGTCCAGCACCTGGTCGATCAGCGGAGTATTGAACACGCCCACAAACTCGAGTCGGTGCTTCTCACCATAGGTCAGCTGCACGCTTGCTTCGGTGTCGTTCTTCGGCTTGGTGGTGACCAGGCGGATGGAACCGCCAATGCTGTTCATGCCCGAGAGCGTGCCCTGGGGGCCGTTCAGCACTTCCACCCGCTCGATGTCGGCCAGGTCGAACGACGAACCGGTGAGTGAACCCTGGTACAGGTCGTTGATGTAGAACCCGACCGTGGGCTGAAAGCCGTAGTCGAAGTCGGTTTGGGTAAAGCCGCGCAGGCCGATGGTTTCGGTCGGACCGTAGTTGCTGACCGGCTGCCGGAAGTAGGCGTTGGGTACCGAGGCCCCCAGGTCATTGACGTTGACCAGTTGCTGCTGCTGCAGATCTTCGGAACTGAACGCCGTGATGGAGATCGGCGTCGACTGCAGGTTTTCCTCGCGGAACCGGGCGGTGACCACCACCTCCTGCAGCGCCCCGTTGGCATCCACGTCGCTGTTGAGCTGATTGCTGGCGGCTGTGGTCTGCTGACTGGAAGCTTGTTGTGCTAATGCAACATTGCTGCACATACCGGCTGTTGCGACAAGGCCAATACCCGCGGCCTGCTGGAGTATGCGACGGACCGTTACAGACGCTGTAGCCGCTCGCGGCTTGAGTTCGTGACTCATTCATTCCCCCTTCGAACAACAAAATTGACGAACTATTAAAGCTTTATTGCCGGGCTGACACGTTTGCGGAGCAAAGCGCTACCTACCAGTGGCACAACCATCTGGCGCCAGCACTGCTGTGAAGTCGACGGCTATTGTTGCGGAATCCTCTCACGAAGGCGCAAGCAAGTGTTGTATTGGAGCCAATTGAACGTTGTGGTGATGATAGCGGCAAACGCCGGCAATGGAGAGGCCGGCCGTTGATTTGCCAAGGGTCGCCGCTAAACAGCGACTTTAGGAGCGCTTAAGGCGCGCTGTGACCCCGGATGAACTTCAGCACCGGCCCGGACACTGAATCGTCCGCCGTGCCGATGGCGTACGCCTCCGACAGATGCGAGTGCCCCGGCACGTGTAGCCGTTGCACCGGGTGCCCGGCTGCCTTGCGCGCCTTCGCCAGTTCGTCGGCCTGCATCTGGAAATTGTCCGGATCCAGTTCGGCATCTGTGACCAGCAGTGGCACCGATGATTTCACCAGGCCGGGCAGCGATGACTCGGCGGCGTAGCGGCGCGGATCATCACCGTAGTAGGCCTTCCAGATCGACACCTCGTGCCCGAGGTCATAGACCGCGGCCGACATGAGGATGGCCCCGCGCACATGGGCATCCTTGTGGACGCGGGCACTACGCGCCAGATAGTCGGCCACGTGGGCGCCGCCCGAGGAATGGCCCCACAGGAAGATGCGCTGCGGATCACCGCCGTACTCGCCGATATGCGCCCGCAGCCAGGTGACCAGTGCCGTGATGTCCTGGATACCGGAAGGCCACTGCGACTGCGGCGCCAGGCGGTAGTTGGCGGTAACGCCGACCATGTTGTGGGCGGCTGTCCAGCGTCCGATGTTGTCGTAGAACGGTGATCCGGGCATGTGCTTGGCGCCGCCGGCAAAGCCGCCGCCGTACACGAACACCACCACGGGTTTGCGCGGACCGTGCTTGAGGGGGATGAAGATATCCGCAGTGTTACGCGGCGCTGGGCCGTACGCGACATCACGGGTCACGATCGCGTCCGTATACGGTTCACGCTGCTGCAGCGGCTCGTACAGTTTGCCGGTACGCACCGTGTCGATCTTCGGTCCGATGCCGCGGATGATGCCCGCGATGTCATCGGGCATGCCCGCTGGATGCGGCCCCTGCACTGGTGTGACGGGCGCGGCGGCCGCTGGCGGTGTCGTCACGTTCACGAATCCGGGGGGCGGCGTCGCGCCATCGACAATGGCCGGCGTGGTGGCGTTGCCCGTCACCGGATTCGCATAGTGGAACGGAATGTCGTACACCACCGGGAACATCTGGAACTTGTAGGTCGGCGGCCGATCCGGTGGCAGATCCTTATCCGGTCCCGGAACGCCCGGATTCGCAGCGCGCACCCAGCCGCCGTCGTAGCTGGCGGCCAGAGTATTGAAGGTGTGATCATCCCGCAGCTTCCACTTGCCGTCCTCGAGTACTGCCGTATTTTCGTAAACCGCGGCGCCCACGGAGGCGCGCGGACCGAAGCTCATCTGCTGGAACATGCGGATGCGGATCTTCGCGGATTTGCCGTCGGCCGCAACATCGATCACGGGCTGCAACTGCATGTGATTGCCGAGCCGGCCGGCCACCGGCCCCTCGGTTCCCCTGCCGAATACCTTCAGCAGGAAGGCGCGAACGTGCTCGCGGCCGTCGTAGGCGCCGCGCTGGGCCAGCTCCATGGAGCCGTCGACGCTGAACAGATTCGCGAGGTCGTTCCAGAGATTCTTGTCGAGGTAATAGCCATAGGCGCTCTCCAGATTCTCGATCTCGTAGTAGGCCTTGACGCGTAGGATGCCCGTCTGTCCGTGGTTGAGGGCCACGGCGACGTCGCGAACAGGCTTGGGTGTGAAGGGTCCGCCCGGAACCGCCAAAGCGGCCTTGGCGACTGCCGGATCAGGGCCACCGACAGGCGGGTAGTGCGCAATTTCGCCCGTCACGGGGTTCGGGTAATGAAATGGCGGCACATGCGCCATCGGATAGATCGCGTAAACCTCGGTGGGCGGCCGATCCGGCGGCAGTGTCTTGCTCGCCGCGGGAACCGGCTGCGCATCCTGAGCCCAACCCTTGTCGTAATCGGTGATGAACGTCGGATAAAAATGCAGCGACTGGAACATCCACACGCCGTGACGTTTCACATAGGTGTTCTCGTACACGCCCTCCATCCACTGCCCCTGCCCACCAACATGTCCGAGCTGGTCCAGTTCACGGCTGCGGGAACGGGCGGTCAGTCCGTCCGGCGCAACGTCCACAATGGGCTGCAATTGTATATGGTCGTTCATCCAGCCCCAGGTCAGACCCTGGGGGCCGGCAAGGCCCAGGAACTCGCGCACACGATGCTTGCCAACGTAGACGCCCTGCTGCCCGCTTTCAATGGTGGCGTCCGGCGCGAACAGATCCGCCGCCTGGTCCCACAGGGCCCGATCGATGTAGAAGCCATAGATGCGCTGCAGGTTCTCGATCTGCTGTGCGTCATTCAGCAGCGTGATCCGGTGATTGAGATCGGCCACCCGTTTGGGAATAGCTGCGGCAGGAATTGTCGCCGCGGCGGCCGCCAGTGTCGCCGCATCGGGCAGCACCCACGCATCCGATGACGCAGTCGTCCCTGGATTGCCGTAATGGAACGGCGCGATGCAGGCCTTGGGAAAACCGTCGCAATCCATGTTGCGTTCTATGTCGGCCGGATGCGCCAGCTGGCGGCGTGGCCGGGCGGCGGGTGCGGAGGACCCACCACCTGGAGTTGCTCCAGAAGTTGGTAGCGGCGGTGCCGCCCAGCCGGTCTTATAGGAGGCGCCGAAGCCGGAATAATAATCCAGCTTGCTGATCTTCCAGGTGCCGTTTTCCTTGGTGTACTGCATCTCGTACACCCCTTCGGCCCAGGTCGCCCCACCGCCGGGGCTGCCGAACATGGCGAACGCGCGCCAGCGGCCCTTTGCGGTCAGGCCGCCCGCATCCACGTGCACCACGGGCTGGATGTTCATATGGTCGTAGAGGCGGCCATTGCCCAGACCGATGTCCCCGACCTGATGCCCGCCGACATTCATGTACAGGTGTTCACGAATGCTCTTGTGGCCGATGAAGACGCCAGCGGGATAGTTGGCGACGGCGTTTTCGGTAAACAGTTCCGACAAGTCCTCCCACAGGCCCTTGTCGACGTAGTAGCCGTACGCCCTTTGGAGCTTTTCGATGTGGCTGAGGTCTTCGGCCAGCCCGACATTTGCGGCGAGCGTGGCCACCCGCAGCTGCTGGTCCGACGGCGCATCCGCCGCCCGGGACCCGGTCAGCAGCGCGCAGGACGCGGCCACACCTAGAATGGCCGCAGCGACCGCAACCGGAAAACGACGCTCCATGACTCCCCCTTATGGCGCCGGCCTCAAGGCCAGCACCCGCTCTTTTTTATCCGACGAACTGGCGGTCGACCGGCGCCGCCAGAGCGGCGATATCCGGAGCGGACGTATCGTGCATGTACGGAATCGGATGCGCGTAGCGCGGCATGTGACCGCAGATGTCATCCACGTGCCAGTCGCCCTCCGGCGCTCCGGACAGCGCCGCAGGCACTGCCTGAAGGTTTCGGGACAGTGCGAAGGCGCGCGCGCCCGGTGCCAGGGTCAGGGCCACCGCGGCGGCGACCGTCATGCCGGCACCGCCGAGGAATGCACGGCGGGTGTGGCCGCCGGTCATGACAGTTCATCCTTGATGGGCGGCAGCACCGACTGCGGAAACCAGTTGGTGTGCGTGCCACTTCGCAAGCGGAAGGGCAGCTTCACCGTAGCCACGACGCCATCCTCCAGATGCTGCGCATCCGTGATGATCATGTCCGAACTCATAGTGTCGAAGTTACTGGCGATGGTCATCAGGTAGCCATCCCCCTCGCTCTTGGAATTCGCCCGCGGCACGAAGCAGGTTTCCTGCAGGGCAATCTTGCCTTCGACCGCGCATTGCTTGATGTCACCGCTGTGCACGTCCAGACGCTGGATCACCTGCGTACCACTCATCATCGGGTTCGCCTTGGGATCAGGATTGGCGCTCGGCACGCGGCTGCTGATGAAGGCATAGCGGTAATCCAGCGACAGGTAGCGATCATCCATGCGCGGCAGGAAGCCAGGCGTCGTGGAGACCACCTCCTCCTGGAAGGCATCGGACTTCGAATCCAGATCGAACGTCCAGCGACGGATCTGCGACGCATCCCGCTCACCCGAAGAGGTCGGGAGCTCCATCGTGACGGTATTGCCGCGATCGGTGGCATTAAGGAAGTGCAGCGTATTGCGCGAGGGCCCCTTGAACCAGCGCACATCCTTCGCTTCCCCATCGCGCGGCAGGATTCCGACCATGGTCGGCAGACTGCCATCCCACTCCCACATGGGCTCGCCGGCCTTCAGCCGCTCCATGCTGGAGGTGCGTGCAATCACCGGGATGATCACGTGCTTTTGCGTAATGGCGATGTCGTGGATGATGCCGAGGTACGGCGACTGCAGCCACACTTCCTTGGTGACCTTGCCCGCCGGGTTGATGGTGTACACCGCGATATCCTTGGTGAGGATGCCCTTGGCCTCGTAGCCGTACGCAATCATCTCACCCGAAACCGGGTCGATCTTGGGATGCGCCGACATGGTCTGCGCGGTGTACTTGCCGTGAAAGTTCCAGTCGCCCAGCGTTTCAAGAGTATGCGGGTCCACGTAGTACGGCAGCGAGTCCTCCTTCAGGACGAAGAGCTTGCCGCCGTGCCAGTACGTATGGGTATTGGCCGCCGAGCGGTTGATGTGCGCCACGCTCGGATCATCGGTGAAGGGATTGCGGTAGACGCCGAAGAGGCGCTTGCGCTCCTTGCGTTCGGCCATGATGCGGGCGGTACGGATGAAGCGGCCTTTGAAATCGACCGAGCCGTTGGCGAAGCGGAAACGGCTGATGTGCCCATCGCCATTGAACCCGGTCATCCATTCATTCTTGGGGGGGCGATAGTCGAAATCGCACTGCATGCGGTAGAACGTGCCGTGGATGTCCGTGGGAATCTGGCCCCAGACCTCACAGTCGTACACGTCGGCGTCGAACCGGGTCGGGCTGTTGAATCCGGGTGGGAAAAGCGGATGACCTCTGAAATCGACAGCCATGGCGGTACTCCAGTTATGGTGTGTCTTAGCCAGGCAATGATAACTCAACTGTCTCCCGGGCCAGAAACATCGGGACTTTTGTTAGAGTCGGGATCCCATCGGCCTCAACCGCACACCCACGCAGCATCGCTAAACAGGATATTCATGCGCCCTATTCTCCGCCTGGCCCTTGCCGCAACCCTTCTGGCCGCGGTCGGCCCGGTCGTTGCAGCAGACGGTGGAACCCCGGACGCGCCGGCATTTACCCCGGCACAGCTGGCGGCGCTGCCCGCCAATGGCTGGCTCACCAACGGCGGAAATCTCTCTAATCAGCGCTATTCGCCGCTGACACTGCTCGATCGCAGCAACGTCGCGCAGCTCAAGGCGAACTGGCGCGCCTCGCTCAACGGCTCGGGCCTGTCACCACGTGCAGGCAACCAGGCCCAGCCGATCGTGTTCGGCAATTCGATCTATGTCATGACCGGAGAGGGAGACACTTTTTCCGTAGACATAGATAGTGGCAAGGTTAATTGGGAGTACAAGCCCAACGTCGACTCCAAGCTGGCGCGGCCCTGTTGCGGTTGGCCTGGACGCGGAGTCGCGCTGGGTGATGGCAAGGTGTTCGTCGGCCTGCTCGATTCACGCCTGGTGGCGCTCGATCAGCATACCGGCGCGGTGATGTGGTCCATCCAGGCCGAAGATCCCAAGGCCGGCTACTCGATCGCCGATGCCCCGCTGTATTACGACGGTCTGGTCATCACCGGCTTCGCCGGCAGCGATCTGGGCACCCGCGGCCGGCTCAAGGCATACGATGCGCGAACCGGTGATCTGCGCTGGACGTTCTACACGGTACCGGGCCCCGGGGAGTTCGGGCATGACACCTGGCCGCTGTCCAACGAGGTGTGGAAACACGGCGGCGCCGCCATCTGGCAAACCCCGGCGGTGGATCCGGATCTGGGCCTGATCTATTTCTCCACGGCCAACCCGGGGCCGGTCCTCAACGGTGCGTTACGCAAGGGCGACAATCTCTTCAGCGTCTCGATCGTGGCGCTGGAGGTGAAGACCGGCAAGTACCGCTGGCACTTCCAGGAAGTGCACCACGACATGTGGGACTACGATGCGCCGAATCCCGTCATCCTGTTCGACGCCCCCTACAACGGCAAGCTGCGCAAGGGCATCGCCGAGGCGGGCAAGACCGGCTGGGTTTACATCCTCGACCGCATCACGGGCAAACCGCTGCTGGGCATGAAGGAGACGCCCGTCATGCAGTTGCCGCAGCAGTTCACCTCCCCGACCCAGCCGTTCCCGGTCGGAGATGCCGTCGTGCCGCAGTTCATCGACATCCCGCCTGAAGGGTTCGACCTGGTCAACGAGGGCCGCATCTTCACGCCCTTCAGCAAGCATCCCTCGGTGTGGAAGCCGCTCGCCGCGGTCAACTGGCCGCCCAGCTCGTACGATCCGGCGACCCATCAGATGTACATCTGCGCGCAGGATTCGCTGTGGGGTGCCGTCGGTGGTGACCCGAACTATCCGGTCGAACCCGGTGAGTACTACTCCGGCAGCGTGGTTGCGCGCTTCGCTGCGCCACGCCGCGGCGTGGTGGCTGCGGTGGACCTGACGACCAATCGCATCACCTGGCGCCAGCAGTGGGTCGATTCCTGTTACAGCGGTTCCACCGTGACCGCGGGCGGCCTGCTCTTCATCGGTCGCAATGACGGCCGCCTCACCGCAATGGACAAGGACAGCGGCCACAAGCTGTGGGAATTCCAGACCGATGGTGGCGTGAATGCGCCGGCCAGCGTGTTTGAGCGCAATGGCAAGGAATATGTCGTGGTGCTGGCCGGCGGCACTGCGCTGGGCGGCAGCAAGCGCAGCGACGGGCTGTGGCTGTTCTCACTCGATGGCACCGTGAAGTCACTGCCGCGCGGTTCGGCAGATCCGGCCGCCGCACCGCGGCCAGCGGGTCCTGCCGCCACGGCCGCGACCGGGCCGGCCCGTGTTCCGGATCTGGCCAAGGGCAAGGACATCTACACCACGACCTGTGTCGTGTGTCACGGGCCCACGGGGCTGGGCGGAACCCACGGCGGTGCCCGGCTGACGCGCGCGCTGACGCCCGATGCCATCACGACGGTCCTCACCAGGGGGCGTAACGACATGCCGGCCTTCGGCTCGGCGCTATCTGCAGACCAGCTGCAGGACGTGACGAATTACGTGCTGCAGGTGGCATTGCAGAACGCGCCGCAGTAACGCGCGGCGGTTCTGCCATTTGTTGTCTGTTACTGCCTGCCCTGCTGCAGCGTCGACTGGATATAGGCCGTCACGTCGTTGAGTTCATCGGCTGAGTAGATCGATTTGAACGCCGGCATGTTGTTCTTGCCGGCGCTGGCAGTTCCCAAAATGGCGTCATGGCTCTGGCCCTTGAGCAGCGAAGCGCCGCCCCCTGAGCCGCCACCGCCCGCCGCGCCGTGACAGGGGACGCAGGCCGCCCGATAGATATCTGCGCCGTGTTCGGCGTTCGCCGGTCGCGTCGTGACGGGCAGCGCCGCCGCAGTGGGCGGACCGCCGCCGCCGAAGCCGGCGCGGCCCGGCGCTGCACCTAACGACAGCGACGGGATCTTGCCGTCCAGCGAAAACATCCAGATGCCATCCCCGCGCTTGCCATTGGCAAACACACCGCCGCCGGCGTGCACGACCACGTACTGCTTGCCCTTGTACTCGAAGGTCGTCGCGGTGGTATTCACTCCGGCATCGGTCACGAACTCCCACAGCTTCGCACCATTCTGCGAACTTAGCGCAGTCAGGCGGCCATCCGCGCGGCCCACGAACAGCAGGCCGCCGGCCGTGACGATGGAACCGCTGTAGCAGATCTCGCGCCAGCTCTGGCGCCACACCAGCTTGTTGGTGGTGACATCCAGCGCTGCAAAGATACCGCGGTCACTGGCTTCAGCCTGTCCGAACCCGCCCCCCATATAGACCCTGTTCGGGGCCGGCTGGCCGGGGTCCGCGGCCTTGAAGGTGCTGATCCGGTCCGTCGCGCAAACATACAGCGTATGCGTGGTCGGATCGTAGGAACTCGGCGGCCAATTGGCGCCACCGTTGGTCGAAGGCTTGACCATGATCTGATCGGTCAGATACGGCGTGAAGATCCGGCCGTGGTTCTTGATTTCACCGGAGCCGGGCAACAGGTCAGCGCCTTCCGGGACAATATCGATCTCCTGGGGCACGATCGCATCGCCCCGCGGATAGGGCTGCGTCGCCGCAGTCGCCTGGCGCGGCTCCTGTGGCACGGCACGCTCATCGATTCCAATCAGCGGCTTGCCGGTCACCCGGTCCAGGATGTAGGCCCATCCGGTCTTGCCGACTTCCACCAGCCCCTTGACCTTGTGGCCCTTGAGCGTCGTATCAAAGAGCACCGTGGGATTGGGCGCATCGTAATCCCAGATGTCGTGATGTATCTGCTGGAAGTGCCAGCGGTACTGTCCGGTCTTCGCCTCGATTGCGACGATCGAGACCGTAAATAAGTTGGCACCGGGCCGCACCGCGCCGAAAAGATTCGGTCCTGGATTGCCCGTGGAGAAATAGAGCAACCCGAGTTCCGGATCCACAGTCGGGGTCTGCCACACGCCGGCACCGCCGTGCTGCCAGGCATCCCCCTGCTGGGGCCAGGACTCATGACCCTTCTCGCCCGGTCCGGGGATGGTATAGAACGTCCAGCGCGGCGCACCGGTCTTGGCATCGTAGGCCTTGATGCGCCCGCGGACGCCCATCTCGCCGCCACTGAGGCCCTGGACGACCATGCCATCGTAGTACAGCGGTGCCGCCGTGATGCTGAAACCGTTCTGCCAGGGTTCAACCTGCACCGACCAGACGAGTTTGCCCGTGCGTTGATCCAGCGCCACGAGTTTCGCATCGAGCTGCCCGACGAACACCAGGCCATCGCCCAGCGCCACTCCGCGATTGGACTTACCGATGGGGGTCCCGGCCTTCGGATCGGGATTGCCGTGATAGGTCCACAGGATCTGCCCCGTTTCCACATCGAGTGCGAACACGTCGTTGGCACCATTGGACACAAACAGGGTGCCGTTGTACTCAAGGATCTGCGCCTGACCGGATTGGCCGGGATTCGTGCCCGACCCCATGCCGGTGCGCCACAGGGCCTTCAGCCCCGCGACATTGTCACGATTGATCTGTTTCAAAGGCGAATAGCGCTGGTTGAAGACACTGCCGCCGTTGGTGATCCAGTTTTCCTCCGGCGGGGCCAGCAGCTGGTCCGTGGTGAAAGCCGGCGCTGCAACAATTTCCGGCGCTGACGTCTGTTGCGCCCCGGCGCTCGAGATAGCAAGGCTGGCGCCTAAGCCAAGCAGCAGACCCGCCCGCAGAATTCCCCTATCCATCATGTTTTATTGCAGACCTGTGTGGCCTGAGGCATCGACCGGATTACGGTCATTTTCCGCGCAGACGAATTCCAGCAGGTCCTGGTCCCGCGCCCGCTTGTAGGTGAGGACGGTATGCCAGGGCTTGGCCAACGCCAGCGGATCCTCGATCACCATCTCATCGATGAGGGCATTCGGATCATCCTTGGACAGGTGGATGTGTTCGCTCACATGCAGTTGATCGGAATGCGGCATGCCATTGCGGATTTCGGTCACGGTCTTGATGCCCACCGTCTCGACAGCCAGGGTGGAACCCTCCCAATGGCCGCTCGAGAAGCCGTAGAAGGTGGGATCCCAATCATCGGGAAGCTTGCGCCCGTCGGTCCAGATGCTGCGCATCTGCATCCAGGCCTCAAAGTGCGCCGTCACCCTTCCTGGGGTGAACAGGAACTCGATGGGGTACTGCCCCACCATCATGATTCCCGGCATGCCGGGCGGACGGCAGTAGGAGCCGTTGTGCGGCACTTCGCCATGGTTCTCATTAGCCGTCTTCTGCCAGGTCTGGTAACTCTTCAGGTATTCGCCCTTCAGTTCGGGCTGTTCGCGCACGACCCCCGGGGTGGGCATGAAATTGAAGGTCCAGACACCGCCCCAGTCGGGCAGTTTGTTCAGCTCCGAATAATGTCCCTTTGGATAAGCGGCCGGCGGACCCTGACCGGCAGGTGGATCCGCGGCCGTTGCGCACGGACCTGCCATCTGCAACATCACACCCAGGGAAGTCACCGCCAACAACGCGCGCATGCTCATCATTATTTTCCTCGCTGACCGCAGTTTGTCCATTGCTGCGGCTCCGGCGGGAGTATAAGTCGAATCAGGGCAGACATGGCCTTGACATGTCATCATAGCGATCCGGATCAGGGAACGCGGAGCGATGGGAATGAGACACGGAATGACGGGTTGCCTTGCAGCATTGGCACTGGCCTATGGTGGCGCCGCCGCCGCACATCACTCGTTTGCCATGTTCGACCAGAGCAAGTCACTGCCGCTGAAGGGCACGGTGCATGACTTCCAGTGGACCAACCCGCATGCCTTCATCGATGTCGACGTTGCGAATGCGGATGGAAGTATAGATTTGTGGAAGGTGGAATTGAACAGCCCTAATAACCTGAAGCGCCAGGGCTGGAAGTCTTCCGAAATGAAACCGGGGGACAAGGTGACAGTCGTGATCAAACCACTGCGCGACGGGTCCAAGGGCGGACTGTTCGTGTCCGTCACACTCCCGGACGGCAAGTTCATCGGTGACCCGACGCAAAAGGGCGGTGGCCCGATCAACGTACCCCAGCTCACCACGCCAGCGGCGGACGCACCCACACCGCACTGATTTTCGCGGCGCCGCAGTGACTTACTCCGCACCCGGCGGGGTATTTGAGGGGGAAGCGTGATGGCTCCGTCAAATCGAGGCGCCCGGATGGCGCTGCTCGCATCGCTCGCGGTTGCCGCGGTCTTCGCGGCGAACGCCAACGACACCGCATCCTGCGATCGCAAATGCCTGCAGGGCATCGCCGACCGCTACCTGTCTGCCCTCGTGGCACACGACCCTTCCAAAGCACCCCTGGCGTCGAACGCCCGCATCACCGAGAACGGTCAGGCGCTCGGTACCGGACACGGACTGTGGAAGACCGCCGCCGCGAACTCGAAATTCCGGTTGTACTTCGCGGACCCCGAACAAGGCGCGGTGGGATTCATCGGCCTGATCATGGAAAACGATTCGCCCGTACCCCTGTCGCTGCGGCTGAAAGTCGTGAATGGACAGGTCACGGAAGCCGAGACCATCGTGGCACGCAACACTCCCTTCGCGAAGCCGGATGGGTTTGCAGCGCCCCTGCCGATACTGCTCGCACCGGTAAAAGCCGCTGACCGCTCGGCGCGTGAGGCGCTGATTCGCATCGCGGACAGCTACTTCACGGGCCTGGATACCGACCATTCCGGCACGCACGTGCCCTTTGATCCGAAATGCCAACGGCGCGAAGACGGCAACATCACCGCGAACTCCAGCGATCCGAAAGCCTCGCCCATGCAGGAGCTGGGTTGCAAGGCACAATTCGATACCGGCTTTTCGGTGATCGTCACCAAGGTTCGCGACCGGCGCTATCCCATCGTCGATGTGGAGCACGGCCTGGTTTTCGCGCAGGTATTCTTCGACCACACGGGCACCGTCGCCAGTTTCAAAATGGACGGCAAGGATGTAGCGGTCCCCGGCGACTTCCGCAGGCCCAAGACGCTGCAGATCGGTGAGCTGTTCAAGATTGAGCAGGGCCGGATCCGGCAGATCGAAGCGGTGCTGGTCGACGTGCCCTACGGCATGAAGTCCGGCTGGCATTCACGCCATGCGGCCGCGCCGGCGGCGGCTAGGCCATCCACGGCGCCTGCCGGCTGTGATCATGACTGCCTGGTGGGCTTCGTGGACCAGTACCTCGCCGCTCTGCTGCGCCATGATCCGGGCAAGGATTTGTTCGCCACCAACGCGCGGTTCACGGAGAACGCGCAGCCGCTGCAGCTGGGAGATGCGCTGTGGCGGACCGCGAGCGCGGGGCCGCAGGGCTACAAACTGGTCCTTGCCGATCCGGACACCGGCAACGTCGGGTTCTACATCCTGATGCAGGAGAACGGCAATCCGATCTGGCTCTCGGGCCGCATCAAGGTGCAGGCACAGAAGATCACCGAGCTTGAAACGGCCATCGTCCGCAAGGGCGTGAGCTTCGGCAGATTCGACCGCACCGCGATCTCGCCGCTGTGGAATGAAGTCCTCAAGCCCGACGAGCGCCGCTCGCGTGAAGAACTGATCGCCATCGCCAACAGGTATTTTGACGCGCTCGACCATCATCTGACCGACTCGGTGCCGTTCGATGATGCGTGCTTCCGCATCGAGAACGGCGTGCAGACCGCTGCACCGGCCGTACTCCCCGCGGCCGCACTGGCCATGGGCGGCGGCACCCCGCCTGCGCCACCGGCCGCCGCGCCGGGCAAGCCGCCCGATGTCGGCCACGTCGGCTGCAAGGGCAACATCAACAGCAACATGTGGCAGTACATCACGCAGATTCAGCCGCGCCGCTGCGAAGTCGTGGACGTGGAGCGCGGCGCCGTACAGTGCATCGTCCTGTTTCACCAGGATGGTGAGGTGCCCGGTACCGAGGTTCCTGGCTATGGCTATTTGAAATACTCCGGTGCCACGCGCCGACCGTTCGACACCCTGATCCCTGAAGTGTTCAAGGTTCGCAACGGCAGGATAATAGAGATCGAGGCGACCATGCCGTCGCTGCCTTTTGGCTCGAACACCGGCTGGGATTAATTTGCCGGTTCTTTCTATTTTAGATTAAATATTCTCCGTAACCTATTGATCGACCTACTGTATGGTCGATCAAAGTCCATTTGCGTCGACATCTCGCTGCAACTTTCCGAGCCCTGCCGTGTTCTGGGCCTAAACGATGTTTTCAAAGTGCAAAGACTTCCAACGAGGCCACCGGAGCGCAGCGAGTTCACGATGTTCATGCGTGATTATCAGGACATGGTATTTGCCACCGCGCGCCGGCTCACTGCCAGCGATGCGACCGCGCAGGACATCACCCAGGACGTCTTCCTCAAGGCCTGGGAACATTTCGCGGCCCTGCGCGAGCGCGTGGGCGCCGGGGGCTGGCTGAAGACCGTGACGCTGCGGCTGTCGCTGAATCACCTCAGCCGCTACCGGCGCCGCTGGCGGTTCTTCTCGGAGCTGCTTCCCGCGGCCGGATCCGAGGATGCGGATCAGGACACTTCGGAGGCACAGGTGGAACTCGCGGTCGGGGCCCTCGACAGCGTGTTCAACACCATTGCAGAGGCTGAGCGCGATGCGCGCGTACGCACGGCGCTCGCGCATCTGCCGGACGCGCAGCGCGTACCGCTGGTGCTGTTTCATTATGAAGAGTGCTCCTACCAGCAGATCGCCGAGGATCTGGAGATTTCCGTAGCAAAGGTGAAGACCGACATTCTGCGCGGCCGCGTCGCGCTGGCAAAGCTGCTGCAGGAGAACGAACATGGATCGTGATTCGGGGACTGATGTGCAGGCCGCGCTGGAACAGCGCGTCACCCGGATGATTGCCGGCACTGCTGAATTCAAGGCACCCGAGGAACTCGCGCAGCGGGTACTCAGCGACATCGAGCGGCGCGCGCGAGTGCCCTGGTGGCAGCGGCGCGTCATGGAATGGCCGCGGCTGGCACAGCTGGGTTTTGCCCTGACCGGTATCGCGACAGCGACCGCATTGCTGCTGGGCCGGCCGGCCACGCCGAAGACCTTGCACGCCATGATCGCGCAACCCGGCGCGATGCTGCACCAGCCGGCGGCGGATCTGCACGCCACCTTGAACGTGCTCTCTGTCTTTCACCGGCTCACTGACACCGTCGCCGGGAGCCTCCCCGACGGTGTGTGGTACGGCGGCATGGCGCTGTGCGCGGCTGCCTACCTGGCTTTGTTTTTCCTGATCGTATTCGGTTACCGGCTGCTACAGGCGCCGGCCGCCTCACGCTGAACACACGGACATTCCAAGATGACTACTCTCGCTACCCGATCCGCTCTCGTGACCGCACTGCTCGCACTGAGTCTCGCGGCCACGGCATGGCTGCCCGCGCCGGCAAGTGCCGCGGCTTCGAGCGCTGCCGCCACCAGCGACACCTCTGACGACTCCTCGGCCACCGCTGCCAGCAGCGCAGCCGAACCCGCGGACACACAGTCCGATGACGAGGATGCCGGTAACTGGAACAATGCCAACGACTGGCGCGGCTTCGGCAAGCACCGGCGCACGCACCAGCACGACGACGATCTGGTCTCGATCGGCCACGACGCCAATCTGCCCGCCGGCCGACAGATCGACTCGGTGGTCGCGGTGTTCGGCTCGGCCAGCAACAGCGGCACGGCCCGCCAGGATGTGGTCTCGGTCTTCGGTGACACCACGGTCAACGGTCCCACTGCGGGAAGTGCGGTCGCGGTCCTCGGCAACGTGACGATCAATGCCGATGTCGGCGAGGACGTGGTTTCGGTCCTCGGCAATGTGACCCTTGGCCCGGCGGCGCATGTCCATGGACACGTCGTGAGCGTGCTGGGAACCGTGAACCAGGATCCGGCCGCGATTGTCGAGGACGGCGTGGAGCGCGTGCTGCCCGAAGACTTCGCGAGCGCCGCAGGCGTGCGCCATTGGGTCGGTCACGGCCTGATGCTCGGGCGACCGCTGGTCATCGGCACTGGGCTGGCGTGGCTGTGGGGCCTGTCCTTCGCCCTGCTCGCCGTCTATACCATTCTCGCGCTGCTGTTCCGTGAGGCCACCGAACACTGCATCGCGACCCTGGATGCCAATCCCGGCAAGAGCCTGGTCGTCTCCATCCTCGCCGTGCTGCTCACGCCACTGATGCTGTTCCTGCTGGCAATCACGATCGTCGGCATCCTCGTGATCCCGATCGCCCTGGTCCTGCTGTTCATCGCCGGCATCTTCGGCAAGACCACCGTACTGGGCTGGATCGGCGGTCGCTGCTTCGGCCTGCGCCCGGGACACACCGCGCCGCATCCTGCTGTCGCGGTGCTCGTGGGCGGCCTGCTCGTGATGCTGGTGTACCTCGTGCCGGTACTGGGTTTCGTGGTGTTCATCCTGCTGAGCATGATCGGCTACGGTGCCGTGCTCTACGCCCTGCTCAACCGAATCCGGCGCACCACGGCGGCCGGAGGCGCGACTTCGTCGGGACCCGGCACGGTCCCACCTATCGCCGAGGCTCCGGCGGCCGCAGCGTTCGCGCCACCCCCTGCTGCGGCGGCCGCCGACGCCAGTGCCGGCGCCACGGCCGCGCCGGAGGCGCCCGCGGCGATACTGCCCCTATCGACGTTGCCGCGTCCTGGGTTCTGGGTGCGGATGGGCGCGCTGTTCATCGATGCACTCATCATCGGAGTGGTGGTGAGGCTGCTGCTGAACTGGCACGACGATGATTCGGCTAACCGGATCTTTGTGCTGGGGCTCGCCGTCTACGGCGCGGTGATGTGGAAGGTCAAGGCCACGACCATCGGTGGCATCGTGTTCGATCTGCGCGTGGCGCGGCTGGATTCACGGCCACTCGACTGGCCGACCGTGTGCGTGCGGGCTTTGGGTTGCGTGCTGTCCTTGTGCGCCCTGGGACTCGGATTCATCTGGATCGCGGTGGACTCCGGCCGTCAGGCGTGGCACGACAAGCTGGCAGGAACCATCGTCGTGCGCGTCCCGAAGGGCACACCACTGGTGTAGAACCGCGGTTTACGCGGCCGGGGCGGGCGCCGTTGCCTTGGTTGCCGGCGCTGCGGGCACCGGGGTCAGGACATCGACACTGAACTGCATGTCACCGACCGATATCTGATGCGGTACACAGCTGGAGTGATACAAGAGGTTGCGCGACGTGAACAGCGGCAGCGCCTTGTCCTTCATCTGCTGCAGCAACTCGCACTGTCCCTGATCAAATCTGAACTGCTGCATCCTGGCGAGATTGACGGTGTGCCACTGGGTCGGATGGGCGGACGTGTTACCTACCTTGCCGATGTCATCGGGCGTGACCGGCACCAGCACGAAGAAGCGCGCGGTGACTCCGGGGAACGGTTCCGGTACACCATTCAGCCGGGTGCAGCCTTGGGAATGGATCTCGAGATCTTTCCGGCGGGCCCCCAGGGCGACCAGCACATCGCGCACGTTGTCGCGCAGTCCGTCGCAGGAGTACTTGGTGGTGAACCCCATGTAGGTGTAATCGAGCTTGCGCTCCACCCAGTGCGCCGCAGGCGGCGCGACCGACAGGGCCGGCACGCCCGCGGTGTCGTCGGCGCGTGCCGCGCCAATGCCGAAGGCGGCGAGCGCCAACAGTGTCATGCGAGCTGCGATTGTTTGGTTCATGGGTACATTTCACTCCCGATCAGGACCTGGACGCGAGCTTCGTCAAGAGCGCAGCCGTGTCCTTGTGCACCTCACCGCCTGCACCGACCCCGGGCCGCCCCGAAAAGCCTACCTTGCCCTCAGCCACATCCAGCGCGGTGCTGCCGAAGTGATCCTTGGCACTGATCACCGCGCCATGATCGGCCAGCAGCTGCACGAAGCTGTTCCAGCCGGACTGGGCTGCTCCATGTAACGCTGTCTGGCCGTTGCCGTTGACCGCGTTCACATCAACGCCGGCCGCCAGCAGCAGCTGTGCCAGGCCGAGGCATTTCCTTTCGTTGCGGAACCGGGCGCGCGTGTCGATTGTCGTGGAGCCGACGCCGGCTGCCGCCATCAGGGGCGTGATTCCCAGCGAGTTCGGTAGATCCGGCCGGGCGCCGTGGGCCAGCAGCAGCTGCACGGCGGCACTGTCGCCGGCCTTGGCGGCCCGGATCAGGGGAGTCGTACCCACGGTGAGCATGCCATCGGCGCCGCGGTCCTGCCCCAGCGAGCGGTAGGGCGGGAACAGTTTCAACTGCATGTCGGGATTGGCGCCCGCCCTGAGCAGCATGTCGATGACCTCCAGCGCGGTCGTTTTGTCCGCGGAAGGGCGGTCCGGGCGACCGCCGCGCGGCGTCGTGTTGTAGTCCACCGCGGAATACAACGGTGCGCGCCCCCAGATGTCCCAGGTGTTCACATTCGCACCGCCCCTGATGAGCACGGCTGCCGTGTCGAACTGCGCATTCTGGATGGCCATGATCAGCGGCGTGATGCCCTCGGGGTCCGCCAGCTCGATGTCGGCGTGGCTCTTGAGCAGCGCCGCCGCACACGGGGCACAACCCTCGCGCGCCGCGAACAGCAGCGGCGTGAGGCCACCCAGTGGCCGGTTCTGCGGACGCGGCTCGGCGGTGACCCGTCGCGGCCACTCGCGTACGGTTTCGCGGGCATTGACCTGGGCGCCGTGGGCGATCAGGAACTCCACCATTGCCGGCTGCTGCTGCGCGCTGGCCCACATCAGCGCGCTTTGGCCGCGCCAGGTCTCACGGGCGTTGACGTTGGCGCCGTGGGCCACTAGGACCTTTGCCGCCTCGACCACATCGGTGCGCGCGACGGTCATCAGCGCCGTCTGCCCTTGCGCATTGGCCGACTCGACATCAGCGCCGCCCTCCAGCAGCAGCCGGATGGCCTCCGGGTCCGCACGCTCCGCCGCCTCAGCGAGCGGCGTGGAGCCGTACTCGTTGGCCACGTTGGCCCGGGCGCCGGCCTTCAGCAGCCGCCGCAGCAGCAGCAGATCATCGTGATAGGCGGCCCAGTGCAACGCCGTGGTGCCATCGTCCTGGTGCGCGTTCACATCGGCCCTGGCATCCACGAGCGCCAGCGCGGCGGCCGAGTTGCCGGCCTCGGCGGCCTCCAGCAGCGAATCGGCGGCATCGGCAACCGCCGTCGCACAACCCAATGCCGCCGTGAGCGCGAGCGCCGGAATGACCTTTGCACGCAACTTCTAAATCTCCGTCAGTTGTCCGGTGCTGTCGCCGAACTTCTCGGTCGCAATACCGACCTTGTTGAGCAACGCAACATGCAGGTTCGCAATCGGCGTGTGGTCCGGATAGCGCAGGTGCTGGTTGCCCTTGATCCGCCCACCGCCCAGACCCAGGATCGCGGTCGGCAGCGGGTAGTGGTCGTGGAGATTGCTGTTGCTCATGTTGCTGCCGAACAGAATGATCGAATTGTCCAGCATGGTGCCCTCGCCATCCGGCAGCTCCGAGAGCCGCTTGATGAACTTGGCGAACATCGAGGTATTGAACGCCTGCACCTTCGCCAGACGCGCCATCTTTGCCGAATCATTCTGGTGATGCGAGAGCGGATGGAACGCGTCATTGACGCCGATGAAGGTATAGGGCTGATTGCTGACCTCCGCCGCCACCATCATGCTGGCCACGCGCGTCAGATTGGCCTGGTAGGCCAGCGCGATGAGGTCATACATGATGTGCATGTGCTCATCGAAGGCCGCCGGAATGCCGGCCGGTGCATCGGGAATCTGCATCTGTGCCAGGTCCCGATGCTCCATCTTCGTAAGCCGGCGCTGGATCTCCTGCACCTGGTCGAGGTAATCGGACAGCAGCGCCTTGTCACGGGCACCGAGACCGCGGGACAGGTCCGAGGCATCGGTGCGGACCAGGTCGATGATGCTGGCGTTTTCATGCAGCAGCGCGGCGCGCTCATCCGCCGTGTCTCCCTGGCCGAACATCTGCTGGAACACCTTGCGCGGATTGTGTTCCATGGGCAGCGGCGTGGACGGCGAGCTGAACGCAATGGTCTTGCCGTAGCTGCAGCCGTAGTTGCGATCGCACGACCCCTCCCCGCCGCGCTCTTCGGTTGCGACCTCCAGCGAGGGCATCGAGGTCTCCTGGCCGATCTTCTGCGCCGCAAGCTGATCGATGGTGACGCCGCCGTAAGGGTCATGGCTGATCCGTGGCGGCACGCACGAAAGCCAGGTCCCGGGCGTAATGGCATGCACCGGGGCGGCGATGGCCGACTTGTTCTCCAGGCCCGTGATGATGGTAGTGTGCTTCTGGAAGGGCTTCAGCGAGGCGATGATCGGGGGGAAATCGAAATTTGCGCCATCGCCCCTGGGCACCCACTGATCCATGACGGCGCCATGCGGGAAGTACACGAATCCGAGTCTTGGCTTCGGCGCGGCTGCCGTGTTGGCGAGAGCGGTCGCCGCCGGGATCATCGCATCCAGCAGCGGCAGGCCGACGGTTGCTCCCAGACCGCGCAGTACCGTGCGGCGGCTGAGGTGCTTTTTCGTAATGAACATGCTCGGCCCCTTAAAGGTTTGCGGCGATGTGCGTGGTTGAAGCGGGCGACTCGCTCGCGGGTTTCAGGGGAATCTCATCCTCGCGGAACGCCTGACTGTTGACGATGGCGAGCACGATCGCGGAGAACCGATAGTTGTCCCTGGCGGTATCGCGCGCGATGGCGCGCACCGTCGGCATGTCGTAGTAGTCGAGGCCGCGCCCGAGTCCGTAGGACATCAGGTTTTCGGTGAAGGTTTCGATGAACTGCGTGGGATGGCTGACCATGTGGTTGCGCAGATCGTTGATGCCGTGCAGCGCGGTGCCGTCGGCCAGCTTGCCGTTGGCATCGATGGGCGTGCCGGCATCGATGTCCTTGTCGCGCCATTGTCCGAGCGCATTGAAGTTCTCCATCGCAAGTCCGATGGGGTCGATGATCGCGTGGCAGGCATTGCAGGACGGCTGGGCGCGATGCGCTTCCATGCGCGCCCGCACGGTCAGCTGGTCGGCACCTTCCTGGCTCTCCGCGAATGCCGGCACGCCGGGCGGGGGTGCCTGCGGCGGTGTTCCCAGGAACTTGTCCAGGACATACGCACCGCGCAGGACGATCGAGGTCCGGTTGGCGTACGAGGTCGTCATCAGTACGTCGCCCTTGCCCAGCAGACCCCGGCGGTAATCCGGCACCGTCACTTCACGGAATTCGCCGCCGCGTACATTGGGAATCCGGTAGTGCAGGGCCAACCGCTCGTTGAGGTAGGTACGATTGGAGGTCAGCAGCTCCATGACGCTGCCATCGGCCTCGAACACACTGCCGACGAACAGCTCGATCTCCTTCTCGAAGGCCGGCTCCAGATCCGCGGTGTAGTCGGGGAACAGGTTGGTATCCGGATCGACCAGCTCCAGGCCGTGGATGTTCAGCCACTCGAAGGCGAAATCGGTGACCAGCGTGTGGGCGCGCGGATCCTGCAACATACGGCGCACCTGCGCGTCCAACACCGGCTGCTCGTGCAGTGTGCCTGCGGCGGCGACTTTGATGAGTGCGTCATCTGGAGGACCGGCCCACAGGAAGAAGGACAGGCGTGAGGCCAGGTCGATGTCATTGAGCGGGAACGGCCTGCCGGGCATCGCGTCCGGCGGTGGCTCGTGCATGCGGAACAGGAACTTCGGACTCACGAGAATCGCCAGCAGTCCCTTCTGGATGCCGCTGTCGAAGTCGCCACCCTCCTTGCGCCCTTGTGCGTAGAACGCCATCGCGCCCTTGAGGTCCTCCTCGCTGAGCGGGCGCCGGAACGCGCGCCGGGCGATGCCGGCGAATATCTCATGCGCGCACGGTGTCTCCTGCGCCGCGCTCTGAGGATAGCAGGTGAAGATCCGGCGGCGGCTGGG
>Ga0302316_10000476_pt1 | contig 35495 bp, 25 predicted proteins | sample III_Palsa_N3_2_FD_200456 | JGI IMG/M metagenome (GOLD analysis project Ga0302316, IMG submission 200456) | Peat permafrost microbial communities from Stordalen Mire near Abisko, Sweden - III_Palsa_N3_2 | ecosystem: Environmental > Terrestrial > Soil > Palsa > Peat permafrost | place: Sweden...
GAACCTTCTATGTGCGCGTTTCGAATCCGGCGGTACAAGGTGACCAGAGCTACACCGACCATTACTTCACGGACTACAGCGGTAGCAACACCTGTGTCCTCGGTGAGAATTTGACCCAAACGCTCGATGGGGCAACCTATAATTCCTCAACCCAAATGGACAGTGGCGGTACACTTCTGAAGTCCGTTCAAACACAATTCACAGTCAATGCAAATGTTGGGTATGCGGGATGGCCAGATGGCTATGCTCAGGTGTTGTCAGTTCTCCCGCACACAGTGCAAACCTCCGTCGCAACCGCGAGTGGTCTTGCATTAAGCGATACGACGACCTATGGGTATTCGTCCATGTACAACGAGGCGTATGGGGAGGAAGAAAACGCGCAGCCCTTTGGTGTGGGCTCTACCGTGGTCGCTACGATACCTTATGAGAAACCAACCTCGACGCTATTTCAGGGCGCAGATGGCACTCTGAAAGAAAGCCTTACATCTTATGCGTGGCAGTCAGCTCCGGAGACTACGCAGAGCTCCTTTGAAAATCCATCGGTCAACATGATTGACGCCGTTGCGTCGACATGTATCTTGCCTAGTCAGGCAAGCAATCCAGGCGCTGGCTGTTCACCGGTGCTCGGAAGTACAACCTCCGCGACTCAGTACATATATGGCGACAGTAACAGTCCATACAATCTAGTCTCGCAGCAGCAATTGCTTGCTGGGAATTGGCTTACAACGAAGTCGATGACCTATGACCCGCTTGAGAGAGTCACATCCACGATGGATGCTAACGGAAACACAACTCATATACTCGCCTATGAAATAGATTCCAGTACGGGAAGCAGCACCCCTTTTCCATCACAGATACAGCGTCCGTTGATGCCGGTCGAACAGTATAGTTACGATCCCAACACGGGCAATTTGCTGAGCTACATCGACGTTAACTCAAAGACGACGACTTATCAGTACGACGTGGAGGGACGGCGCACTCTTGCGTCATATCCCGATAATGGAAGTACGAGCTACTGTTATACCGATACCGGTGGATCATACTGCGCTCAGGTCTCTTCGCCACCGTATTCGCTGGTGACGGTAACCGCGGCCAGCCCTGATCCAAGCCTAGTGACACAGACTCTTTATGACGGGCTCGGGCGTGTGGTTGAGATACGGTCAGGTCTACAAGCCGTAAGCCAAAGCCAGCCGACGCCGACCACGGGCGTAACCAACTATACCGATACCGGATATGATGCTCTCGGGCGTGTAGCTTCGGCAACCAATCCGTACTTCAGTATTAGCGATCCGACTTATGGTGTTACTAAATACACCTATGACGTATTGAATCGAAAAGTCATCCAGATGCAGCCGGATAACAGCATCATGCAATGGTGCTATAACGGTCTCCAAACAGACGGTCAGGCGAACTGCCTGAGCAATCAAAGCAGCATCTCTGCTACGAGTTGGGTGGATACGACGGATGAAGCAGGTAACCACTCGCAGCAGGTTTCTGATGCACTGGGAAATCTCAGAGCGGTTATGAGTCAGAACCCAACCGGAACAAATCTGGCTCTGGAGACGGACTACGGCTACGATGTACTCGGCAATTTATGGACAGTCAATCAAGCAGGTCTTTCCGGTGAAACTCCACGCAACCGAAGCTTCACTTATGACTCGCTTTCTCGGCTGATTACATCGACAAATCCTGAGGCAGGTACGATTTGTTATGGGCAGTGGATCGAGGGCTCTTGCCAAGGTGGTTACGATCCTAATGGAAATCTTCTTTATAAGACCGACGCTCGTGGTGTTATCGCGTCGATTGGATATGACGCTCTCAACCATGTGCTGAGCACCACATATTCGAATGATCCTGCATTAAGCCCGTCGACATGCTATCAATACGCAACGTCATCTTCCTCATCAAGCGCCAATTCGATCGGGCGGCTAATCGCGGAATGGACTCAGGGCCACGGTACTAATTGCTCTGGCGCACCGCCCTCGAATGGGATACTCACCGAAAGAACCGTCCAGGCGTATGACCAAATGGGCCGGATGCAGCAGTCAACGCAGTGCGTGCTTGGCAACTGCACGGCTGGGGGAGGGTTTTCTCTTAGTCAGTCATACGATATAGCTGGCAAGGTGCTCACATGGAGTGACGGCGTGGGCCAGTTTACGTTCAATCAAACATTCGATAATTCTGGAAGGTTGCAGAGCCTGACTGCTTCATCGGGTAGTCCTCCTTCTCAGGTTACCTTGTTCTCGACCCAAAACCCTCAAACAAATACGACGAACTGCGGTGCCGCGAATCCGCCAAGCTACTCTCCGACTGGAGCACTGCAAAACTGGACGCTGGGCAACGATCTGAATGTCGTCCGGAATTTCGATTCACGACTGCGGGTCACGTGCGAGACGGCGTCAGTCCCCTAGAGTCCGAGTTAGCAATGAGGAGTGAAGGAGCGTTCCCAATGGGATCTATTCACGCAGGTGGGGTGGGACCAACCATGAAGGATTCGAGAGTTGAAAGCATGCGATCACGTTGGGTTTTTCATAAGTTGTGCGCTTTGATTGCCGCAGCGGTCTTAACCCTCGCCGCCCATGCCGATAGGGGACACGCGAGGCACGGCCACCTTAACAGCGTTTCAGACGAAGCACACGGAGGGCAGCAGCCTATTGTTGGCGCGCACGTCTATTTGTTTGCATTTAAGACGACTGGCCCTGGCTCTGCTCCAATTTCGCTGCTTCATGGTAGCGGCGTCACGACCGACTCATCAGGAAATGGATACGTCACGACCGATACAAACGGTGATTTCGATGTCGCCGGTCTTTATGCTTCGTATTGTCCCGCGTCAACTAGCTCAATCTATTTTCAACTGGTCGATGGCAACCCGGGATCTGGAACAAATACCGCTGTCAATCTGGTAACGGCGATTCCGGTGACATGCTCGGCATTGTCCAGCGCGCCTGCGATCATGATCAATGAGCTCACGACGGTAGCAGCAGCGTGGGAGCTCAAACCGTATGCTACTGTAGCAACCAACAGCTTCGCTACGAGTGTTGGCAACGTACAGGAGCTGGCTAACGCCATATCGATTGCCAACAACCTGGTGAGCGCTTATTCAGGGAGTGCATCGACGACAACTCCCGATAACATCTTTTCTATTCCGACACAGACGATTAACACGCTCGGAGATATCCTCGCCGCCTGTGTCAATACGGTTGCGTCATCTGCGACTTGCTTGAACCTGTTTTCAGCAGCAACTCCGCCCGGCGGAACTGAGCCGACCAATACACTTCAGGCGGCTATCGATATTGCGCAGAACCCGACTCAGAATGTGGGGACTCTTTTCAATCTTCTTTCCGCGACGCCGCCGTGGCCGAATGCGCTCTCCAACGCTCCAGCCAGCTGGAACCTAACTTACGGAGTTCCATCGAACACTCAGGCCTACAAACGCGCGATCACCATCAATCATTCCAATGTGCAGAACACAGACCAACTGAACTTCCCAGTTCTGATTTCGGTTCCCAGTACTACTCCCTACCTTGCCACCGTCGCAAATGGTGGAGAGGTGCAGAACTCAAGCGGTTACGACATTTTCTTTACGGCAGATCAGGCTGGCCAGCAACTTCTTGATTTCGATCTGGATAATTACAATCCTTCAACTGGCGCGGCCAGCTTCTGGGTTCGCATTCCGGATTTGTCACATACTACGGATACGATGATCTACATATGGTATGGCATCGCAAATGTTACCTATTCGCTGGAGAATCGGCTTGGAGTGTGGAGTAATAATTATCTGTCTGTCTACCACCTGGGTAATGGGTCGACAGTCAGCGCGTCGGATTCGGGGATTGCAGGTTATACCCTGAGTGGTTCAGCCTATTCATCGAGCACCGGGGAGATTGGGGGTGCCGCTCAGTTTAACGGAAATACAAGTTATGACCTTTACCACAATAGTGTTCCGTCATATCCGACTGGATCAAGTCCAGTGACATTAGAGGCCTGGGTGCAACAGGCCTCAGGTAACACTACCAGTGAGGTCTTTGGCTATGGAGCGAACACTGGTAACGGCTCCCGTGCTGGTATGGGGATTGGCGGAACTCGTGTTTCCGAGGAGTTTCAGATTTATGGTTTCTCCGGTTCTATACCAGCTACTGGCTGGCACCATATCGTTGATGTCTACGGTGGGGGAGCCATAAATGCGACTTCTACCACGGACGGAGTGTATGTCGATGGAGCTCTTCGACCTTGGGCCTACGTGGCGGGCACCCCAAACATCACGACCACGCAGCTGGCAATTGGAGGTATACCAACGGTCACAGGTGCATACGGGTTCAGTGGCCTAGTGGACGAAGTCAGGATATCCTCCGGAACTCGTTCGGCAGGGTGGGTCGCGACGGAATATGCAAACCAGTCTTCTCCCGGCACCTTCTCCTCTATGGGGCAGCAAGTCCCCAACGTGCCCGCTGTTCCTTCAATCATGTGGAACGCTCCAAGTGCAATCACCTACGGTACAGCTCTGTCTGCATCGCAGCTAGACGCAACTGCAAGTGTCCTCGGAACGTTTGTCTATTCACCACAGTCGGGTGTTGTTCTGGGACTAGGCCCTCAATTGCTCTCGGTGACGTTCACGCCCACGGATAATGTCGACTACACAACGACAACAATGACGACCACCCTGATGGTGAATCAGGCCACCCCCGGCATCAGCTGGTCTGCTCCAGCGGCAATCACGTATGGCACTCCCCTAGGCGGTTCCCAGCTAAATGCAACTGCCAACGTCCCCGGAACGTTCGCGTATTCACCACAATCCGGTGCTGTTCTGGGAGCAGGCTCCCAGGTACTTTCGCTAACCTTTACCCCTTCCGATACGATCGATTACACATCAGCCACAGCAAGTACCGCGTTGACCGTGAATCAGGGAACGCCAACCTTGAGCTGGCCTCCCCCCAGCGCAATCAACTCCGGCACGGCATTATCGGAGTCCCAGCTGGATGCGACTGCCAGTGTCCCGGGAACGTTCGTTTACACACCACAATCTGGAGCCGTGCTCGGAGCCGGATCGCAAACGTTGTCTGTAACGTTCACGCCCAACGACACCGTCGACTACACGACGGCAACGGCTAACACGACGTTGACGGTGATTCAACTGGGATTGTCGGTTTCTGTCATACCTGCTTGTACGCCGAACCCAGTTCCATTAAACGCGACGGCTCAGTGCGCCGTCCAACTGCCTCGGCATCTCACCCCAGAGCCAACGGGCACAGTATCGTTCAGCATTGACGGGGTAGTCTGGTCTACCGCGACGGTTGACAGCGACGGTTTGGCCGTGTCGAGCAGCCTCTCCGGACTGTCGGCTGGTAGTCATACAGTGCTTGGTACCTATTCAGGTGATAGCACCTATCAGTCGTCTGGAAGTGTTGAGCTTCCGCTCCACACTTTGACTAGTCCAACTCTGCCCTCGGCAGTTGTCTACAGTTTCAGTATTACTGATCAAAACGGTGGCTCAGGATACGCCCCCAATGGAAACATCCTGTCTTATACGGATTCAGTCACCGGGATCTGGGGCGTAAACGCGAATGGCGTCGGAACGCCAATCACTTATGACAGCCTCAATCGATTGGTATTAGCCACGCAAACACTTCCTGGAGGTAATCCGCAATATACATGCTGGAGCTACGACAGCTTCGGCAACTTGCAGCAGCAATATGTGTCCAACCAGACCTTCTCCTCATCGCCTGGGCAGCCCTGCGTGCAGACGCAGGGAGCTGTTGTAGCCGAGACCCAGATGGCCTACAACGCGAACAACCAGATAACGTCTGGTGGCTGGAAGAACCGGATGGGTACGTTCGATTCCGGTTCCCCAACGTATGACCCGGCCGGCGGTGGCAACATGGTCTACGACTTGCAGAACCAGTACCTGTACACAGCAAACGGGCAGGTTTGCGCAGTACAGCAGCCGATGGCCTTCGGTGTCGCAGGCCCGATGATTGGCTATCTGTACGATGCGGAAGGTCACCGCGTGGCCAAGGGTAAACTGACCAGCATGAGCTGCGATCCGACTGCCAACGGCTTCCAAGCCACCGATGTCTACATCATCGGCCCGGATGGGCAGGAGATGACCGAGGTGGAGGGCTCCGGCAATTGGGTGCATACCAACGTGTCGGCTGACGGCGGTATGATCGCGACGTATAAGAACGACGGCCTTGGGGCGCATTTTCAACTGGCTGATTGGCTGGGAACACGGCGGGTCCAGACGGACTATCTGGGCCAGATAGAAGACCAGTGTCAATCGCAGCCTTTTGGAGATGGTCTTACCTGCTCGGGGCCAGGAGTGGATGTCTCCAGACACCACTTCACCGGCAAAGAAAGAGATAGTGAGAGCGGACTAGATATGATGGGCGCTCGCTACTATGGCTCTACGATGGGACGGTTCATGAGTCCCGATCCAAGCGGATTAGTCTTCGCTTCTCTCGCAAATCCGCAGAGCCTGAATCTCTATTCATATGCGCAGAACAATCCACTGATCTACACCGATCCGACAGGGCTTGATTGTGCCTACCTAAACGACTCAGGTACGGCCATCGAACAAGGTGGTTTGGATCAACACAGCAGTGCGGGAGAATGCGGAAAGACCGGCGGCTATTGGGTTGATGGCAGCATGACGGATGCCAAGATCAATGCAAATGCTGGAACGGTTCAGCTCACAGGAACAAACGACGGCACAGACACCACGCATGCTTCCTACAAAGACACGAGTGTTTACGTGGATAGTTGGTTGAATACGAGCCTGAATCAAGCGGGGCACATCACGATGGGCCTTGTCGGACAACAACAAGTAGGACAGAATCCGAAAAGTGACGCAGACTTCTTGTCGAACATGCTGATCGGGGGGCTGAAATATAACGTCGTTCCTGGAGCTATCCAGCCTGAAACACCGGGTCAATTACGAAGCTTCGCGCTGATCCCGGTTACCGGGATGCAGGCCCAGATGATCCAGAACTCGATCAACCAATCGACGGCTGCGCCTCCAAATTACTCTCTGAATCCTGCTCTCGGGCTGGACTGTGCGACATGGGCGCAGCAGGTTCTAAAGGATGCTGGCATCCAAACAGGACCGATGCAACCATATCCCAACGACCTGATGAAGCAGCTTAGCAACCAGTTCACGGTTCTTCCGGGACATCAGTGATGGTGAAGAAAGGACGTAGCAATGCTTCTTGACCAGTACGGCACGGATGTTCCTAGAGAGGCCCATCTGAAAAGGTGGTTTTTAGCGGGTGGCGCAGTTGGAGTTCTGCTGGCACTTCTGCTAGCCGTTGGGCTTCACTATGACGCCGTATCGTCCGGCGTAGTGTTGACGCTCTGGCCTGCGGCGATGGTGCAGTTGATCGACCCGAAGACCATCGGTGCGAAGATCGCTGTCGGACTGATCGCCTACGGTAGCAACTTCGTCATCTATGGCTTGGTCGGCATGGTGGCTGGTTTTAGCTTGAACCGTCTACTAGAGCTTCGGAAGCGTCGATAGCCCTCAGCTCAGTCGGAACAAAGGAAGCCCGTCAGGCCGCCGCGAGGCGGCCTGTGGTGCGTCTGGTGGTGCTGAACCGGCGGCGATATGGGTTGCGGTGGCGTGTCGGGGCTGCTACGGGCCGGGGAATGCAATCTCTGCGCTCCGATGTGCAGTTCGGTGGCGCAATCGGTGGCGAATCGAATGCAGTTCCCTCCGCCGAATATCTCGCCGGTGCGGGGGCCATGCTGCGCATGGGATGAATGTTGACACTCCACCCCTGCGAGGGAACTGTGGGGAAACCTCTGGGTGCACCTGGGTAAACGTCCTCGCATCGAAAGAGTTAGCGAAAATGAGGGGTTCCGTGGGGAAACCGCGAATCCATCTGCATCCGCGCTCTGTGGAGGAGGTTCCGGGCATGGCGATGTTGAACGAGTCGAACCTGCTGGCGATGAAGGCCAAAGCGGCGAAGTTCCGGACGCATCACGTCGGCACGAAGCTCAACGAGGCCGAGCTGCACGAGTTCGAAGCCCTTGCGGAGAAGCGCGGGCAGTCGCCTTCGGAGCTGATACGCGGCCTCGTGTTGGGCGAGATCGAGCGCGACCAACAACCGCCCCGCCCGAGCGTGGAGCTGGAGGAGATCACGGCGTTGCGGCTGCTGGTCATCAACGTCCTGCCGAAGCTGGCGACGGGTGAAAAGATGCCGCTGGAGACGTACCAGAAGATCGAGGCCGAGGTGAAGAACCGGAAGTCGAGCCGAGGGTTAGAGCTGCTGAAAGACTGGCAGCAACGAGGCAGCAAGAAGAAGCCCTGAGCTATCGCCGCCGCGAAGTGAAGCGAGGGGTTCGGTGAGGGTTCGTATAGCGGGCAAAAACGGCGCGTGGAAGTGTTCGGGGTGCAACGAGATGGCTGTGCGGGCTGCTGTGGTGTGGGCCGTGAGTGGGTGGGAGCGACCCCACCCTAACGGGCTGTCCGCTGCGCTGGTCGCTCCCACCCAAGCCCTGCCGGAGGCCGAAGCCCGTACCGGAACGAGGCCAAAGCCAGTACCGCAGCGGGTCGAAACTCAGTCCCGGAAGTGGACTCGCAGAGGACGAAAAAAAGACCAGGTGCAGTCCTCCAGCAGCGGTGGAAGTACCCTCCGCTCCAGCGTCCGTAAAGGCTCTGCGCTGCGCTCCGACCGCTACGCGGCGCGCAAAAGACGCGCGGCCTTGACTGACGCTTCCGCTGCGGGTGGTGCGCTGTTATGAGAAGAATGTCTTCTTCTCATGTGTCCAAAAACACATGAAAGAGCGATGGCGGCGAGGCCAGCATCGAGGCGAAGAAGAGAGACACCATCCCTAAGCCTGACGGCTTAGAGCATCCCGCAGCGGCCAGCAAATCGAACAGAGGCCGGACGCAGAAAGAGCAAAGGCCGGACGTTGTCCGGCCTTGATCGAAGCACGTTCGAGGTCATGAAGCGAGGACGCAGGAGGCGGGAGAAAAGCCGACGAGGAGAGTGCGCAGGATGTAGTACGCGGCCTCGTCGCCGTCGAGCAAAAAGCCCTGCTCGTCCATGCAAACGGACTGCTTGTTGCGGCGGACGATGAGCAGTTCGTGGCCGTGCGGATCGCGGTCGATAGCGAAGCGGACAGAGAGCAGATCGGGGTCGAAGATGACGTTCATCAGCGCATCGGCGGAGCCATCGCCAGCGCGGTAGGAGATCATCAGCCGTTCGTTCCAGGGCTGGGCATAACTGAGCACGTCACCGGGTTCGAGCGATGGCAGCGAGGACTTGAAATGCTGGCCGTCGAGCAGCAACTCGCACTGCAAACGAATCTCCGCTTGAAGGCCAGTCCAGAGCCACCATGCGTCCTGCCGGGTCTGCGGCAACGTCATCCACTGGCGTGTGTTCATCGGAACTCCGTTAGCTTGCGGTGCTGCTGAGGAAGGCGTCGATGGTGGTCAGGAGGGCGTCCTGCTTGCGGCGCGGCAGGCTCTCGATCTGCTCCAGGCGGCGGAGTACCTTGCGGCTGGGCTTCGGCCCAGGTCGCTTGCCGGACTTACTGTTGGAGGCGGGTTGCAGCAGCTCATCGGTGGTGACTTCGAGGACCTGAGCGAACCGCAAAATCATGTCGGAGTTAAGCCGCAGCTTGTCCTTCTCGTAGTCGGAGACGAGGGCCGGGATGAGGCCGATGCGGTCGGCGACTTCCTTCTGGGTGAAGCCTCGTTCCTTGCGAATCCGGGCCATGCGCTGGCCTATCGTCTCCGGGCCGGGGTCGATGGGCGTGAGCTTGAGTCTGGAAATCCGTGGCATAGGAGGCCAGTCTAAGGGCGAGAAATCGGTGACGCCGCTCTTGTCAGTATGATACTTATATCTCGACGCGGTAATTTTTACGCAAAACCCTCTTGACAGGGTTTTAAGAAAGGCGGCGAAGAGTGGCGAGAGTCCCGGATGACATCGTGGAGCAGATGAAGCAGGAAATCTCCATCGTGCGGCTGGTGGAGGCGCGTGGGATCAAGCTGCGGATCGTCGGCAAGAACCGGATGGGGCTGTGCCCCTTCCATCCCGACAAGACGCCTTCGCTGTCGGTGACGCCGAGCACGAACAAGTGGCACTGCATGGGCTGCGGCAAAGGCGGGACGGTGATCGACTGGGTGAAGTACAGCGAGGGCGTGAGCTTCCGCCACGCGCTGGAGATACTGAAAAAAGACCATCTTCCCTTAGCCGCCGGGCCGATCCAGTCCATCAAGACCAGCACCGTGCGCAAGCTGCCGCCGTTGATCGACGCCAGCGCGGACAACAAGAAGCTGATGCAGACCGTGGTGGACTACTACCACCGGACGCTGCTGACGGAGCCGGAGGCGCAGAAGTATCTCGTCAAGCGCGGCCTGAAATCGTCGGAGATGATGGAGCACTTCAAGCTGGGTTACGCCAACCGTTCGATGCCGCTGCATCTGCCGGCATCGAACCGCGTCGCCGGCGACGCGCAGCGCAGCCGGCTCAAAGAGCTGGGCGTCATACGCAACCAGACGCCGGGACACGAGCACTTCAATGGGTCGGTGGTGGTGCCGATCTTCAATCTGGACGGCGATGTGGTGCAGATGTATGGGCGCAAGATCACGCCGAACCTGCGGGTCGGAACGCCCGACCACCTGTATCTCCCAGGACCGCTGCGCGGGGTGTGGAACGAGCAAGCGTTCCTCGCGTCGAAAGAAATCATCCTCTGCGAAGCGCTCATCGACGCGCTCACGTTCTGGTGCGCTGGGTATCGCAACGTGACGGCGATCTACGGCGTGAACAACTTCACCGACGACCATCGCGCGGCCTTCCAGCGGCACGGCATCAAGCGCGTATACCTGGCCTTCGACCGCGACGACGCGGGAGAACGCGCGGCCACGACCCACGGCGCGGAGCTGATGGCGATGGGCCTCGACTGCTATCGCGTCGAGCTGCCCAAGGGCATGGACGCGAACGAATATGCGCTCAAGATGCAGCCTCCGTCACTGAGCTTCGGTGTGCTGTTGAACAGCGCGGCATGGCTTGGCAAAGGGCCGGGGCCAGCGGTGCGCGGCGTCGAAGCGAGCACATATGCTCTGCCGGAGATAGTGCAGAAAACGCTTGACAGGGTTCCAGCCGAACCCGCTGAGGAGATGGTGATGGACGAAGATGCAACGACGGCGGCTAAGGAAAAAATGATCGAAGAAGAATCCATCCTGGCCGAGATCGAGGCCGACGTTGAAGAGGCACCGGAGCCGTCAGAGCCAACCGAAATCGCAGACCATGTTCTTCCCTTAGCCGCCGTCGTTGAGCCGCCTGTCGCGCGGCCCATGCCGCTCTCCGCGCCAGCGGAGCCGCAGGTAAAGGTGCTGGACGACGTGGTGACGGTGACGATAGGGACGCGCGAGTACCGTGTGCTGGGCTTGGAGAAGAACACCAGCTTAGGGACGATGCGGGTGAATATCCGCGTGTCCGGCGTGAACGTGCGGGGCGAGTGGCTGTATCACGGCGACACGCTGGACATGGAGCTGGCGCGGCAGCGTTCGGTGTTCATCAAGCAGACGGCGCACGAGCTGGGCGCGAAGGAAGAGACGATCCATCGTGAGGTCGGCAAGCTATGGACGGCGTTGGGCGACGTGCAGCGCGAACAGATGAAGAAGCTGCTCGACGCTCCGCCCGAAGAGGCGCTGATGACGGTCGAGGAGCAAGCGGCCGCGATGGAGCTGCTGCGCGATCCGCGTCTCATCGAGCGCGTGTTGGCCGACTTCGATCTATGCGGCGTGGTGGGCGAGGAGACAAACAAGAAGGTGAGCTATCTGGCCGCCGTGTCGCGGCTGCTGTTGAAGCCGCTGGCCGTGGTGGTGCAGTCGTCCTCCGCTGCTGGCAAATCGTCGTTGATGGAGGCGGTGTTGGACTTCATGCCCGAAGAGCAGCGCGAAGAATACTCCGCGATGACCGGGCAAGCCCTGTACTACATGGGGCAAAAGAACCTGAAACACAAAATCCTCGCGGTGGCCGAAGAGGAAGGGGCCAGCCGCGCGGCGTATGCGTTGAAGCTGTTGCAGTCGGAAGGCAAACTAAAAATCGCATCGACGGGCAAAGACCCGGTGAACGGGAAGATGGTCACGCACGAGTACATCGTCGAAGGCCCGGTGATGATCTTCTTGACGACCACGGCGCAGGACGTGGACGAGGAGCTGTTGAACCGCTGCCTGGTGCTGACCGTGAACGAAGAGCAGGAGCAGACGCGGGCGATCCATCGCAAGCAGCGCGAGGCGCAGACCATCGAAGGGCTGTGGGCGCGGCGTGATCGGTCGAAGGTGGTGCGGTTGCACCGCAACGCGCAACGGCTGCTCCGGCCCATCGAGGTCGTGAACAACCATGCGGCAGAGATGCCGGACTTCCCCGATGCCGTCACCAGGACGCGGCGCGACCACATGAAGCTGTTGACGCTGGTGCAGTCCATCGCCCTGTTGCATCAGCATCAGCGCGAGATAAAGACCAGCACACGCAACGGCGAGACGCTGGAGTACATCGAGGCCAGCGAAGCGGACGTGAAGCTGGCGCACACGCTGATACGGCAAGTGCTGGGGCCGTCGCTCGACGAGCTGCCGCCGCATACGCGGCGGTTGCTGGTGGCGGTCGATGCGATGGTGACGGCAGAGAGCGAACGTCTGCAGATCGAGCGTCACAAAGTCCACTTCACTCGCCGGACGGTGCGGCAGTACACGCGCTGGGGCGACACGCAGCTGCGGATGCACATGAAGCGGCTGGAGGAGATGGAGTACCTTGCGGTCAAGCGTGGCGGCAACGGCCAGACGTTCGTGTACCAGTTGGCCGTCGACCTCGAAGGCATCGCCGAGGCCGATGTGCATCCTAACCGCGCGGGGTTAGAGGGCGACCTTGCGGGGGGTGCGCGGGTACCTAGCGGTGGGGTCGCGGGGGGTGTGCGGGAGGAGAAATCGCCTGTATCCATGCGCTCAAAACCAACATCCAGCGATGAAACGCAGAAACACACTACTACCGGAGCTGGCGAGAAGAGCGCAGGGCCAAGCGTCGTAGCGTCACCGAAACCGAGCGGCAGCGTCCGGCCCGCGAAGGAGAAAGCATGGCGCTCGTAACGCAGAGACGCAAGCCCGAGGCGAAGCCGGAGACGGCGTTGGAGTGGTTCCTGCGCGAACATCTCCAGGCACTGGCGATCCAGAACTACTCCGAGCACACGGTCAGAAATCGGCTGGTGCATATCGGCTACTTCGTCGCATGGGCGCAGGAGCACGGCCTGCGCGAACCCATCGAGGTAACGCGGCCAGTGTTGGAGCGGTATCAACGCCATCTCTTCTACTACCGCAAAAAGAACGGGGAGCCTCTGAGCTTCCGCAGCCAACACGCACGGCTGGTGCCGTTGCGCGTGTGGTTCCGCTGGCTCACCCGGCAGAACCACATCCTGCATAACCCGGCGTCGGAGCTGGAGCTGCCACGGCTGGGCCGGACGCTACCGAAGAACATCCTCTCGGTCGAAGAGATCGAGCGCGTGATGATGCAGCCGGACATCGAGGAGCCGATCGGCTTGCGCGATCGAGCGATCCTGGAGCTGCTGTACTCGACCGGGCTGCGACGGCTGGAGACGATCCAACTCAAGCTCTACGACCTCTCGCTCGACCGCGGCCTCATCCTGGTCCGTCAGGGCAAGGGCAAAAAAGACCGCTACGTCCCTATCGGTGAGCGTGGGGCCGCTTGGCTTGGAAAATACATCCGGGAGGCGCGGCCCGAACTCGCCATCGAGCCGGACGACCGCACCGTGTTCCTGACCGCCCAGGGTGAGCCGTTCAGCCGCGACCATCTGACGTGGACGGTGCGGCAGCAGATCGTCGCCGCCGACATCGGCAAGGCCGGGGCCTGCCATCTGTTGCGGCACTGCATGGCGACCCATATGCACGAGAACGGCGCCGACATCCGGTTCATCCAGCAGATCCTCGGCCACGAAGACATCAAGACCACCCAGATCTATACCCACGTCGCTCTCAAGGCCTTGCAGCAGGTCTACGCCGCCACACATCCCGGAGCCATGCTGGAGAAGCCTGTCGCCCCTGTTGCCGCCCCGGAAAGACCAGGTGCGGAAGACCTCTTCGCGGTGCTGAATGCAGAGGCCGAAGAAGACCGCGAAGACGGCGGCTAAAGGAAAAACATAGGGGTGTTTTTACCAACGAATCTCTCTTCTAAAACCCTCTTCACTGAGGTTAGGGAAAGCTGCGTCTACTCGAATCGAATCCCTATCGTCTTCTCTTAGCCGCGCTCTTGAACTGCTAATCGTGAGTGAAATGCGTGTGCAATCGACGGTCTAATCCCGCCCTGTATCGACGTGGGAACTCGCCTCGAATCTCCCCTTAAAACTCGCCGACGAACTCCACTTCCGACCGTACAATCGAATGCAAATGCACCTGAGTTCCGGCACCCAAATCCCGGACGGACTACTGGCCGCCATGACGCTGCGGAACGAAAACTCGCGTCTGGGGGTTCCGAGTCAAAATCAGGCACTGCATCAGGGCTTCGACTCCTCTAAAACGAAGAGTGCAATAGGCTTGCAAACTCTCGCATCTACGACTCGCATCAGGTCATGTAGTACCGGCAAAGAACGGGACGCCGAGAGTGGCTTAGATAACTTCGAGGCGCGATATGCCGCATCTTCAATAGGGCGCTTCATGAGCCCTGATCCATCCGGGTTGTACTTTTCCGACCCAAGAAATCCACAAAGTCTAAATCTGTATTCGTATGTCTTTAACAACCCTATTAGGTTTATTGATCCCACTGGCCTTGACGGGTGTCAAACACAAAGTGGCATTACGCTCAATCTTGGAAACTCATGGTTGTGTGGTCAAGCCGGAGCTTATTGGGATACCGATTCCCCGATTTCCTATGCGATTCGGTCAGACAATGGTCACTGGGAACTAACGCAAACCGTGACTGAAAAAACTCCGTCAACGCCGAGTATGTATACCTACGACGCTACTATCACGCTTTCAATTCCTTCGGCTATATGGCAATGGGCTGCCCTTCAAAAAGTGCCAGCGCATGGACCACTATGGCATTATAAAAACTGGGCGGGGCCAGGGGGGGCCGGAGTTCCAGTTAATGATGCCGATGCGGGTGCTATGGTGCATGATCATTGTTACTGGGCGGGCGGGTTTGGCCCAACCTCAAATTTCAAGGGTCACAACGATGCGCTCCAAGCTTGCAATCAGGCTCTTTGTGACACTGAGGCAAAGGTGTTCGATGCAGCTGAGAAACGTGCGGAGAATTATATGGCACAACATCATCGAACTATTTCCGACGACGACGGTGGAGCAGCACTCGACATGATTGGCTATTTTCAGATTATGCCATTCGGAAATGCTTGTAAGGTGCATCAATGAGTAGGGCGAAAATTCTGACGGCTCGATTATGCGTTTTGATCGCCGGTGTTTTGCTTTTAGGGGAGACGTTGTTAGGTTGCATATTCGTACTCGGAATAGGCGTCTCAAATCTTCACGACATATTTACGGATCTGTGTTTAACAATGGCTTTTCCAGTATTTTTGATCTGCTTCAAGTCTTTGAAGTTAGCAGTTGGGGGTTTGTGGTTGGTTTTTGTGATTCAGTGGATAGATATTTGCTGCAACCGATCCACTCCAAGTTTCGTCAACCCTTTGGGATGGCTCCATGGCGATCTCCTGTTCGCTTCTTCAATCTTGCTAACTATTGCAACCCTGCTTCTGTTACATCGGGGTAACGTACAAACTCCTTTAACCTTTTGGAGTCCGTTTGATGCATGAGAAAAATAAGGCTACTTTCACTACAAGTTCACCGGCAAAGAACGGGACCAGAATCCGGCAACGACTACGTCTGGGCGCGCTATTTCGGAAGTTCAATGGGCGGCTTCATGTCCCTGACGACTTCACAAAGGACACGTGCGTCGCTGATCCGCAAAGCTGGTGACGTGCCCCCAATTCCGCAGTGTTGATATTACGACTTTAGCTGCTGGATGGAGCTTTCGTGTGATGGGTGTTCGTGCCCTTCAACCGGCCTCGTATGCTGTGACGAACAAGTTTGCCGCTGATGTTGACGCTTTACATCGGCGCATTTCCTTTGTTTTGGGCGCGTAGTGATGATGGAGGTGTGGATGGAAAAGAGTTTCTTGCGCGTGCTTGGATTGCGCTTGCTGCTGTGACTTTGCGCGGCGTGATGAATGCGCTGCGGCGCCGGCTGGGCGATGAGGTGGAACCTGCGGAAGGTTATGACGGGGAGTTTGTGCTGTTGGGGCTAGCCTGTAGTTTCAGGGTGAGGCGTACCTCCATCACCAAGTAGCGCTCAGATAGGAAATTGTTCGACGCTCGAGAGTGACGCCCAACTTTGCCGATATGGCACTTTCGACAGGCTGAGGCTTTAAGTACTCCTCACAATTGCGTTTCTCGCCAGGCATGCTTTGAATTGGCGTGAAATCGCCAATGCACTCATTGAGGAGACCAGTGAGGGGAAGTCGGCGTGTGGGAAGCGATCTTGCGTGGATTGCATCGATTGTAGTCAAAATTGAGTGCAAGAAAACCTCGCCGATGTAGGCGGAACCTCACAGAAGCACAAGTTCGATTGATTCCAAAAAGCTTGTTGAGCCCATATTTTCAATGATTTAGATGAAATCGGGCAATCTGATTTGGGAGCAGAGGGTCGGGAGTTCGAATCTCTCCGCCCCGACCATTTAATCAACGAGTTAGGTGGTGTGACCTACTCGGAGTTGTTGATCCTTGAGGCTTTGACAGCTACAAATTTGACTACAGTCAGAGTACAGAAAAAGCAGATGCGCTAGGCGAATTCCCACATCTGCCTCATGCGCAATGAGTTGGCATCGTCGATGCAAGAGACCTCAACCGCTGGACCCTCTGCTGTGGAGAGCAGATGCCCTGGGTTGCAACCTATCGGTTCCGATGGGATTGGCGTCGACCCGTCTAGCGGAAAGTACTTAGTTTGCCTGGTCGAGGAGCGCGTTTCTCGGTACCGATCGGGCCTGCCCTTCATTAAAAAGAGCTTGAGAAGATAGTTCAAGGGTTGGGCTGCAACAACCCTTTCGGGTGAACGAGTTCGGACTTCCTGATGTTATCTTTACGGTCGATGCACTCGATGAAACTAGAAATGAACCTCCAATGAGCGAGCCGCAACAACAAGATCAGCGCCAGGTCTTTCATCAAGGAGGGCTCATGAGCGTTTCGAAGCGGATCAGAATTCTTTGTGTTGACGACCATCCGCTTGTCCGCGACGGCATAACGTTCGCTATCCAGAATCAACCCGATATGGAGTTGGTGGCTGAGGCGGCGAATGGGCTGGAAGCCCTGGCAGCCTATCGCCAGCATTTGCCTGATGTCACCCTGATGGACTTGCGAATGCCCGAGATGAACGGCATCGAAGCGACCCGCGCGATACGCGAAGAATTCCCCAACGCGCGCATTGTTATGCTTACTACCTATTCGGGGGACGTTCAGGCACTGCGATCGCTGAAGGTAGGTGCTGTGGGTTACGTACTGAAGGCGATGATCCGCGCCGACCTGATCAATACGATTCGCTCTGTGCATGCTGGTCACCGGCGCATCCCTTCGGAGATAACATCTGATATCGCCGGACACTTCTCGGCCGACGCCCTATCTACGCGAGAGATCGAGGTGCTTGGACATGTCGCAGCCGGCTGCTCTAACAAGGTTGTCGCCGATCACCTGAACATCTCCGAAGACACGGTGAAGGGACATATGAAGACGATTCTCGCGAAACTCCAGGCTAACGACCGGACGCATGCTGTCATGATTGCGACGAAGCGTGGGTTCCTGGACTAGTGCAATGAGACAAGTGGATCAATAGCCTTCTCGTTTTAGTCTCACCTCTCCGCATAACGAAAACTTCGCACTATCCACCCGTACTCCCAGCCGACGCTGAGCCAGCTCTGGCGGCGCCATGCCACCAGAACGGGCCGGCCTTGAGGGGCCCCAAAGTGTCGTGTCTTGCGATCTCGAACCCTCGATACTCCTGCTCAGGAAGAATCGAGGAGATTGATCATGCGAGCTTGCTGTCGGCTATTCAATGTGTTGGACATCTTTTGGATCGTTCCAGTGGGCGCAGTTCTGTTTCTCGCGCTGATCGGAGCACTGGGCGTTGCATGGTTCGCGGCAGCCAGCGTGGTACTCCTGGGCAAGCACATGATATTCCGCAGGAATAACGCGGTGAGCCTAGCTGTAACTTTCCGACCTATATCGATTTCTGATTGTCACAGTCAGCGCATACCTTCAGCTTTCACAACTCGAAGAGGTCATCGCATTAGCCTCCTTACGGGTGAGGTGGAACCTCCCAGCTCCGCGCATACTTCGATACGAGCATGAGGGAACGTCCCCTCAAGATTTGCACACAATGCACCGCAAGAAGCCCTTGCGGCGCCTGGATTCAAACCCGAACGTGATGGACCAACTAAAGGAGAAAGTTATGTCAAACAGCAAATATCAAATCGCACTTGTAGCGGGCGCAGCGCTCGGTCTTACTCTTCTATCGGCCACGCCTCTGTTCGCACAGAAGCAACCACCAGCGCCGGCCGTCAAGAACATCGTTCTGGTACACGGAGCGTTTGCGGACGGCACGAGCTGGTCCAAACTCATTCCAATCCTCGAAGCAAAGGGCTATCACGTCGTGTCCGTGCAGAATCCGCTGACCTCGCTGGCTGACGATGTTGCCGCAACGAGACGGGCGATCGCATTGCAGGATGGGCCGGTCATACTGGTCGCGCACTCCTGGGGCGGCGCGGTTATCACGCAGGCGGGGGACGATCCAAAGGTAGCGGGCCTTGTTTTTGTCGCTGCCTATGCACCCGATGCCGGGCAGTCGGCAAACGAAGCCAGCACCCCGTTCGGCATTACCGAAGGGCAGAAGAGCATCCGCGTAGACAGTGAAAAGTTCGCATACATGACTGCGCAAGGCATCATCGACAACTTTGCGCAAGGGCTGCCGATGGCTGAGCGGAAGCTCGTGGTCGCGGTGCAGGGGGAAAGCTACGGTCCCATGTTCGATGAGAAGCTGACCGTCGCTGCGTGGAAGACCAAACCCTCGTGGGTGGTCATTTCCGCGAACGATCGCATGCTACCGCCGGCTATGGAAGAGGCCTCCGCCAAGAGAATGGGAGCGGTTGCGACCACTTTGCAAACGTGCCATCTGGCGATGCTCGAAGAGCCAGCGAAGGTTGCTGCGGTTGTTGAAGACGCAGCTAACAACTCACTTAAGAAATAACCGTAACTACTCCTCCCGAGCAAGGGAGGAGTAGTTACATCCATAAAGGAGAATGCCATGACAGACCTCGCCGGCAACACGACTCTCACACCACCTTCCGTTTCACCTTTGACGTCCGTGCTCGATCAGAAGGCTGGGTCCGCAGTGGCGATCAAGAATATCGTGCTCGTTCATGGCGCTTTCGCTGACGGCACCTGTTGGTATAAGGTGATCCCGTTATTGCAGCAGATGGGTTACAACGTAGTCGCTGCGCAGAATCCCATGCTCTCGCTCGCACAGGAAGTTGCTGCCACGAAGCGGGCCATCGCAATGATGGATGGTCCGGTGATTCTGGTCGGCCATTCCTGGGGTGGTGCGGTTGTCACCGAGGCGGGCGACGATCCGCGGGTCGCTGGGATCGTCTATATCGCGGCCTACGCTCCGGAGATTGGACAGTCAGCCAACGACGCGAGCAGACCGTACGGCTGGACGGAAGGTCAGAAGCAGATCAGAGTGGACGCTGAAGGGTTCGCTACGATCAGCCCAGAAGGCATGCTGAACGACATTACCGAAGGCCTTCCGATGGAGGAGAGACGGCTCGCGCTCGCGGTCCAAGCGCCAAGCTACGGGGCGCTGTTCGACGAAAAGCTCACGAGGGCAGCCTGGATGAACAAGCCGACGTGGTCTCTTGTCTCAGCGAAAGACCGGATGGTTCCATCCGCAATGGAGGCTGCCGCAGCGGAAAGGATGGGTGCCGTTACCACGGTCGTCCGTCCCACATGCCACATGGTCATCCAGCAGGAGCCCGAGACGGTCGCCGCCCTCATCGATGAAGCTGCGCGCACTGCGCTTTCGAAGCAGTGAGCAAACAATGCCTCGCAAGATTCAACTCAATACAAAGGAGCTCAAAGATGAACTACGGAACCAGCAAGTCTTCCTCAGCAACGGAATCAACCGTCGCCTCGACAAAGCCTTCGTTCGACCCAGCCTCTTTCCTCGTTGTACCTCCAAGAAGCTTCGAGGATTTGAAGATCGGGGACATCTTTCGTGCACCCAGCCGAACACTTACCGACGCGCATGCATCGGCGTTCCAGGCCGTATCGGCTGACAATCATCCGGTGCATTACGACAAGGAATGGGCGGCACGGCACGGGCACTCGGCACCAGTGGTGCATGGTCTCCAGGTACTTGCCTTTACGGCGCCGGGAGCGACACTCTTTCCCCATTACATCGGCAAGGCCTTTATTGCCTTCACAGAGCTTTCGTGCAAGTTTCTTAAGGAAGTCCACGCTGGAGATACGCTGTATTCGACGCTCGAAGTTATCGATCTTGCGCGTGAGAGGAAGAACGGCATCGTCACCACAGCAGTCACCGTCTACAACCAGAAAGGAGAGCTTGTGCTGTCTGGCTGGCACAAATATCTCCTCAAGGCGGGCTGATACGCTTGACGACATTCGCTGTGGCGGCAAGAGCCACTAGCGAAGTTGTTTGAAGGAGGCGGGTGCAAGCCACAAGATGGCATTCTCGAAGAGCTGGTTCTGCACTCCGCTTGAGAAGATCCGATCACCATGTCCCATGTTCACGTAAAGCATGCGGTAGGCCGTGTTCGTCCAGACTACGGGGACATCGCCGGAGATGATCGTATCTTTCAGCCCGAGCGGATAGTTGGACGGCGATAGCGTCAGCAGCACCTGGACGCCCGTATTGAGCCGAGGCGAAGGAGTCCAGACGTACCACTCATTTGTAGGCGAGAGGAAGGTTCGGGGAATGCCTCTCGCGATCGGATGGCTTTGGTCGTCCACGTTTAGGATTGCCGGCAGAGGCGGCCAACTGTTGTTGGAGAAAACCGCGCTTCCAAGAAACGATGTGAACCAGGGCCAGTCCGTTTCGCTGTCGTTGTACGCCGCCACATGGAATCCAAACCAGCCCCCGCCATGCTCCATGTACTGTTCAAACGCCTTCCTCTGTGGTGCAGTATGCGGACTGTCATTCAGCCAGAGGACGAGATCATACTTCGCAAGGTTCGAGGTATTAAGGTCACCCCAATTGGTCGTCGCGGTAAATGAAAAGTGGTCTTTCCGTGCAGTCGCCGAAAAGAAACGAATCGCTTGGTGCGCGAAATCCACATGATCATGCTCGACGTTATCGGAGCACAAAGCAAGAACGTGATATTCACCATGAGATCTCTGGGCTTGTGAGGGATGGAAGAGACCACAACCAAAAATCACAAGAAGGCAAATGCAAACCGGAAAACGACTGAAGATTCTTAATGCCACTGAACGTCCCCTCCCTAAACGATGTCGTTATTGTGGCCGGGTTGCATATCTGGCGATTTGATTTTCGTGTCCGGCGCCTTCCGAAACCTGGACCAAAACCTCTGCCGAAAGGAGCCGTCTGACTTATAGACGACGGACGCTGGGACTCGAAGCTCCACCATGGTTCCCCCTTTGGTGCGAACTTCGACATGCAGGGTGGCATGCATCTTGCGTGCGCGTTCACGCATATTAGCCAAGCCCCAATGGTTCTCACGTCCCCCTGCGGCTAAAACTGTTTTATCGATCCCGCAGCCGTTATCACGGACGCGCAGGTGAAATGCACTGAAACGGTAAGTGATCTCGACTGCGATCGCAGATGCGCCCGAGTGTCTAAACGCATTAGTCAAGGCCTCGCGGCCGATGAGCAGTATTTCTTCGTGTATATAGGCGTCGATCGGATGCGCCGGACCTTCAACCTCCACGTGAAACTGCACGGGAGAGATCGATTGCAACTCCTGCCCGAACAATTCGAGGGCCTGGGCCAGACTCACCCCTTCCATGTGACCGCCGCGAAGGTGTTTGATCCGCTCACGTCCCTCCTGCATCATCGAGTCCGATTGATTGAGTGCCCTGGTGATGTCTACGCGAACCGGGTTGTCCTCGGCCAACTGATCCAGGGAGAACTGGAGCCGGAGCATAAGGCCGAACAGCCCCTGTAGAAGAGTGTCGTGCAACTCGCGCGCGATGCGCTCTCGCTCCTCGAGACGTTCTGCCAGCCTGCCTTGAAGTTCTCGTAGGACGAGCCGGATGCGAAGGCGCACGAGCAGCCAGATGACGACAGCCGCGGCGATTGCCAGGAGCGTCCGAAACCACCACGTTTGATAAAAGGCAGGCGTCACGGTGAAGAGCAGTGTTGCGCCCGTATCGTTCCAGACTCCGTCGTTATTGGAGGCCGCCACATGGAAGTGATAACGGCCGGGCGGAAGATCGCTATAGTAGGCCTGTCTCCGCGTTCCGGCGTCCTGCCATGTGCCGTCTACCTCATCGAGCTTATAGCGGAAACTAACTCGCTGTGGGACTGCCAGGCTTAAGGCTGTGTAGTCAATTTCCAAATTGCGCGTGTGCGGCGGAAGTTGCGTGACTCCCAAGGTCGAATATATGTTTCCGTTGGCAGAGACCGAAGAGATCACTACGGGCGGAGGCAGATGATTGCGATAGTTATCGAGCGTCGCGGGATTGAGCCAGGCTATTCCCTTGGTAGTGGCAAACCAGAGCAGGCCATCGTCCGATTGGATCACTGAAGGAGCTGGAAACTCCTCTCCCGAGAGGCCGGGAAGGCCATCCAACTGATTGAGGCGATCGGCTGTGAGTGCAAATGCCGGGTCCCTGATCCACTCTGCGATTTGATCGGCTGCAATATGCGTGATCCCAGAGGGACCGTTCATCCATAAATCGCCATTTGTCGTTTCCACAATGCCGGACACTCTTCCAGGCAGGCGTTTGTCCTTGCAATGCAGGAACTGAAAGCTGCCATGGGTATAGAGTTCGACGCCCCCGGAACCGGCAAGCCACACATGATCCCCATGCACAGCTATTGTCGATACGGCGATGTTTCCCTGAACCTCCGGAGACGAAAAATGAGTGTATCGACTTCCATCCCAGCGCACCAGGTTGTTGCCGTAGGCAAACCAGACATTCCCGAGATCATCGTCCGTCATCGCGCCCAGGTTGATCCGCTCCTTTCCGATGTGGCTGTCCTCATTGCTCCAATTCCCGTCGACGAGGTGGTATACGCCAATCTGGCGGAGTGAAATCCAGAGCCCATGGTTCCGATCTATGGCCAATGAGATGACCGCCTGCTGTTCTTCTTTGGGGTAATGTACTTGCGCAAACGCCTCGCCAGAAGATCGCCCCAGCCGGAAAGCCCCCTGGCCTGCCACCCAGACGGTTCCATCGCGGTCGCGCTTGAGACTCGTGATCTGGGTGATCAGGGGAAAACTTTTGAACTCACCATTCGCCAAAAGGTGTGTCAGCGGAAGACTCAAACTTCCAGTCCAGACGGAGCCCTGATCCGCGGATGCAATGGCATATTCATGTTCCTGCGACGCAGGCAGTTTGGGTGTGTTAACCGCTACCCGGCGAAGCTGCTCAAGGCCTGAGTCGGTGCCCACCCAGATGTTGCCCTCTCGGTCCACGAGCACCGACCACACCGTGTCCGAACTCAGTCCGTCTCCGACAGTGAAGCTTTCGCCCGGAGATTTCTCCATCTCTTGCGAGGTCCGCCACTGTTCCGGATGAGGAGCCCAGCGTAGACCTTGATCCGTAGAGATCCAGATCGATCCGTCGGCAGCAAAATCGAAATCACCGAAGCGCTCGCCTTTGTGATGTGCGAGGCCAGCCTCTCGAAATAAGGGTGACGAGCCAGGTTTGCCTCTCACCTGGCGCAGACCGTAGTCGTCTGATAGCCAAATTTCGCCGTTGGGTGCTTCGTGAAGGAAGGCAAAATACTGCGTAAATCCCAGCCCTAACTGGCTTGGAACAAACGAAGGCTGACCTGGTGCGAGAGACAGCAGCGGACCGCTCCACATTTTGACCCACACGGTGCCCTCGCGATCCACCATAAGGCCTGCCGGCTCGCCGCCTGGATATCCCCGTTCGCGGCCTATCTGTTTGCATTGGGCGTTTTGTACATGGAATAACCCGGCGTGGCCCGCGACCCAAAGCGTATGGTCGGGAGCTTCCACGATCCTTCCAGAGCAGTGTGTATCTGGGAAGTTGGTAAATTTCCCGTCTTTCCAAAGGAGCAGACCTGCAGATCGCGTGGTGAACCACTCACCGCCAAAGGCCGAAGGGAGCACGGCATCGAGCTTTGCACTTTCAGTATCCTTGTGAGTTACTTCTGCTGCAGTCTCAAAGCGAACGCCATCGAAGCGGAAGACGCCTGTGGAAGTCTGCAGCCAAAGAAATCCGTCGGCAGACTGACGGATGTCATAGATCGCGCCAATTCCTTCCTCGGCGTCCCATGAGCTGTGGTGAAACTGCGGCAACGCACTCTGTGCAAACCCAATGGAGTGGAACACTATGAAAGCTGTCGCAATGAGAATCCAGGCCCTCCACGCTCGTGTTGGTGGTAGTACCGTCATCAACGTCTCCTGCTAGAACGCATCTTTTGGAAAAGAAACCTGGACAAATCCATTGGGCCCTATAGTCGCAGCGTACACCTCGTGCGTCTTCTGGTTCACCGCCAGCGCGTATGGAGATTCGGGTAAATTCGTTGCACCTCTTGATCTACGAGTCTTCGCATCAATCGCGATGACTTTACGGTTTAAAGTATCGGCGACGTAGATGGCTCCGCGCTCGCCATCCGTCGCAATCGCCTGCAGCCTTCCACCAACTTCGATGGTGCCAACGACTCGGTTTGATCTTGTATCTATGACTGTGATCGAACCATCGCCGTAGTTCGCTGTAAAGAGCAAGCCCAATTCAACATTCACGGCAAGCGCACATGGCATGCGGCCTGTCGGAATGAGAACGTAGCTACCCGTGTCCACGTTAATCGCGGCAATGCTTGCATCCTGCAAGTGGCTCACATAAAGGGTGCGGCCTGTCTGGGCCATACCCCAGAGGTGGAAGTCCCCGGTGGGCAGTTGTTTGATCGCATCCGTCTTCATGTCAAAGACAGAGATAGTGCTACTCTCATACCCCATCAGAAACACCTTCTGTCGGGCAGCGTCCGTAAGGAGCGCGTCCGCCGAACCTAAAGCGACGGCCTTCACGGCATGAGTCCCGCCGTCGATCACAACGTTGTCTGGCAGATAGATGTCGCCGGTCGCGTCATCTATAGCGAGGGAGTAGGGCGGCTTCAACAGCTTCACCGTCGCAAGGATCTCATCGCGCTGACCATCGATCAGCGTGACTGATCTTGCAATCGAGCTGGCCACGCAGACCTCGCCTGTCTGGTGATTGATCGCAAGCGCTTCGGGCCCTGCTGGCACCGCAATGGACTTCACAGATCCCGCAACATCAATCACCCGAACCAAATCCTTCGCCTCATCGACGACGTAGATCTTCCCAGTCGATTCGCTATACAGGATGCCGCTCTGGTTCAGGAGTCTGCCTGAAGTCGGTCGCTGTCCAGAAGACGAAGCGCTGACAAGTCCAAATAGGATCAACACCGAGCTGCAGCGAAAACAGATGCCTTCTCTGCGAAGAAAAGTTCTTCGCGCGTGTGCGGCACGAACATTCGATACCGAGATCTTACTCATCCGGATCAAGGAACCCCCGGCTCACGGCAAGTGTCACCGCATGTGTCCTGTCGTTAGCCCCCAGCTTGGAGAGGATGTTCTTGATATGCCCTTTGACAGTATCTTCGGAGATCGACAACTCCTCCGCGACCGCTCTATTGCTGTTTCCACCCGAGACGCAGCGTAGCACCTCAATCTCGCGTTCAGACAGGGGTTCCTCGCCAATGTGCTCTGCAAGGTTTGAGGCGATCTGGGGCGGAATGCACCGCCCACCCGCATGCACCTTGCGGATCGTCCCCAGGAGTTCGGTGCGGAGCATGTGTTTCAGTAGATAGCCTGCAGCGCCGGCTGTAAGGGCGCGGTGCGCCTGGATGTCCCCCGAATACGTTGTCAGAACGATAATGCGGGCTTTTGGAAAAGAGGCGCGAATAGTTTCGATGGTCTTGATGCCGTTCATGCCAGGCAACTGCAAATCCATCAATGTGACATCCGGCCGAAGCTGTCGGAAGAGCTTGAGTCCTTCCTCTCCGGTCGCTGCCTCGCCGACCAGTTCCATATCCGCTTGTGTCTGAAGCGCATACGAAATTCCATCACGCATCACGGCATGATCATCAACACACAATACTCTGATTTTTTCTGACATAGGCGGTTTCCGGTCGTGCCAAATTCCTGTCCCGATGCAATCCACACTAACAGGGCGAAAGGCACCCGCACCTACCCGAAAGGGTGGTTCGTTATCCCCCTGGATAGCCAGCACCTTGCCCCGCGGCTGCCGAACCACACGAACGAGTGGCGACACACATACCCGACGTGAGGTTCTGCATTTCTACCCTCAGCCGCATGATCAATTACGTCAGCAAGAGAACGGGTTGCGATACGCCACTCACTCTCATGACTCTTCTTTTCAAAACTAAGTTCCTGACGCGGGAACTTCAACGGCATGCACTTCAACAACCAAGGAATGAGGCGATTATGAGCACACTTAAAATGAAGGATGGAACGGAGATCTACTACAAGGACTGGGGAACTGGGCAGCCTATCGTTTTCAGCCACGGCTGGCCGTTGAACGCGGACGCCTGGGACGCGCAGATGCTCTTCTTCGGGAATCGCGGCTATCGCGTCATCGCGCATGACCGCCGCAGCCACGGCCGCTCGCAACAAACGTGGGACGGCAACGAGATGAACACGTATGCCGATGATCTGGCGGAGCTGCTGAATGCGCTGGACCTGAAAGATGCGGTTCTGGTCGGGCATTCGACCGGTGGTGGCGAAGTTGTCCGCTATCTCGCGCGTCACGGGTCGAAACGGGTAGCTAAGGCAGTTCTGATCAGCGCTGTCCCACCGATCATGGTGAAGTCAGTCAATAATCCGATCGGCACTCCCATCGAAGCTCTCGATGCGATTCGTAATGGCGTCGTCACCGACCGTTCGCAGTATTACAAGGACCTCTCCTCTCCGTTCTTCGGCTATAACCGGGCCGGCACGGAGACTTCGGAGGGAGTCCGCAATAGCTTTTGGCTCCAGGGCATGGAAAGCGGAGTCAAAGGCTCGTACGACTGCATCAAGGCGTTCTCCGAGACCGACTTCACCGAAGACCTGAAGACGATCGACGTGCCGACGCTCGTGATGCACGGTGACGACGATCAGATTGTCCCATTCCCCGACGCGGGCGCGCTCACTGCAAAGTTAGTGAAGGGTGCAACGCTGAAGGTCTACCCGGGCTTTCCCCACGGCATGCCAATCACGCATGCCGACGTTATCAACCCGGACCTGCTGTCATTCCTCAAGAGCTAGAACCGCGCGGCGGCCCATCGAAGGGTGGGTCGCCGAAGCACCAAAGGAGCCTGCCATGACGCCGATCGAAAGCAACACCCAAGCCCCACAGCCACACACGCAGCCGCCGTTACACACCTCATTTCCAGGCTTCAGTGAGTCCGCAATTGGACGACTGCGGGGTTATGGCACAGAGCAGAGCGTGGAAGCAGCGACTCTGCTCTTCGCGCGAGGCGACCGCGATGTGGACATGTTCATCGTTCTGGATGGCCAGCTCCAAGTCTTCGAGACCGACGGACAGGGCGCGGAGAACATTGTCGCTGTTCTATCGCCCGGTCAGTTTACAGGAGAACTTGATCTGCTCGACAATCGGCAAACACTTCTCGGATGCCGCGCAATGGTGAAGAGCTGCATCCTGAGAATCGACCGCTTCAGTCTGAAGCAGATCCTGCGAACCGAGACAGAGATCGCGAATCTCATTCTGCAGGCGTGCATCGGCAGGCGATTCGATATCGTCCGCTATGCCGCCGGTGGCGTGCTGCTTGTGGGACTCGGGCATAGTGCGGACACCATCCGGCTCCAGCGCTTTCTAACCCGTGTCGGACACCCTTATCGAATGCTGGATGCGGATACGAACGCCGATGCGGGTGCTCTGCTCCGTTGCTTTGATCTCGATCATGATCAACTGCCTGTCGCTCTGCTTCCAGGTGAGCGTCTCCTACGGAATCCATCTAATGTAGTTCTGGCAGACGCGCTTGGCATTGGGGACCTTCGCGATGGCTCGAAGACCTATGATGTGGCGATCGTGGGTGCGGGGCCCGCTGGACTGGCGGCAGCTGTCTATGCCGCCTCCGAAGGCCTCTCCACGGCCGTCATTGAAGGGAATGCTCCCGGTGGTCAGGCCGGCACGAGCTCGCGAATTGAGAACTATCTCGGCTTCCCAACAGGTGTTTCCGGCCAGGAACTCTCGGAGCGCTCGATGGCCCAGGCGCAGAAGTTTGGAGCGGAGTTTGCTATCTCTCGCGATGTGCTGAGGATGAGTCGATGCGGCACTCACTACATTCTCCATCTCGAAGATGGGAATCCGATCCAGACGCGGACAGTTGTCATTGCTACAGGGGCCAGGTACAGGAAGCTGCATGTATCCAACTACGACCGCTTCGAATACTCCGGAATTCATTATGCTGCAACAGCGATGGAGGCCGGACTCTGCCGCGACCAGGAGGTCATCGTCGTGGGTGCGGGAAACTCTGCTGGGCAGGCTGCTCTATTCCTTTCGCAAACCGCCAGTCATGTCTACCTTCTTGTCCGGGGAAAGGGGCTTGAGGCCACGATGTCGTATTACCTTGTCCAACGCATTCTTACCGCACCGAGCATCTCCGTTCATCTCCAGGCCGAGATCGTTGAACTCGAAGGGGACGACCAACTTCGCAAAGTTACATGGCGGGAGAATATCTCTGGTGCGATTGCGACTCATGCGATCTCAAATATCTTCGTCATGATTGGAGCAAGTCCAAAAACCACATGGCTCTGCAAGGACCTGGCAGTCGATGCCAAGGGCTTCATCATCACCGGTAGCGAGGCTGGAGCGGACGGAACATTCGCCACCAATCAGCCGGGCGTCTATGCGGTCGGAGATGTTCGTTCCGGCTCCGTCAAGCGCGTTGCGTCAGCCGTCGGGGAAGGGTCGGTCGTCATATCGGACATTCATAGGTATCTGGCCGCACAGGATTTCGCAGCCAGCCGAGACCAGAAGCAAACGGATATAGGTCGTTCTCTCCACTACGCCGGGAGTCTTCCAGCACCTGCGATTGACTTTCAAACGAGCTGATATATCTGGCACCAACATACCATCGCAACCCCACCCCCAAGCCGTTCCCTGGCTGAAACCGTACCGGACAATAGCCCAACGGCCAAACATCTCAACCTAAAACAAGTGTCCTTCTGGACGAAAGGAAAAGCAAAATGTCGAACACTCCGAATCTCATCGCGCGTCGAATGGCCCCACTCTTCACTCCCTCCGATATCTCTACTGAATCAGTCCGCGAGATCGGCGGAGGTCTCAACGCACTCGTTGCGGATGTCTTTGCCCTCTACTTGAAGACCAAGAACTTTCACTGGCACATGAGTGGCCCGCATTTCCGTGACTACCACCTTTTGCTGGACGACCATGGCGATCAGCTCTTTGCCATGACTGATGACCTCGCCGAACGAGCCCGGAAGCTTGGCGGCCCTACGATCCGCTCCATCGGACATATCGCGCGACTTCAGCGAGTTATCGACAATGACGCAGACTTCGTTACACCGAAGGATATGCTGAGCGAATTACACGAAGACGAGAAGGCACTTGTTTTGCGTATGCGCGCTCTCCATACGCTCTGTGACGATGCCGGCGATGTGGCGACCGCAAGCCTTCTGGAGAACTTCATCGATCAATCGCAGCTGCGCAGCTGGTTTCTCTTCGAGACCACTCGAAGGTAATCCGAGGCTGAAATATCTCTCAGGGGTGAGATTGGTACTGATAAGTAGATTTCTTGCAGTGATCTCAAGAATAGCGTTCTCATCCACCTGACTGTAGTCAAAATTGAGTGCAAGAAAACCTCGCCGATGTAGGCGGAACCTCACGGAACCACAACTTTCATTGATTCCAAAAGGCTTGTTGAATCAATATTTTCAATGATTTAGCTAAAATCGGATAATCTGTTTTGGGAGCAGAGGGTCGGGAGTTCGAATCTCTCCGCCCCGACCATTACAAGACTTTGGGTTCAATGTGATGCGCTGGCTTTGGCTAGCGCATTTTTCTTTTGTGCGCGCGGTGACTGGAGACAAAAATGTAGCGCAGCCAACTAAGGCGTGTTCCGATGACGAGCACCGGTTATTGTCAGATATCAAAAAACATTGTTTCTTGTGTGATAGACTCGCGCCTAAATAAACATCTGCATTTGCAAGCGTTTGATCACGGGCCGGGCCTTGGACAGTCATCTGATCATCGATGTCACGCCACGGCTACAACCGAGAGAACTGTTTGCATCTTGGGGCTTTATACCATGGTGTTCCACCGTCGAGCTTCACTCACCTTTCCTCCCCGCTTCCGGTCGCCTTCCTTCCTTTACCGTTCGCTCAGCCGGGCAAATCCGCTTCTGCTCTGGATCGCCATTCTCGCAGTCGCGTTCGGCGTCCGCTCCGGCGCGGAGGCGCAGCAGCTTCAGGTGCTGCGGCAGCATGTGCGTGCTGAGGTCTCCGATCATCGCGCGGCGTTGGCCGGTGCGATGCCCGCGGACCAGCAGATTCATGCCTCCATCGTTTTGCCCTTGCGCAACGAGGCGGCGCTGAACAGCCTCCTCAGCCGGTTGTATGACCCCTCCAGTCCCGACTACAGGCACTTCCTCAGTGTGGCTCAGTTCACCGACCAGTTCGGCCCGAGCAACGACGATTTTCAGGCGGTTGTCGCGTTTGCGCAGGCCAACGGCCTGACCTTGGGAGATCTTCCGGCGAACCGGCTTGTCGTGCCCTTCGTAGGCACGGTCTCACAGATCAACACCGCGTTCAATGTGCAGATGAATGTGTATCAGCATCCGACGGAAAGCCGTACGTTCTTCTCGCCGGACCGTGAGCCCTCACTGAATCTCAGTGTGCCGGTAGACCATATCTCTGGACTGGATGATTTCTCGAAGCCTCGCCACATGTCTGTTCTTGGGCCGAGCAATCAGCAGGCTGCGACCGTTTTAGGTTCGGGGCCGGGTGGCTCATACCTGGGCAGCGACATGCGCGCGGCTTACTACGGCGGAACAACGCTGACTGGCAACGGACAGGCCATTGGCCTCGTGGAATTTGGCGGCTACTCTCTCAGCGACGTCAACCTCACCTTCAGCAACGCGGGACAGACCTATAACGTCCCCATAAACAATGTGCTGCTGGATGGCGCGACAGGTGCACCGACCGAAAGCGACGCCGAGGAGACCCTGGACATTGTCCAGGCGGTTGGAATGGCACCCGGTTTGAGCCAGGTGCGTGTCTACATCGGCGTCGGAAGTGACGACGCGAACGTGCTGAACTCGATGGCTTCGGAGAACCTCGCCAAGCAACTCAGCTGCTCATGGGGATGGCGACCGGCTGATCCAACCGCCGCGGACGTCTTTTTCGAGGAGATGGCCGCGCAGGGACAAAGCTTCTTCACCTCTTCCGGGGATAGCGGCGCCTTTGATGCTGCAATCAACCCATTCTTTTATCCCGCTGAAGATCAGTACGTGACCGCAGTGGGAGGCACTCATCTGGCCACCAGTAGTGCAGGCGGAAGCTGGGTTTCGGAAACCGTATGGAACTCTCAAGGTGACGGAAGTGGTGGCGGCATCAGCCCGGATAGTATTTCCATTCCGAGCTGGCAGGTTGGCCTCGCGACCTCCGCCAACGGCGGTTCGTCCACGCTGCGCAATGTGCCGGATGTTGCTATGGAAGGCGACTTCGACAACTACGCCTGTGCCCTCGGCGTCTGCGAAGGCACCTACGCGGGCACCAGTTTTGCCGCACCGCGCTGGGCAGGTTTCATGGCGCTGGTGAATCAGCAGGCGGTAGAAAGTGGAAATGCACCCAACGGTGGCCTGGGATTCATCAATCCCACGCTCTATCGTCTTGCGCAGGTTGCCAGTAGCACCGATTTTCATGACATCACCGTCGGCAACAACGACACGGACAATCAGCCTCTATGGTTCAGTGCGGTAGCCGGCTATGACCTGACGACGGGCTGGGGCAGTGCCAACGGTCAGACATTGATTAACGATCTCGCCGGACCGCAGGTGCCGGGCTTCTGGCTGGGCAGCGCGCAAAGCACGATTCCGGTCAACCCAGGCGGGACGGGCACCGCGACATTGTCCGTAACGGATGCGGGCGGTTTTACCGGCAGCGTTAATCTCGCCGTGTCCTCTGCCTTGCCTACCGGAGTGACCGCGTCGTTCTCTCCGAACCCGGCCACCGGATCGTCCGTCCTCACACTGACGGCGACCAACTCGGCGCCTTCCGCCAGCCAGGCAATCACCATCACCGGCACCTCGGGCACGTTGACGGCGAGCACCAACGTTACGGTCGCGGTACATGCACCTAGTTTCACGCTCGCGGCGTCACCGGCGGCGGTTGGCATTAATCAGTCAGCGTCCGGCACATCGACGATCACCGTGCTGCCACTCTACGGCTTCACCAGTGCGGTGAACCTTTCCATCGCAGGTCTGCCGTCTGGCGTTACCGCGGCGTTCTCTCCCGCATCCACCACCGGCACGAGCACGCTTACGCTCACTGCCAGCAACACGGCGACGCCCGGCACCTCGACCCTGACCATTACGGGAACCTCTGGCAGCCTTACAGCAACCACAAGCGTATCGCTTTCGATCCACGGCCCCAGCTTCATCCTCTATGGAGGAGCCGTCAACGTCGGACAGGGCAGCACTGGGAATACGTATATCGATGTAATCGATGAGTACGGCTTCACCGGCAGCGTGAATCTTGTCGCCTCTGGCTTGCCGAATGGCGTTACGGCGTCCTTTTCTCCCAATCCAACCACCGGAAGTTCCACCGTGACGTTCACGGCGAGCAGTTCCGCGACCGTGGGGCAGAGCGTTGTGACCATCACCGGAACTTCCGGCGTACTCACGGCCACTACTACCGTCAACCTCGGCGTGTATGCTCCCACGTTTACGCTCTCCGGCGGGGGAAGCCTCAATATCGGTCAAGGCAGCTCGGCGACCTCGTACGTGTACGTCAACCCCGAATACGGCTTCACCGGCAGTGTGAACCTTTCCGTGTCTGGCCTTCCCAGCGGCGTCACCGCGCTTTGGACTCCGAATCCGACGACATCCAACAGCACCCTCACGCTTGCGGCGAACAGCTCCGCCAAAGCGGGGCAGTACAACCTGACGATCACGGGTATCTCTGGCAGCCAGAGTGCGACTACCACCCTCACACTTGGCATCTACGCGCCAACCTTCACGTTGTCGACCTACTCGAGCGTCAACATCGGGCAGGGTACTTCGGGAACCGCTTACTTCTATGTCACACCGGAGTACGGCTTTACCGGCAGTGTGAACCTTGCCGCTTCCGGTCTGCCTAGCGGAGTCACCGCATCGTTCTCTCCCAATCCCACGACCGGCACCTCATTGCTAACCTTGCAGGCCAGCAGCACTGCAACTCTCGGGCAGTACACGGTCACCATCACCGGCACCTCAGGCACGCAGACCGCGACCACGACGCTTACCTTAGGCGTCTATGTACCCACCTTCACCCTCTCGAACTACGGAGGCATCACCGTTGGCCAGGGGGCCTCGAGTTCCGGCTATATCAACGTAACGCCTGAGTATGGCTTTACCGGCAGCGTAACCATGGCGGTCTCCGGCCTGCCCAGCGGCGTAACGGCCTCCTTCAGTCCGAACCCCACTACCGGCAGCAGCACCCTGACCGTAAATGCGAATAGCATTGCCGCTGTAGGCCAATACACGCTAACGGTGACCGGCACCTCGGGAACGCAGACCGCGAGCACAATGGTGACTTTAGGCGTTTACAAGCCCACCTTTACGCTCTATAGCTCCGGCAGCGTCACCGTTGGACAGGGAGCCTCCACAAGCACGTATGTAGACATTACTCCGCAATACGGGTTCACCGGCAGCGTTACGATGTCCGTCTCCGGTCTGCCCAGCGGCGTAACAGCTTCTTTCTCACCCAATCCGACTACAGGAAACAGCCAGCTGACGGTGACCGCGAACAGCACGGCAACGCTCGGGCAATACACGCTCACGATCACTGGTACGTCCGGTAGCTTGCAAGCCACGACAAACCTCACGCTTGGAGTGTATGTTCCGACCTTCTCGATCTCAGGACCTTACAGTGTTTCGGTCGGCCAGGGAACTTCATTCAATAGCTATGTCTATGTGTCCTCCCAGTATGGCTTCACGGGTAGCGTGAGCCTCTCGGCCTCCGGTTTGCCCACCGGCGTGACCGCATCTTTTTCTCCCGCCACGACGACCTATTACAGCAGCCTCACACTCAATATCGGAGCCACTGCGCCAGTGGGCACAAGCACCGTAACTATCACTGGGACATCCGGATCCCAGACCCAGACCGTCACGTTCCAGCTAAGCATCTATCCGCCCAGCTTCACCATCTATAGCTCAAACTCCAGCCTTAGCTTGAACGCCGGCGCCTCCGGCACGACTTACGTTTACATCACACCTCAATATGGCTTCTCGAGCGGCGTAACCTTCAGTGCCTCCGGCTTGCCCAGCGGTGTAACCGCATCCTTCTCGCCTAATCCCGCCACCGGAAGCAGCACTATGACCCTCTCGGCCAGCAGCACGGCCGCAGCAGGACAGACGACCCTCACGATCACCGGTACATCCGGCTCGGCGACTGCCACGACTCCCATCACACTGACGGTCAACGCACCCGACTTCACCGTCACTGACGCTCCGTCTGCCGTCTATCTCTTTCCGGGCGCTTCGGAGAAGTCCACCGTAACCGCGGTATCGCAATATGGCTTTTCCGGCAACGTCAACTACGTGGTGAGTGGTCTGCCCAGCGGCGTTACAGCTTCCTTCGCACCCAACCCTTCATCAACCAGCAGCACGCTGACGCTGACTGCATCGCCCGGGGCCGCTCCCGCGAGCACAACAGCCACAATCACTGGCACTTCGGGCTCCCTCACCGCAACGGCGCCGCTGGCCGTCACGATTCGGTCTACACAGACTTCCTCGGCTACTGCCCTGTCGCTTACCGCAGGCGGTAGTTCTGTATCCACAGTGGCATCAGGAACGCTCGTGACAGCAACGGCGACAGTGTCGGCAGGGTCGGCACCGTTGACCGCCGGCCAGGTGAACTTCTGTGATGCCACGGCTACCTACTGCGATCCTGTTCATCTGCTCGGATCCGCGCAACTTACAAGCGGTGGTACCGCAAGCCTACAATTCATCCCCGGTGCGGGAAGCCACAGCTACAAGGCGGTTTTTGCCGGTA
>Ga0302316_10000482_pt1 | contig 35331 bp, 22 predicted proteins | sample III_Palsa_N3_2_FD_200456 | JGI IMG/M metagenome (GOLD analysis project Ga0302316, IMG submission 200456) | Peat permafrost microbial communities from Stordalen Mire near Abisko, Sweden - III_Palsa_N3_2 | ecosystem: Environmental > Terrestrial > Soil > Palsa > Peat permafrost | place: Sweden...
CGTCTGCCAGTTGCTGGCCAGCGCTTCAATTAGATGTGCATTTTCCTTGCTATTCATGGAGGTCCTTCGATCCGTCTCTCAGTCGATGCCCTCATTCTCGCTTAACACTTCGCTTCACGCTGTGACCGTCCGATCACGCCCTACCCTTCCCCAACCCCGCAACCGGCGCCCCCGCCATAGACGACCGCTTCACCAGCCGCCTTACCTTCTGCGGCGACATCGCCAGCTTCTTCGCCACCCTCGAAATCTTGCACTCCTCCCGCATCCACACCCGCGGAATCACCAGCTGCGCAAACTGTTCCGTCACCTCCTGAAAACTCTTGCCCGTAATAATCCCCTGCGACCACGCCCGGAGCGTATCTTCGATCCCCACCACCTTCAGCAGCCGCGACTTCAGCACATTCAACTCCTCCACCGCATAGTCCGCATCCTCCGGGTCCAGCAGCCCCGACGCAGCATCCACGCATCGCCGCGCCAGCTCATAATCGTGGAAAAAATTATTCGCCGCAGTCTCTCCCAGCGCCACGTACGCGTTCAGCAGCACGCGCTTGTTCTCCATCGACTGCGCCAGCGCAACCGCCTCCATGCAATGCTGCTTCGCCAGCCGCGCATACACCGGAATCTCCTCCGCCGATCCCAGCAACTCCTCCACCCGCGCATTCTCAATCATCCCCATCAGCGTGCACGCCCTCGCCCGCAGCAGCACATTGTGATGTGCCTCCGCAATCTCCAGCGCCTGCGCAGCTTCTCGCGCCGACATACCCAGGTCGCCCACATCCAGATGCAAATACCCCGCATTCAATAACGCCGACCCCAATCCCGCATGCTCTCCGTGAAGCGTACAAATCTCCTTTGCCCGCTCCAGTTCCAAAATCGCGCTCCGATACAGCTCCTGATACTGGCGATGAAACTCCCTCAGCCGCGACTCCCCAGTCTTCCCCCCATCGCCCTTGCCTGTCTTCCGCGAAGCCGTCACATCAATATGTTTTTTCAACTGTGCCGCAAGCAGCCGCTTCACAAAACTCAAGTTCGTCACCGCGCGCGCCAGGTTCGTATGGTTCGGATGACTGATCTCATACAGCGCCACCGCTCTCTCAAAGTGCGTCACAGCCCGCGCATAGTCGCCATGCCGGCGCACAATCCGGCCTCGCGCGCTTTCAATGTTCCCCAGCGCAATCCAGTGGTCCGTCTTCTTCAGCTCCTTCTCGGCCTCATTCAGCATCTGCAGAGCGCCCGCACTATCGCCATTCTGAAACACAATCCACGCCTGCTGAATCTTGATGATCGCCACCAGCGCCTCCGAACCCGGCATCGTATGTGCAATCGTGAGCGCCGCCAGCAGATGATCTCGCGCCATGTCGTAGTCAGCCTTCTTGCGATGCGCGCGCGCCTTCCACAGATTCGCCAGCGCCTTCAGCTCCGCATCCTGAAACACATCCTCCATCTGCAGCAACCCACCCAATATCCGTATCGCCCCATCCGCATCATTAGTGGACAGCGCATAGAACGCCTCCGTCATCCGCACCCGTACATACGCCGCCACCCCCATCTGCTCCCGCTGCGCCGCCGTTAGCGGGTCCAGCCTCTCGCGCAACAACTGCGGCTCGCGATACCCCACGTCCACCCACTGCGCCAGCATCAACAACACCTCTGCCCCATGCCGGTCATTCAACTCCAGCGACCTCCACGCCGGCTCCGCCCGCTTAAGCAGCTTGATCCCTTCGGCAATACTCCGCCGCCGCAGGCAATCCATCATCGCGATCAACCAATCGCGATCCGCCGCAACCGCTCTTGCCTTTCTCTCTGTCATTCCCTCAGGGAATCTGCTTCTGACTTTGCTCTTGTCTTCCTTTCTGTCATTCCCTCTGGGAACCTGCTTTTGACTTTGCTCTTGCCTGTCTCTCGCACTCTTCGCAGTCATCCGAACCTCCGCTTGCTCACCAGTCTCCAGCGCCCTCTACCTCTACGTCTGTGTTCTGGCACACTTCGTTCACTAGCACGATTCGTACTACCCCACCTTGCCAAGGTCCGCGCAATCCACTCTACTCCGAAGTAAGGCAACCACCCCATCCGCACCAAGGAGTAGAAAATGACCAAACAACAGCAGATTCAGCAGATAGAAACCAACTGGAAATCCCCCCGCTGGGCCGGCATCAAGCGCGGCTACACTGCCGAAGACGTCTACACGCTCCGTGGCTCGGTCCACATCGAATACTCCCTCGCCCGTTCTGGAGCAGATCGCCTCTGGAACGAACTCCAGCAGCCCGGCCACATCGCCGCCCTCGGCGCCCTTACCGGCAACCAGGCCGTACAGATGGCGCAGGCAGGCCTCAAGGCCATCTACCTCTCCGGCTGGCAGGTTGCGGCCGACGCCAACACCGGCGGCCAAATGTACCCCGACCAAAGCCTCTACCCCGTCAACAGCGTCCCCCAGGTCGTCAAAGCCATCAACAACGCCCTCCTGCGCGCCGACCAGATTCACCATAGTGAAGAAGGTGACACCAAAGACTGGATGCTGCCCATCGTCGCCGACGCGGAAGCCGGCTTCGGTGGCACGCTCAACGCCTTCGAGCTCATGAAGTCCATGATCGAAGCGGGAGCAGCCGGCGTCCACTTCGAAGACCAGCTCTCCTCGGCCAAAAAGTGCGGCCACATGGGCGGCAAGGTCCTCGTGCCCACCCGCGAAGCCGTACAAAAATTAATCGCAGCCCGCCTCGCAGCCGACGTTCTAGGCGTGCCCACACTCCTCGTAGCCCGCACCGACGCCAACGGCGCCCAACTCCTCACCTCCGACTGCGATCCCATCGATGCCGAGTTCGTCACCGGCGAGCGCACCGTCGAAGGCTTCTGTCGCATCAACGGTGGCATCGACTGCGCCATCGCCCGCGGCCTCGCCTACGCTCCCTACGCCGACATCATCTGGTGCGAGACCTCCGAACCCAACGTCGGAGAAGCCAAGAAGTTCGCCACCGCCATCCACAAGCAGTTCCCCGGCAAGCTTCTCGCCTACAACTGCTCCCCCTCCTTCAACTGGCGCGCAAAGCTCTCGGAGCCCGAGATCCACGCCTTCCAGAAAAATCTTGCCGCCATGGGCTACAAGTTCCAGTTCGTCACCCTCGCCGGCTTCCACGCCCTCAACCTTGCTATGTTCGAGCTGGCGGAGGCCTACAAACAGGACGGCATGCTCGCCTACTCCCACCTCCAGCAGCGCGAGTTCGCTCTCGCCGACCAGGGCTACGGCGCAGTCCGCCACCAGCGCTTCGTCGGCACCGCTTACTTCGACAAGGTCGCCACCACCATCTCCCACGGCGAAACCTCCACCAACGCCCTCCCCGGCTCCACCGAAGAAGAGCAGTTCGAACCCGAATCAGCCGCCGCCTAACCAACCTGCAGTGCGCCCAGCTCCATCGGGCGCACGTGCCTTTGCCTTTGCTTTTGCCGTTGCTTCTCTGGCTGTCATCCCGCAGGGATCTGCTTCTTCTTTTGCCTTTGCCTTTCTTTCTGTCATTCCCTCTGGGAATCTGCTGTTTCCTCCCCAAGCCACCCTCAGCCCTCACGCCAAGGGTGGCTTTCCTCTTGCGTTCAATCACACCCAACAGCTCGAAGGGGCACGGCTTCAGCCGTGCCTTCAACCTGCGTCTACCCATCGGCTTTAGCCGCTGAGGGTAGCCAGGCAATCTTTACCATCCCCCACAAACCCCATCCTCCAGATAAATTCCCTCGCACCCAAGTAAAATAAACAGTGTGAAGAAGATCGCCGTCCTCGGCTCAACCGGCTCCATCGGCCAGAGCACCTTAAGCATCTGCGAGTCCCACCCCGACCGCTTCCACCCCATCGCGTTCGCCGCCGGCGCCAACCTCGACGTCGTCTTCGAGCAATGCCGCCGCTGGCGCCCACAAGTCGTCTCCGTCGCCACCGAACCCCTCGCCGACCAGCTCTCCACCCGCCTCGCCGCCGCCGGCATCACCGGCATAGAAGTAGTCCACGGCACAGCCGGCACAGTCCGCGTAGCCACCCTCCCCGCCGTCGACTTCGTAGTCGCGGCCATCGTCGGAGTAGCCGGCCTCGAAGCCACTTACGCCGCCGTCCTCTCCGGCAAAACCGTCGGCCTCGCCAACAAAGAATGTCTCGTAGCCGCCGGCGACCTCATCCTCGCCGCCGCCCGCGAGCACAACGTAGACCTCCTCCCCATCGACTCCGAGCACAACGCGATCCACCAGTGCCTCCGCGCCGGCACCGCCGCCGAAGTCAAACAAATATGGCTAACCGCATCCGGCGGTCCCTTCCGCAACACCCCGCTAGCCGACTTCGACCGCATCACCCCCGCCCAGGCCCTCAAACACCCCACCTGGGTCATGGGCCAGCGCATCACCATCGACTCCGCCACCATGCTCAACAAGGGCCTCGAGATCATCGAAGCCTGCCGCCTCTTCAATCTTCCCCCCTCGCGCGTCAAAGTCACCGTCCACCCCCAATCCACCATCCACTCGCTAGTCGAGTACATCGACGGCAGCATCCTCGCCCAGATCTCCGTCACCGACATGCGCCTCCCCATCCTCTACGCCCTCTCCTGGCCCGACCGCGTAGCCAGCGACCTAACCTTCGACCTCGCCCACCTCGCCCACCTAGACTTCCAGACCCCCGACTTCGCCCGTTTCCCCTGCCTCCGCCTAGCCTACGAAGCCGCCGCAGCCTCGCAGAATCACTGCATTGCCCTAAACGCAGCCGACGAGATCGCCGTAGCCGCCTTCCTCAACGGCCAACTCTCCTTTAATGGCATTCCGCGTACAATCGAAAGGGTGCTGGCGCTAACCACCCATGGTTCTCCCGCGTCCATCCCCGAGGTCCTTGCAGCCGACCTCCTTGCCCGCGAACAAGCCTCCGAGCTCGTCGCGAATTCTCAAGTTTTTTCATCCTGAGCTAAGGACTTTGCCTCATCTTGCCGATGCTCTTCTCTAAGGTTCCCGCGTAGTCCGCATGCATATTCTCCTCGTCGTAATTGAATTCGCAATCGTCCTTGGCTTTCTCGTCCTCATTCATGAGCTCGGCCACTTCATCGTTGCCAAGCTCTGCGGCGTCCGCGTCGAAACCTTTTCCATCGGCTTCGGACCCCGTCTCGTCGGCTTCCGTTACGGCGATACCGACTACCGCATCTCCATCCTCCCCGTCGGCGGCTACGTCAAGATGGCCGGCGAGCTCGGCGGAGACGGCGACGTCTTGCATAGTGGCATTCAATCTCTACCGCCAGTGTCCGACGACCTCACCTCCAAGCCCCGCTGGCAAAGAGTCCTCATCGCCGTCGCTGGCCCCATCGCCAACTTCCTCGTCGCCTTCGTCCTGCTCTTCGTAGTAGCCCACTACCACCACGAAGTCGACCAGTACCTCACGGGCGCCGCAATCGTCGACTACGTGCCCCAGGGAACCCCCGCAGCCGCGGCCGGTATCACTGCAGGCGACACCATCACCCGTTACAACCGCATCTCCAATCCCAACTGGGAACAGATCCTCGAAGAGTCCGCCCTCAACCTCAACCGGCCCCTCCCCATCGCCATCACCCACAACGGCCAGACCCACAACGGCACTCTCACCATTACCGTTCCGCCCAACACCGAGTTTGGCGTCGACGACGTAGCCAATGTGGGCCTCATCCCCCGCATGGATCCCGGCCCCATCAACGTGCTCACGGTAACCGGGGGTACCCCTGCCGAACGCGCCGGTCTCCAGGCCGGCGACCAGCTCCTCACCATCAACGGTCTTCAACTCCACTCCGTCCCCGCCCTGCTCTCCTTCCTCAAGGACAATAAAGGCGCCACCGACACCCTCGGCATCCTCCGCAACGGCCAGCCCCTCACCCTCTCCGCCACCCCCGAGAAGATGGAAACCCCAGGCGCCGGCGATCAGTACCGCCTCGGCTTCACCTATCGCCCGCCACCGGCTGACATCGAGCGCCTCCCCGTCGGCGCGGCCATGGAGCAGTCCATCAAGGACAATCGCGAAGGCTCCATGCTCATCCTCCGCGTCATCAAGGGCCTCTTCACCCGCCACGTAGCCGTCAACCAGATGATGGGCCCCGTCGGCATGGCGCAGCAGATCGACATCGCCACACAGATGGGGATCTGGCCGCTGCTGAACCTGGTCAGCATCATCTCCCTCAACCTCGGCATCTTCAATCTAATGCCCTTCCCCCTCCTCGACGGCGGCATGATCCTCTTCCTCATCGTAGAAAGCATCATGCGCCGCGACGTCAATCAACAATTCAAGGAAATCGTCTACCAGGTAGCCTTCGTCTGCATCATCCTCTTCGCCTTCTTCGTAATCTTCAACGACATCACCAAGCTCCACCTGCACTAAGAGCCAGCGTCTAACTTTTAGATCTGGCTTCGCGCCCACGAACTTCCGTCATCTCGACCGGAGCATCACGCTCTTGTCTTTGTGATGCGCAGTGGAGAGATCCCTGCATTCGCCTTTGCAGTTGCAGTTGCCTTTGTTTTAGCTAGCCGCCGCTCTTCTCCAACTCCGCCACAATCTCCCCCACCGCCGCTCTCGCCTCATCTTCCTTATCCACCGCGAAGCTGATCGCTCCTACCCGCGCATGTCCCCCGCCCCCATACCGCTCGCAGATCGCCGCAATATTCGCCAACTCCCCCACATCCTTCGTAGTCCACGGGTTCGTCCCCACGCTCACCTTGGTCCGAAAGCTAGACTTCGACAACCCAACGTTATAAGTCCCCTCGGGAAACAAATAGTACGGAATAAATTTGTTGTACCCCTCCGTTGGCTGGTCCGTAATATCAAAGCGAATCACGCCGCCCTCACAAACCGCACGCGCGCGAATCAACTCGACCGTCGCAACATGCCTTTCCATCAACGGGCCCAAAAGCTCCTGCACAAATGGCTGCTCCAACACCTCCTGCAGCGGCATCTCCGTCAGCAGCGGGATAAACTTCTTCGACACAGACTCCCCATCCTCATCCGGCGCGCTCTCAATCACCATGGTCAACTTCATCGCCGGCTCGGCCAACTCCACCGCAGAGGTCGCGCTCTCATACTTCGCCCCGTCCACGATGTTCGCCCAATAGATCAGCTCCCGAAACGGCACCATATCCATCCCGAACTTCGTCTGCGCCACGTGCGCAATCAATCCCGTGCAGCTCGTATACGCAGGATCGAAGAACTGCCGCATCGTCTCGGACCCATCCATCTGCCCGCGCCGAAACAGCTCCTCATCCTTAACCGTCATAAATGCCGACAAGTGATGATCGAACCACCACGTCAGCTTCGGCGACGCCGAGTATTTGAAGTCAACAATCGCATTCTCGCCCCGCTCCTCAAACCAGCTATCTTTAAACAACGACCCCGCACGATGCACCAACCCCTGGTACGCATACCGCCACCCAGACCCATCCGCGGTCTTCGCGCACTCCGTGTGGAACCGTGTAAACATCGCCGCCGAACAAGCGCCGTCAAAACATTTATCGTGATAAAACACTCTGCAGTTCACGTCGCGCCGTCCCTCTGGCTTTCTCAGTACCCCCACAGAATATCTGACCCGCCACCAAAGCATCCCTCACGCGTATCATTGTGAACATCCTCACCGCTGCACCACAAACTCAAACTCTCGCACTCCGTGCAGGACGCTGCTATTCCCCGCACCCTCAGCAGCCGCCTGACCGACGCCTGACCCAACCCACCTCTCTCCCACGGAGCTCCGCGCGATGACCCTGAACCAATCCGATCCCACCCCGCTCGCCACCGAACCCACGCCTCCCGCCGCCCCCAGCTCCGTCTTCCTGGGACGCTTCGGCCTTCGCGCCGGCTGGAGCGCCCTCATCTTCGTCCTGCTCTTCATCGTCTTCGCGGCTATCCTCACCGTCACCGCGCTGGCCGTCGCCGGCAAGCTGCCGCAAATCATCGCCGACGCGACCGCCCACGCCCACGCCGCCAAGCCCACCACGCCTCACCCCATCCCCGACGTCCGCGCCCTCGACGCCTTCATGGCCGACATCCTCCAGTTCGGCGGCCTCGTCCTCGCCGGCCTCGTCGTATCCCGCATCGAGCGCCGCCGCCTCTCCGTCTACGGCATCGGCCGCGCCCGCCTCTTCGACTTCCTCCCCGGCGCCTTCTGGGGTCTCGCCACCCTCAGCCTCCTCGTCCTCTTCCTCCGCTCCACCCATCTCCTCGTCTTTGACACGCGCGCCCTCTACGGCACACCCGCCTTCCTCTCCGGCATTAAGTGGCTCGCCGCCTTCCTCGCGGTCGGCCTCTTTGAGGAGTACCTCAGCCGCGGCTTCCTCCAATTCACCCTCACCCGCGGCGTCTATGGTCTCGCCGAAAAAATCTCCCTCCCCCACGCCCGCGCCATCGCCTTCACCATCGCCGCCTTCTTCATGTCGCTCTTTTTCAGCGCCGGCCATCTTCACAACGCGCGCGAAAATCCCATGGGCATCGTCATGACCTTCCTCGCCGCCGTCGTCTTCAGCTACGCCCTCTGGCGCACCGGCTCGCTGTGGTGGGCCATCGGCTTCCACATGGCATGGGACTGGGCACAAAGCTTCCTCTACGGCGTCCCCGACAGCGGCCAGATCTCCGCCGGCCGCCTCTTCCACACCCACCCCGCTGGCAATCCCCTCCTCTCCGGTGGCATCGATGGCCCCGAAGGCAGCGTCTACGTCATCCCCATCATGGTCCTCTCCATCCTCATCATCCGCTACACCACCAAACCCGGCACCCAGCCTCCCCTCGAACCCGACTTCCAACCCGTCTCCATGCCCATCGAGCCACCTCTCTAACCTCCCGCGCATCCCAGCCCTCTGTCCGCTTACCTTTCGCCGTCCGCGCAAGACGTCGACCGGAGCCCGCGCCCTTGCGTCTCACCGAACCGCCGTCATCTCGACGGGAGCCGCGCGCTCTTGCGCGGCGCAGTGGAGAGACCCCTGTATTTCGCTCTTGCGCTTCCCCGTTCTCACCCTGCGAAGCGCAGTCGCCCATCCGCGCAGGACTAAAATCGCTCTAGACCATGTATCCCGAAAATCCCGACGACTCCGCGCCCCTCCGTCACCGCACCACCCCAACCTATCGCCCTGACCCCGAGTTCCAACTCTTGCCATCCGCGAAGGACCAGGACTCGGACGAGAACCGCAGGTTGAAGACCCAGCGTCTCAAGCGCTGGCTAGGCCGCGTCGCGTTCACCTTCAGTATCTTGCTCATCCTGTTATTCGTCACACTCGCAATCATCGCCGTCTCCCTTCGCCGGGACATGCGCGCCAACCTCCTCACCAACCAGGGCCTCCTCGACGGCAATGTCCCTGTCTCCGGCCTCACCGCGCCCGTCACCATCACCCGCGACGCGCAGAGCGTCCCCTCCATCCACGCCGCCAATCTCGACGACCTGCTCTTCGCCCAGGGCTACATCACCGCCGCCGACCGTCTCTTCCAGATGGACGCCCTCCGCCGCCACGGCGCAGGCACCCTCGCCGAGATCCTCGGTCCCTCCCTCATCCAGCACGATCGCGAGCAGCGCATCCTCCAGCTCCGCGCCGCCGCCGACCGCGCCGTCGCCGTCCTTCCCCCCGACCAACTCCACGAGCTCCAGGCCTACGCAAACGGCGTCAACGCCTACATCAATTCTCACGCCGGCCCCAAACATTCGCCGTCCGCGCAGGACCCCGTCGAGTTCCACATCCTCCACTACTCCCCCGAACCCTGGCAGCCCCGCGACTCCATCCTCATCGGCATCATCATGGCCCAGGACCTATCCACCGAATTCCCCACCAAGCTCAATCGCGAAGCCTTCTCCGCCAGCCTTCCACCCAACCTCATTCCCGATCTCTACCCCGTAGGCTCCTGGCGCGATCATCCCCCCACTCAGCAACCGCCAGATCTCACAGCCCCCTCAGCCCCCGTAGAGCAAATCCCCTTAGACCCCACCCAATCCCGTCTGCTTCCACCAAGCCGGGTGCCCCATCTTCGCGACGGCTCCATCGTCGCTAAGGTGGGATCGACAATGCCCTCCTCCAGCCCAAGCGACCTCCTCCGCATCTACGCCGACCTCCGCGCCCACCAATGCAGCGGCTGCCGCGCCGGCTCCAACAACTGGGTTGTCGCCGGAGCCCACACCGCCACCGGCGCCCCACTCCTCTCCAACGACATGCACCTCGGCCTCACCGCCCCCGACATCTGGTACGAAGCCGCCCTCCACGCCGACGGCCCCACCCCTCTATCCGTCGAAGGCTTCACCCTACCCGGCGTTCCCTTCGTCATCGTAGGACGCAACGCCAACATCGCCTGGGGCTTCACCAACTCCGGCGCCGACGTCCAGGACGTCCTCATCGAACACTTCCGCAAGAATGGCGCCACCACCGAGTACCAGCGCCCCGATCACACCTGGTCCCCCGTCACCCATCACACCGAGCTGATCCGCGTGCGCGCCGGCCGCGACGTCACCCTCGACGTCCTCACCACCACTCACACCATCGGCACCACCAACATCCAGACACCCATCATTACGCCGCTCTACCCCACCGAGCACCGCCCCCTCGCCCTAGCCTGGACCGTCTACGACCCTTCCACTCAAACCGCGCCCTTCCTCGCCATCAACATCGCCACCGATGCCGCCAGCCTCGTCGCGGCCTTCGCAAGCTTCAGCAGCGTCTCGCAAAACCTCGTCTACGCCGACGCGCACCACATCGGCTACCACCTCCTCGGCCGCATCCCCATCCGCGGACCCGCCACCCAGCGCCCCCGCGTCACCCAACCCTTCATCCTCCCCAATACGACACCTCCTCAAGACGAGCAAGACGAGTCCGGCGACAGCCCCTCCGCCTCCACTCCCCATCCCCACGCAACCCTAGCCTCCTATTCCCCGACACAATCATCGCCGCTCTCGACCCCGCAACAACGTCCGTCATCTCGACCGGAGCACGCAGCGCGCAGTGGAGAGACCCCTGTATTTGCACTCGCCAGCACCAGCAAGAAAGCTGTCATCCTGAGCGGAGCGCAACGCAGCCGAAGGACCCCGAGAGTCCAAGTCCCACCCACACCCTCGTCCCCTTCCACCGCGACCGTCCCCACAACCCCCACCGTCGCCTACACCATCGGCTCCCCCCTATCCCCCATCCCCATCGACGCCCTCGATCTCTCCCAAGCCTGGTCCGGCTACATCCCCTACGACGCCCTCCCTTCCGTCATCGACCCCGACTCCGGCATCATCGCCACCGCCAACGCCCGCATCACCTCCGACGACTACCCCTACTACATCTCCAACGACTGGGCCGACCCCTACCGCGTCGAGCGCATCAACCACCTGCTCGACGCCAGCGTCACGGCCAAACATCCCCTCACCCCCGCTGACATGCTCCGCATCCAGATGGACGTCCACTCCGAGTTCGATCTGCTCGTAGCCCAACGCCTCGCCTACGCTCTCGATCACAGCTCCCTAACCCACAAAGACGCGCGCCTGCTACAAGCCGCCAACCTCCTGCGCGAATGGAACGGCGACGTCTCTGCCAACTCCCCCGCCGCCGCCATCACCTTCGCCGCCTATCACGAGATCTGGCCCATGCTCCTCGCGCCCCAGGTCCGCGACTACGCCAACACCCGCTACCACCGCAAGCTAGACGACCTGCAGCTAGCCCGCATCCTCAACCTCTACACCTGGGACGAAGACCGCACCGCCCTCGAGCAGCTCCTCCAGAACACCCCTGCCCGCTGGCTCCCACAGGGCTACGCCAACTGGAACGACCTCCTCGCCATCTCCGTCGAACGCGGCCTCCACTTCCTCAGCGCGCCGCGCGATCTCTCCAAGCTCACCTACGGCTCCGAGCACCCCGTCGACATCGCGCACGCCATCTTCGGCAGCCACAGCCCCATCAGCACCATGCTCGGCGTAGCCACCGGCACCGGCCGCCAACCCACCGGCGGCGACTCCACCACCGTCAAAGCCGCCGGCCTCCACTTCGGCCCCAGCGAGCGCTTCACCGCCGACCTCTCTGACCCCGACAACACCCACGCCAACCTCCCCACCGGCGAATCCGGCAACCCTGCCAGCCCCAACTTCCTCGACCAATTCCAACCCTGGCTCCAAGGCACCACCTTCAACCTCCCCTTAAACCACCCCACCATCCAACACACCCTAACCCTAACGCCGCAGTGAGCAAGCTCCTAGCTCCTCGTTTCTCGCGATCAGCGCCACCCAAAATCCCGTCATCCTGACCCTGAGCTCGCCGAAGGGGAAGGACCCCTGTATTTGCCTTTGCTCTTGCCTTTCTGGCTGTCATCCCGCAGGGATCTGCTTCTGTTTCTGCCTTTACCTTTGCCTTTACCTTTACCTTTACCTTTGCCTTTGCCTCTACCTTTGCCTTTGCCTTTGCCTTTGCCGTTGCCGTTGCCGTTGCCCTCGCCCCGCCCCGCCCCGCCAAAAATCCCGTCATCCTCGAGCGAAGCGAAGGACCCCTGTAGTAGTCGTTGCTCTTGTAGTTGCTCTTGCTCTTGCTCTCGCCTCTGAGATAGGTCTGGGCTTTAGCCCGGACAATCGCCGCCCATTTAGACAGAGGGGCTTTAGCCCCGGGCAGTTGCTCTTGCCGTTGCCGTCTTAGCTGTCATCCCGCAGGGATCTGCTTCTTCTTTGCCTTTGCCGTTGCCCTTGCCTTTCTGGCTGTCATTCCGAGCGCAGCGAGGAACCTGCATCTCGCTCGCGCAGCGAGCGTCCGTTTTTGCCCTGGCTAGAAGCTAGGAGCTAACAGCTAGACGCGACTCTCGAATGTCACAATAGCTAATGCCAAGCGGCACCCACACCCGCATCCTCAAGCCGCTAATCCTCATCCCCTTCGCCGTCGTTCTAGTCCTCCACCCACTCCTAATCCACGGCCCCTCTTGCGGCCAGGACCTCGCCTTCCACCTCCAAAGCTGGCTTGACGCCGCGCAACAACTCCGCCACGGCACCCTCTACCCCCACTGGAACATCACCGCTGCTTGGAACGCCGGTGAACCCCGCTTCCTCTTCTATCCGCCCATCTCGTGGCTACTCGGCGCGATCCTCACGCTGATCTTCCCCACGGCCCTCTGCCCAACGATCTTCATCGCGATCGCTCTCCTAGCGGCCGGCTTCAGCTTCAACAAACTAGCCAGCGAGTTCGCAAGCCCCAACGCCGCTCTCATTGCCTCGACGCTCTACCTCGCCAACCCCTACATGCTCTTCACGGCCTTCGAGCGCTCCGCCCTAGCCGAACTCCTCGCCGCCGCCTGGATCCCCCTCCTCCTGCTAGCCCTCCTCCGCCCCCGCCCCGTAGGCCGGCACGCTGCGCTAGTCACCATTCGCGGCATCGCGATCCCGCTAGCCCTCCTCTGGCTAACCAACGCCCCCGCCGCGGTCATCGGCAGCTACACCCTGGCCCTCCTCGCCACCCTCCGCGTCCTCTCTTGTCTTTGCTTTTCTAGTTGTCATTCCGACCCTGAGTTTCTCGAAGGGGAGGAACCTGCTTCTCGCGCGCAGCGCGCCCGTTCTTCAATTGCGTTAGCGGCAACCTACCTCGCCGGCACCATCCTCGGCCTAACCCTCCCCGCCATCTATCTCGTCCCCGCGGCCTACGAGCGCAAGCACATCCAGACGGCCATGGCCATCCTCCCCAACATGCGCTACCAGGACAACTTCCTCTTCACTCGCACCGCGGACGCCGCCCACAACGCCGTCAACCACACCATTAGCCTCCTCGCCCTCACCCTCCTGCTTCTAACCGCAGCCACCGTTCTAACCCTCCTCCTCAAAAGATCTCTTACCCGAAAAAACTTCGCTGCAAAAAAGCCCGTCCTCCCGCCCTCCCAAGAATCTGTCATCCTGAGCGAAGTCTCTCGCAGCAACGCGCGAGAGACGCAGCCGAAGGACCCCGAAGCTCTCCACCCCACCGACACCGCCAGCCCCATCTCAACCAACACCCCCAACCCCGCGACCCTCACCACGACCCTCGCCCTCCTCACCGCCGTCATTACCTTCCTCCTCACCCCACTCTCCGCTCCAATCTGGCACCACCTCCCCAACCTCGCGTACCTCCAATTCCCCTGGCGTCTCCTCGCCCTCCTAACCCCGATCCTCGCCCTATCCATCGCCCTACTCCTCGACACCCGCAACATGATGGGTGCCCCATTCATGCCGTGGCTTTATCGCGGCATGGGTGGGGTGGCGACAACCCTGACCCTCCTCCTACCACTAGCCCTCGCCGTCCCCGCCTACCGCCTCTACCACCAACCCTGCGATCCCACAGACGACCCCACCCGCCTGGCCCAACTCTTCTCCACCCACCACGGCTTTCCCCCCACAGACGAGTACACCCCCACCCTCGCCGACAACGACCCCCTCCGCTCCAACAACCCCGCCTACTGGCTAGCCGCCCACCCCAACGACCCAGCACCCAACACCCAGCCCACCGCCGCCGAACTCAATCCCACCCTCGACACCGACGACACCCCCATCCCCGACACCCAAACCCTCTCCACCCCAGCCCCCCACCACCTCCAACTCCACGCCCCCACGCCCGGCTATCTCATCCTCAATCTCCGCGACTACCCCAACTGGCAAGTCACCACGACTCCGAAGGGCAGCCACCCAAACCAACTCTCGCCGTCCGTGCAGGACCGCGCTGACGGCCTCATCGCCATCGCGCTCGATCATTCCGGCGACTACACCATCAACATCACCTGGCACCGCACCCTCGACCAAACCCTCGGCCTCATCCTAACCACCCTCTCCCTCATAGCCCTCGCCCTAACCTACCGTCGCAACCCGAGCACTCACATTCACCCGCCACCAAACACCGTCATCTCGACCGAAGCGCGCAGAGCATAGCGGAGAGACCCCTGTATTCGCTCCAAGCATATAAACCCCATCCACCGATACTCCGTCATCTCGACCGAAGCGCGTAGCGCGCAGCGGAGAGACCCCTGTATTCGCCTTTGCCTTTGCTGTTGCACTTTTTGCCTTTGCTGTTGCACTTGCTGTTCTAGCTGTCATTCCGAGCGCAGCGAGGAACCTGCTTCTCGCGCGAAGCGCGCCCGTTCCTGCCCCAGCCAAAAGCTAGAAGCCGCCCACACTCCCAACTCCCGCCGTCCGCGCAGGACCTAACGTAGAATCACATCTGACCATGAATTCTGAAGTGCAAAATATCCTAACCTCTGGCGTCACCCTCACCGACGCAGCGCTCGAGCGCCTCCTCCCCTCGGCCACCACCGAACCTCACTCCATCCACCGCGCCATGCGCCACTCCACCTTCGCCGGCGGCAAGCGTCTCCGCCCCATCCTCTGCATGGAAGCCGCCCGCATGGTAGCCGGCACCGGCCAAATCCCCGAAGGCGCAGTCTACCTCAGTGCAGCCCTGGAAATGGCCCACACCTACTCCCTTATCCACGACGACCTCCCCGCCCTCGACAACGACGACCTCCGTCGCGGCAAGCCCACCTGCCACGTAGCCTTCGGGGAAGCCATCGCCATCCTGGCCGGCGACGCCCTTCAGAACCTAGCCTTCCAGGTCATCTCCAATCTCCCCGCCCCACCCGCCACGATCGTCGCCATCCTCCACGACTTCGCCCTGGCCATCGGCACCGGCGTAGGAGCCCCCACCGGCATTCCTCCCGGCATGATCGGCGGCCAGGTAATGGACATCGAAGGCGAACACCACAAGCCCACCCCCGAGCTAGTCGAGCGCATCCACCGCGCCAAAACCGGAGCCCTCATCACCACCAGCATCGTCACCGGCGGCCTCCTCGGTCTCGCCCACATGTCCACCGAATTGGGTGCCCCGGGTCCCGCGTCTGGGACCCGGGCTGCCACAAATCTCAACCACACCGACATCCTCGCCCGACTCCGCACCTTCGGCGAAAGCGCCGGCCTAGCCTTCCAGATCGTCGACGACATTCTCGACATGACCCAAACCTCCGCCGAGCTAGGCAAGACCGCCGGCAAAGACACCGCCTCCGACAAAGCCACCTGGCCCGCCGTCTACGGCATCGAGCAATCCAAAAAGGACGCCGCCTCCCTCATCGCCGACGGATTCGCCGCCCTAGCCCCCTTCGGCAAATCCGCCACCCCCTTAAAGTCTCTCGCCCAATACCTGGTAGACCGCACCCACTAAACTGATAGTTGCCAGTTGTCAGTTCTTAGTTGAACTGCACCCACGACTGAGAACTGACAACTGAGAACTGACAACTATGAACCTCCGCCCCCGCCACTACGTTCTCCTCGCCGTCGTCATCGGCCTCTTCATCTTCAACATCATCCGCCACCGCCGCGACCAGCGGAACCTCACCTCCACCAGCACTGCTCCGGCGCCAGTCATCACCACGCCGCGCCTCAATACCCCCGCCTGGGCCGCCTTCGACCACGCCGCCGCCCTCCGCGACGATCCCCCCGCCACCTTCGCCCCCGCTCTCCACGACCTCCAACAGCTCCTCCCCCTCGACCCCAATCAGCAAGACGGCCACATCCAGGACATCAATGGCTGCCTCACCTGGCTCGAGTTCTACCGCCAGGGCGCCCAGCCAATCCACCCCAACCCCACCATGAAAGACCACGCCATCCGCCACCTCGACGACTGCGTAAAGTTCCACAAAGACACTGGCAATTAACCCGCCCCACCACGACCACCACCACGAATCCGGGTGCCCCATATCTCGCTTTTGAGATGTGGGTTTCCACCAATCCCCACCCACCGCCTCCGCACGATCTAGCCTTACTGCGGCGTACTCCCCGGCAGGACTGTACCGTCTGGTGGCACCGTACCACCCGACGGCAATGTACCCCGAATCGCGTCGTCCAGCTCCACGTGGTTCTTCTCCAGCAAATCCCCTAACGCATAATCCAGACTGATCCGCGCCTTCATCCAGTTCGATCGCGCCGCAATCTCAGTCGACTTCGCCTGCGCCAAGTAAGCCTCATTCTGCAACACCAACAAATCCGTCGACTGCCCCACCGACAACTTATCTCTCTCCGCATCCAGCAACTGCGCCTGGTAGTCCCTGCTCTGCGCCGCCGCCTCATATGCCGCCTGCGCCGTCTGCAACGCCACCACCGCCGCCTCCACGTCCTCACGAATCTGCGCCGCCACCTTTTCCGTCCGTGCCTGCACCTGCCGTAGCTGCACCGCATCCCGAGCCGCATCCGCCTCCGCAACCCGATTGCGCAGCGGCAGCGTCAACTGCAGCCCGCCTTGATAAATCGTCGACACCCTCAGCCCGCCCACCCCCAAATCCTGCGGCGTCGTCGGCAGTCCCGTCCCCGGCGACCCCAGCTGCTCATACGGCTGCTCACTCGCTCCCCTCGTCTGAGCATTCGCATACAGATTCAACTGCGGCCGCGCATTGTTGCGGCTCGCCTCCACGCTGATCTTCCCCGTCTCCACCTGCAATTGCGCCTGCGCCAGGTCCGGCCGCCGCGACAATCCCTGCCCAACCAGCTCCGGAACATCCAGCTCTTCCAGCTTATCCGGCACCACGATCCGATCCGTCGGCACAATCTCGTCGAACTGCGCCGTGAACACCGGCGACGCTGTGCGCACCAACTGGTTACGCAGAATAATCTCTTCCTGTTTGTACAGCCCCTGCGCCTGGATCAACGCAAACCGGCTCGAGCTCTCCAGCGCCTTCGCCTGGGTCAACTGGATCGGCGCCAGCGTCCCCATCTGCTCCTGGTTCTCATAATCCTCGCGCTGCTTGGTCGCCGCGCGCAGCGACTCGGCCTTCACGGACACATCCTCACCCAGCGACACCAAGTCAAAATACAACCGCGACGTCCCATAGATCGTCTGCAGCACCTGCTCCTCAAACAGCAGTCGCGAGATCTTCTGATCCACGCGCGCAATCCTCAGATAGCGCAGGTTCACTCCGCGCCCAAATCCCCGCAACAACGGTTGCGTCAGCGTCACCGAGGTGCTCGGCGTCGAAAACGGATTCAGCTGCGAAGCCGACCCATACTCCACTGCCGAAGCATTATTCGCAATCGCCACCAACTGCAACCCCGTAGAAAACCCCTGCAGATACGACACATTCGCCGCCACAAAATCCAGCGGCCCCGTAGTCTGCGTAGTCCCAGTCTCGGTCGTCCCAGTAACAGTCGTCGTCGTGCTTCCCAGCGTAACCGTATCCGACCGCCGCAGATACCCAGCATCCCCAATCAACTGCGGATCAAACAGCGGCACCGACGGCCCCAAAGAATACGTAAACCCCGCCGACAGCTCCGACAGCGACTGCTGCGTCTGCGTCGTCGAATTCAGCGACGTCAAATCCGTCACCGTCGGCGTCGTCGGATTGCTGTTCACCGTCACCGCATTCAACAGCGGCGACCCCGGCCCACCCACGCCATTCTGCGGCAGCTGCGTACTGAAGTCGAGTCCCCGCGTGCTCCCGCCCCCCGCCGCCCGCACCGCATCCGTGCCCGCCAGCGTAATGTTGTAACGCTCCGTCTCCACGTCCAGATTATTTTCCAGCGCCAGCGCAATCGCGTCCTGCAACGTCAGATAAAGCTTCCCCTCGCGAATCAACCCATCCAACCGCGCTGCATCTCCCGCAAACAACGGTGGTACGGTCGGTCGGCGATACGGCCCCAGGAACCCCAGCACATCCGGCTTCAATCCCGTCACGCCCTCACGCTGCGGCTCCACCTTCGAATCCTCCGCCTGCTGCAACTGCGGCTGCGGCGCATTCGGCGGCGGCACATGTCCATCCAGCGGGGAGATCTGCGGTGCCCGCATCTCCGTCGCCGCACCCGTTCCAGTCGCCGGCCCCGGCGGCACCGACCTCTGCATCGGTTCAGGACTAAGCGCCGGCGTATTCTGCGGCGTCAATGGCGGCGAAGGAGTCTGCCCCCACCCCACTCCTGTTGCCGCCAGCAGCACCGCAACTCCCATCCATCCAATCCAACTCCGCCTCGCCCGCCTCATGGTTTACTCTCGCTACTCTTCTGCTTGCTCGAACTTTGCTGCTTGCCTTTTCCCCCTTGGTTCTGCTGCCCCTGCTGCCCTTGCAAATTCTGATCCGTGATATCGGCATTCCCATACTGCGTGCTACCACCCAGCGGCACATTCTGCTTCGGCGCAGTCGTCTGCTCCTCCGAACCCTTCGCCATGTGCATCTCCACCTCTGCGCCCTCGACCACCTCATCGGTCACATTCGTCACGATGACGTCGCCGGCCTTCAACCCGCTCACGATCTCTGTCTCGCTACCAAAGTCGCGCCCAATCGTCACCGGCACCCAGTGAATCTTTCCATCCACCACGGTCGCCACCATCGACGTATTCCCGCGAATCGCAATCGCGTCCCCGGTAATCACCAGCGGCGCCTGCACTCCCACCGCCGGCGGAAACGTCACCACCACATACATGCCCGAGATCAGCTTACCCGCCGAGTTATCAATCTGCAGCTCCGTCAGCATCGTCCGTGTATTCGCGTCAATCGAATTCGCCGTCCGCGTCACCTCCGCAAACAACGGCGCGCCCTGGTACTCCTGCACCTCAATCGGCGCCTTTAATCCCGGATGAATCACCGGCGCATATCCCTCCGGCACCGAGACCAATATCCTCAACCGCTGAATCTGCGAAATCCCAAATAGCGGCCCACCCTGCCCCGGCGATTGCGCCGACGTTGCCGACGTCGGCCCACTCCCCGAGCTCCCGGAATTATTCGACGCTCCCGCCTGCGTCGTTCCCCCCGCCGCCGAGTTCTGCCCCTGCGGCGCCGGCGAGCTTTGCGCTCCTCCGCTCGCCCCCGCCGCCGAAATCAGCGCGCCCACATCCACATCCCGCTCCGTAATCACGCCCGCAAACGGAGCCCGCACCTGCTCATAACTCTGCAGCGCCAACTGGTGCTGCAGATTTGCATTGAACGCGTCCACGTTGCGCTGCGCCGCCTGCACATTCGCCACCTGCGATGCGTAGTTCGCCTCCTGCGTATCCCCATCCTGCCGCGAAAAAACACCCTTCGCCACCAACACCCGGTACCGCTGCACGGTCACCGTGTTCAGCGCCAACTGAGACTTCTGCTGATCCAACTGCCGCTCCGCCTGGAACACCTGCTGCCGCGCCTGCGACACCTGCGCATCCAGGTCCGGCGCATCAATCACCGCCAGCAATTGCCCCTTCTTCACGCGATCGCCGATGTCCACAAACCGCTTCTGCAAATATCCATTCGCCCGCGCATACACGTACGCCTGGGTCAAAGGAATCGTCGTTCCCGGCACCGCCAGTCCCGCCTGGTCCTTCGGCTGGACCACCTTCGTCGTCTCCACCACCGGCTTCGCGTCCTTCTCCTGCTTCGACCGCTTATCAATGTCCCGGTTGCGGAACAGTCGCGGCAGCCCACCCGCCAGCAGCGCCACCACCACAAGGATCACAAACGCAATCAAAAATAAATACAGCGGCTTACGATTCTCGGGCCAGTGGATTCTCTCCTTCAGCGGCTCGTGGGGATGCTTCGCGCGGCTCGAGTTCGTCTCCTCAAACCGCTTGCCCAGCCGCCGGTCATCCCCCGAATTCGGATCGGCAAACTGCTCGCCAACCCTCGCCGGATCGCTCTCCTCCGGCCACGGCAGCTCGTGCTTCGGATCAATCGGTTCTTTCCTGTCGTCGGCCATTACGCTGGTTGCTCCTGACTTCCTTGCGAAGGATTCGGTGGTTGCTGACCATGCCCACTCAACTCCGGACCGGCTTCATCGTCAATCTCTTTCGAATAATCAATCGGCGGATGCTTCTTCAGCAACGAATAAATCGTCGGCACCAAAAACAGCGTGCCCATCGTCGCAAACAACAGCCCCCCAATCACCGCTCGCCCCAGCGGCGCATTCTGCTCGCCACCCTCGCCAAACGCCAGCGCCATCGGCAGCATGCCGATGATCATCGCCAGCGCCGTCATCAACACCGGCCGCAGCCGCGTGTGGCCTGCATTCAGCGCCGCCTCGCGCTGATCCTTCCCAGCTAGTCTTTCATCATTCGCAAACACCACCAACAAAATCGAGTTCGCCGTCGCCACGCCAATCGTCATAATCGCGCCCATCAGCGATGGCACACTAAACGTCGTCTGCGTCAAAAACAGCATCCACAGAATCCCGCAGAACGCGCACGGAATCGCCATCAGAATAATCAGCGGATCCAGCCACGACTGGAAGTTCACCGCCATCAGCAAATACACCAGCATGATCGCAAAAATAATTCCGACACCCAACCGCACGAACGACTCGTTCATCGTCTGCACCTCGCCCCGCAGCGTGAGCTGCGTCGTCTTCGGCAGACCCTTCTTCGTCTGGTCCATGATCTTCTGGATCTCGCTCGCCACTCCACCCAAGTCTCTCTGATCTACATCGGCATAGATGTCATACACCGGCTGAATGTTGTAATGGTCCGCAATGATCGGCGACAGGTCCCGTCGAAAGTCCGCCACGTTCCCCAGCAGCTGCGTCGTGTTCCCGTTCGGCGACGTAATCGGCGTCCGCGCCAGCGTCTGCAAACTGTCGATCCGATAATTCGGAGTCTGCGTCACAATCTGGTAGTTCACCTGCGTCTTCGGATTCAACCAGTAGTTCGGCGTCGTCTGCCCCGACCCCGTCAGCGAGATCAGCGTCGAGCTAGCCACGTCCGTCTGCGTCAGCCCCACCTGCCGCGCCTTCGTCCGGTCTGCATTAATCTGCATCGTCGGATAGTTCACCTGCTGGTGCAAGTGCACATCCACCGCTCCCGGAATCCCCGCAATCTGCTTCGCGAGCTTCGTGGCCAACTCGTAGTTCGCCGGATCGTGCCCAATTACCTGCAGATCAATCGGCGCCGGCAAACCAAAGTCAAGAATCTGGTTCGTCATGTTCGCCGGCGTAAAGAAGAACGTCGCATTCGGAAACTTCCGCTGCAGATCATCGCGCAAAATTCGCGTATACATCTGCGTATCTTTCTTGCCCGGCTTCAATGCAATCTGAATATCTCCATCGGAGTTGGATATCGTCGACGTGCCGGAGAACGCCAGGTTAATACCGCTGTTCGGCAGCCCGATATTATCCAGAATCAGCTCAATTCGCTCTGCCGGAATCTGCGTCCGGATCTCCTTCTCCACCGCCGCAAAGAACTGCTCCGAATCTTCCAGCCTCAGCCCCGGCGGAGGATTCACATGCAGCTTCATCTGCCCCGAATCCACATACGGAAAGAAGTCCTTGCCTATAAAGAACGTCAACGGCAAGCTCACGATCAGCAACAACACAAACAATCCCAGCGTGATCGCCGCATGCTCCAGGCACCAATCCAACAGGTCCTTGTAGTGGTGCTGCATCTTCTCAAACTGGCGATCAAACTTCGAATGAATCCGCCACACAAAGCTGCGCTGCTCCTCGCGCTCGCTCTCTCCCGGATCCTGGTACAGCGCAATTTCTTTCCCCAGCAGAAAATGCATCATCGTCGGCACCAGCGTGCGCGATAGAAAATAACTCGCCATCATCGCGAAAGCCACGGCTTCGGCCAGCGGCGTAAACAAAAACTTCGCCGCACCCGTCAGCAGCACCACCGGCACAAACACAATGCAGATCGACAACGTCGACACAAACGCCGGAGCCGCCACCTGTTGCGCAGAATGCAAAATTGCCTGCGTTAACGGCCGCTTCTCCGCCATGTTCCGATGCGTATTCTCAATCTCCACCGTCGCATCGTCCACCAGGATGCCCACCGCCAGTGCCAGCCCGCCCAGCGTCATGACATTAATGGTCTCGCCCAGCGCGCTCAAGATAATCAGCGACGTAGCAATCGACAACGGAATCGAAATACAAACAATCAGCGTCGACCGCCACGACCCCAAAAACAACAGGATCATCAACCCCGTAAGCGCCGCCGCAATGCACGCCTCGCGCACCACTTCGTTAATCGACGACCGTACAAAAATCGACTGATCAAATAGCGGTGTAATCGTCAAATTCCCCAGCCCCGCCCTCAGCTGCGGAATCATCGACTTGGTTTGCGACACAATATCCAGCGTCGATGTATCACCGTTCTTCAGCACCATCAGCAGCGCCGACCGCTTGCCGTTCTCACGCACAATATTGGTCTGCACGGCGTAGCCCATGTGCACCTGCGACACGTCCTTCACGTACACCACCGCCCCGTTCGCCGCGCGGATCGGCAGATCATTCAGCGCCGACAGCTCGTCCGGACTCGAGTTCGTCTTCATCACGTACTCGCGATCGCCCATCCGCTCCGTGCCCGCCGGAAGAATTACGTTCTGCTGCGAGATCGCCGTAGATACGTCGCTCGCCGACAAATGCCGCGCATACAGCAGGTTTGGATCCGTATCCACCATCACCTGCTTTACCTTGCCGCCCCACGGCAGCGGAACGCTCGCCCCCTTTACGTTCGCCAGGCGCGGCCGAATAAACTGCAGCCCATCGTCATACAGATCGGCCTCGCTCAGCCCCTGCCCGCTCAGCGCCAGCTCGACGATCGGCACCGACGAGGCGTCGTACTTAATCACAAACGGCGGATACGTCCCCTGCGGCAACACCCGCAAAATCGTCTGCACAATCGACGTCACCTGCGCCAGCGCCTGCGCCACCTGCACCTGCGGCTGGAAGTACACCTTCACCACCGCGATGCCCTGGTAGCTCTCGCTCTCCGTGTGCTCCATGTCGTTGACCGTGGTCGTCAACGCGCGCTCGCACACAGTCACCACGCGCCCTTCCATCTCCTCCGGCGTCAGACCGGCATACGTCCACACAATCGTGATCACCGGAATATTGATGTTCGGGAAAATATCCTTGGGCGTCTCAATCGCCGACCCAATGCCCAGCAGGGCAATCAGCATCGACAAGACAACGAAGGTGTAAGGGCGGCGAAGAGCTAGCCGTACTATCCACATGGGCCACGCCTCAGGGGGTTATAGTTCGCAGTGTAGTGCGTTCAGTAATGAGACGCACAAAACCCTCCCTGAGACTCCTGCCCCCACCCGCCAAACATTTGCATCCGCCGCCTATCGAACCACATCAAAACCACTTTGCCGATAAGTTCAGCCCGCGCCCAATTCAAACCTGGGCGCCCCATGTCCCGCTTCTGGGACATGGGTAAACTCCCCCAGCCCGCCTCAAAAATTAAAGCTAGCCTGCAGATCAATACTCCGATTCGCCGCCGCCGAGTTGAAGAAACCACCTGCCAGCGCCGTCGACTTCCCGAACAGCGGAGACTCAAGCACCCCAACCGGCGCCGCCAGATTCACATGGTTGAACACGTTGTGCGCCATCGCTGAAAACGTCACCGAGAAACGTCGTGGCACCGTTTGATCCAGCCGCGGCGGCCCGTTATTCCCACTCAAACCTCCCGGCCCCAGCCCGCCTCCCGGCCCACCCGCTCCACCACCCGGCCCGCGTCCGCCGCCTCCCGGTCCACCCGGACCACCGGGTCCCCCCTGCGATCCGCCCACGCCGCCCGCCACCCGCGGTCCAATCCCAAATGACTTACTCACTCGCAGATTCATGCTGAACTGCGCCGGCCCCGTCCCCAGGTCATACGGAATCCGCTTCTCGGTCGCACCCGGATTCAAATCAAAATTCCCATACGCCGTGTCCATCGTGTCCGTGCTCGTCGGCGTTGCGTATGCTGGACGATCGTTGAATTGGTTGTCCCCATTCAAGTCCTGCCCAATCGTAATGTTGAACGGCGTCCCCGAATCCGCCACCCAAAATGGGCTAAACGAAATCCCAAACGGCCCCTGGTAATTCCCTCCCAGTAAAAACCGGCTGCTCACATCAAAGGCCGCGCGCCCATAGTCCGCGCCGGGATTCGTCTGGTCTGAAGGAAAGTACGTCGGCCCGGACGTATCCGCCTTCGCCGAGCTCAGCACATAGAACCCGAACAGCGACACTTTCTTCGCCCGCACCGTGTAGTTCAGCATCAACTGGTTCTGGTTATAAACGCCCCCCGACTGAAACTGATAGATATTTTCATTGATCCCATTCGGCCGCGTCCCCGTCCCCGTCCCCGGATCATACGTCGCCGCCTCATACGCATTAATGTTGTCGCTCAGATACTGATGCACGCCCCGCGAATTGATATACGTAGCCGACATCGTCACATATTTCCCAAACGAGTGATCCACACCCACGGCCGCCTGCATGTTCACCGAAGCCGTCATATTCGACGCCACATCGTAAATCGTCGGCGCCGCTGTGCTGCTGCTCGCCAGCTCCGCAGGAGTCGGCGCATCCGTCGTGAAGGTTGGATTCTTCACCACGTAATTCTGCTGATTCACGCCATTTCCATGAATCGCATCCAGCACGTAAGTCGCCGCAAACCGGTCATAGAACCACCCATACCCGGCGCGCAGCACGGTGTTCGGCTTCTTGCCATCCTTCGCTCCCGGCGCCCACGAAATCGAAAACCGCGGCGCCCAGTCCGCATGATTGCTGATCCGATTCTGCCCCTCGAACCGCAGCCCATAGCTCACCGTCAGATTTGGCCGCACGCTCCAGTCATCCTGAAAGAACAACGCACCATCAAAAAGATTCACCGCAGCTGTCGGATTTCCCGCCGTCACGTCATACTCCGAAGGCGTTCCCGCGTCATACGTGTTCAACGATGAGTAGATATAGTTTCCGTTGAAACCACTTGTAGTCGAGTTGACCTCGTGCGTCAGCCGCAGCCGCGTCCCGAAATTCAACGTGTGCTTCCCCTCGGACGCGGTCACATAATCCTGCAGCTCAAAGTGATCCTGGGTGTCGCGCACCGTTCCCTGGTTATTTCCACCGCCCGTAAACGCGCCCTGCACGGTCTCCGTCGGCGTCGTGTCGTTTGCAACCTGGTTGTCGCGATCCCGCATGTATTGAAAGCGCAAATCGTTCACCACCCGTGGATTCACAATCTGTGTATCGCTCACCTGGATCGTGTTTTCGTAATTCGACACGTTATAGCCCTGGCTCTGCAATGCAAATCCCGACACACCACTATTCGTCTCGGTCTGCCGATCCAGCATGTACCGCACGCTCAGGGTATTCTTCGCTCCCAGCGCAAAATCAAATCGCGGACTCACATCGAGCCGCGTCTGCGGATTCGGTACCGCCGCTGTATAGTTCACCGACGTACCATTCGGCCCCGGCACCTCCGCATTAATAATCGAGTTCGACTGGCTATTCCGTGAGAACACACTCGCAAACCACGACGCATCCTTTCCCAACCCTCCACTCACGTTCCCCATCATGAACGTCGAGTAGTACGAAGGCTCTTCCGTCACAAACGGGTTCATCGAGTTCAACGCCTTCGTATTTCCGTTGATCATGAACGACCCATGCAGTTTGTTCGAACCCGGTTTCGTCACGATCTCAATCCGCCCATAGCCAAGCTTGTCGTACTGCGCCGAGAACGGATTTCGATTGATCCGAATCTCCAAAATCGAACTCTTCGGCGGCAACTGTCCGCCCGTAAATCCGTCGATATAAATCTGCGCCCCACTCGGCCCAGCCGACGGCCCCGCCAGCGCCGTCAACTCGTTCTGCAAATCATCCGGGTCATCCGACAATGCATCAAGATCCTTCCCCTTGATCACCAGCGCACTCGCGTTATCATCCGGGCTCGTGCTCACCCCCGTCGTCTCCGCCGTAACCTCCACGTCTGTGCTCACAGAGATCTCGAGCTTTACCACCGCACTCGTAGTCTTTCCACCTGTCACCATCACGTCGCTCACCGTCGACGGCGTAAATCCCTTCGCCGAAACTTTCAGCTCATACCGCCCCGGCAACAGCCGCGAAACGTTAAACGCCCCCGCCACATCGCTGCTCAACTTCCGCGCCGACCCGCTCCCACTCGACACCACAATCGCAGCCTGCGGCACCAGCGCCCCATCCGGATCCGTCACCGTTCCTTGAATCCCGCCCATCGCAACCTGCGCCATCACCGGCCCCACAGCCACCATCATCAACAAACCCAAAACTAACCGCACCACAATCGTCTTCATTTTCAAAGCGCCCCTTCGACGCTTCTCCAGAAGACCGCATCCCTCCCCGCCGTACCCCCTCATTGCGTCACGCCATGTAACGATGTGTCACAACCTGCGTGACCATTCATTACCCACACCACGCCCCTACCGCGTTACCCTAGCCAAAGCATGGAAGACATCCTCCTCATCGACGACGACGTAGAGCTCTGCAACATGCTCACCGAGTACCTCGCTCGCTACGACCTCCACGTCCACGCCGTCCATCGCGGCGACACCGGCCTCGAAGCCGCGCGCTCCCGCCCCTGGCCCATGATCCTGCTCGACGTCATGCTTCCCGGCATCGACGGCTTTGAAGTCCTCACCCGCCTCCGCACTTTCTCCACTGACAGCGTCCTCCTCCTCACCGCCCGCGGCGAAGACGTCGACCGCATCGTCGGCCTCGAGATGGGCGCAGACGATTACCTCGCTAAGCCCTTCAACGCTCGCGAACTCCTCGCCCGCATCCGCGCCATCCGCCGCCGCACCACCACTCCCACTTCTCCCACCGAATCCTCCGCGCTCATCGTAGAAGACCTCGTCCTCGACCCCGCCTCTCGCACCGTCCGCCAGGACAACACCCTCATCGATCTCACCGACGTCGAGTTCACCCTCCTCGAAGTCCTCATGCGCTCCCCCGGCAAAGTTGTAGAGCGCGAAGCCCTCGCCGAATCCGTCCTAGGCCGAAAATTCAATCCCTTCGATCGCAGCCTAGACATGCACGTAAGCCGTCTCCGCCGCAAACTTGCCACCGACGATCCGACCCATGACGATCGCGTCAAGACCGTTCGCGGCACCGGCTACCAGCTCGTCCTTCGCCGCACCCTCGCCGGAGGCCGACCCTAAATGCGTGGCCTCTTCCTAAAAATCTTCGCAATCTTTTGGCTAGCTCAAAGCCTCATCTTCATCATCTCCACCACCCTCATCGTGCGTCAGCATTTCGCCAGCCCCAACATCGTCTCCGACGCTCTCGATAACAATCTCCGCCACGACGCAACCGCCGCACTCACCGATTTCACCGCCGGCGGCTGCCCTGCGTTCCGCAACAACACCGCCCGCAACGAGCCCTCCGGCGCAACCCTACTCGACGCCAACGGCCGACCCGTCTGCGCCACGCCCACCGCGCCCTCCATCGCGAACCTCTCCCGCATCACCTCCACGCGTATCGACGGCCGTCAGGTCGGCAACCTCTACGTCTGGCTCGTCCCCGTTACCGCGCCCGACGGCAAGAACTACGTCTACGTCTGGCATCAACCCCCATCACGCAACCCCCAAACACAACGCCGCTGGAACCTCCTCCACTTCGCCTTCCCGCAACTCCCCGTCGCAATTGCCGTCGGCGGCCTCACCACCTTCGTCCTCGTCCTGCTCTTCACCCGCCCAATCGTACGCATGCGCAAAGCCGCGCGCGCCCTCGCCAACGGCGACCTCACCGTCCGCGTCGAGCAGTCCCCCTCAGCCGCTTCACAATCCAACTCCGACGAATTCCAGGGCCTCGTCCACGACTTCAACCACATGGCCGAACGCCTCGAGTCCCTAGTCGACGCGCAAAAACTTCTCCTCCGCGACGTCTCCCACGAACTCCGCTCCCCCCTCGCCCGCCTAAGCGTAGCGCTCGAGCTAGCCCACGATGACGCCAACCCCGAACTAACCCAGCACCTCTCCCGCATAGAGCGCGAAGCCTCCAACCTCAACCAACTCATCGGCCAGCTCCTCACCCTCTCCTCACTCGAAGCCCGCGAGAATACCGCCGCCTTCCAACCCGTCTCGCTCAATCAACTCTGCCGCCAACTCCTCCCCGACGCCGAATACGAAGCCCAGCAGCACGCCTGCAGCGTCACCCTCATCGAAGAAAATCAGTGCACCATCCGCGGCAATCCCGACCTACTCTACCGCGCCATCGAAAACGTAGTCCGCAACGCGATCCGCTACACCGACCTCAACACCGACGTCACGATCCGCATCTCCGAAACCGCCCCCAACCTCCGCCACCCGGACGCCCGCCACTTCGCCGCAATCGAAGTCACCGACCAAGGCCCCGGCATCCCCGAGTCCGACCTCGCCCACATCTTCCGTCCCTTCTACCGAGTCGACCAGGCCCGCAGCTCCCACACCGGAGGCTTCGGCGTCGGCCTCGCCATCACCGAGCGCGCCACTCGCCTCCACAACGGAACCCTCCGCGCAACCAACCGCCCCACCGGCGGAACTTCCATCCTCTTCCTCTTCCCCCTCGGCCCCCGCGCATGATGCAGATCGCTACCGGTTCGCTCTCAACCGCATCGATACCCGCCCGTCATCTCCTCGAACAGAAGACTGCCGAGCTCCAACGTCTCTACACGCAAACCCAGAAGCCTTAGCCACCATACCGGGTGATTCTCAAACACTCTTCCGCCGTCGGAACCTGAAAGTACCTGCAAATAGCTCGAAACTCCGCCTCCGTCGTACTCGCGAAATAGAGGCCTTCCGACTTGCTCTCGTTGCGCATCAGTAAACGGCGCAGACACTCCTCTTCATCTATCTCCAGGAAGTGAAGAACATGCGCAGCTCCCGCAGCTTCCGCCAGACTGCGCACCCTCGCGCGCTCATCCACCCTGTTCCCCGCGAAATCCAGCACCACCGACGCTCCCGCCCTCAGGCTATCGACGATGAGCGGGCCCATGACCGACCGGCACCGACGCGACCATTTCAAATAATCCTCAAACGACGAGATCCCATCGGACAACTCTGATAGCCAAACGTCTTCACAAAAGAAAACGGCATGATGCTCAGCAACAATCTTCCGCGCCAAAGTAGTTTTGCCCGCCGCAAGCCTGCCCGAAATGAAATGGAGAGTTCCTGCCCGCATAGAAAAACCCTCTCCCTCCCTCAGGGCTGCAACGTCCCCGCATATCCCGCCTTCACGATGTTGCCCTGGACCGTCTCCAGCGCCGCCTGCGTCGGCATCCCCTTCGTCATCACCCCCTCGAAGAAATATCCCGTCGCCCAATTACTGTTATCACCGCCAATCCCCAGGATGATCGCTCCCTCCTGTTGCATCGGTTGATACCCATTCGGCAGAGGAATAATCCCCGTAGTCGTCAGGCTTCCACTCTGCGCATTGCCTTGGTAGATCGCATAGCTATGCTGACCGTCGCTCGCGCCCATGTCCGTCACAAACGCTGTCCCGCTCGGAACCGCGAGGTTCCCGTAGATGCCATTCTCCATATCGAGCCCCGCGCCCAGGCTGCAAGGCGAGCCGTAGCACATCACATTAATGGCATCCATGTGTCCTTTGTCGTTGTCCAGGTTGTTGGTCTCCGCATTGCCAAAATCAAAGCAGCACTTATCGTTGATATCCAGCGCCGAGGTCACCATGTACACTCCCTCCGGCTGACCGTGGACCGCTGTCCCCGTCGGCGTATCGTTTCGATACCCCATCCCCGCCGCAATCGCAATCCCATACACTTTGTGTCCCCCAACCATCGCCGGAAGAGCATTGGCCACGGCTGGCAAGTCGTACCCATTCGGCCCGGGCCCCTTCGCTGCTCCGCCCGGAGGCGCCGGCGTCAGGTCGTTATGATTCGACGTCTGGTCGTAGATCTTCGTGATGGTGCACGTCGTGTTCGCGCAGAAGCTGTCCTGCGCCCCCGCATTCGCATACCCGTCTGGCAGCAGCCCAATATCCGCACTCGTCTTATCCGACTGCCGCGTCACCTGGTACAGCGCTCCCGTATACCCCACATACAACGCGCGTGTTGTGCTGATCGCCGCCACGCACGGCGTCGCCGACGCCAGCAGGTCACACGGCCGCGAAGCCGCCCCTGGCGCCGAAGCTGTTCCTGGCACCGAAGCCACGCAGCCCGCGCTCATCGCAAACGCGGATAGTAGAACGCCCAGCGATACGACTTTTCCAAACCGTGAGTTCAATTTCGTTGCCATCAGATGTCCATTCGTCGTTTGCATCATCTGTTTTCCTTCCCGCCACGCCTTCTCACCATCGAGAAAACGTTTTATCCAGCACCCATACATACTACGCACGCCAGGCATTTGCAACAGCGGACAGCCTCAACCCCACCCCGTCACTTCGCATCTGAGATGCGTAAACGAAAGGCGGAATCCCCATTGCCCAACGATATCGATGTCCTCATCCTCGGTGCCGGCATGGCCGGCCTCACCGCAGCCCGCGCGCTCGCCGAACGCGGCGTCCGCGTCTGCGTGCTCGAAGCAAAACCACGCGTCGGCGGACGAATCCTCTCGCAGAAAGTCGAAGGTGGCGGCACCGTCGAGCTCGGCGCGGAGTTCGTCCACGGTCGTCCCTCCGAACTCTGGGCTCTCATCGACGAAGTCGGCGCGAAGACCGTCGAGCGCCACGGCTCAATGCTCCGCGAACTCCAGCCCGGCACTCTCGTCGCAGACGACCCGAACGACAACGCGATGTTTGAGCCCCTCGAGCAACTTGAAAATTCTGACCAGTTGGAAAATTTCACCGCCCACGACCAGACCTTCGCCGACTGGCTAGCCACCAGCAACGTCGCCCACGACATCCGTCCCGCCCTCACAGCCTACGTCGAAGGCTTCAACGCCGCCGACGCCCATCGCATCAGCGTCCGCTCGCTGGGCATCCAGCAGAAGGCAGAGGACGCCACCGAAGCAGACCGCTCCTGGCACCTCCCCGCCGGATACGCGCAGCTACCCGACTATCTCGCCGCCCGACTCAAAGACCTGGGCACCCAGATCCGACTCGATTGCGAAGTCCTCAGCATCCGTTGGACTCCCGGCAACGTCGTCGTAGAAACCACCCAGGGAGAACTAACCGCACCGCGAAGTATCGTAACTTTCCCCCTCGGTGTCCTGCACAAGGTCAACCACCCCACCGGAATTCGCATCACTCCCGAACCGGCCGCGATCGCTCAGGCACGTCGTCTCGCGATGGGCCACGCCTCGCGCTTCACCATGATTTTTCGTAGCCAATACTGGCAATTAACACAGTTGATCGACCAGCAGACCGTGGGTAGCATGAGCTTCTTGTTTGCCTCGAACCACATGCCGCCCGTGTGGTGGACATCCCACCCCGACCCCAACACCCTCCCTGCTCTCACAGGATGGGTAGGCGGCCCGCGCGCCTTAGCGCTGGAAGGAAAAACCCCCGACGAACTAGCATCCGACGCCTGCGCCGCGCTCGCGAAAATATTCGCCCTGGACGAGCACCTCGTCCGCTCCAACCTCGTCGCCACCTACTCGCACGATTGGTCCGCCGACCCCTTCGCGCAAGGCGCCTATAGCTACGTCCCCGTCGGAGCCGTCGATGCCTCCGCAGCCATCGCCCAGCCTCAAGCCGACACACTCTTCTTCGCCGGCGAGCATACCGACATCACCGGCAACTGGGGCACCGTCCATGCCGCCATTCGCAGCGGTCTTCGCGCCGCGGAACAAATTCTCGAGGAACGCGTAACGGGCTAAAGGAGGTCGGGGTGTCCTCTCCAATCACCATAGGGCTACGCAACTCCAACACCCCTGCCAGACGTGCGCTGATCTGCCAATTGCTCTGCCTGCTCCTTCTCGCATTCAGCCACTCCGCCTCCGCGTATCCCCAGAGTCCTGCCCCCGTCTGCAATCCAGGCACCAAATACACCAACAACACCGGTTGGGTTGACTTCATCATCACCCCCACCGTAGGCATGGTGTGGGTCACCGCCGAAGACCTCATCGATCGCTACGTCACCAAGCCGATGGTCCTGCGTCACCCCGACCGCTTCTGGCCTCTCGTCGTCCGCAGCGGCCTCAGCCCTTCGCGCTCCTTCGCCAACATGTTGCGCTGGAAGGTCCCGTGGTATCGCGACTACGAGGAGCCCATCCAGCAGCCCAACCGCGTCTACTGGTTCCCCTCAAAAGAAGTCGCCGAGTACCGCGCCCTTCCCCAGGTCCAGCTCGCGCCCTTCTGGAACAGCGTCAGCATCGCCTCCAACACTCCCACCTGCTTCAACTGCCGCGAGACCACCATCGGCGGAGGCCTCCAGACCACACTCAAAATCCGCGGCTGGCTCGGCTTCGACACCGCCATCAGCTATCACCCCAACGCCAGCCCCCTGCCCAGCGACCGCGCCGGCGGCAACATGCTCGCCGCCTTCTTCGGACTCAGCGCCAGCAAGCAATGGCACTACTACGCCCTCCACTTCGCCATGCGCCCCGGCATGGTCCAGTTCAGCCAGGCCTATCTGCGCAGCCCCGTCTTGTACTCCGTCCTCACTGATCCTCCGCGCATCGCAACGACCGGCGGCAACGCGGACGGACTCCCTTACCCCGGCGTCACCGACGCCAACGGCACCCAGACGAGCCGCCCCTCGGCTCCATCCATCACTTCGCCTGGGACTGGCAGCTAGGCCTCGACTACCGCGTAAACAAACGCATCGCCTTCCGCATCGGCCTCGAAGAAGCCGTAGTCCGCTATCGCACCAACAAAGTAGATGAGGCCGGCACCGGCGCACCCCCCTTCTTCAGTTGGCTCTCCAAAGAACAATTCATCAACCGCGGCAACTTCGTGCTCCAACTAGGCCCAGTCTTCAACTTCTGATGCCGTCACGCCCTCTGCTCAACCCACTGCTTCCGCCAAGCCGGCGCCTCAAACGGATCCGCAAAATACTGTGTCTCGTGCACCACCTTGCCATCGCGGAACTCCATAATGCTAACGGTGAACGCCGGCCGCCCCTGGTAGACAATCGTGTATTCCGTAACCCACAGATCCTCGCTCCCAACAATCCGCCTGACCTGAAACCCCGAAGGCTTCCCCGGATGATGACTCCGCAAAGCCTGCAAATTCTTTCTCCCCAGAATTCGCTCACCCGACTGCGGATAGTCGCAGATCGAATCGTCCGCATAAATATCATGTTCCGCATCGGCATCGCCATCTGCCGACGCCCGCCAATGCGCATCCAACGCTTCCCGGATTTGCTCGTCATCCATACACCCCTCCAAGCACTTTCGAACTCCATCCTAGTCCCCCGCAACGAAGCGCAGGAATCTGCTTCTCCCACCACCAACCTCGTCATCTCGACCGAAGCGCGCAGCGCGTAGCGGAGAGACCCCTGTATTGGCTCTTGCCTTTCGCCCTTGCCTTTCTTTCTGTCATTCCCTCTGGGAATCTGCTTCTGCCTTTCCAGCCCCAACGTTTGTCATCCTTCGCCACAGGCGGAGGATCTGCTTCTGCCCTTGTCTCCCCCAAAATAGACGCCCAGCAGCGCGACCTTTATAAAGGAGGGATGACGAAGATGAACAGCAGAAAAATCCCGACGGCAGCAGCAGCCCTCCTGTCGATCCTCGCAAGCGCAGCAACCGCGCCAATCCTCGCTCAAAGCGCGCCCAACGTCGCCCTAGGCACCATCGCGGCAGTCGAGGCCTCCGTCAGCGCCCAGAACATCCGCACCCAGGACCAATTCATCTCCGACGACCTCTTCGAAGGCCGCTACCCCGGCCTCCGCGGCGGCCAGCTAGCCGCCCAGTACATCGCCACCCAATTCGCCCTCTACGGCCTCGCCCCCGCCGGCGACAACGGCACCTACCTCCAGCAAGTCAACTTCGTCGGCATGAAAGTCATCCCCGACCAGACCACCTTCACCCTGCAGCCCGCCAGCGGCCAACCCGTCCTGCTCAAATTCGGCGACGACTTCGTAGTCTCCAACCAAACCCTCACCCCCACCACCACCCTCGACGTCCCCATCGTCTTCGTCGGCTACGGCGCCACCGCCCCCGAGTACAACTGGGACGACTACGCCAACGTCGACGTCAAAGGCAAAGTCATCCTCTGCATCGTAGGAGACCCACCCTCCGACGACCCCAAATTCTTCGCCGGCAAAGCCCTCACCTACTACGGCCGCTGGACCTACAAATTCGAACAAGCCGCGCGCAAAGGCGCAGTAGGCGCCCTCATCATCCACCGCACCGACCTGGCCAGCTACGGCTGGAACGTAGTCCACAACTCCAACTCCGGCGAAAAAACCTTCCTCCTCGACGACGCCAACCCCCGCCTGCAAGCCGCCAGCTGGATCCAGCTAGACGTAGCCCGCAAGCTCTTCGCCTTAAGCAACCTCGACCTCGACAAAGAATTCGCCGCCGCCGGCAAGCCCGGCTTCCACGCCATCGAACTCCCCGTCCGCCTCAAAGCCACCGTCACCAGTACCATCCGCCCCTTCCAAAGCCCCAACGTCGTCGCCATCTTGCCCGGGAAGTCTCCCTCACCCACGCACAAGAGCCCGAATGCCGAGTGCTGTGCACGTGTCGATCAGGCCGTCCTCTACACGGCCCACTACGACCACCTCGGCTTCGTCCCCAACATGCCCGGCGACAACATCTACAACGGCGCCGCCGACAACGGCACCGGCGTAGCGATGATCCTGGAG
>Ga0302316_10000495_pt1 | contig 34343 bp, 35 predicted proteins | sample III_Palsa_N3_2_FD_200456 | JGI IMG/M metagenome (GOLD analysis project Ga0302316, IMG submission 200456) | Peat permafrost microbial communities from Stordalen Mire near Abisko, Sweden - III_Palsa_N3_2 | ecosystem: Environmental > Terrestrial > Soil > Palsa > Peat permafrost | place: Sweden...
AGACCTTTCAACCGTGGCCGTCGGGCCTATGGTGATAGGTGTGAAACGACGAGGAGTAACCATGTCTATGCGCCGCCAGCTTATCGCCACCTTGGCTGTCATGCTCCTCGCCATCCCAGCCGCATCGGCCAACGCCGCGGAGGGTTTCGCCAAACACGCCATGGTCGCCGCCGCCAACCCACTGGCGGTCGCAGCGGGGGTCAAGGTGTTGAAGGCCGGCGGCTCGGCGGTGGACGCGGCGGTCGCGGTCCAGACGGTGCTGGGCCTGGTCGAGCCGCAGAGCTCTGGTCTCGGCGGCGGCGCCTTCATGGTCTACTACGACGCCAAGACCCACACCGTCACCGCCTACGATGGCCGCGAGACGGCGCCCAAGGGCGCGACCCCCGACATGTTCATGGGGCCGAACGGCCAGCCGCTGCCCTACTTCACCGCGGTGATGACCGGCCGCTCCACCGGCTCGCCCGGCGCGATCGGCATGCTGGCCCTGGCCCAGCACGACCACGGGCTCCGGCCCTGGAGCACCCTGTTCGGCTCGGCCACCGAGATGGCCCAGAACGGCTTCATCGTTTCGCCGCGTTTGGCCGGCTTTGTCTCGTTTCCGCAAGGCCAGGCTCGAGGCCATGACGCCCTGGCCTACTTCACCAAGCCGGACGGGACCGAGGTCAAGGCCGGCGATCTGTTGAAGAACCCGGCCTATGCCGACACCCTGCGCCTGATCGCCAAGGATGGCGTACGCGCCTTCTATGCCGGCAAGATCGCCGACGACATCGCCGCCCGGGTGCATCAGGATCCGGTTCCAGGAACCCTCACCGCCGAGGATATCGCCGCCTATCGACCCAAGAAGACCTCGGCGCTCTGCCGCCCCTACCGCGCCTATACCATCTGCGCGCCGCAGGACCCTTCCGGCGGCTCGGCCCTGCTCGAGGCGATGGGACTGCTTGAGCGGACCGACATCAACAAGCGCGGGCCGACCGATCCGCAGGCCTGGTTCGAGATCGCCCAGGCCAGCCGGCTGATGTACGCCGACCGCGACCGCTATGTCGGCGATCCGGCCTTCGTGTCGGTGCCCACGGAAGGCCTGCTCAGCACAGGTTACCTCGACGCCCGCGCCAGGCTGATCGGCGACATGGCCGGCCCCACGCCGGCGCCAGGTAATCCGCCGGGCGCCCAGCCGCGGGCGGCCGATACCACCCACGAGCCCGGCGGCACCTCGCACATGGTGATCGTCGACGCCCGGGGCGACGTCCTCTCAATGACCACCAGCGTCGAAAGCCTGTTCGGCTCGGGGCGGATGGTCGACGGCTTCTTCATCAACAACCAGCTCACCGACTTCGCCCACGACCCGAAAGACGCGGACGGGACCATCTCCGCAAACGCGGTCGCGCCGGGCAAGCGGCCCCGGTCGGCCATGTCGCCGGTGATCGTGCTGAAGAACGGCCGCTTCTATGCCGCCCTTGGCTCTCCCGGCGGACCGGCGATCCTGGCCTATAACGTCAAGGCCCTGGTCGGCGTGCTGGACTGGCGCCTGACCATGCAGCAGGCCTTCGCCCTACCCAATGTCGTAGCGCATGGCGCCCAATATAGCGCCGAAACGGACCTGCTGGGCCCGACGGTCACGGCTGCTCTGGCGGCGCGCGGCATGCATTTCAGCACCGGCTTTGGCGAGAACTCCGGCCTGCACGGAATCAAGGCCGTGCCGGGCGGATGGGAGGGCGGCGCCGACCCCCGTCGCGAAGGCGTCGCCGAAGGCTTCTAAACCCCCAAGCTAAAGCCCGAGCGCGGCCTTGCCGCCCGTCGCCCGCCTTCCTAACTCTGCTGTTCCTGTCACGCTGTGAAAGCCCCCTTCATGAAGTCCTATGTCGCCACCGCCGCCGCCCTCGGCGCCGTCCTCATCGCCGGCCAGGCGTTCGCCCAGGCGTCGCAGGACCCCAAGGCCGTCGAAGCCGGGACCTATGCGGTCGAGCCGTCGCACACCCGGGTGCAGTTCAGCGTCACCCACTTCGGCTTCACCAGCTATTGGGGCGATGTGTCGGGCGTCAGCGGCAGCCTGGTGCTGGATCCGAAGCTGACCTCGGCCGACCAGATTTCGGTGTCGATCCCGGTCTCGTCGGTATCGACCACCAACACCAAGCTGGATGGCGAGCTGAAGAGCCCGATGTTCCTCGACGGGACGACCTATCCGACCATCACCTTCGTCTCCAAGTCGGTAAAGAAGACCGGCCCGACCACGGCCCTGGTCACCGGCGACCTGACCCTGCACGGCGTGACCAAGCCGGTGACCCTGGACGCCAAGTTCAACGCCGGCGGCTCAAATCCGATGTCGAAGAAATACACTGTCGGCTTCGACGCCCACGGCAAGATTGACCGCAGCGACTTCGGCGTGAAAGCCTTCGTGCCGATGGTCAGCGACCAGGTCGACATCACCATCAGCGCCGCGTTCGAGAAAACCGCCGGCTAAGCCCACGGGCGACCAGGGCCCGGTTCTAAGGCTGACGCCAAGGACCGGGTCCAAGCCTGGGCGAACATCCGCCAAATCGCTCGCCGGAGCGCGATGCATCAATGTGCGGCGGATAGCTGGTCCGGACTGATGTTATCGAACATCTCCAGGTGGGCCGGTCCTGGCCGGGACTCGTCGCCATGTTCGTGGCGGAAGAGGTAGTCGACCGCATCCACCATGTCTGTCCCGCTGTAGGGCTTGGCGAGCGAAGCGATCGCCACTGCCTTTCCCAGTCTCGCCCGATCCGCCTGCCCGCTGATGAATAAGACCGGGACGCCAAGCGCCTTCAGATCGCGCGCCAGCGCCACACCGTCGTCGCCATCGGCGAGGTCGATGTTGACCAGGGCCAGGTCGGGTTTGATCTCACGCGCAAGGCCAAGGGCCTCTTGGTGGCGGTCGGCCAGCTGAAGAACGCGATAGCCGCCGTCCTCAAGCTCGTCTTTGAGCCCTATGGCCAGCAGAATCTGATCCTCCACGATCAGCAGAATCTTGGGAACCTTAGTGTCTACTTTGACGGTCATATGAGCCTCCGGCCACAACAATAAGTCGTGGGGCTGTGTTGGGTTCCTATGAGAGCCGGCCCCAGGCCGAACGAGCGCTTCCGCGAGTTCACAAGCTTCGCCTCGACGAGGAGCCGCGCCGCCAATCGCGCGTGGAACCGTTCCGTCAGTGTCCAATCGCCAACAGGGATTGTCGGTTAACCCACAACCAAGGCGCGAAGGAACGGATGTTGATATGGGAGGTTTGATCCTTACGGGGACGTTTGAAGCAGCGTGGTCTGTTTCTGAGTCCACCGGGCACGATTTGCACTGCGCAGGCCTCCGGTCACCCTTGAAAGGCCAGCCATGGCCGGACCGAATCTCCAAGTGAGTGTGGCCGAGAGCCTAACGCTGGCTTTGATCGCCTCGTCTGATGCTCCGCTCTTGCTGCTAGACGGTAACCTATGGGTTATCGCCGCCAGCACGTCCTTCGGATCGACTTTTCATATCGACGTAGGAACGGCGCGGGGAGTCGAGGTTTGCAATCTTGGCGCCGGGGAATGGAATTTGCCGCGCCTCCGGTCTCTGCTGAGCGCGACAGCGGCTGGTGATGCTGCGATTGACGCCTATGAGATGGACCTCAACTACCCCGACAGCCCCCTTCGCCGGCTCGTTATCAAGGCCGAGAAGCTGGCCTATGGCGACCCGAACGTCACACGCATTCTGATGACAGTCTGCGACGTGACCGACGCCCGGCTCGCTGAGCGAGTCCGGGACGACCTGGTGCGGGAAAAGGCTGTCCTGCTTAACCAGATCCAGCATCGCATCACCGACAGCCTTCAGGTCATCGCCAGCGTGCTGCTTCAGAGCGCGCGAAACGTACAGTTGGACAACGAGACGCGGAGCCACCTCACCGATGCCCATTCCCGGGTCATGTCGGTCGCGACCGTTCAACAGCACCTCGCTGCGGCGCGTATTGGCCCGGTTGAGCTTCGCCCATACTTTGTTCAGCTCTGCCAGAGTCTCGGGGCGTCGATGATCCGGGACCACAACAGGCAATCCATCACGGCGACGATCGACAACACCTACGTCGACGCCGATATCTCCGTGAGCCTTGGCCTCATCATCACCGAGCTGGTCATCAATGCGCTCAAACATGCCTTTGCGGATGGCGACGACGATAGGATTTTCGTGGACTACGAATCCCGGGGAGCCAATTGGACGCTCTCTGTGCGCGACAATGGTATTGGGATGCCGCCGGAGCCGACGATAGCCACGCCGGGGCTCGGAAGCAGCATTGTCGAGGCGCTTGCGCGGCAGCTCGACGCGACCGTCATGGTGACGAGCCGGAGGCCAGGCACCAAGGTTTCAGTCATCCATGCCCAGGTCGCGGCCATTGAAGACGGCGCACCCATTCGGCGGGCCGTCTGATCCATCGCCCGGGTGTTCAGGGTCAAGGTGAAGGTGACTTAACGCCGACCCTACCTCAGGCTGTTGAGCGGAACTTTGAGCCGAGGTCGCTGTCACCGTAACTTCGGGCCCCGAACGGACCTTCGATCCGGCGCCTTCTCAGGATTAGCGCCGTTCGCCGCCGCTTCGGCGTTCGTCAACTGATCCAGGTTCTCGATCAGCCGCTTGAGCAGGGCGACAAGCTGCACGGCGTCCTCGTCGGTGAAACCGTTCAGTGCGTCTTGGTTGCCACCCAGCAAGACCGCAATGGCGTCTGGCAAGCGGGCCTGCGCCGCCTCCGTCAGGACGATGCGGCTGCTGCGGCGATCGGCGGGGTCCGGGCTGCGCGTGATCAGCCCGTCCCGTTCCATCCGGGCAAGCATCTGGGCCATGGGCGGCTGCTCGGTCTTGGCGAAGCGGGCGAGGTCACGTTGCGTGCTCGCCTCGCCATCCCGGAGCGCGACCAGGACCGGCAGGTGGCCGACACCGAAACCCAGCGGCTTCAGACGCGCCTCGCTCAGGCGGGCGTAGCCGCGCGCCGCCAGGCTGATCAAATGCCCGGGCGTCGAGAGCACATCAGGCTTCATTGTCGCACGCTCTTGCATCCGATTCCATTCAACTACATATGCACATATGTATATCGGGTTGGCCCCGATTGAACAACATTTGTCGCTTCCCCGAAGGCGACCCTAAGGAGGCGCCCGATGGACACCGATGTCGACATGCTCAAGCGCATCTACGACGGCTTCAATGCGCGGGATATCGATGGCGTCTTGGCCGAGCTCGCCGACGACGTCGCCTGGGCCAACGGCATGGAGGGCGGCCATGTTCATGGTCGCGAGGCCGTGCGCGCCTATTGGACCCGCCAATGGGCCATTGTCAGCCCGCACGTCGAGCCCGTGGCCTTTCACCAGGCTGTGGACGGCGGGATTGTCGCGGAAGTCCGGCAATCCATCTACGACCTGGAAGGCAAACCGCTCGTGGGCCAGACCCACGGGCTGGCGGACAAAACGGTCGGTCATGTCTTCCATCTCAAGAACGGCAAGGTGACGCGTTTCGATATCCAGGACGCCGACTAGCGGCGGGTCACGCCGCCCTAATGTTCGCTCCGGCCTTGGCCGAGCTGCGCCAGGCGCGGCCTATTCCATCGCACCCCACATCGCGCCCACCCGCTCGCGGATCGCCAGCGCTTCGGCCCAGCGGTCGGAGAGTTCCAGCCCGTCCGGGCCGGTGATGGCGTAGGGCGGCGGGCCGAGTTCGCACAGGAAGGTCACCACGGCGTCCGCCGGGGCCCTGGCTCGCCACGCGCGAAGACCCTGATCCCACCAGCCGAAATAACGCTCTACCCAAGCCTGGTGCTGCGGGAAATCGATCTGCACTTGAATCTGCTCATGCGACGAAATCCGGCCCTGGAACGCCGCCGAGCGCTCAAGGACCTCGGCGATCATCCGCTGGCTGTCGGCGTCCAGATCCACCGGAAACTCCCGGTCGACGACGAAATGGCTGAGGTCGGCGCATAGGGTCAGCTCGGGCACGGCCTCCAGCATCGACAGGGTCGGATAAAGGTCGTTGAGCAGGCCGTGGCGATGGGTCTCGAACAGCAGCGGCAGTCCGGCGCTGTCGGCGATGTCGATCCACCGCTTGGCGATCGGGATCATCTCGCCCAGCGTGCGCGGCATGACCTGGCCGATCACGCTGAGGAAGGGCGAGCCGAAATCCTTGGCCATGGCCAGCATGAAACGCAGTTCGTCGTCGGACCGCGGAAACCCGTTGAACAGGCAGGCTAGGCCGTGGCGCTCGAGCAGCGGCCGGGCCGCCTCGGCCAGGGGCACGTCGCTCATGGCCAGGTCAAGGCCCACGCCGTGAAAGCCGGCCTCGCCGATCATGGCGATGTTCGCTTCCAGCGATCGTTCGTCCACGCCAGGCTGGCGCAGCTCCATCGCCCACAGCGACTGGTAGAATTCGATCTGTTGCATCTCAGGGCTTTGCCGCGTTTGGTGCGGTGTTCGGCGCCGTATTCGGCAGAGTCAGCTCGAACACCGTCCCCTCAACGCCGGTGCTGGCCAGCACCAGATCGCCGCCGTGCCCCTGGGCCAGCTCGCGGGAGATGGCCAGCCCCAGGCCCGCGCCGCCAGGCCGGGTGGTGCCCGAGAAGGGCTGGAACAGCCGCTCACGAACCCGTTCGGGCACGCCGGGGCCATCGTCGGCGATGCGGATCAGGCTGTCAGCATCGCGCCGCTCGAAGCTGATCTCAATCTTGCCGTGACCGTCGCCGCCGGGGCGGCCGACAATGGCCTCGCGGGCGTTGCGCAGCAGGTTGACCAGGATGCGGTTAAGCTGTTCCGGGTCGGCCAGCACCCGCGCCCGCGCGCCAACCTTGGAGGCCAGGCGCACGCCCTGGGGTGTCAGGCCCGCATCCTCGCCGGCTTCGGTCACCGCCTCGGCCAGATTGACCTGCGCCAGGCTTGGCGCCGCCTCCTCGCTTCGGCCGTAGGCCAGCACGTTCGAGGCCAATCGGATCGCCCGGTCCAGCGCCCGCTCCAGCCGGGGCAGAGCCTGGGCCACCTTGGGATCGCCCGATTGCGCCAGCCGCTCGGAGGCGATCTGGGCGCTGGTCAGCATGTTGCGCAGGTCGTGGTTGATCTTGGCCACCGCTTCGCCCAGCGCCGCCAGCCTGGCTCTGGAGTTCAGCGCCGCTCGCAGATCCGCCTGCATCCGGTCCAGCTCCACCTCGGCGCGGCCGATCTCGTCGCGCCGGCCGGACAGGCGAGGGCGCGCCAGGGCGTCGTCCGGATCGACCCGGAACCGCTCCATCGACCGGGTGATCCGCTGCATCGGCTGCACGAACAGGGCGTTGAGCAGCAGATAGATCAGCCCGCCCACCACGCCCGCGACAATCACGGCGATGGCTGAAATCCGCAGCAGATAGGCCAGCAGCGCCTTCTGCAGCCTCACATCCGTGGTGACGATCTCGATGAAGTCGCCGTGGGTGAACCTGGGCTTGGCGACCACCCGCACCAACCGGTCCTTGCTGCTGAACAGGGTCTCGAACGGCGCCGTCACCAGGTCGGGGGAAAAGCCGTTGCGCAGGTCGACCAGATAGGGCGTGCGCGGAAAACGGGGGGGCGCCAGCACCAGCCGGCGGACGCCCTCGCTCTGCACCGCGATCGACAGGACGTCGGCCCCGTTCAGCAGCTGGTTGGTGAGCCGGTCGCTGACCACCTGGTTGGGCGAGGCGTCCACGGCCAGGGACGCGGTCTCGGCCAGGCGGATGCGATCTTCCAGCCAGTTCGCCTCGAACTGGGCCATCGACCACGGTAACGTCAGGATGCCGCCGACGGTGACGATCAGGACGGTGAGCACCAAAAGGCGCGAGGACAGGCCGCCCGGCCAGAACAGCCGGCGGGCATAGGGTCGCACGTCCGGCTCGCCGCCGCCGTGCCCGAACGGCCGCTGGGTACCTTCAGGCGCGGAATCGTCAGCGTCCGCCATGGTCTCCCGTTACTTCACCGGAGCCGGTAGAGCAACGCAGCGTAACGCCGGTCAGGACGATCGCGCGCGCCGGAAGCGTCGATAAAGGATCGGGCCGAGCGACAGAACCGCCAGGCCAGCCAGCGGCAGCAGGAAGCGCGGCTGCAGGATGATGTGCGGATCGAACCGGCCTCCCTTTTCGAATACGGCGTTCAGACCGGAGCCCAGGCCCGCGAAGATCAGCGAGACCGGCAGGATGCCGAGGAAGCTGGCCAGGACATAGACGCCGAGCGGAATATCGATCAGGCCCAGCGCCAGGTTGATCAGCCAGAAGGGCGCTACGGGGAGAAGACGTAGGAAGACGATATAGGAGAAGGCGTCCCGGCGCAGTCCCTCCTCCAGCCGCGCGGCGGTCGGGCCGGCGCGTTCGCGAATGAAATCTCCCGCCGCGGTCCGGCAGATCAGGAAGATGACGGTCGCGCCGACCGTACAGCTGGCCGTGGCCGCTATCCCGCCAATCCAGGGTCCGAACAACAGGCCGCCGGTGAGGGTCATCACCAGCGCCGCCGGCAGCGAGAGGGCGACGATCGCCATATAGACGCCGATATAGATAGCGAGCCCTTCCCAGGGATGGGCGTGGACCATGACCTCCAACGCCTCGCGCCGATGCGCCAGCTCATGCAGGGTCAGGTGTTTCGTCACCCCGCTGGCGAAGGCCGCGACGATGGCCGCCAGCACCAGCAGGGCGGGACCAAATCGTCGGGCCAGTCGCCAGGCGTTCATGACGCCGCCGAAGCCTCGGCGATGGTCTTGAAACCGTCTGCGCGCAGGCGGCTGGAAAGGTCGCGTTTAATGCGGACCACCAGGCCGGGGCCTTCATAAACCATCGCCGTATAGAGCTGCACCGCGTTCGCGCCGGCGCGGATCTTGGCATAGGCGTCGGCGCCGGAAGCGATGCCGCCGACGCCGATCAGCGCGATCCGGCCGCGCGCCGCGTCGCGGAATTGTCCGAGTACGCGGGTCGACAGATCCATCAATGGCGCCCCGGACAGGCCGCCGGTCTCCATGGCGTGCGGGGATAGCAGATGCGCCGGGCGTGACAGGGTGGTGTTGCCGACGATCAGGGCGTCCAGCCCATGGGCGATGGCCGTCTCGGCGATATGTTCGATTTCCGCCGTCTTCAGATCCGGCGCCACCTTCAGGAACACCGGGCGCCGGCCGCCTTGCCGCTCCAGCGTCGCCCGCGTCTCCGCGATCCGGCCAAGCAGCTCCTGCAGCGCATCGCCGCTTTGCAGATCGCGCAGGCCTGGCGTGTTGGGCGAGGAGATGTTGGCGGTGAAATAGTCCGCCAGCGGCCACAGCCGCGTCAGGCCGGTTTGATAGTTGCCGATGCGGTCAGTGGCGTCCTTGTTGGCCCCGACATTGGCGCCCACCACCCCACGCCGGGGCCGGGCGGCGAGGCGCGCCGCATAGGGCTCCAGGCCGCCATTGTTGAAGCCCAGCCGGTTGATTACGGCGCGGTCGTCGCTCAGGCGAAACAGGCGCGGCGTGGGATTGCCCGATTGAGCGAGGGGCGTGACGGTGCCGCACTCCACAAAGCCGAAGCCGGCGGCCAGCATGGCGTCAGGGGTTTCGGCGTTCTTGTCGAAGCCGGCAGCCAGGCCGATGGGGTTGGGCAGGCGCAGGCCGGCGAGGTCCACCGCCAGATCGGGGGTGGGTGTCCGCGGCGCCTTGGGGCCGAGGCCAGCCTTCAGCGCGGCGATGGTCAGCCGGTGCGCCGCCTCGGGGTCCAGCCGCCGCAGCGCCCGCGTCGCGACACCGTGCAGGAGGCTCATGCCGCCAACTCGCCGACATCCGGCGCGCCATCGGTCCCCAAGGCCAATGCGCGCACAAACACGGCCGCCGACACGGGCAGGGGTGCGTAGAGGTGGGGGAAGAGGTCGCCGCCGCGCGAGGGCTCCCAACGCAGCGCCGCGCCGAGCGATCCCGTGTCCACGGCGACGAGCACAAGATCGTCCCGGCCACTGAAATACCGCCGCGCCGTTTCCGCGGCCTGGGGGGCTGACGAGAAATGAATGAAGCCGTCGGCCAGATCGAGCTCGGATCCCTTGAACATGCCTTCGGCCGTGGCGGCGTCCCAGGCGGGGCGATCGAGCAGCTTGTAGATCAAGCTCACAGAATACCGCCGCCGTGATCGCGGGGAACCATCATCCGCTCCAGGCGCCAGCCGCCTTCGCTGGTCTTGGCGAACACGGCCGCCGCGGCGGTGGGGAAGGAATCCAGTATCCCCTCATCGTCGATCGCATCGGGTCCGGCGCAGGCGATCGCCATCTCGTGCAGGCCGGGATTGTGGCCGACGATCATCAGGCAGTCGGCCGTATCGCCGGTGGCGTCCACGGTGTGGGTCAGGTGGTCCCGCGACGCCAGATAAAGGCCGCGCGAAAACTCGACTCTGGCGCCGGGGAAGGCCCGCCCGGCTTCCTCCCAGGTCTCGCAGGCGCGGCGCGCGGACGACACCATGACCAGGTCCGGCGAAAAGCCCGCCTCGGCCAGCACGCGGCCCATCAGGGCGGCGTCGCGCCGTCCCCGATCCGTCAGTCCGCGCTCCAGATCGCCACCCAGGGCAGAGACCGAGTCGGCCTTGCCGTGGCGCAGCAGAATCAGCCGTTGCATTCCATCTCCCGGCGCACCTCAGCGTCCATCTTGTGCCTGAACGCAGCGTGGGAAGGAAGCGGGCGGTTTACCAGGACTGTTGACAGGAACGGCCCATGGCGGTCCAAGCGCGCATGAGCCGCGATGTGGGTCCATTGCCATCGGTGGGGTCGGACGGCGGCCTGATGCGCTTTGGCGCGGACCAGTCGCTGCGCCTGGACTCCCGGGCCCGGCTCGGCGGGCTTGAGATCGCCTACCGCACCTATGGGCAGCTGAACGCCGATCGCTCCAACGCCGTTCTGGTCTGTCACGCGCTCACCGGCGACCAGCACTGTGCCGGGGAACATCCCACCACCGGCAAACCGGGATGGTGGAACCGGGTGATCGGCCCGGGCTTGCCGCTCGATCCGGACAAGCTGTTCATCATCTGCTCCAACGTCATCGGCGGCTGCATGGGCTCGACCGGGCCGGCGTCGGTCAACCCTGATACGGGCAAGGTCTACGGCCTGAACTTCCCGGTGATCACCATCGCCGACATGGTGCGCGCCCAGGCGATGCTGGTGGACGCCCTGGGCATCGAGACCCTGTTCGCGGTAGTGGGCGGCTCCATGGGCGGGATGCAGGTGCTGCAGTGGGCGGCCGACTATCCGGAGCGGCTGTTCTCGGCCGTCTGCATCGCCAGCGCTCCGCGCCATTCGGCTCAGAACATCGCCTTCCACGAAGTCGGTCGCCAAGCGATCATGGCCGATCCGGACTGGCGGGCCGGCGCCTACGCCGAGCAGGGCGCGCGGCCGGAAAAAGGATTGGCGGTCGCGCGGATGGGCGCCCACATCACCTATCTCTCGGAATCGGCCCTACAACGGAAGTTCGGCCGGGAGCTGCAGAGGGACGGCCTGTCGTGGGGTTTCGACGCCGATTTCCAGGTCGAAAGCTATCTGCGCCATCAGGGCGCGGCCTTCGTCGACCGGTTCGACGCCAACAGCTATCTCTACATCACCCGGGCCCTGGACTATTTCGACCTGGCCCAAGGCCACGGCGGCGTGCTGGCCAACGCCTTCGCCCAGGCGCGCAACGTGCGGTTCTGCGTGCTGTCCTTCACTTCGGACTGGCTCTATCCGACCGCGGAAAGCCGCATGATCGTCAAGGCGCTGAACGCGGCGGCGGCGCGGGTGAGCTTCGTCGAGATCGAGAGCGACAAGGGGCACGACGCCTTCTTCCTGGATGAGCCGGTGTTCCACGGCGCTCTGCGAGGCTTTCTCGACTCCGCGGCGGCGGCGAGAGGCCTCTGATGACGACGACCTCCCGCGAGGACTTTCGCGAAATCCTGCGTCTTGTCCGCCCCGGCTCTCGGGTGCTGGAGATCGGCTGCGGCGAGGGCGGTCTGCTGGAACTGCTGGCCAACGAAAAGGGGGTCGACGGCCGGGGCCTCGAGATCAGCGCGGCCGGTGTGACGGCTTGTCTGGCGCGGGGCCTGGCTGTGGTGCAGGGCGACGCTGATGGCGATCTCGCCGACTATCCGGCGGACGCCTTCGACTACGCCATCCTGTCCCAGACCCTGCAGCAGATGCGCGATCCGCGCCGGGTGCTGACCGAGCTGCTGCGCATCGCCGAGCGGGCGATCGTTTCGGTGCCGAACTTCGGTCATTGGCGGGTGCGCTGGTCGCTGCTCGCCAATGGTCGCATGCCGATGACGCGCGACCTGCCCGATCCCTGGTGGTCTACCGCCAACATCCACCTGTGCACCCTGCGCGACTTCACCGACCTGTGCGCGGGCCTTGGCGTGCGGATCGAGGCCTCGGCGGCGCTGACGCGTGACCGGCCCGCCCGTCAGATGGAGCCTTCGCGGTTCATGGAGAATTTGCGCGCCGAACAGGCCTTGTTCCTGCTTAGCCGTCCGGGGCAAAGGGCGCCAGATCCGCGGAATATGCCTGACGCTAAGCCTGCCGCTGTCTCGGACGATCTGTTCGCTCGGTAAACCGCGTCCATCCCTCCCCCAGCGGGGGAGGAGTTGAAGAGTCCTAGAACAGGAACCGGGCCAGGGCGCGGGCGTCGTAGCTTTGGAAATTGCCGTGGTATTCGCCGCCGGCGTCGGCGGTGAAATCGGCGAACTGGCCGCCGGCGCGCAGGCCAAGTCGGGCCAGCAGGCCGCCCCTGTCCTGGAAGTTGGCGTTCAGGGTGAAGTTGTCGCCGCCCATGAAGTGGGCCGTGGTCGCGCCCGGTCCGCCATAGACCACGCCGCGCCAGCCAACCATAAGCTCCGGCCGGTATTTGATCGCATCGCCGAAGGTGGCGCCCAGCACCAGGTCGACCTGGGCCGAGGCCTGCTGGCTGGTGCGCGGCGCGACGGTCAGGTCGAAGGCCGAACCGCCGCCGTGTTCGGTATAGCCCTCTTCAAACAGGGCGATGTAGTCGGCCGAAACCTCGGGCCGCAGATAGAAGCGGCCGAATTCGATCGGCGCGTTCAATCCGACCTGGCCGGAGATCAGCCCGCCACCCCATTGCGCGGCGGCGGTCCGTTGCACGGTCGCGGTGGTCGCCGGTACGTCCGGGTTGCTGACCGATGCCGGGTTCGGCCCGGTGTCCAGGAATTGGCGTTGGCTGTCGAACCAGGCGTAACCACCATTCAGGCTGGCGTTGGCGTTGATGCCGGTGCCGCTCGAACGCCAGTAGACGCCGGCTTCCAGCACCGAGCCGGCCATGTGTCCGTAGGAATCCTGGCCCGCGTCGGCCACTTCGGTGCTCAGGAAGGCGCCGGACACGCCGACGACGCCCGAGCCATGCGCCTCTTCCACGCCAGCCGCCACGCCAAAGCCGCCGGCATCGTAACCGGCGCTTTCCGAATCGCCCTGATGGGTCAGGAAGCCGATTTCCTGCACCCAGCCGCGGGTCTGGTCGGTTTCCAGCTTCAGCGGATCGGTTTCCTGCTCGCGGATAATCGCGCGCTGGCCGATGGCCAAGCTCTCGAACGGGCCGCCGGCGAAGTCCGGCAGGAATTGGTCGTAGGTCTTCTTGAAAGTCGCCTCGGTGCTCTTGCTTAAGAGGTCCGCCTCGACGTCCGGGTCGGTGATGAAGGCGTTGTAGATGGCGTTGTAGGCGGATGCCTGGTTGCCATTCAAGTTAAGCTGGGCGGCCGTGGCGCGGGTGACATCCAGCGTCAATGCGTCGGGTTGGTAGGTGGTGTCCGTGGTGATGTGGTACAGATAGGGCGTCTGGCCGAGGGTGAAGTTGCCCAGTTGCGATGCATTGGTGGCGTTGGCCACGATGACGACGAAGTGGTCGGGGTTGGTGAAGCTGGCCCCGGGAACCGCGGACAGAAGGTTCAGACCAATCTTGGCGCCGCTGGCGACTGTCAGCGTGCCGGCCGACACGTTGAGCTGGGTGTTCTTCAGATTGGTCTCTGTCCCGCTCGGATCGGCCGAGACGATCAGTTCGCCCGTCGCGCCCACGTTCACGCTCGGCGAGGTGATCACCGTATTGGTGACATTGGTGATGTCGAGCGTGCCGCTGGCCACGCTGACCGCGAGATCGCCACCCGTGCCGACCGTTACGCCGCCCTTCATGATGGCGTCGCCGGAGACGTTGATCGCGTTGCCAGCCGAAGACTGGCCGCCGTTGCCGAAGGTCGTGTCGCCGGTGATGGTGCCCGCCGCCAGATTGATCGTCGCCGCGCCGGACCCGAAGCTTATGTTGCCGGTGATCGTCGGCGAGGTGGTGGTGGTGGTCGTCGTCGTCCCACTGGTCGTGGTGGTGGTGATGGCCTGCTGGTTAAGCGTCACCGGCGAGGTGTTGTTCAGGTATATGGCGTAGGCGGAGCCCGTGATGGCGTCGCTGGGGTTGGCCGGCGTGAAGCCCGCTGAAATGGTGTTGTTGTTGTTGATCGTCGAAATCGAATTGCCGGTGTCATAGATGGCGTAAGCCGTGCCGGCGGTGCCCCCCTGCGCAACCTCTACGTTGTTGCTGAGGATGTCCGTCGCGCCAATCGCTGCGGTGATCGAGCCGTTGTTGGTGATGGTCATCCCAGTCGCCGCGCCATCGACCTCGATCCCGGTGACGGTGGGCGCGCCGGTGACTCGATTGGTCAGCGCGCTTGCCGCGATCGACCCGTTAACATCGATGTTCGGGACCGTGGCGCCCGCGCCGACGTAGAAGGCGGTGGCGCTGCCATTGCTGCCGATCGCTCCGTCGGTCGTGGTGGTGGGAATGGTGGCGATGCTGTTACCGTAGGCCACCGCCGCCACAGTGCCTGTGATGTCGACGCCGCCCGCGATGGTGACGGACTGGTTGAACCCACCGATCCGCACGCCGTTCGCATCGATGTTGTCGTAGATGCCTTGGCCGCTCACCGACCCGCCGATGATGACGCTGTCCGCGCTGCCGGTGAGGGGCGTTCCGGAGATGGCCGTAGCGTTGGTGTTGTTGCCAATCACCAGAGCCGGGGCGTCGCCATAGGACAGCAGCGATCCCGCGCTGACCGCACTGACCGCGGCGGTCGTACTGGTGGCGGCGGCGGCTGCAACGGCCGCCGCGATATTCAGGCCGCCGCCGACCGTGCCGCCGACCTCAAGGGCTGGGCCGCCTTGCATGACTTCCGAGGGAGTCTCTTCGATGAGCGCGATGTCGCCCAGACCGAACGAGGTCCGCGGCGTGGTGTTGCGATAGCCGCTGGCGGTGATCGTGCCGGTTACGGAGATGGCGCCGGTGGCCCCATCGTTGATGGCGACGCCAACCGCGCCGCCGCCGGCGGCGCTGACCGTTCCGCCGACGCTGATATTGCCGTTGACCTGCGCGGTGGTCAGTACGCCGTAGCTGACGTCGCCGTTGTTCAGGCCGGTGGCGAGGACGAGGTTGCCGCCGGTGACCGAAATGGTCCCGTCGATAATCATGTCGCCTTTAACGCTGGTCAGCACGGCGATGCCGACGGAATTCTCACCCACCACGGTGATGGTGCTGGCGTTATAGATCGCGGTGGGATTGGTGCTGCCGGGGTTGTTGGTGGCGTCGGGGAGGCCGGTGAAGGTTCCCGGGCCGTCGATCAGGATGCCGGCGCGATAGGCGCCGGACGCATATTCGCCCTTCACACCGTTCTCGGTGTCGTCCACGCCGTCGCTGTTGGAGTCCGACGAAGTGTCGGTCTCACTGATGCTGATGCTGCCGGTGTTGGTGATCTCGCCGGTGTTGCCGCCGAGGGCGTGGATGCCGGACACATAGGACGTGTTGCTCGTGCCGCTCGGCCCTGTCGAGGCGATGGCCCCGATGACGTTGGCGCTGTTGCTGCTGTCGATCGTTATGGCCGCGGCGGGGGCGGTGGTGGTGCTGGGCAGGGTGATGGAGCCGCCGGACGCGATGGTTACATCGCCGCCGACAGCGGACGTCGTGAAGGGCGTGGTCGACGCGCCTGTCACGGTCTTCTGAGCATAGGCCATCGTAGAGGCGAACGCGAGCGGCGCCACGGCGACGGCGACCCAAACGAATTTCATCAAGCCAATCCCCTCGGCGACACTCGCGGCACTCTACACAAGCTGCGCGGACCGATCACTCTTTCGATCGGGAAAATGTCAGCTTCATGTCGACACTGTTTCACCTCGCCGCGCGAGGCAAGCGTGTCCTTAGAGCGCGATGACCTTGAGGGGAAGCATGTATCGCAGGCCGTCGCGCCCTAAGGCACGGAACAGAGGCGCATTTTCGCCACGGAGGGTGACGAAATACGCCTTACGCGAGAACTAGCCCGCGATCGCCATCGCGTCCCGTTCGCCGGTGCGGATTCGCAGGGCGGATTCAAGGTCGCTGACGAAGACCTTGCCGTCGCCGATCTTGCCGGTGTTGGCGGCTTGAACGATGGCTTCCACCACCTTGGAGACCAGGTCGGTCGACACGGCGATTTCCACCTTAACCTTCGGCAGCAGCTTCACTTCGTATTCGGCGCCCCGATAGACCTCGGTCTTGCCCTTTTGACGGCCATAGCCGCGGACTTCGGTGACGGTCAGGCCCGAAGCGCCGGCTTCGGTCGCGGCTTCGACGACGGCGTCGAGGCGGCTGGGTTTCACAACGGCGGTGATCAACTTCATGGCGTGTTCCTCCTTATTGTTCACGGGAGGATACATAGGCTCGTCAATTTCCAATGCAATAAGTTTACGGTGTAAATATAATTGTTTACACTGTAAATAATCTATTCTAGCGCTTTTCCACGATCTTTTTGCTGCGAGCGTTAGAAATCGGCTGCAGCGCGCCGGGCGCAAAGACCCGCACCGGCATGCGCCGCCCCTTCGGCTTGACGGCGAAGGTCTGTTTGACCGCTTCCAGCAGGATCAGCCCGGAAAGGCCGGGCCAAAGACGGGCGCCGATCTGCTCGAAGCTGTCGCCCCAGCGGGCGGTCCACTGCAGTGGGGGTGCGAACAGAGCGCGCGACCAGGCCACAGGTTCCAACTCGGCCTCCCGCACCAGCGCCTCCAGCTGGCGGCGGGTGAAAGGTTGGCCATGGCCAAACGGCGTCGCCTCGACATTCGACCAGACGCCGCGACGGTTGGCCGCGGCCAGGATCACCCGTCCGGACGGCGCCAGCACCCGCCAGACCTCGCGCAACACGGCCAGGGGATCGTCCGCCTCTTCCAGAGCGTGAATCACCAGAATCCGGTCGAACATGGCGTTGGGAAACGGCAGGGAGCGTTCGTTGACCAGAAGGGCGGCGACGGGGCCGTCGGCGGGCCAGATCTCGACCCCCTAGGCGGCGGGCATGGCCGACACCACGCGCCGGGCGGCGGCGCGGAAGCCGCCCAGATAGGGTGTGGCGTAGCCCAGTCCGAGCACGTCCAGCGCGCCGGCGCCGTCCCAGGCCTCGTTGACCCGTTTGCCGATCACCGATCGCGCGGCGCGGCCAAGAGGGCTTGCGTAAAATTCCCGAAGTTCCAGAACGTCGCGGCGCATGACCTGCCAATGCGTTAGGTTGAGGGCGAGATCATTTTACGCCTGATCGAGCCAGGACCGAAATCGGAGACCGAGATGCCGCTGACCGTTCGTCAATTCCCCTGTCTTTCGGACAACTACGGCTTCCTCGTGCGCGATGAGGCGACCGGCAAGACCGCCTGCATCGATACGCCGGACGCCGGCGTGATCCTGAAGGAGCTGGAGGTGCTCGGCTGGTCGCTGGACCTGATCCTCAACACCCACTGGCATGCCGATCACGCCGGCGGCAACGCCGAGATCAAGGCGGCGACGGGGGCGACGGTGATCGGCCCGTCCGAGGTGGAGCGGATCTCGCCGTTGGACCGCAAGGTCGTCGACGGCGACGTTGTCGAACTGGGCGAGACGCGGCTGCGGGTGATCGACACCGGCGGCCATACCCTGGGCCACATCACCTACTTCGACCCGGCCGACCAGATCGCCTTTGTCGGCGACACCCTGTTCGCCCTGGGCTGCGGGCGCCTGTTCGAAGGCACGCCCGAGCAGATGTGGGCCAGCCTGTCGCGCCTGGCGGCCCTGCCGGATGAAACCGCCGTCTACTGCGCCCACGAATACACCGCCTCCAACGCCCGTTTCGCCCTGTCGGTGGATGACGGGGCGGCGCTGAAGGCCCGCGCGGCCGAGGTGTTCGCCGCACGCGAACGCGGCGAGCCGACCGTGCCGACCACCATCGCCCGCGAAAAGGCCACCAACCCATTCCTGCTCGCCGGCAATGCCAAGCGGTTTGCGGAAGTGCGGGCGGCCAAGGACGTGTTCAAGGGGTGAGGAGCGGCCGGCGCGTCCTTGCGCGTCGGCATGGAAACGCCTGGAGCGCAGCGGAGGGCTGGAACAAGCCCCTACCGGTTCATCACCACATCGATCAGGCGCGAGGAGGGCCGGCCGGCGACGCCTTTCGTCGGGGCGACGGTGATCTGCAGGACGCCGTCATTCAGCCTGGCCGATGGCGCGCGCCCAGGCTCGAACACGACTCTGTTCAGCTTCAGGCTCTCGCGGGTCTTCTTGTCCAGGCTGGCGATGGCCTCGGCGGTCACCCCGGCGGCGTCGGCGACCAGAAAGGCGGACTCGGGCGTAACATCCGGCGCGTCGAACACCACCAGCCTTTGCAGGGCGTGGGAGGCTCGGGCGCTGGCCTGGGCCATATGCTGCAGCAGGGCCGCGGGCGACAGGATGGGGGGCGGGCGGATCGGCGGGGCCTCGCCCTGCAACGCCACCGCCTCGCCGCCGGGGCTTTCCATCGTGAACAGGGTCAGGCCGCCGAGCCGGGACGCGCGCAGCATCGGCTCGCCCAGGTCGTTCTTATAGATGGTGTCGCCGCGCGGCCCGGGCTCAGCCCGCAGCACCCAGATCTCGTTGCTCGAGGCGAACCGGAGCAGCGGCGGCGAGGCCGTGCGGTCGAAAATGAAGGCTACGCCGCCATCCGGCGCATAAACGGCGACCGGTGGGTCGGGCGGTTCGACCTGCTGGGAGCGGTGACGTCCTCCCTGAAGCAGATCGCGCAGGCTTAGGGGCCCGGCTTTCGCCTCAGGGGTCATGAACGCCGCGGCCAACCCGCAGACGACAAGCAGGCCGAGCGGACTGGATCGTCTCATGCCACAGCGGATGCGCTAGGACTGGGGCGCTTTTTGGACACGGCTAAGGCCATACGAAAGCGGCGCTCTAAGATCCGGTACGTCAGGCGGCCATGTACTGACCGCCATTCACGGTCAGGGTGGCGCCGGTGACGAAGCCTGCGTCCTCGCGCGCCAGGAAGGCGACGCAGGCGGCGATCTCGGCCGCGGTGCCCAGGCGGCCGACAGGAATGCCGGCCACGATGCTCTTCATCACCTCCGGCGACACAGCCTGCACCATCTCGGTGTCGATATAGCCGGGCGAGACCGCGTTGACGGTGATGCCCTTGCGCGCGGTCTCCTGCGCCAGCGCCTTGGTGAAGCCAATGACGCCAGCCTTTGCCGCCGAATAGTTGGTTTGGCCCATCTGACCCTTCTGGCCGTTGATGGAGGAGACATTGATGATCCGGCCGTAGTTGCGCTCGCGCATGCCGTCGATCACCTGGCGGCTCATGTTGAAGATGGAGGCGAGGTTGACGAAGATCACCTCGTTCCACTGTTGCGGGGTCATTTTGTGCAGCATGGCGTCGCGGGTGATGCCGGCGTTGTTGACCAGGACGTCGATGGGACCGAGCTCGGCCTCGACGTCCTTTACGGCCTTCTCGCAGTCGCCGAATTCGCCGACGTTGCCCTTGACGATCATCACGCCGAGTTTGCTGGCGCAGCTTTTGGCTGCCTCCTCGTTGCCCGCATAGCCCACCGCGACCTTGAATCCGTCGGACTTCAGCCGCTCGGCGATCGCCAGGCCAATGCCGCGCGTTCCGCCTGTGACCATTGCGACACGAGCCATCTTTTCCTCACCCTTGTTTCAGGCGCTTCCTTCAGCGAGCGCCCGCCTCATATGGACCGAATTTTTTGGCCGCGACAAGGAAACGAAAGAGGCGAGGACGGGGCATCTAATCCCGCTCGACGCACATGGCCACGCCCATGCCGCCGCCGATGCAGAGGGTGGCGAGGCCCTTCTTGGCGTCGCGCTTTTCCATCTCGTAGAGCAGGGTGGTCAGGATGCGCGCGCCCGAGGCCCCGATCGGGTGGCCGATGGCGATGGCGCCGCCGTTGACGTTGACCTTGGAGACATCGAAGCCAAGTTCGCGCACGACGCAGAGCGACTGGGCGGCGAAGGCCTCATTGGATTCGATCAGGTCGAGATCGGAGGCCTTCCAGCCGGCCTTTTCCAGCGCCTTCTTGGTGGCGGGGATCGGCCCGGTGCCCATGATTTCAGGCTCGACGCCGGCGTGGGCCCAGGAGGCGATCAGGGCCAACGGCTTGATGCCCCGCGCCTTGGCCTCGTCCTCGCTCATCAGCACCAGCGCCGCGGCGCCGTCGTTGAGGCCCGAGGCGTTGGCCGCCGTGACCGAGCCGTCCTTGGTGAAGGCGGGCTTGAGGCCGGAGATGCTTTCGTAGGTGACGCCATGGCGAATGAACTCGTCCTTGGAGACCACCGTGTCGCCCTTGCGGCCCTTGATGGTCACCGGCGCGATCTCGGCGTCGAAGCGGCCGGAGGTCTGCGCCGCCTCGGCCTTGTTCTGCGAGGCGACCGCGAACCGGTCCTGGTCCTCGCGGGTGATCTGCCAGCGGGCGGCGATGTTCTCGGCGGTCTGACCCATGTGATAGCCGTGGAAGGCGTCCCACAGCCCATCCTTGATCATGGTGTCGGTGAAGGACATGTCGCCCATCTTCGTCCCGTTGCGCAGGTTGGCGGCGTGAGGCGACTGGCTCATGCTTTCCTGGCCGCCGACCACGACCACCTTGGCGTCGCCCTGCAGAATCTGTTGGGCGCCCAGGGCCACCGCGCGCAGGCCCGACCCGCACAGTTGGTTCAGGCTCCAGGCCGGGCTCTCCACCGGAATGCCGGCGTTCACCGCCGCCTGCCGCGCCGGGCCCTGGCCCGCGCCGGCCTGCAGCACCTGGCCCAGCACCACCTCATCCACGTCCGCCGGCGTGATCCCGGCGCGCTCGACCGCGGCCTGGATGGCGATCCGGCCCAGTTCATGGGCGGGCAGGCTGGAGAGGGCGCCGTTGAAGGAGCCGACCGGCGTGCGGGCCGCGGATACGATGGCGATCTTGCTCATGCTGGTCTCCTCCGGGAGGTGCTCTTGTTGGCGCAACCTTTGCGCCACGCTGGCGCATTCGTCACGCGCCAAGCCTCAGATATGGCGTGAAGTTCATATGTCAAAACGACGACTGGCGCATCGGCGCCGCATCCGCGATACTGCAGTGCGGCGAAATCATAAACCTCGCACGCCGGCGAGGAAACCCGAGGGGCAGAATGTCGGAGACTGAACAGGCCGGCGCCGGCGCCAATGGCGACAAGGTCGTTATCAAGAAGTACGCCAACCGCCGGCTCTATAACACCCGCTCCAGCGCTTACGTTACGCTCGAACACCTCTCCGAAATGGTCAAGGAAGGCGTCGATTTCGTCGTCTATGACGCCAAGACCAACGAAGACATCACCCGCTCGGTCCTGACTCAGATCATTTTCGACGAAGAGAATCGCGGTGGCGCCCAGAACCTCTTGCCGATCCAGTTCCTGCGCCAGCTGATCCGCTTCTATGGCGACTCCATGCAGGCCTTCGTACCCAGCTATCTGGAGATGTCGCTGAACGGCTTCACCCAGCAGCAGGAACGCCTGCGTGGCCAGGTCACCGGCGCCATGGGCGTCGCCCCCGGCATGGTGTTTCTGGAAGAACAGGTGCGCCAGAACCTCGTCCTGTTCGATCGCGCGATGAAGATGTTCACCCCCTTCGCCTTCGCCAAGCCCGAGGATGCGGCGCCTGCGCCCGCCGCCGCCGCCGCGGAGCCGGCCAAACCGGCCGACACCTCGCTGGACGACCTGAAAAAGCGAATGGAAGAGATGCAGGCGCAAATCGCCAAATTGGCGGCCAAGGAATAGGCGCGCGAGTACGCCTTCTTAACCTCGCTGGCGCTAGCGTTCGGGCCGATCAATCCCGCTTTCGACGACGCCCATGTCCGATTCAGACGCCTTGCCGCCACGCTCCCCATCCCGCCGCCGCAACGCCCGCCGCGGCGGTGCGCAAGACCGTCGCGCCGACGGCGAGGTGCGGTCCAACCTGCCGGCGGTGATCACGGGCGCCGCGGCGACGAAGGTCGTCCCGGCTGGCCCGGGTCTCGATCAAGTCGCCGAATTCACCGCCCAGCTGATCGGCCAAGGCGGCGTCAAACGCGGCCTGCGGGGTGGCGCGGAAACCCTGGACAAGGCCAGGTCCAGCTACCTCGGCGCGGAATGGTCCGGCGAAGCCGACCGCCGCCCGCCGACGGGCAGGATCACCAAGACCGAGATTTAGGCTGAGTTCACGTAGGACGGCCAGCGCCGGCCGTTAAGCCTTCCCAACGCTCTGCAGCTTCGCCAGCACATCCTCCGACAGCTTGAGCTCGGCCGCAGCCAGGTTCTCGCGCAGATGGCCGACGGACGAGGTGCCGGGGATCAGCAGGATATTGGCCGAGCGGTGCAGCAGCCAGGCCAGCGCCACCTGCATCGGCGTCACGCCAAGCTCAGTCGCCACCTCCGACAGGGTCGAGGACTGCAATGGGCTAAAGCCGCCCAGCGGGAAGAAGGGCACGTAGGCGATGCCCGCGCCCGCCAGCTCGTCGATCAGGGCGTCGTCGCCCCGGACGGCCAGATTGTACATGTTCTGCACGCAGACCACCGGAGCTATGCCGCGCGCCTGTTTCACCTGGGTCGAGGTGACGTTGCTGAGGCCGAGCTGCCGGATCAGGCCCTGCTGTTGCAGCTCCGCCAGGGCGGTGAACTGGGGCTCGATCGAGCCTTCGCTCGGCCCCCCATGCCCCTCGCCGGTGATGCGCAGATTGACCACGTCCAAGGCCTCGACGCCGAGGTTCTTCAGGTTGTCATGCACCGCGCTCACCAGTTCGGCCGGCTTCTGCGCCGGGTTCCAGGAGGCGTCCGCGCCGCGCACCGCCCCTACCTTGGTGACGATGGTCAGATCCTTCGCGTAGGGGTGCAGCGCTTCCTTGATCAGCTTGTTGGTGACGTGAGGGCCATAGAAGTCGCTGGTGTCAATATGGTCGACGCCGCTGGCCACCGCTTCGCGCAGTACAGCGAGGGCCTGGTCATGGTCCTTGGGCGGACCGAACACGCCGGGCCCAGCCAGCTGCATCGCGCCATAGCCCATCCGCTTCACGGTGCGGTCGCCAAGCGCGTAGGTCCCGGCGGTGGTGATGTCAGTCATGCAAATGCTCCGATGCTGGACTGGATGGGATATGGACCTCGGCAGGTCGTACGATAATCCCATTCAATCGAAACGGCTTGTGCGGAATATTGCACAACCTCGTCCACACAAGGCCGGCGGCGGCGTACAACCCATCTCGCAGGGGTTTCCCCTTTCTTAACCATGATCGGCGAGCCTTCGGAATAGTCCCGGACCCTGCGTCGCATGTTCTCGAAAAAGCCCCAGACCCTCGCTTATGCCGGCATGAACGCCCAGGCCTCGCCGGGCGGCGCAAACGCGTTGGTGGCCGCGGCGATGCGCAACCCGGCGCTCAGCGTCGGCGGCGCGGCGTTGATGTTCCTGCTGGCCGGGGCGGGCGTGCTTTTGGCCGCCGGCGATCCGCACGCGGGCGATCCCATGGTCCGCATGCCGGTGACCCAACCTGGAGCCCCGCCCCCGCCAGGGTGGAAGGAAGCGCTGGCGCCCGACACCATGGGCAATGCGCCGGTCAACGTCTCCGACCTGCAGCTGACCGCCGGCCAGGACACCGCGCCGATCCAGGGCCAGGCCGTCATCAGCTTCCCGGGCGCCCCGCCGCCGCTGGCGCCCGTCGATCACACCGGCCAGGCGCTGCCCCCGGCCCCCATCGCCGGCCTGACCTCGCCAGGCCCTGGCGGCGCGCCGCTGCCGGCCATCGGCGCGGACGGCCGCAACCCGTCGGAGGCCTATGCCCGGCCCTTCCATTCCAATGGCAAGCCCCGGATCGCCCTGATCATCGGCGGCCTCGGCCTGAACGCCAAGGCGACGCGCATGGCGATCGAGCAGCTGCCTGCGGACGTGACCCTGTCCTTCGTACCCTACGCCGATGGCCTGCAGGGCTGGATCGATCTGGCGCGGCAGAACGGCCACGAGGTGCTGCTCGAAACGCCGATGGAGCCGAACGACTATCCGGACAACGACCCCGGCCCCTACACCCTTTTGACCGGCGCCCAGCCCAAGGAGACGCTCGGCAAGCTGGAGTGGCTGATGTCGCGCGCCACCGGCTATTTCGGCCTGACCAACTATCTGGGCTCCAGGTTCGTCAACAATGAGAGGGCGATGGCGACGCTGATGCTGGGCGTGCGCCAGCACGGCCTGGCCTTCATCGACGACGGCTCGGCGGTGCGGGTCGGCGGCGGCGGCGCGCCGCGCGCCTCGGCCGATAAGGTGATCGACGACCAGCTGGCCAGCGACGCCATCGACAACCAGCTGCTGGGCCTGGAGGCCGCCGCCTTGCAGAACGGCCAGGCGCTGGGATCCGGCTTCGCCTATCCGATCACGCTGGAAGAGGTCACCCGCTGGGTCGCGGCCCTGCCGTCGCGCGGCTACCAGCTCGCCCCGGCCTCAGCGGTGACGCACCGCTAGCCAAGGCGGCGGCCGCCGCCCCTGGGCGCCGCAGAATCGAACAGATCGTCTTTCGCACCCGCGCCAACTTCATCGCACAGGCGAATGTCGTCGCGCGTCGTCGCGCGCTTGCCCAAACATAGTGAACAGCAAGCTGGGCTGTGGGCCCGGCGCGGCATTGGGTCAGATGAGCTTCGGTGCAGTTTTCGATCACAGCGCCCTATGTCGCGTTCCTGCTCGCGATCGCCGCGCCGATGACCTCGGCCGACGCCGACTGGTATCAGCCCCAGGACAAGGTCGCCTATGGCGCCGCAAGCCTCTATCAGACCGATCCTGTCAGGTTCTCGAAATCGATTTCATATCAGCTGTTGAGCGCCGGGCTGCCCGGATTTCAGCTCGACCTATTCCCGCGCGCGCCCACCGAAGCGGATGGTTGGCTCCTGTCCGGTCCGCCGATCCTGGTGCGGGGCCTGAACGCCTATAGCGACGAGTATCGCCTCATCCAGTCCCACATGGACCTGTTTCCCTATGACGCCTTGAGGCCATGCGTGACGACGGAATTCCAGCGGCAGGGCCCTATGCCCGACTTGGTGGAGGTCGCCCTGCACGAGACCGCCCATTACGTCTCCTTTCGCCTGCAGCTGGATGTGCGGGCGTACGGACGCGTGAGGCAAAGGGTGGACGCCTATAACCGGACCCAAGCGGCCCACCCGGAAAGCCAGATCCTCGTCAGCTACGGCAATACCCGGGAAGACATCTCGGACATCGCGTCCATCCTCTACATCTATTCCAACTACAGGGACCGCGCGGTGAATGACGCAGAGGCCCAGGCCAAGGCCGACATGCGCGTGGCGGAGTATTTCGATTCCGAACACGAGACCTCCGCTGCGATCATGGCCGCCCGCGAAGCCTTCCTGCACGACCCGAAATATGGCCTGACCATCGTCGAGGCCACCCGGTGGGCGGCGAGCCTTGTTACGACCCTGCCGGTGCAAACCCTCGATACCCGGCTGCAGGCGGCGCACCAGGTTCACGACCCGTTGCTGGGTCAGCCAGCCTTCGAGGCCCGCCTGGACCCTGCCTACGATCGCTTCCGGGCCATGCGAAATCGCTTCTGCGGCGTCGGTTGAAAGCGCGCGACGGCTTTTCTCAGGGGCCGTTCGCGTTCATTACTGCGACGATCCGGGCGCTTGGGCGCCGTCACCTGAGGCGAGTCCCGCGTGCAAGACCTGTCGCGCCACCGGCCCAATGTGGGCGTGGTGCTGTTCCATCCCGATGGCCGGGTGTGGATCGGCCGCCGGACCGACAGCCGCGATCCGCATAGCTGGCAGTTTCCGCAAGGCGGCGTCGACGATGGCGAGGACCTTTACGAAGCTGCCCGCCGCGAGTTGGCCGAAGAGACGGGGGTCACCTCCACCAGCCTGCTGGGCCGCACGGGCGAGTGGCTGACCTATGACTTCCCGCCCGAGGCCAAGAAGCACCGCCAGGGCTGGGTCGGCCAGAAACAGATCTGGTTCGCGCTGCGGTTCGAGGGCGATGAGGCGGAGATAAACCTGAACGCCCAGCGCCCGCCGGAATTCGATGCGTGGCGATGGGCCGCGCTGGGTGATGCACCGGGACTTATCGTTCCCTTCAAGCGCAAGGTGTACGAGGAAGTGGTCCGCGCCTTTGCGGTGTTTGTCGGGGATTTGAATGGCGCGCGGCAATAGGCCTAAACCCGGCGTCATTATGGTCCATGGCGGGTTCTGCGGCGGCTGGGCGTTCGACGCCTTCCGCCAGCCGTTCGAGGCCGCTGGCTACGAATGTCTTGCGCCCAACCTGCGCGGCCACGGCGATGGCGGCAAGATCGTCGGCGTCTCCATGACCGACTTCGCCCGCGACATCGCCGCCCTGATCGAGGCGCAAGCCGAACCGCCGATCTTGATCGGCCACTCCATGGGGGGACTGGTGGCGATGATGGCCGCGGCCAAGGCCCCCGTGCGGGCGTTGGTGCTGCTCGCGCCGTCGCCTCCCTGGGGCGTGGCGGGCGCTAGCATGGAGGAGGCGGTGTCCGCGCTCGCCCTGCATGCGTTGGGCCCGTTCTGGCTACAGGCGGTTGAGCCCGATTACGCCTCCGCCCGGCTCTACAGTCTCGACCGGCTGGACAAGGCCGAGCGCGAAGCCGCCTTCGCCCGGATGACCGCCGAAAGTGGGCGCGCCTTGTGGGAGACGCTGAACTGGTGGCTGGATCCGTTCATGACCACCTCAGTGGCCGTCGACCGGATCAAGGCCCCGGCCCTGGTCGCCGTCGGCGCGCGCGACATGATCCATCCGCCCGCCACGGTGCGGCAGACGGCCGAACGGCTGAAGGCCGACTTCCGCGTCTTCGACGGCATGAGCCACTGGCTGCTGGCCGAACCCGGCTGGGACACTGTGGCCAAGGCCTGCCTGGAGTGGACCGCCGGCCACCTCGCCGAGGCGGCGGCTTAACAAAGCCAACACCAGACCCGCGTTATGACGACGGCCCAGACAAGGGCCGCGCATGTCTCTCCCCGCCGCCATCTCACCGTTCCTGAGCGGACTCGCCCCCAAGCTGGGCCAGACCCTGGGCGACCTGTTCCTCAGGCCCGGCTCCAGCATCTCCCTGGCGTCCCTGGCCTGCGCCTTCGCCATCGCCGTCGGCTATGTGGTCGTCAAACGTCACCAGCGTGGCAGGCCGGTCCGGCTGCGCCTGATCCTGCGCGCCCTGCTGCCACGCCGGTTCCTGGCCAGCGCCAGCGGCCGGGTCGATATAGGCTTCTTCCTGTTCAACACCTTCGCCGCCGGCGTGCTGTTTGGCTGGGCGATCCTGTCGACCCATGCCATGAGCATCTTCGCCCACGAGGGTCTCGCCCGGCTGTTCGGCGCCATGAAGCCCGCGCCGGTTCCGCATCTGTCGGCCTCGGCGGCGATGACGGTGGTGCTCTTCCTGGCCTATGAGCTGGGCTACTGGGTCGACCACTATCTGAAGCACCGCATCCCGCTGCTGTGGGAATTCCACCGGGTGCATCACACCGCCGAACATCTGTCGCCGCTGACCAATTTCCGCGTCCACCCACTGGATTCGATCCTGTTCCTCAATAGCCTGGCGCTCTTTATCGGCGCCGCCCACGGAACCATGACCTGGCTGCTGGGCGCGCCGACCCAGGCGGTGCTGCTGTCGGGGACCAATGTGCTGACCCTGGCCTTCCTGTTCCTGCTGGTCCACCTGCAGCACTCCCACATCTGGATCACCACGCGGGGTCTGGCCGGCCGGCTGATCCAGAGCCCGGCGCATCACCAGCTGCACCACTCCACCAACCCCGCCCACTTCAACAAGAACTTCGGCGGCAATCTGTCTGTGTTCGACTGGCTGTTCGGGACCCTGCTGATCCCCGCCGCCGAGCCCCAACGCCTGACCTTCGGCGTCGAGGCCAAAGGCGAGCGGCCACAGTCCATGGAGGGCGTGGTGCTGACGCCGTTCGCGCGGCTGTGGCGGCGTCAGCGCACACCTCTCCCGCAGGGAGAGGGAGGGGCCCGCGCCATCGGCGTTGGTGGGTGAGGAATTAGGGACGGTTCAGATTTACCCTGAAACGGCGTAACCCCTCATCCTCCCCCTCGCTTCCCGAGCGGGGATGGCTCCTTCTCCCTCCGGGAGAGAGTTTCTGTCGAGGTTCCCGCTTGAGCGTCAGCGTTTTCGACATCTTCAAGCCCGGCGTCGGGCCGTCCAGTTCCCATACCATGGGGCCGATGCGGGCGGGCGTCCGCTTCATTGAGCGTCTGCGCGGGGCGGGATCACTGGCGCATGTCGCCCGGGTCGAGGCCAAACTCTACGCCTCCCTGGCCCTGACAGGACGCGGTCACGGGACCGATCGCGCCGTCATGCTAGGCCTGCTGGGGTTCGACCCGGCTACGCTCGACCCCGACGAGGGCGAAGCGGCGCTGATGGCGCTCCGTGCCGGCGGGCGTATGAGGTTGGGCGGCCAGGGTCAAACAATCGGCTTCGACGAGGCGACTGACATCATTTGGGCCGGACGCGAGCGGCTGCCTCAGCATCCCAACGCCTTGACCTTCACCGCCTTCGACGCAGCCGGCGCCGAGATCGCGTCCCGCAGCTACTTCTCCATCGGGGGCGGCTTCGTCCGCGACGAGGAGGAGATGGGCCGCAACGCCGCTGACGGCGAAGATGTCGCGTCCCCCTATCCGTTCGAGTCCGCCGCCGACCTGTTGGCCATCTGCGCCAGTGAGGGCCTGACCATCGCCGAGCTGATGCTGGCCAACGAGACCGCCGCAACGCCACGCGCAGAGGTGGAGGCCAGGCTGGATGGCCTGTTCGACGCCATGGAGGCCTGTATCGACCGTGGCCTGCGCTTCGACGGCGAGCTGCCTGGCGGGCTGAAGGTCAAACGCCGGGCCATGCAGATCCATGCCTCCATCATCGCCAAGGCGGGGCGCGGCCAGGCCGATCCCCTGGCGCCGATGGACTTCGTCAACCTCTGGGCCTTGGCGGTGAACGAGGAGAACGCCGCCGGCGGGCGGGTGGTGACGGCGCCGACCAATGGCGCCGCCGGCATCATTCCAGCGGTGCTACGGTTCTATGAGCGCTACTACAATGGGACAGCCGAGGGACGGAGAATCTTCCTGCTTACGGCGGGCGCGGTGGGCGCGCTCTATAAACGCAACGCCTCCATCTCCGGCGCCGAGGTCGGCTGCCAGGGCGAGGTGGGGGTCGCCTGCTCCATGGCGGCGGGTGGTTTGGCGGCCGCGCTCGGTGGGACCAACGCCCAGATCGAGAACGCCGCCGAGATCGGCATGGAGCACAACCTGGGCCTCACCTGCGACCCCATCGGCGGCCTGGTGCAGATCCCCTGCATCGAACGCAACGCCATGGGCGCCATCAAGGCCATCGACGCCGCCCGCCTGGCCTTGCTGGGCGAGGGCCAACACTACGTCAGCCTGGACAAGGTCATCGCCACCATGAAGCGGACGGGGGCCGACATGAACGAGATCTACAAGGAAACCTCGCTGGGCGGCCTGGCGGTGAACCAGGTGGAGTGCTGAGGCAAAAAAAGCGCTCATCCCCGCGAGGGTGGGGATGAGCGGATTTTCCGGCGAACTAAGAAGGAACGCCTCAGTCCTCGATCGACGAATAGATGATGTTTTTCAGCTGGCCGCGGAAGTTGAACGTGCTGGAGGGCATCAGCTGGGTCATGAAGACCACGCTGAGATCTTCCTTGGGGTCGACCCAGAAGATGGTCGAGGCCGCGCCGCCCCAATAGTAGTCGCCTTCGCCCAGGGTCCCGGTGGCGACCTCGCTCAGGGTGGAGGCGAAGCCCAGACCGAAGCCGACGCCGCTGTTGGCGGTCTCCGAGAAGGAGCCGATCGCCATCTCCGTCAGGTCCCTGCCGCCCTTCAGGTGGTTTTTGTGCATCAGCTCGATGGTGCGCGGCCCCAGGATGCGGGCGCCGTCCAGCTCGCCGCCCCGGCGCAGCATTTCGGTGAAGCGCAGATAGTCGGCCGTGGTGCCGGTCAGGCCCCCGCCGCCACCAAAGAAGGTCGGCTCCTTCAGATAGGTGGAGGCGCCTGGATCGTCGACCAGCTTCAGGGTCTTGTTCGGCAGGCGCGTGTAGTTGGCGGCGAAGCGCGAGGCCTTTTCGGGCGCCACGAAAAAGGCGGTGTCCTTCATCTTCAGCGGCTCGAAGATGACCTCCTGCAGGTATTTGTCGAACCGCTTGCCCGAGATCACCTCGACCAGATAGCCGCAGACGTCGGTGGAGAAGGAATACATCCACCGCTCGCCCGGCTGGTAGCGCAGCGGGACCTTGGCCAGCTTCATGGCGAAGTCGTGCAGGGTGTCGCCGGCGGCGCGCCCGACCTTTTCGCGGGTATAGGCCAGGTCGACGGGGTGGGCGGTCTCCGGCGCGCCGACGGCGGCCAGGGCGTTGCCGTAGGTGAGGCCGCCGGTGTGACTCAGAACATGGCGGAAGGTCATCGGCGTTTTCGGCGCGACCAGCTCCATATTATCGGCGTCGCCAGACACCCATACCTTGTGATCGCGCCATTCGGGGACGTAGCGGCTCACCGGGTCGTCGAGCTGGAAATAGCCCTGCTCGAACAGGGTCATCAGCGCCACGGAGGTGATTGGCTTGGACATGGAATAGATGCGGAAGATGGCGTCCTCGGCCATCGCCTTGCCACGCTCGATGTCCATCTGGCCGAAGGAGCGCTGGTAGGCGAGGTGGCCGTGGCGCGCGACCGCAACCTGACAGCCGGCGATCTTGCCCGGCTCGATATAGTTGCGCATCAGATGGTCGGTGATGCGCTCGAGGCGCTGGGCCGAAAGGCCGGTGTGGGCGTGGGCCATGTCCATGGTCGTCGTTCCTTCCCGAATGCCGCTGGAGGCCGTACGCCTCACTTGCCGACATCATGGCCTGGAAGACGCAGGCCGCCAAGGCCCTTGCGCCGGCGGCCAGGGCGCCCCGTGCGCTAGCCGCCGATCCCGCAATGGAGCGGAGATCGTCCCAAGCCGAGCTGATGTCGCGGGCGACGACGACCCTGATCTGGTCGCGGCAGATGGCCGACTTGGCGCCAACACAGGGGAAGGCGCGATCGCGAATAAAGTGACGGAAACGCTCCGGGAGGAGATGTGAACCGTCATTCAAAGCCACTGACTTCACCGTTAAACTTGATTTTCGAGCGTCCATCCAAACGCCATCCCGCCATTCGAGTTGCGAATAGTTGTGTATTTTCCAAATGTTGGGTTACCGACACTTGGGCTCTTGGCGCCGATGCAGAAAAGTCTCAGTCGCCAAATCGTGGAACCCGCTTGCGGACTTCGCGACCGATTGCGCTTATCAAGCGTTAGGGGATGGGACGGGCCGCTTTATGGGGCGCTGTCCATTGGTCCCGGCGGCGAGGCTTAAGGCGTGAAGCAAGGTGTTGAGCGGCGCGAAGGCGCGTCCCTGAAGCGGAAGGCGTCGCATCGTTTTGCCGGTGCGGTGCTGTTCACCACGGTGGTGATCGCCTCGGCGGCGCAGCCGCAGACAGCCTACACACCGCTCACGCCGCCAGCCGGACACTATGCCCCGACGCCCGCGCCCGCCGCGCCGGCGCCGCTGCCTCAAGTAACGCTCCGGCCCGACCAGATCGCCCTGCTTGAGCGCGCGCTGGATCAGGCCGACGTTCAGGGCCTGCGCCGCACCGACTATGCTACCGCGGCCGCCGACGCCCTGATGCACGCCTCCAGCGCCGAGACCCGCCGTGTGGGTGGCGATCAGCTGGTCGCCGATGTGTTGCGGTACGCCCGCGCGGTGCATTCGGGCCGGCTTGGCGACGCTGATTTCATAAACGAGTGGGGCCTGCATCCCGCCGACTACGATCCCACCGGCGACTTCGTCCAGGCGGTGAACAGCGACCGGCTGCAAGCCTGGCTCGACAGCCTGCCGCCGCCCTACACCGGCTATGACTCGCTGAAGGGCGCCCTGGCCACCTATCGCCAGATCGCCGCCCATGGCGGCTGGCCGGAAACCGAGTCGGGGCCGGACCTGAAGCTCGGCATGACGGACGCCCGGGTCACAGCCCTGCGCCAGCGGCTAGCGGTCGAGGACGCCCAGGTGAACGCCGCCGGCGGCCCGACCTTCGACCAAGGCCTTATGGACGCGGTGACGCGTGTCCAGAAGCGTTATGGCCAGAACCCGGATGGCGAACTCAGCCGCGCCACTATCGCGGCGCTGAACGTGCCGGTCGACGACCGCATCGCCCAGATCACCGCCAATATGGAACGTTGGCGCTGGCTGCCCCAGGCGCTGCCGGCCGATCGGATCCAGGTCAATATCGCCGCCGCGGTGCTCACCCTGTTCAAGGCCGACGCGCCCCTGCTGTCCATGCGGGCGGTGACCGGCAAGCCCGGCGACGACACGCCGATGCTGCAGTCGCAGATCTCCTCGGTGGTGCTCAATCCGCCCTGGTATGTGCCCGCCGGCATCGCCGCCAAGGAGCTGTGGCCCAAGGAACGCGCCCACCCCGGCTACTTCGCCCGCAATGATTTTGAAGTCGTGAAGATGGGCGACACGACGCGGCTGATCCAGAAGGCGGGGCCCAAGGCCGCGCTCGGTCATGTGAAGTTCGATTTCGCCAACAAGTACGGAGTCTATCTGCACGACACCCCCAGCCATGGGACCTTCGCCCAATACACCCGCCAGGACAGCCACGGCTGCGTGCGGCTGGAAAAGCCGGTGGTGCTGGCCAAGGCCCTGTTCGAGAGCGATCCGCAGTGGACGCCGGATGTGATCGACTCGACCATCGCTGGCGGCGATACGGTGCGCGCGCCCCTGCAGAAGTCGATTTCGGTCTTCCTGCTCTATTGGACCGCCTTTGTCGGCGCGGACGGCGCCGCCAACTTCCGCGCCGATCCCTATGGCTGGGATCAGCTCTTGATGCAGCGTATCGCCGCAGCGCAGCACGGCAACGCTTGACCTTCCGGAACGCATAGGGTGTCTTCATCCGGCTTGTAGCCGGGGGCGGCGTCCAGCGTACGGGGGACACCAGAGTCATGTTCAAGCGACGCGCCCTACTGACCATGGGCCTTGGCGCAATGGCGAGCGCAGGGTTTGCTTCGGCCCCCAGCTTTGGCTGGGCCGACACCCTCACTCGGCCAACAACGCCTCAACCTCAGTTCCGTTCCGTCTCGATGAACAATCTGCACACCGGCGAACAGATGGCGGCGGTCTATTGGGACGGCGGGGACTACGTCCCGGAAGTGCTGGACGCGGTGAATGTGCACCTGCGTGACTATCGGACCGGCGATGTCTACCCGATCGATCCCCGGCTGCTCGACCTGCTGGATTCGGTCTCACAGCTGACCGAGACCAAGGCGCCGTTCGAGGTGATTTCCGGCTTTCGGTCGGCCAAGACCAACGCCATGCTGCACGAGCACAGCGCCGAAGTCGCGCAGAAGAGCTTTCACGTCCAGGGCATGGCCATCGACGTCCGTCTGGCCGATGTGGAGCTGCGCCACCTGCATGCGGCCGCGCAAAGCCTCGGCCGCGGCGGAGTGGGCTTCTATCCCGATTCGAATTTCGTCCATCTGGACGTGGGTCCGGTCAGGGCCTGGAGCGGGACCTGATCCGGGGTTTTTGGGGGGCGACCGCCTATGGCGGATAAGAGTGGCCGCGACGGCGGCGGCGGCTTGGGCTGGTTCATTATCGGCCTGCTGATCGGCGTGGCAGGAACCCTCGCGACGCAGCGGTTCGCCGTGTTCAAAACCAACGAGCCCGCGCCGGACGCCGCCGCGACCGCCCTGCAGCCTCCGACCCCGCCGGTCATCGCCGGACCGCCGAAGCTGTTGGTTCATCAGGGCGGACTTAGCCAGGCGCCGTCCAGCGCCCTGCCGCCGATCGTGCAGCAAGAGCCTGTACAGACCGGCGAAACCCCCGCTGACGTCGCCGACGACGCGGCCGCCACCGGCATGACCGCGCGCGCCCGGCCGCAACAGCCGCCAGCGAATTAGGGTTAGCTAGACCTGCTTATCGCGGGATCTAGAGCGTGTCGCGATTTGACGGAATCGGGATTCTCAAATCAGGCGTGAGGTGATTCAAAGTCCATGCTGGGCAAGGAGGCCAGCCTGGATGACGGCTCCCTATTCGATGGACCTTCGGGAACG
>Ga0302316_10000500_pt1 | contig 34217 bp, 30 predicted proteins | sample III_Palsa_N3_2_FD_200456 | JGI IMG/M metagenome (GOLD analysis project Ga0302316, IMG submission 200456) | Peat permafrost microbial communities from Stordalen Mire near Abisko, Sweden - III_Palsa_N3_2 | ecosystem: Environmental > Terrestrial > Soil > Palsa > Peat permafrost | place: Sweden...
GGCAGCGCCGGTGTGCGCGGCATCAATTAATTTTTTTCGTCATTCCCGCGTAGGCGGGAAGCCAGTTCTTGCTTGTGCAGGGGCGCGAAGAAAACTGGGTCCCCGCCTACGCGGGGACGACGATATGGATTTTGTCGGAGAATTTCCAACTCGGGACACTATCCAGAGTGGCGGCATGCGGCCTGCTCGATAGGAATGCTCCGAGAAAAGAAAACAAGGATTAACGCATGAGTCGTTTGACGCTGAAACAAGCCGCAGCCGCTGGGCTGCTTTGCTCGATGGCCGCGTCGCTGCCCGCGCGCGCTGCCAGCGATGTGCAATGGGTCGATGCCTGGGCCGCCGCGCCCGACTCGGCGGGGCCGCCGCTCTCCGCGCAAACGGTGCGCCAGATCGTCCGCACCAGCATCGGTGGTTCCAGCGTGCGCATCCGCCTCTCCAACCTGTTCGGCACCGCCCCGGTGACGATAGGCCCGGTGCACCTGGCCAGGCATGGCAGCGGATCGGCCATCCGCCCGGACACCGATCATGTGCTGCGCTTTGCCGGCAAACCCACCGTCACCATTGCCCCGGGCGCCGACGTGCTCAGCGATCCCATTGCGCTGCCGCTGGCCGCGCTCGACGAAATCGCCGTGAGCCTGTATCTGCCCGCCGGCGCCAAGGCCTCGACCGTGCATGGCGACGGTATGCAGACCGCGTTCATCACCCCCGGCAATGCCGTCGCGGCGGCCAGCTTTCCCACCGGCAAGACTTCCGGCGCCGGATTTTTCCTGACCGATGTCGAAGTGGCCGCCGGGGCCGAAGCACGCACCATCGTGGCGATCGGCGACTCCGTCACCGACGGGCACGGCTCAGGGCGGGATCACAATGCGCGCTGGACCGACGCGTTCGCCGAGCGCCTCCAGGCCGATCCGGCGCTTGCTTCGATCGCCGTCGCCAATGCGGGCATCAGCGGCAACCGGCTGCTCAAGGACGGCCCCATCGGCCCGAGCATGCTGGCACGCTTCGATCGCGATGTGCTGGACAAGCCCGGCCTGGCCTGGGTAGTGCTGGATGCCGGCCTGAACGACATCGGCCTCTCCGACGATCCCGATTCCCCCGCCGACAACGTCTCCGCCCAGCAGATCATCGACGGCATGAAAACCCTGATCGCGCGAGCGCACGCCAGGGGCATTAGTATTATCGGCGCCACCTTGCTGCCCTATGCGGGCGCGGAAGATCCGCTGCGCTATTCGGCGGCGGGCGAGGCCAAACGCCAGGCGCTCAACGCCTGGATCCGCGGCGCTGGCGCGTTCGACGCCGTTGTCGATTTCGAGGCGGTGACGCGCGATCCCGCCCAGCCGGATCGCCTGCTGCCCGCCTTCGACAGCGGCGACCATATCCATCCGAACGACGCCGGATACCAGGCGATGGCCGCATCGATCAGCCTGCGCCTATTCGTCGAAATGTCCCGCCACCCTGGGACTTAGCTTCTTCGCCGCTGCCATATCCAGCTGGCCGCCCTGCGCATCGCCATCCGCCCTGCGGGCGAGGCCGCGGCCATACAGCGCATCGGCGCTGCCGGCGTCGCGCTGAAGCACCGCCGTGTAATCGCGGATGGCGGCCTTGGGCTGCCGGCTTCTCAGGTTCAGCGTGGCGCGCATGAGCAGGGGGCCTTCGTCATCCGGATCGGCGGCGATGGCGGCGTTGCAGTCGTCCAGTGCGCCCTTGAGCTGGTGCAGGGCCATGCGCACCGAGCAACGCGCCGCGTGCGCGGCGGCGGAGCCGGGGTCCGCTTCCAGGGCGCGGTCCAGATCGGGCAGGGCCTTATCCATCTCGCCGGTGCGCATGTAGATATCGGCCCGGGTCAGATAAGCGTCCTTCAGCTTCGGGTCCAGCGCCAGCGCCTGGTTCAGGTCGTCGATGGCGCGCTTGGCCTCGCCGCTCACGAAAAGGACTTCTCCCCGGCCGACATAAGCGGCCGCTCCCTTTGGGTCCAGCTCGATCGCGTGGCTGAAATCCGCGATGGCCCGGGCATAGTCCCCTCTCTGGCCTTGCACCAGGCCGCGAAAGCTGTAGATCCACGGCTCTTCCGGCGCCAGCGCAATGGCCAGGTCGAAGTCGCGCAGCGCGGCGTCGAACTCCCGCTTTGCCGCGTGGGCGCGTGCGCTCTCCACCTCATCGCGCGCTTCCATGCGATCCAGCGTGTCGACCGGCTGATGTGGCATCGGCAGCGCGGTGCCCTGATCGGCCGCGGCCCGCGCGGCATAGTCCTCCGCGACGGTGGAGGCGTAAAGCTTCTTCTCGCTGTAGGCGATGTAGAGATGCAGCAGGCGCAGCTGATGCATGCCCAGCACCAGATCGGGCACCTGCGCCGTGGAGCCCCGGCGGTTTGCCGCCTCGATGCTGTCGGCGCCGAGCGTGAGCGTGGGATTGTCGAAAGTGATCCCGCCGATTTGCAGGGTCTTGAACTTGCGCTTGTACAGCCCGATGCCCTGGCCGTCGAGCGTGGTCGCGGTGCCCATCCGCGTCACGCCCGCGCTGTCCTGGTCCAGGTTGAACAGCGCCTTGGCGGCCTTGAAGGTGAGCGTCGAGGTGCTGGCGCCGGTGTCGAGCACGGCGCGCAAGGGCTTTCCATCGAGCATCACCTGTATCACGATCCAGTTGTTGTCCAGCTCGAAGGGAATGCTGGTGGCATCGCGCTGGCGCCAATACACCGGGCCGCCCGCGCAGGGCTTCGGCGTGAACAGGTTCAGCTTGCCGCTGGCGGGATCGATCTCGAGGTCATGGTCCTGCAGCAGGCTGGTGCCGAGATTGCCGCTGACCTGGGGATCGTTGTTGAGCCTGTCCGAGCCGATCAGGAACTTCACGTTGCTGAAGTTGGCGCTGCCGAGTTGCAGCGAGGGCAGGATGACATAGTGATCGAGCTTGATCCCGCCGGCGCCCATCGCCGCCATCTGCGGGGCTTCGCCATGCTGGAATTGCGCCGCGGCGCTTTCGCGCAGCACGCTCAGATAAGCGCCGGTATCCAGCGCCAGCGTCGCCGGTATCGGACCCAGCCCGACCTGCGCCAGGATCAGGCCCTCCTCGTTCAGGCGCCAGTCCACTTCAGCGCTGCGCTGCGGCTTGCACCCGGCGGGCCGATCATCGGCATGGGCCGCCGAAAGCGGCGACAGGAGCAGCAGCAGGCCGAGCGCCAGGATCTCGCGGGGAGTCACCAAGTGTTCTCTGTTTGAAGCGGGAGTGCGGCCATTGTGCGGCCCGGAGCTGATGAATGGCGCCGTGGGCGGGCGCGGATGAAGCGATGGATGCAGCCCGAATAAGACGGATGGCGCGGCGGATAGTTCCTTCAGGAAAGCTTGCGGCCATAAGCGAAGCGTCCCGCGGGATTTCCGTTGGCCACAATCCGCCATCTATGAAAAAGCGGGATACGCGCCCCAAGGAACGCACCCCGCTTGTCTCATTGCCTGCTGTTTCATGCGCTAGACAAACTCTGACCAATTGGATCATCGTCATTCCCGCGCAGGCGGGAATCCAGTTTTGCGAAGGGCGAGAATCAAAACTGGACCCCCGCCTGCGCGGGGGTGACGAATTGATTGGAGTTTCCCTATACGCCGATCCGATCAACCACTCTCAAGCCGCGGCCAGCTTCTTCACCCCATAACGCTGTGCCGGCGCGGTCCGCGACAGCTTCGGCGCCATGGCGCGGCGCGCGGCCTCGTAGGCATCCCACTCGGCCCTCTCCGGCAGTGCCGGAATGGTGACGACCTCGCCCTGGTCCAGCCCGGCCAGCGCCGCGTCCACCAAGTCGGCCGCCGACATCACGATCTCCGTCGGCAGGTGCGCCACCGGCAAGCCGGCCACATCCCAGAACTCCGTCGCCGTCGCGCCCGGCAGCACCGCCTGGATGCGCAGGCCTTTGCCGGCCAGCTCATGTTGCAGCGACTGGCTGAGGGCCAGCACGAAAGCCTTGGTGCCGCCGTAGACGCCGTTGAGGGTTTCCGGGCTGATCGCCACGATCGAGGCGATGTTGACGATGGTGCCGCCGCCGCGTGCCACGAAGCCCGGCACTGCCGCATAGGTCAGCCGCGTCAGCGCGCTGACATTGAGGCTGATCATCTCGTCCATCTTGTTCACGTCCGAATCCAGCAGCGGTGCCGCCGCGCCGACGCCGGCATTGTTCACCAGCAGCGTGATGCTGGCATCGGTGCGCAGCACCTGCTCCACGCGAGCCAGGTCGGCCTTGTCGTTGAGGTCGGCCGCCACTGTTTCCACCGCCTGGCCGGTCTCGCTCGTCAGGCGGCTGGCCAGCGCGCGCAGCCGCGCCTGGTTGCGCGCCACCAGGATCAGGTCATAGCCGCGGCGGGCCAGGCGGTCGGCGTAAACGGCGCCGATGCCGGTGGAAGCGCCGGTGATCAGGGCGGTGCCCTTGCTCTGTTGAATGCTCATGTCTGTATCTCCTTGAAATCCTGCCAACACGGGTGCGTCAGCCATGGCCGCCAAGGTACGCCCGCTTGCGAATGTCGTAAATGTCAGATATACGTCTTTTTAGGTCATCACGGAATTCAGGCCATGCAGCGCATCGGATACGTCGTTTTCCCCGGCTTCCAGGCCATGAGCTTCGCCGCCCTGTCGGTGTTCGAGTTCGCCAACATCGCGGCGAAAGAGGACATCTACGAGGTCCACGTCCTCTCCGAGCATGGTGGCTGGGTCAAAAGCTCCACTGGCCTGGCCATCGAAACCGAAGCCTTCCACAGCCCGCGCTACGACACCCTCATCGTCGGCGGCGGTGTCGATATCCAGGTGGCTTCGCCGGGCCTGGTGAAGTTCGTGCAGAAGGCGCTCAAGTCTTCCCGCCGCCTCGCTTCCATCTGCACCGGCGCCTCCGTCCTCGCCCAGGCCGGCGTGCTCGACGGCCGCCGCGTCACCACCCACTGGGTCATCGCCCGCGAACTGCAGCGGCTCTACCCCGGCCTGAAGATGGAGGAAGACCGCATTTTCATCGTCGATGGTTCGGTGTGGACCTCCGCCGGCATGTCCGCCGGCATCGACCTGGCCTTGGCCATGGTGGAAAAGGACCTCGGCGCCGAGCTTGCCCGCCTCGTCGCCAAGTACCTGGTCGTCTACCACCGCCGCAGCGGCGGCCAGTCCCAGTTCTCCGCCCTGCTCGAACTGGAGCCCAAGTCCGATCGCATCCAGTCCGCCCTGGCCTACGCCCGGCAGAACCTGCACACCCCGCTGTCCGTCGATCAGCTCGCCGAGGCCGCCCACCTCAGCCCCCGCCAGTTCAGCCGCGCCTTCCGCTCCGAAACCGGCCAGTCACCCGCCAAGGCCGTCGAGAATCTTCGGGTGGAGGCGGCAAGGTTGATGATGGAGCAGGGCAGGCTCTCGATCGATGTTGTCGCAAGGGAAACCGGCTTCGCCGACCGCGACCGCATGCGGCGGGCTTTCCTGCGGGCGTTCGGGCAACCGCCGCAGGTGATCAGGCGGAGCGCGCGGGTGGTGGCGGTGGGGTGAATTGATTGGTTGGCCGGGATCGTTCGCGGCGTCGAGGTTATTTACTCCGACCTCTTATCCCCCCCCGCTATCTGAAACCATCCCTTGAGGCTGTCTTAGCCCTTTAGCAACGGGAAGTCTGAAGTCGATAGCTGGGTTCCGCCACGCTTCCTGTATTCAAGATATCGATTCATCACTACCCAAGCTCGCTTCGTTGCTGCACTGGTCATTTTTCCAGTCACGCGAGTTCCTTTGCCGTGCCGAGGACCCTGAGAAATATCCGTGACCAGGGTTATTTGATCTTTCTAATTTGAGAATAATTCGATCTTTTCAGGGGACTCCAATGAGCCTGACTTTGCACAAGCGATCTCGGAACTAGCAGAGCTTATTGCAAATGAGATTGCAGTAAACGGTGGTGGTGCCTAGGGCTGCTGATGTAGCCCCGCTACATCCTTCTCGCTGACGCTGTCGCCGTAATGATTGCCGAAGTGGCTGCGCACATAGTTTGCGACGTCGGCGATCTGTGCGTCGGTCAACTCTACAGCCCGCTTGTCTTCGCCGTGGCTGCCGAGGCCGAAGGCCGGCATGTTCCTGCGTCCCTTGAGGACCGTCAGCACGATGTACGGCGCGGAAGCCAGGTTGGGGTCCTGCGCCAGCGCCGGATAGCTGCCGGCGCCTTTCGCACCTTGTCCCTGGGACATGTGACAGCCCTGGCAGACGTGGGAGTAGACGCCCGCGCCGTCCAGCTTCGAGAATTGCGCGGGGGACGCCACTGATGCGGCTTCATCTGAAAATGCGGGGGACGCGTAAGCGGCAAGGAGCAGTGCGGCGCCCAGAATCCTGTTGAAAAATCCGTTGCGGGGTTTCATGCCTGGCCTCCGTTGACGACGCGCTGGTGCAAGCGGCCAATGGCATCCAGCGCCGAGGTGATGGCCCCCTCCTGCCAGGCGGGAATATAGGATGCGTGCTCCCCCGCCAGCAGGATGCGGCCGTCGATCTTGCACAGATTGTCGTAGTGCGCGGCGCGCAGTTCCTCGCTCCATTTGCCGGCACAGCCCAGGGTGAAGGGGGCGCGGTGCCAGGCGACGGAAATGCCGTTCTCGAACTCCGTTTTGTACTGCGGGTGGATGATGCTGCCGTACTCCACGGCCTTGGCCACCCGCTCGGCGGCCGACATCGCGGTGAGCTGCGTCGCCTGAAGATTTCCGGAGGCAAAGGTGCCGAGCAGCACACCCTTGCCATCGCTGAAATAATTGGTGCTGGGATAGGAGATTGTGGTGATGGGCAGGTCGGTGTAGCTGATGCCGCCGTAGATGTGTTCGTCCTCTTCCCAGAAGCGGCGCTTGAACTGCAGGCCGGTCTTGACGGCCGAGGAATAGGGCACTGCCGCGATGGCCGCCGCCATTTCCGGGCCGACGTTCATCGGCAGCTGGCTCAGAATGGGCAGCGGGATGGTGCACAGGCACCAATCCGCGTGCGCGGTCCGCGCCGTGCCGGGGCTGGCGCTGTCCTCATAGCGGACCGTGACGCCCCTGGCATCCTGCTGGATCGCGGTCACCCTGGCGCCGTACTGGATCAGGCCGCCCAACTCCCGCCCGAAGGCCTTGCCGATCATGCCCATGCCGCCGACCGGCTGGAACATGGTCATCTGCCATTCATAGATTTCGCCCGGCAGCATGCCCGCCCAGGTGTTGGAATTGACGATATCGGACAATTCCAACGGATCCGAAGGCACCGGCCGGGCGTCGAGGCCGCCGCCCGGATCTTTGACGTAGCCGCGGCGCGCACTGCTGGATTCGCTTTTGCTGTAGGCATAGCGCTTGTCAAGCGCGCCCCATTGGCGCAGTGACTCCAGCAGCTTCTCCTGGTCTTCACGCGTCACCGGCGCGTCCAGCCCATGCTGCTGCAGCGACTTGGCCAGCAACTCCGCCACATGACCATGGTAGTCCGCGCGGATCGCGCGAAAGCGCTGCGGCTTGCCGCCGAAGTAATCGCTGCTGTGCAGGTAGGCGTTGTAATTGACCTGGATGAAGGGTTCCAGGGCAACGCCCAGGCGCTTGCAGTAGCTCAGCACGGCCTTGTGATGATGGGGGATGCGCCATGGCCCCGGATTGAGATAGAGGCCCTGGTCGAACTGGCAGTGCTGCGGGTCGCCGCCCAGCTCGGTGTAGGTATCGCCGCCGTAGAGACTCCAGTTGCGGCCGCCGGGGCGCTGGTTGTACTCCAGTATCTTCACGGTGTAGCCGGCGTTGCGCAGCTCCAGTGCGGCCGACATGCCCGCAAGTCCCGCTCCCAGGATCAGCACCGAAGCGCCTTTGGGATCACCTTCCAGCCTGATCGGCCCCTTGTAGGGAGATTCGGCCGCGTAACCCAGGGAGCTCATCGCGGCATACATCGCGGCACCGCCCGCCGTGACGCCGATCATACCCAACAACTCGCGGCGGCTCATTGAGGATTGACTGCGTTGGTCCATCGCTTGCTCCCGGGTAAGAGACGCCATGTCGTGCATCCGGCCAAGGTCGCCACCCTGCGGCGGACGGGCGATGCCCGGGCGGCGACACTTGTAGAACGCGGTGCAGGCTCATTCCGGAAATGGATGCGGCATCACCCGGATGTAAGGAGGGGAAATCCGGGATTTGCGCGGCTGGGCATTCCCGGATTCCGTTCCACTTCATCCGGGTTAAGCTCGTTTTGCGTTCAGGCTCAGGCCAGCCCTTCAACTGCAAGCGCCTTGGCGACCGCAGGCACGCTCTTCATGCGCGCTGAGTAGGCGCCAAGCGGCTCCGGTACCGCGATCCCCATCATGGCCGCCCACGCCAGCATGACGAACAGGTAGGCATCGGCGATCGTCATCTGTTCGCCGACCAGGAACTGCTTGTCGCCAAGCTGCGCGGCGATCGTGGCGAAGCGCATGACCAGCATCTTCCCGGCCTTACCCTTCTCCGCCTCGGTCGCGTCGGGATAGAAGAAGGGCCTGAAGTTGACGTGGATCTCGGTCGTCATGAAGGCCGTGGCTTCCAGCGCGCGCCAGCGGTCAAGGCCATCCTTTGCCAGCAGCTTGCCCGACTGGTCGGCGATGTAAGCCAGAATGGCGACGCTTTCGGTCAGGATCGTTCCATCGTCAAGCTCCAGCGCAGGGGTGTAACCCTTGGGGTTGATGGTCTTGAAGTCTCGTCCGTCGTCGGTTTGCTTGTCCCGGCCCACTTTCACGAGTTTGTGGGGCATCCCTGCCTCGATAAGTGCGATGTGGGAAGCCTGGCTGCAGCCGCCGGGAGCGTAAAAAAGGTTCATGATATTCTCCGTAATCATCAGTCTGGATTGTTGACCAGCACCAAGTATGTGACTTTGTGCTGAGTGCCGAAAACGCATATTTTCAGGACCAGGTCATATGGATGTGCCTACGCCGCTCGACGTTCTCACCGATTGCCGCAGGGTCAGCGAAGTGCTCAGCCGGGTCGGGGACAAATGGACAATGCAGGTGGTGGTAACGCTGCGCGAGCAGCCGCGGCGCTTCAACGAGATCAAGCGTCAGGTGGGTGGCATTTCGCAGCAGATGCTGACGCGGACGCTCAAGACGCTAGAGCGCGACGGCATGGTCAAGCGCACGGTCCGCGCAACCACGCCGCCGCAGGTGGAATATGCGCTGACCGCGCTCGGACGATCGCTGTCCGTGCCGGTGCGGCAGCTGGCGCAATGGTCGCGCGCACATCTCGCTGCCATTCACGAAAGCCGTCTACGTTACGATGCCCGCCGCTGAGGCCGGTCGAGCAAGTTCAAGTAGTGGAAGGGTCTGAGCCCAATAAATTCTCCAGGGAGAAACCGTTGCGTACCATTCCGCGCATCTGTCTGGTAACCGTCACGCTGGTGGGATGCGTGGGCTGCGACCAGATCTCAAAGGGCGCGGTGCGCTCCCACCTTGTCATCGGGGAAACCTATTCCTATCTGCACGATGTGCTGCGCCTGACTCATGCGGAAAACTCCGGAGCATTCCTCAGTCTTGGTGCGAAGCTCCCCGAGAATGTGCGGACCATTCTCTTCACCGTCCTGGTCGGTCTTTTCAGTTTTTCGGCCCTGCTCGCGGCGCTCTTTGCCAGGCGCCTCGGAAGGTGGCAGGTTGCGGCCCTGGCGCTCATTGCAGCCGGGGGCGTCGGAAACTGGATCGACCGGCTGCTGAAAAACGGACTAGTCACGGACTTCCTGAATGTCGGTATCGGGCCGCTGCGCACGGGGATATTCAACGTCGCGGATATGGCGCTGATGCTCGGTGTGGTGATGCTCTTGCTGATGTCTGGAAGGTCGGGGGCTTCCAACAACTCGTTTTAGCGGGCGCGATAAGGGGGGCATCAAGTGACAAGGCCCGACCATTGGTTCAAGCCAGTCGCTGCAAAAAGCAGCGGCGCCGGCTTAACCTAGGTGTTGGGCGTCATGAATGAAGGCGACCCACAGCCCGTAGATTCTTCCAAACGGCCTTGCTATTGCTCCCTGTGGCATGACCCAAAGGGGCGAGTATTGCTGGAAAATCAGCAGATACCATATGGCTACTGTGGGATTTGTGGCGTCTGCGGGAAACCGGGTCATGTGCGGCATGATCCATCTGGCCCGAGCTCTGGCGGTTGGTGCGATGACTGTTACGACGCGGCCGTGCGTGTGCGAGCCCGGGTGTAACGAGGTGGAATGCGGAGCTTGCGCGGCAGGACATTCCCGGATTTTGTTCCACTCCATGAATGGATCTGCGGCCTGGTCATGGATTTGATGACCAAGCCGCTATCACTCTAGTCCGCGCTCCGGAGAGGCGCGAACAAGTCCCGCGGCCCTGGCTAGGTCGCCAGCTTTGCATCCATGGTGATTTTGGCCTTGAGCAGCTTCGACACCGGGCATCCGGCCTTGGCCTTGTTGGCGATTTCCTCGAACTTGGCCTGGTCCGCGCCCGGAATGCTGGCGACCACGGTCAGGTGGCTGGCGGTGATTTCGAAGCCTTCACCGACCTTGTCCAGCGTCACCTCGGCATGGGTTTCGATCTTCTCCGCGGTCAGCCCCGCCTCGCCCAGCATCAGCGACAGCGCCATCGAAAAACAACCGGCATGCGCGGCGCCGATCAATTCTTCCGGATTGGTGCCCTTGCCGCCCTCGAAGCGCGACTTGAAGCCGTAAGGCGCTTCCTTCAGCACCCCGGTCTCGGTGGAAATGGTGCCGCCGCCATCCTTGATGCCGCCCTTCCAGACCGCCCATGCTTTCTTCTTCATGACTGCTCCTGCGTTTGATCGGGGAAAGCCGCGTCCGTTGCGGCGACCTTGCTTGGACCGCCGATCCAAGGAAACATTGCGAAAACTCGGCGGGGTCGGAGCCGCCGCGGATGATCCGGCGGAGTGCGCGAGTAGTGGGATGGGGTGAGCGGTCCGAGGGTGGAACACGGGTCCGCAGGCCGCGCCAATGGTCCGGTGCAAACCACGGCGACTGACGTGAATAACGATCCGCATTGCCATGCTCGGCGAGCTGGTATTCGTGTTCCGGCTGCTGATCAGGGGTTGGAAAATCGAGGAACCGGGAAGCGCAGCCCGGATATAGCGGAGTGATACCCGGGGCAGGCATTGCGCTGTGCTGTGCTGTGAAAAGACCGATCGGCTGGCTCACACCAGCGCGCTTGCGGATTCTGTCTGTACCTTGCCACGGCCTCTAAATGATCATTTTCGCTCACGCGTTCCCCAGGCCGCGCGAGCTCAGTGCAATTCATTGATCCTGCAAGATATTACGCCACCGTCGGGTTGAAATGTCGGTATGAGCCAGCCTTGGCTTCCCCGGATACTGGTCAGGACTGCGATGACTGCCGCCGTGCCGAAGCATTCAGGGTAACTATAATAATCTCTAATAATTCATAGTGTTGAAAATATGTTCTGAGGCGACGAGAGATCTGTAAGATTCAAATTATTCACAATTTGCCGGATTTTCGCTGTGCGAACCGGTAAACCATAAATAATTCCAGGCATTGCACCCATCGCGACACGGTTGCCCGCTCTTTTCCAGGTGGGGACGCGCTCATTCCCGAGGGCGCCGCCGTGGTGTGATGGACTTGAATCGGTGAGCCGCCCTGGTGCGAGTTCGCAGGTGAAACTGCCCCGAGGGAAAGTGACAACAGACCCTCGCTGACTGGCTGGATCTACAGTAACGGCGCGGGTTTCCGGCTAACGGCGGTAAGGCCGGGAAGGTTGGGATTCGGCAAGAATTGATCGGCGAATCTGGCCAGGCCGAAGCCGGGAGCCAGTGCCGATTGCGCGGCCTGGTAGCCTCGCTTTTTCTCGTTAAAGATTGGTTTTAATCAAAAATTCACGGGTCTCTGCTTGACATGGATTAAATATGATTTAATCTGATTCTATAAGATTGATAATGCGACGGCATGTTCCGCTGGAGGCGGAGAAGCCGCTCACAGGTGTGGATGAGCGGGGACAGATGCACTTCATCAATCAATGGAGGTGGCTCGTGAAAGGTAGAATCATGCGGCGCGACCAAGCCGGAAGGATCACGGCGCGGAAGTGGCTTGGCGGTGCGGTAGCGGCGGCAATGTTTCTCGGACTGTGTTGCAACGGGGCGGTGCAGGCCGCGCCGGCGACCAGCGACCAGCTGGTGCGGACGGCAGGCGATCAGGAGCAGGTGCGGTTCGCCCTGACCTTGCCGCAGACCAATCAGGCGGCGTTGAAGGAGTTTCTCCAGGACCTGTATACCCCCGGCAATCCGCAGTTCCATCAATTCCTGAGTTCGGCGGAATTCGATGCGCGCTTCGGCCCGACCCAGGCGCAGTATGAGGCGCTCAAGTCGGTGGCCACGCAAAACGGTTTGACCGTCGTCGGCGAGCACACCAGCCACACGCTGCTCGACGTGCAGGGGTCGGCGGGGGCCATCCGCAAGTTGCTGGGCGTGCAGATGCAGGTGAAGCAGCGCGCCGACGGCCGCCAGTATTTCGCGCCGGACCGGCCGCAGACCTTGCCGTATTCGCTGTCGGCGCTGGGCGCCGACGCGGCGGCGTTGTACCAGCGGCCGCTGGACTCGATGCTGACCCGCGGGGGCTCGGTGGCGCAGGCCAGCGTCGATGCGGCGGCCAGGCTTCAGCCGAATGTCGGCACCTCGCCAAACGGTGCCTACGGCCCGGCCGACATCAAGACGGCCTACAACCTCAACAGCATCCAGAACGGCGGCACGCCGGTGGCCCTGTTCGAGCTGTACAGCGCCAATTACAGCGATGCCGGCGTCTATGCCACCGAGTTCGGCCTGAACAATCCGAATCTGGTGCAGGTGACCGTCGACGGCGGCACCACCGATATGGACGAATCGGCCGAGGTAATAGCTGACATCGAGATGGTGATGTTGGTGTCCAACCCCAGCACGATCTACGTCTACACCGGGCCGAACACCCCCACCGGCGCGGTCGATACCTACACGAAGATAGCCGACGACAACCTGGTGACCCAGGTCAGCACCTCCTACGGCGCCTGCGAGAGCACCGTCGGCGAGGGCGTCATCAATGCGGAAAGCCCCGCGTTCACCAAGATGGTGGCCGAGGGCATGTCGCTGTTCTCCGCGGCGGGCGATTCCGGCGCGTATGCTTGCAGCTTTCTTCTGATCTTCGAGTCAGTTGGCGTGCTGGACCCGGCGTCGCAGCCGAACGTGATCGGCGTCGGCGGCACCAACCTGACCACCACCTCGACCCAGGCCTACACTTCCGAGACGGTATGGAACGAGGTGACCGGCACCGCCGCCACCAGCGGCGCCACCGGCGGCGGCATCAGCGGCTACTGGCCCATCCCCTCGTACCAGAAAGGCGTGGTGTCCAACGCCGGCTCGTCGATCCAGTATTCGACTACCATGCGCAACGTGCCGGATGTGAGCCTGAATGCCGACCTGGCCACCGGCGGCTACTACATCTACGAAAGCAACCAGTGCAAGGGCTGGTGCTACGTCGGCGGTACCAGCGTTGCGGCGCCGCAGTGGGCGGCGTTCTGGAGCCTGATCAGCAAGGGCCTGGGCAGCAGCCCCGGCTTCGCCAATCCGATCCTGTATTCGATTGCCGAAAACCCCACGTCCTACGCCAATGACTTCCACGACGTCACCAGCGGCAACAACAACTACTACGACGCGGCAGTGGGCTACGACACCACCACCGGCTGGGGTTCGTACAACGGCGCCAACCTGTACGCGGGAGTGATCGCCGCGGTCAGCGGCGGCGGTTCGAGCAGCAGCGGCGGCGGCTCCAGTTCAAGCTCCAGCTCCAGCAGCGGTGGATCGAGCTCCAGCTCGAGCAGCAGCGGGTCGAGTTCCAGCTCCAGCTCGAGCGGCGGTGGCAGCAGCGGCGTGCCGGCGGCACCCACCTTGACGGTTACCGGTGGCGGCCTGCTTTCGGCCGCCGTGAGTCTGAGCTGGACCGCCTCGTCAGGCGCCACCAGCTATGACGTTTATGTGGGCACCGCCTCGGGCGCCGAGAGCAGCACGCCGGTGGCGCAGGTCACCGGTACCAGCTACCAGTTCAGCGGCGACATCCTGACCACCTATTACTTCACGGTGAAGGCGCAGAACGCGGCGGGCTTGAGCGCGGCTTCCAACGAGGGCACGACGATCACCGGCCTGTAAATCGCAAACGCAGGCTGCTTCATCAGGCCCCGGACCGATATGGTCCGGGGCCTTTCTGCTGTGTGGCGCCTGCCTCGGGTATAACGCGGCTTTCCTGAAATCGGGAAATCAATGGGATCAGACGGCAGCGGCACTGTGGAGTATATGAACAATTGGATCATCGTCATTCCCGCGCAGGGCGGCCCCGACACGGTGTCCGGAACGGTGGGTGCGGGAGGGGCCGCACGCGCCTGCTCCCGCACCAACGCTGACGCGGCAGCGTGGCGCAGGCGCAATCCAGTTTTGCGAAGGATGGAAATCAAAACTGGACCCCCGCCTGCGCGGGGGGGACGAATTGATCAGAGGTTCGTTAGCTTAAGCGCCATCACCAGTTCCCCGATGCCCCGCCGCCGCCGAAGCCGCCCCCGCCGCCGCTGAAGCTATCATCGCTCGAGCTGCTGCTGGAACTGCCGCTGCTACTGCTGGAGTCGCGACCGCTACCGGATGAGTCGCGTCCGCCGGAACGCTTGCCCTTGATCACACCGACAATTGTCGCTATCCCGATGAGCGATACCATCAGAACCAAGAAGAAGCCCACGATGATTTCGAGGGTTGCGTCCTGGTCCTTCTGCTGCTCCTGCATCGCATCGAGCTGCTTTTGCGCTTCGGCAAATTCCGCTCTTTGCTGTTCGAGTTGATCGCGCGCGGCTTGCTCCGCTAAAGGGTCATCGGCAGCGGGGTTGCTTCCGGCCCCATCCTGTTGCGGTGGCGACCCGGCGCTTTCACCCCGAGCGGCCCGCATGATCCGGTCCACGCCGGCATTGATTCCGGTGTAGAAATCTCCGGCCTTGAATGCTGGGGTGATGGTCTCGTCGATGATGCGCATGGCGACGGCATCGGGAATGGCGCCTTCCAGGCCATAGCCAACTTCGATGCGCAGGCGATGATCGTTCTTCGCCACGATCAGGATCACCCCATCGTCCACGCCCTTGCGTCCGAGCTTCCAGGCTTCGCCGACGCGGATGCCGTATTGCTCGATGGTCTCCGGCCTGGTGCTGGGCAGAACCAGCACCGCAAGCTGGCTGCCTTTCTCATGCTCGAAGTCCGCCAGCTTTCCGGTAAGAGTGCGCTGCTGCTCGGCGCTGAGCGTGCCGGTCAGGTCGGTGACGCGCGCCACCGGGGGAATGGCGACATCCGCGCCGGATGCTCCGGGGATGGCCAACAGCGTCAACAGCAACAGTCCCGCCAACCGCCTGGATAAAGACATGGTCGGCTAAAACGGCGCGCTGATCGTGATGCATGCCATCCGGCTGGCCTCGTCGGGAGTGTGTCGCTGCGTCGATGCACCCCAGCGATCGAGCTGAGTATGCGGCCTGGTGCGGCGCCGCTCGCCCCCGATACGAGGGGTCAGGTGGCGCAATGGCGCTACCTTAAGGTCAAAGTCGCGGCGCGCTAATTTCTTCGTCATTCCCGCGCAGGCGGGAATCCAGTTCTCGCTTTGGCGGGGGCATAAAGCAAACTGGGTCCCCGCCTGCGCGGGGACGACGCTGCTGATTTTGTCGGCGAATTTCAAACCCAGGACACTAGCCGCCGTTGCCAAACCCCATTTCAATCCGGCTGATCTCCATCCACATAGAACCATCGCCCTTCCTCACGCACGAAGCGGCTGCATTCCTGTAGCCGCACCGCCGAGCCTCCGCCGACGCGGTAGCGCGCCACGAACTCCACCTCCGCTCGCTCCGGGCCGGTGTCGCGGGGGCGCTTCACGGTCAGCCCTAGCCACTTCGTGCCGGGCTCGAAACTCACCGAGCCCGGCCGCGTGCTGGCGTGCCAGGTGGCCAGCAGGTAGGGCTCGTTCCGCGCCACGTAGGCGCTGTAGCGCGAGCGCATCAGGGCCTCGGCGGTGGGCGCTTGCAGCGTGCGATGCCACTGCGCGCAGCAGGCATCCAGCGCATCGCCGCTGCCGCAAGGGCACAGCCCTGCCGCATCCTTGCTCACGGCTTTGAACCCGCGGGGGCATCGCGCCAGTTGGCATTACGCTCCCAGAACTCCACGCTGCGCTGGTAGGCCGCGCGATCCAGCGCCACGCCCGAGCCGCCCTCCGCGACGCCCAGCGCATTGCGCAGCATGGTGATCGGCGCCATCGGGATCTCCTCCGGCTCCAGCGTGTAGAGGCAGCCGACCACACCCCAGTCGGCCTCGATCTTCTCGCCTTCCTTGCGCAGCTGATCGCGGCTGTACAGGATCGGGATCAGGTAGTTGGCGACGGGGGCCTGCACGCCCTCGAACCAGCGCGTGAGCACCGGCAGCTCCGCGGCGTTGCGCGCCTCGTAGCCGGAACGCAATTGATGCCGGTTGTCCGCGGTGATGGGGATGGTCAGGCAGCGCGTGGAGGTCCAGTTGGCGTGGACGTGAAGCTTGCAGAACGCGGCGTAGCCGTCCAGCACCTTCAGCGGCGTGTGCTCGTTGAGGTAGTGCTCGAATTCTTCCGCCGAGCAGTCCTGAATCGTGTTGCCACGCTTCTGCCTGGGAAACAGCCGGCCGATGGCAAAGTCCGTCAGTGCGATCCGCATGAGAGATCAGATGAGCAGGTTTTGAATGGGTACAGGGAAGCGGCCGGATTGGTGAGTGCCGCAGTCCCTGGGTTCAGCGCATTTTACCCGCGAACACCATGACGACGTAGAACACCCAGATCGGGATCAGCGTCGCCCAGTAAGTGGCCATCCAGATCAGGCCGACGATTCCGCCCCACGATTCGGCGTCGGTCCTGCGGTTCTTCAACTCGATGGCCCGCTTCAGGCCGTGTGCGAGGCCTCCCGTAACCGGCGCGGCCTCCCCATTTCCCCACAGCACGTGGAGGTGGAGGTACTGCCAGGGTAGATAGGCCGCGCCGAAAACGAGGCTCAGCTGCAGCAGCACTTCGCGGCCGCCGTGCGGATCGGTCGTTGCGTAGAGGTAGGCGCTGGCCGCCGTGTTGGCGATGAAGATCAGCAGCCAGCCGAGCTCTTCGTAGAAGTAGTAGCGGAATTGCCCGGTCAGGACCGCCGTCCAGACGAAGACCTGGCTGGTCGTGGCGAACACTACCATCGACCAGGACAGGGTGTTCACCCAGGCGACGTCGCCGACATTGAGCAGCCGCAGCACGCGCGAAAACGCATAGATGTAGAAGATTTCCGAAGCCGTCGCGAGCAGGCGCGTCGTGAAGATCGACGAGAAGACCGAGCTGTGGAAGACGGCGCTGGTTTCGTAGCGCACGGGAAACAGGCAACGATAGGCGGACACGGCGAAGAAGATCAGCGCCGGTGCCGCGAGCCATACGTCCACCCCGTCCGCGAGGGCCGATGCGGTCTTCAGTAGAAAATAGAGATTGGCCGCGCCGCCGAGCGTCAGGAGCCAAAGGAAGACCGTGAAATCACCCGCCGGCCCTTCGGCCCAGCGCATCGCGCTGATCATCCTGCCTGGAGGGTGGGCGGAGTCGGACTTCATTGGCGATTATAGGCGCAAAATCGCGATTGCCCAGCGGCAGAGTTCGGGGGCGGGCTCAGCGGCAGCCGAAGGCCGTCCGCTGAAGCTCATCATCGGACTCACGCTCCCCGCTCAACCCACTGGGCACGCCAGGCAGGAGCGTCGAAGGGATCGGCGAAGTATTGCGTCTCATGCGACACCTTTCCATCCCGAAACTCCATGATGCTCACGGTGTAGGCACGCTTGCCCTGGTAGGTGATCACATACTCGGTAACCCAGAGATTGCCCTGTCCAGTGATCCGCCGCACCGCAAACCCCGATGGTCTGCCGGGGTGATGGCTGCGAAGCGCCTGCAGGTTATGCCGGCCCTGGATGACCTCGCCCGACTGCGGGTACTCGCACACCGCGTCATCGTGATAGATCTCATGTTCGCTGGCTTGATCGCCCGCGGCGGATGCAGCCCAATGCCGATCAATCGCCATCCGGATGTTCTGCTGTTCCATCGCCGGCCTCCATTTGAGCCCGCGCAAGGCGGGTCGCGGACCCGTTTTGCCTTGGCAGGCTTGATCCCTTGTCGCCAAGTCGCCCGTATTCATGATGCTGCCTGTGCGTCGCCGAACAAGCAAGGTATTGTCCTGGCTGCGAAGTACGGTCATTCGCCGCTGCATGGTTGCCGCTCAGTTCGCTGCCTGGATTGCCACCCGAGGGCTATCAAGCACGAAGCTGCTTTCGGCGAATGTCGGCCGTCAAATCGCGCATCTTTTTTCTGCTACGCTCGCCAACGGATCATTCGAACTGCGAGGGCCATCGTGGCAAATCCAACGGAACTTCTCGAGCCCGCACTGGTTGAACGCGTACTTGGAAAAATGGAATTGTCCACGCACCCTCGGCCTACCATTGCCGGATTGCGCGCACTCTACTCTGCATGGTGCCGCAAAGTGCCATTCGACAATGTCCGCAAGCTGATCCACTTGCATCGAAACGATCCCCGATCACTGCCAGGTGATGATGCCGCCGATTTTTTTGAGTCATGGCTGCGCTACGGCACGGGTGGTACCTGCTGGGCTGGCAATGGCGCCCTGAACGTGCTGCTCCGATCGCTGGGCTTCGCCTCGGCTCGCGGCCTGGCAACGATGCTGGTGGCTCCGGGTATTCCACCCAATCACGGCACCGTGGTGGTCACCTGCGAAGAGCGGAGCTTCATCGTCGATGCCTCGATCTTGCACGGCGAACCGCTTGAGCTTGCCGTATCAGGGCCAACCTCCGTGGCACATCCGGCGTGGGGCGCGGGGTGCAGCGTTCGTGATGGAAAAGCAATCATTCAGTGGCGCCCGCTGCACAAACCGGACGGGCTCGATTGTCGCATTGATGACTTCGACGTTTCGGCGGAAACATTCCGCAGCTTGCACGAACAAACACGCCCTTGGAGCCCATTCAACTACCAGCTGTATGGAAGGATCAATCGCGGCAATGGGGTGATCGGTACGGCGTTCGGTCGGTGCATCGAATTCGACGCAAGCGGAAAGCCGCTTCAGCGCGAATTGGCCCCGGAAGAGCGGATGAAATTTGTCGTGGAGCATCTTGGGATAGCCGAAGAGATCGCCGCGATGCTGCCGCAGGATGTGCCGACTCCGCCGCCCCCACCGATGCAGGCTTGATCCCTTGTCGCCAGGCTACCCGTATTCATGATGCTGCCTGTGTGTCGCCGCACAAGCAAGGCGTTGTCCTGGCGGCGCATGACTGCCCTGGGCCACCTTGCAGGCATCGAGCTTCCCCCTGAACGCGGTCATCGGCGATGGCCGCTTGCAGCAGGTTCAGACACGACAGCGTCAGCTTGCGCCACATGGCAGCCGTGGACCTCGGACATTAAACGGAGCCGCTTGGCATGGCGTCGTGCATCCAGGGATGCCTGAAGAGATCGCTGCCGCAAAACATGGACCAGAGCGGTAACTCCCCGCAATCCTCACGCCCCGCGTGACATCCGTCGAGGAGCGGCAGGCCGTACTGACTGTTGCTCACGCATGGCGGGCCTTCAGGTTTTTTTGCCTTTGCGTGAGACGGGGCGCTGGCTGGTATCCTTTGGCAAGCGCTGAGGATCGCCAAGGAGCTCGACCAGCCGTGTCTCGCATTCGGAAAACGAGTGCCCGCGCCGCTGCGAGATCATGAAGGTGAGGGGGCCCATGTGCCATGCGCGCCGTTGAAGTTCGACGAGTGTTGCATTCGCTAGGTCTTCCGCGACCATGTGACGCGGCATGTGCCCCCAGCACAAGCTTCCCCTGAGCAGATCGTGCTTCGCGCCGAGGTCATTCACCAGCCACTGGCGTTCGCCGGCGACTCCCTGTTGTGTTTTTTCCGTATCGGGCTGATTGTCGGTTACGACGAGCTGGATGTGCCGGCCAAATTCCTCGCGTGGGATCGGCCCCGCGATTGCGGCCAGCGGATGCGATGGCGCACAGACGGTCACCATTTGCACCTCACATAAATACCGCCTTTCTATGGTGCCAGGGCTCAGCTCCGGCACGTCCGTGATCGTCACCGCCAATGCACACGTGCCTTCGAGAACCAAACGCTCGCCGCCCTGCATGGACGTCATGCGCAGATTGATTGCAACGGTTGAAAAGTCCGCCTGCAGGCTGCGCAGGCATTCGATCAGGTGCGCGCGCGGAAAATAGGTATCCACGGCAATCGAGACTTGCGGTACCCCGGCTTCAGCAATCGAAACCGCGCGCGTCTTCATTTCCTCGGTGCGCGAGATCACCGCGCGAGCATCTGGCAGGAGGCTGCGGCCCGCGGCGGTAAGCGTCGCCTTGCGGGTATTGCGCTCGAACAACTCCACATCAAAGGCACTCTCGAGTGCCTTGATCGCGTGACTGATCGCCGACTGTGCACGGTTCAGCTCCCGTGCGGCCCCGGAAAAGCTTCCTTGGTCACACACGGCAACAAAGGCCCGAAGTTGATTGATGGTGACGTTATCGAGCATGGCTATCTAAAGAGTAGATGATACATATCGATATTCCGTCAATTGTCTTCATGAGTAAAGACCTCACGATATACGGCAAGCAGTTCCCTGCATCCGCACAACTCCAAGGAGAAATGCACGACATGACCAGACTGAATGGAAAGACCGCCGTGATCACCGGTGGCGCAACCGGCATCGGCCGCGCCGCAGCAAAGCGCTTCATCGAGGGGGGGGCCTTCGTCTTCATCTTCGGCCGCCGGCAGAAGGCGCTCGACGCCGCTGTGGCCGACCTCGGGCCCAATGCCCGCGCGGTGAAGGGCTCGGTCTCGGATGAGGCCGACCTCGACCGGCTCTACGCGGCGGTGAAGGCCGAGCGCGGAACCCTCGACATCGTCTTCGCCAATGCCGGGGCGGGAAGCCCGCTTCCGCTCGGCCAGATCACCGCCAAGCACATTGACGAAACCTTCGACACCAATGTGAAGGGTACGATCTTCACGGTGCAGAAGGCGCTGCCGCTGATGGGCAAGGGCGGTTCGATCATCCTGACCGGATCGAGCGCCGGCACCACGGGCGCCCCGGCGTTCACCGCCTACAGCGCCAGCAAGGCGGCAGTGCGCAATCTCGCGCGGACCTGGGCAGAGGACCTGAAAGGCACCGGCATCCGGGTCAACGTGCTGTCGCCTGGTGCGACGGCGACCGAACTCGCGAAGGAAGCGCTGGGCGAGGAGGGCCTGAAGGCCTACGGTGCGATGACTCCGCTCCAGCGCATGGCCGATCCGGCGGAGATCGGGGCCGTGGCCGCCTTTCTCGCCTCGTCGGACAGCAGCTTCATGACCGCCAGCGAAGTCGCCGTCGACGGCGGCCTGGCGCAACTCTGACCGCGGTACGGTCCCGTGCTTCTCAAACTTTTAAATGAAGACACAACACAGAACGAAGGATAAAAGATCATGAAAAAACTGGAAGGTAAGGTCGCAGTCATCACCGGCGGAAGCAGCGGAATTGGCTTGGCCACAGCCAAGCGCTTCGTGGAAGAAGGTGCGCACGTGGTAATTACCGGGCGACGAGAGAAAGAGTTGAAGGAGGCCGCAGCCTCGATCAAGACAAACGTTACGACGGTCGTGAGCGACGTGTCGCGCCTGGAGGATCTGGACCGCCTCTATACCGTCGTGAAAGAGAAACATGGTCACATCGACATTCTCTTCGCGAACGCGGGCGCGGGGACAATCGCACCGCTCGCGGTCGCTACTGAGGCCCATTTTGACCAGACCTTCGATGTGAACGTGAAGGGAATGTTCTTTACGGTGCAGAAGGCCCTTCCCCTCCTCAAAGACGGCGGTTCGATTATCCTGAACTCTTCGGTCTCAAACGTGCTCGGGCTTCCAGGATTTACTGCTTACGCCGCGAGCAAGGCGGCTGTTCGCAACTTCGCGCGCGGGTGGGCTTTGGAATTGAAAGACCGCAAGATCCGCGTGAATAGTATGAGCCCCGGAGCAATCGACACTCCCGCCTTGGCGACGACGACGGGCCTTACCGCTGAACAGGCCGAGCAGGCAGTCGCACAGTTCACCACGCAGATCCCAATGGGCCGCAGAGGCATGCCCGAGGAAATCGCCGCGGCAGTCGCGTTCCTCGCCTCCGATGAAAGTTCTTACATCACCGGCATAGATCTTCCCGTCGATGGAGGCATGGCGCAGGTCTGACCCTGGCGTTAACACAGGCGCGAGGAAGTAGCTGGGGTCAACTGATCTTCAAGAACCTGGTCAAGCTCGACTGATGAACACGACGTGCCAACCGGCAGGGCTACGATGCACGGATCGGATCGAGCGCGAACCGATCCGTGCGAAATGGAGAAATTCCAATGAGCATTGAGAAGAACATCCAGACCGTGAAGGACTTCTTCGCCGCGATCAGCCGCGGCGACAGGGAACGTCTGCTGGCACTGGCCATCTGCAGCCCTCGGGTCGGAATAGACGGCGGATCAGCCGTGGATTTCCCCTCGCGCGCCGCGCATTCTTCAAGCGCCCAACAGTAACGGAGATTCCGATGTACGACCAATCCAAGCTATCCGAGTTGATCCGGTTCACAGGAGTCGATGCGGGCTCCACCGTCATCGACGTTTACCCAGGCGACGGCGCCTGGACCCGTCTCTTCTCCGACATCGTGGGACCCGAAGGACGGGTCTACAGTTTCGTGCCGGCCGAAGTCGCCCACTTCAAGAACGATCCGGTCGGCCGCATGCGCACGCTAGCGAAGGAGCCGGGCCGAGAGAACGTCGAAGCCGTCTCGGCGGACCTCGTGGCGATGCCGGAGGCCATGCAGCCAGCGGATGTCCTGTGGCTGCACCTGTTCTACCACGATCTCCACACCGCGCTGATCCAGGCCAGGGGCGCGACGGCGGCTCGCTTCAATCGAGCTGTCCATGAACGGCTGAAGCCCGGCGGGTTCTACGTCATCGTGGACCACGCCGCCGCCCTCGGGGCGGGCACGGGCGACGCCCAGTCGCTGCATCGGATTGAGCCTGCATCCGTTCTCGAGGAGGTGGAGGCGGCCGGCTTCGTACTGGACGCGGAAAGCCCCATGCTCGCGAACAAGGGCGATCCGCACTCGATCAAGGTATTCGATCCCTCGATCAAGGGCGAGACCGATCGCTTCGTCTATCGGTTCGTGAAGCCCTGACAGGTCCGGGCGCCGACTTCATGTCGACCCCCCAATGCCCAGAACTGACGATAGACATCCGGATCTCGGAAGCAGGGTGATCAAGCCTTGGCGCGTTCAAGCCAAGCGGCTCCGGGTTCGGGCATGATCTCGCCACCTTCCATGAGCCATCGTGACGGAACGCCGATGAGCCGCACGGAGACTTTGTCAGCGGCGACGTTTGCCTTTGCCGCCACATCGGCCTGAAGTCGATCCCGAAGTCGCTTCAAGATAAGCACATCGTGATGTTACGCTCCTGGCGACGTTTGGCTCAGATGCATGCGCTTGATATCACGCTGAGGCGGGGCGCCAAACAAACGGCTGTACTCGCGGCTGAACTGAGAAGGGCTTTCGTAACCGACCAGCCCACTGGCGTTACTCGCATCGATGTTCTGGTTGAGCATCAATTGCCGTGCTTCCTGCAGGCGCAGTTGCTTCTGGAACTGCAACGGACTCATGCCCGTGATGGCGCGGAAATGCTGTCGGAAGGTCGACGGGCTCATGTGCGTGCGCGTTGCCAGATCGTCGGCGCGCAACGCCTGGGTGAAATTCCGCTTGAGCCAGGCGACGGCTGTGGCAATCTGCTGGCTCGGAGATCCGGTGGCGACTAGGTGTTGTAGTTGCGGTCCATACGGACCGGCCAGCAGGCGGACGGTGATTTCCTGCTGGATCAGCGGCGCCAGCCGGGGAAGCAGGGCTGGCTGGTCCAGCAGTTTGACCAATCGGACCAGGGCGTCGATCAGTGTTTCGTCGAGTCTTTCGATGGAGACGGGTCGATAGGCGTGGCCCCTCGGCGGCCGCGGCAACTCCATCTCCGAGGCCAACTGCAGGATGTTGCGCACATCCAGCGTCAGCAGCAGGCCAAGGAACGGCTTGCGGTTGCTGGCCTGTGCCACGTGCGAGACGACGGGAAGGTCGATGGTGGTGAGCATGGAGCGGCCGGTGCCGTAGTCGATCAGTTCCTCCCCGAGCAGGACTTGCTTGCTGCCCTGCGCGATCACCCCCAGACCCAGGCTGTAGATGCAATGCAGGGGTTCGGTTGGCGCATTGCGGCGATGGAGTGTGAGCGCCGGAACGGCAGTGGTGTAATCACCGTCGATTTGGGCAAAGCGACCAATGGCGCCAGCCAGGGCGTCCATCGATTCGGATTTGGAAGTACCCGGCGCTGTATGCTTGTACACGTGAGCTCCCGGCTGCATGTCTAGGCCGGATTGAAGTCTAGCACCGGTATTCGACGGTCATTATCGTTTTCGATGCCAAAACGTTGTTTTAGGCAATAACCCCGACAAATCCGGCAAACGGTTTCGAGGCGATCCGGCGACACTGACGCATCGCCAACGACCCTGTCAGGAGCACATCACCATGAAGCACATCTCGATCGGCGGACTCGACGTTTCCCGCATAGGACTGGGCGCCATGTCCATGTCCGGCTACTACAACATTGGCGCGGGCAGCGACGCCGAGTCCATCCGCACCATCCATCGCGCGCTCGATCTGGGCGTCACCCACATCGACACCGCCGAGATTTACGGTCCCTATGCCAACGAGGAACTGGTTGGCCGCGCCATCAAGGGCCATCGCGACCAGGTGGTGCTGGCGACAAAGTTCGGCATCGTCTCGCATGCCGGTGGCGGCCCGGGCGTGCTCGACAGCACCCCGGCGAACATCCGCGCCGCTGTCGAGGGCTCGCTGAAGCGGCTCGGTACTGATCACATCGACCTGTACTACCAGCACCGTGTCGATCCGACTACACCGATCGAGGACACCGTCGGCGCCCTGGCCGATCTGGTCGCCGCAGGCAAGATCCGGCACATCGGCCTGTCCGAGGCCGGCCCCGCCACGATCCGCCGCGCTCACGCCGTGCACCCGGTTACCGCGCTCCAGACCGAGTACTCATTGTGGACCCGTGACCCGGAGGTCGAACTGCTGCCCCTGTTACGCGAGCTGGGCATCGGCTTCGTTCCCTACTCACCCCTTGGTCACGGCTTCCTCACCGGGGAGATCCGTTCGCCTGAGCAGCTCTCCGACGACGACTGGCGCAAGACCAACCCGCGCTTTACCGGTGATAACTTCAAACGCAACCTGCGCATCGTCGACGAGGTCAGGGCAGTTGCCGCCGACGCGGGCGCAACACCGGCACAGATCGCTCTTGCCTGGCTACTGGCGCAGGGCGATGACATTGCCCCGATCCCCGGCACCAAGCGGGTCCTCCGCGTCGAGGAGAACACCGCGGCCGATCGTATCGAACTGAGTGCCGCACAGCTCGAACGGCTGAACAAGCTCACCCCGGCTGCCGGCGAGCGCCACGACGAAGGGAATATGGCTGTCATCGACGGCTGACCATGCGGCTGGTGAATGAGCGGGCGCATGCCAGGCACTCATCAGGCAAGCAGGGCCTGCTGCGCCTGCTCGATCAGGCGCAGGGACGAAGCGATCACCCGCGCTCTCCACCGTGGAGACGAAGGGCAAAAGGCTTCGAGCAGAACGCGCCGGGCCTGCTCGGTTTGGTCGCTGCCCGGTACGCCCCAGTGCGTGCAGCGGTTCTCGGCGCGCAATGCCGCAAGCACGCGCGGCCCGCTATAGGTGCCGAACTCCGCCGCGGCATACATATAGTCGCGGGGCTGCGTACGCCAATGCCCCCACAGGCCCAGGGTGCCGCGCAGGGCCGCGGACACGCTTCCCGGGCCCATGGTCCGGACTGAATCAACCCCGAACGCCCCCTCGAGCCAGGCGCGCTGCCGGTCATCCACAGGGTGGTCCATCAGCATCTGATATTGCCCCGACGGACCAAGGCCGGTATGCAGGTCCAGGTGAAAGATGCGCCTGGCCTCACCAAGCCAGCGCAACAGATGCTCGTCGAAAATGAGCTTGGAACGCGATGGCCCCGATCCGCCGAAGAACAGTCCCTTGGGATAGTCGTACTGCCCCGAGGTGACCACCTGCTGGACTGCCCGTCTGCCATGACGGGCAACGGCGAGCGCGAACTTCAGCAGTACCGGTTCCCAGCGGCTGGGCGGACTTTGCGGATTGATCAGCGGGTTGAGCCTGGCGTAGCCCTCGGGACTTCCCGTGTAGGCCTCGCCGTCGCGCAACATGTTCCGGTTCAGATCCATGTTGTCCTCGTTGAAGCGGCGCCGCCAGGCCATGCCATACGGGTTGACCGCGTGGATCATCACCCAGCCGCATCGCGGCTGGCTGGCGGGATGTGCAAGCCAGTTTTGCAGGGCCGCCAACTGCGCGGCCGACCCGAAGTAGCCCTCGACCCCGTGAACGCCGCTCGAAATCACCAGGCAGCTTGCGCTATTCCTGATTGGGGACAGGGCGACATCGATCGCCAGATCCTCGCCGGCCGGCCCCTGCTGCGCGATCGAATGCGACTCGAGCGTGCAGCCGAGCTTTTGCGCGGCCTCGCAAAAGCGGCTTCTGGCGGTCTGGTAGTCGGAAGAAAAACAGTTCATGCCCGGGGTCCCCGATAAACCGGCAGCAAGCTTAGCCCGGATGGAGCGAAACGGAATCCGGGATTTGCCCGAATCACAACTGCTGCGTCCCCCGGCCATGCCGGACGCTCCATTGAATCGCCGGAGTCCCCAGGAAACGCGCAACAATCCGCCCGTGCTGGTCAGGAACAACTGCCAGAATTATATTGACGGCGCCGGCGTGCATTTCCGTCCTTTCGGATCGGAGGGCACCCCAAATAAGGAACCGAATTGCCAAAGCGAAGCAAAAAAACAACTGCGCCGGATGATGGTGACGAGTTTTCGCGCGCCTTTGGCGCCCGCATTCGCACACTGCGCGACGCTGCCGGGATGACCCTTGAGCAACTGTCCCGGCAATCGGGAGTCAGCCGCGCCATGCTTTCCAAGGTCGAGCGCGGGGAGAAAAGCCCGACCATCGGCATTGCATCGAGAATCGCCCTGAGCCTGCACACCTCATTGACGGAGTTGACGGGTGGCAGTACATCCGATGGCGCGACTGCGCTCATGCGCAGAACCGCCCGTCCCATCTTCCGCGATCCCGAAACCGGCTTTGAGCGGCATATCGTGTCTCCGGCCACGGGCAGTGGACGCGTCGAACTGGTTTATCACTATCTACCCCCGGGGGTTTCGACTGGGATGCTTCCGGCTTATCCCGCCGGAACGGACAAACACGTCGTGGTCACCATCGGCAATCTCGTCGTCCAGTTCAAGGAGATCAAGGAGTACCTGGGCCCGGGAGACGCGCTTTTTTTTCAGGCCAATGTGGAATGCGGCTTCGTCAATCCGACCGGTGAGCCTTGCGGATACTTCGTGGTCATATCGCGCTCGGCGTGAGGGCGCCGCCGCTCGGCGTCACACGTTCAGAACGGGATCGATTTCCTCGGCGGTGAATCCGTATTTCGCCATCCGTTGCCGGTGGTCGGCCGAACCAAGATAGCGCTCCAGCTGCCGGTTGACGGCATCGCGCAGGGCCTTGTCGTGCTTGCCGAACGAGAACGCGCCGAGCGGCGGGGCATGCTGCGCGGGGTGCGCGACGGCGGCGACCTGTGCGGCGCCGATCCGCTCCGCTTCGACCCGGTTGCCGAGCGCGGTACCCGCATAGGCGTCAATCCGTCCGGCGAGCAGCGCATCGATCGCCTCCCGCTGATGGGCGAACTGCAGGATCTGTGCATCACGCACACCGTCCGACCGGGCCGACCGCTGCTGCACCGTGCCGGACATCACGCCCAGCCTGGCGTCCTCGCGACGGGCAACCGCGGCATAGCTGTCCAGGCCCTTCGGGTTGCCCGCGGCGACGATAAAGCCATCGCCGAGAGCCCACACCGGCTTGCTGAAATCCACTGTCATGGCGCGCTCCGGCGTGATGAAAAGCGGCACGTTCATGTTCCAGCGCCCGCTGCTCGCGCCGGGGAGCAGCTCCTCGAACGTCGTGGGCTGATGCTCGATGCGCGTGTAGCCGATCGCGCGTAGAACCACGTCGGCCAGTTCCAGATCCGAGCCGACCGCTGTCCCCTCCGGACCCGTCCAGCCGAACGGCGGTTCCTCGATATATCCAATCGTGATCTTCATCTGTCGCCGCACTCGGAGCCCTGACAGCAACATTATTATCTTCTATAGAAGAATATTGCAAACAAGAGCAATGAAGCGTTTGACTGGGGTGCTATAGGTCAAAGCCAGGCCATCCTTCGACCATGGTTCTTCGTAAGAAGACGCGGTTTTCGATGTTGGTCATCCCCGGCCCATGGAGGCGTCCGCTTCGGGCCTGCGCAGCGCTGTCAGCCCAATTCGAGCATACCGTCGCGGTCACGAAAAACGGCGTCCGCGTCTTGACTCTGAGGCCCGATGAAACTTCGATGCTTGGACGCTCCCCTACCTGAAAGCCGGGCCGGAAGCCCTGGACGTACGCTTGGGCTCGACAGGCGGATCGAAGACCAACTTTGGCTGGAAGTTGACTCAAAAATCTCCCCTCTTGCCGCGTAGCGGGGAGGGTTAGGGAGAGGGGCGCCCACGAAGCTGGCGTTGCTGCTGGTTGACGCCGGAAATCATGTCCGAATGGCGGCGATTCGCCTAAGCTGATCGCTCCTGCGTGCCGAACGGAGTGGTCGAATGGCTTCAGAGCCCAGTGCCCAGTTTTCGCTGCCTGGCCAGACACAGGTCCAGTCGTTTCAGAACCGGGTCATCGGCATCCTCGGCACCGCCACCCTGCTGGCGCTGCTGTACTTCGGGCGCGAGGTGCTGATTCCGATCACCCTGGCGGTGATGCTGAGTCTGCTGGTCGCCCCCATGATCCACTGGTTGCGGCGCATCGGCCTGGGCCAGACCGTGTCCGTCTGGGCCGTGGTGCTGGCCCTAGTGCTGCTGCTGTCGGCGATCGGCACGGTCATCGGCTCGCAGGTACTCCGCATGGGGGCCAGCATGCCGCAGTACGAGGAAACCATGCGCGGCAAGCTGGCCACGCTGGACCGGATGACCCTGGGCAAGCTCGGCCTGGTCATCGAACCGGTGCAGCGCGTCATCGATCGCGCGACGGAGGAGAGCGAGAATCCCGCGGACGCCAAGGACGCCGCGCAGCCCGGCCCGGCGTCCGCCCAGCAGTCCAGCCCCCAATCCAGCCTCCAGTCCGCACCGGCTCCAGCCGCGCGGCCGCTGCAGGTGGAAGTGCACGAGCCGCCGCTACGGCCCTTGCAGACCTTGAGCCGCATCCTCGGCCTGGTGTGGGGGCCGCTGGCCTCGGCGGGCATCGTCATCGTGGTGCTGATCTTCGTCCTGCTCGAGCAGGAGGGCCTGCGCGATCGCTTCATCCGCTTGGCGGGCGGCGGCGACCTGCGCGCCACCACCGTCGCCGTCAACGATGCCGGCGAGCGCCTGTCGCATTTCTTCGCCTACCAGTTCGCGGTCAACTTCTTCGTTGGCGTGGTGATCTGGGCCGGCCTGGCGCTGCTGGGGCATTCCCAGGCCCTGCTGTGGGCGGCGGTCGCGGCGCTGCTGCGTTTCGTGCCTTATGTCGGGGTGTGGATCGCGGCGGGCTGCGCCACGCTGTTCGCCGCGGCGGTCGAGCCCGGCTGGTCGCTGGCCATCATGACGCTGTGCCTGTTCGTGGTGGTGGAGTTCACCGTCGCGCAACTGATCGAGCCCTTCTTGTACGGCCACACCACCGGCCTGTCGCCGCTGTCCGTGGTCATCGCGGCGATCTTCTGGAGCTGGATCTGGGGGCCGGTGGGGCTGGTGGTGTCCACGCCCCTGACCCTGTGCCTGGTGGTGGCCGGGCGCTACGTCAAAGCGCTCAACGCGCTGGAGATCCTCTTCGGCGAGGTGCCGGCGCTGACCCTGCCGCAGAACTTCTACCAGCGCGCGCTTTCCGGCGACGCCGAGTCGCTCATCCAGCGCGCCCGCACCATCCTCAAAACCAAGGCGCTCGCCGCCTACTGTGATTCGGTCCTGATACCGGCCATCCATCTGGCGCGCCTGGACCTGACGGCGGGCCTGACCAGCAGGGCGGAGCAGCTGAGGTTCCGCGGCGCTGTCGCCCAGGTCATCGAGGCGCTCAGCGGCCCGCGCAAATGGTGGAAGAGGCCGCAGCCCATTTCCCTGCTCGCCGACGTCAGCCTCGGCCGGCAGCTGCGCGATCGCCGCGAACTGCTGAGCGGCCAGCGGGACGCCCTGGAAGTCCCTTCCGGTTCGCTGGTGCTGTGCGTGGGGGTGGACTCCATTTTTAACGAGCTGGCCGCCGAAGTGCTGGTGCGGGTGTTCGCCGAAAGCTTCATCGGCAGCCGTCACCTGCTGGTGGAAGACCTGCGCAATCCGGCCCTGCATGGCGCCAACCCGGAGAGCGTGTCCACCGTATGCATGGTCAGCCTGAACCCCCGCGATGAATGCGACCGCATCGAAGCCCTGGTCAACGACATCCGTCTCGGCATGCCCGGCGCGAAAATCATCGCCCTCATCCTGCACGGTCCGTACAAGGGCTGCGGTCAGCTCGAGCGGGCCCTGCGGGGTGTCGACCTGACCACGCATTCCTATGAGGAAACCATGCAGAGTTGCCTGGGTGTGCTGAAGCCCGCTGCGCGCTGAATCAATCGGTGGCTGGCTACCCGATAAAAAAGCCCGTCAGACAAACATCCGACGGGCTTTATTTACGAAAAGTCCAGTTCAACGAAAATCCAAGCCTGGCATCTTTTGGCCTAAGGCACGCCAGTGCAGTTTAAGCGACCGCTCAACTGGGAAGTATGATGTACCGATTGTTTGGGTCGGGCGTTGCATCAAGTAGACCCACGGGGATGGCTATGTACTGCTCACAGTAAAGCATAACCTCGTTTCCCGTATCGTGGGCTTCGTCAAGACCGATCTCGCGATACTGAGCCGAATCCAAATATTCTTCGATCGCCTTGGCGGACGCCGTGGCCAGACGAGTTGCAGAAAAGAGTAAGTCAGATACTGTTGGAGACCAGGAGTACCGATAGGTGGATAGGGGTACAACGCGCATCACATGAGCTGGAGTTTCGGCATATGTAGATGCAGACACCAGCCTAGATGTCAGGAATAGCCCCTGACTCCGATATGCAATGCCGAACCGGTTCTCGAACCATTGATTGGCAACGTCGTGGAAGGCTACAGATGAATTCTTTGGTCGCCGGTTACGTCGTGGCGTAAGAATGGAGGGTCTGTCGGTTGGATACTTCGCCGACACGCCCCGATAGAACGAAAGTTTTTCAAAGGTAGCTTTACAGTTGCATTTGATTCTCGCCGACGATGCGACTCCATATACGCGGCAGCCGATCGAAGTTGGCGGGCATCGTTTCGAGAATGTGCCTGAACCGACTCAAGCGGCTGGCGGCATGCGACGGCCAAGGAGTCGATTTCAGCTACTGAAAGCAGCTGGCCTTCGGTAAGTCTCTCGTTGAGCTGAATGCCGTTCCCATGAAGAAACAGCTCCAGCACAATCAGGGTTCTCAGCGAGTTGCTGATCGTCGCAAACGCCAGGTTTCGCCCCCTGAGTTCGCTTACCGCATATACGGTGGGGCAGAAGACCGGCAGGCCATCCCTGCCGGTCAAGACTGCGAGCCGTTCCCCATTGGGAAGAACAGTTGTCCTCACTTGAAATGCTGACATGCCTGTTTACCTCATCGAGGTATACCCTAGAGGGCGCTCCCTAGGTGTATCAGGCAATGTTAACAGTAAAAAATAATTAATTAAAAGATGAGGTTGTCTGTATAAAGTTACATTCCTAACGAAAGTATATTCTAGAACGGAATATCGTCATCCTCAAACCCGCCATCACCGCCCTGCGGCGCCGCCGGTGCCGGACGGGCCGGCGCACGCTCACGCGCGGGTGCGCTGCTGCGGGCGCTGCTCGCGCCGCCGCCGTAACTGCTCCCGCTGGAGCTGCCGTAATCGTCGCCGCCGGACGAGCCGCCGCCCTTGCCGTCGAGCATCTGCATGTCGTTGACCTGGATCTCGGTGGTGTAGCGGTCGTGGCCTTCCTTGTCCTGCCACTTGCGCGTGCGCAGCGAGCCTTCGACGTAGATCTTCGCGCCCTTTTTCAGGTACTGGCCGACGATCTCGGCCAGCTTGCGGGTGAAGACCAGGTTGTGCCACTCGGTCTTTTCCTTCTTCTCGCCGGATGTTTTGTCCGTCCAGGACTCGGACGTGGCCAGGGTGAGATTGCAGTACGCATCGCCGTTGGGGAAGGATTTCATTTCAGGATCCTTGCCCAGGTTGCCGATCAGAATGACCTTGTTGACTCCACGAGCCATGTGCTCCTCCGTTACTGCTTAAGTGAAATGGATGATCCGCCGCGCACGGGCATCCGCATCCCGGTGAGTACCGGAAGTGAGCGCGGAAGGGTGCGGCAGCGGGTTTGAAGCGGAGGGCGGACACGCGCCACGGGGGCGAAAAAATCATCGGTGGATGGTTTCATCTGGTGTCCTCATTCATGCGCCGGGAATAGTCGTAAGGTCCGGCACACCCTCACAAGCCACAGATTACACCAGGCTTGTGGTCACTTGTTCACCATCCCGCCGGTCTCTCGAAGAGTGGGGTGCAAGGGCTTGTTGCGGCTGTATTTCTTTCAGCGCACGCAGCCAAGGCGCGATGCCCCGGCTACGCGCCCGGCCGCGCCGGCTCCGCTGTCGCACGCACCGCATCCGGCGGCGGCGTCTGCCCCGCGGCAAAGCTCAGCCACAGCACCGTCAGCAGCGCCGGCCCGGCAAAGGCCAGGCCGAGGCCGCCGTGTCCGTAGAGAAAGCCGCCGAGCGGGGCGCCGATGGCGCCGCCCAGCACCTGGGCGGTGGAGAACACGCCCAGCGCCGCGCCTTTCTGCGAGGCCGGCGCGCGGCGCGAGATCATGGAGGGCAGGGAGCCTTCCAGGTAATTGAAGGCGACGAAGAACACCAGCATCGCCGCCCACAGCCCGGCGGCAACGGTATGTCCCGCGGCGGCCAGTAGCAGGCCCACGCCCAGCGTCGCCACCGCACCGAGGAACACCGGCTTGGTCTTGCCGCGCTTTTCCGCCCAGCGGATCAGCGGGAACACCGGCACGATGGAAATGATCAGCACCGGCAGATACACCTGCCAGTGCTTCTCCACCGGCAGGCCCAGGGTCTGCAGGATGGCGAAGGGCGCCGCCTGGAACAGGCCGGCCATCAACAGGTGCAGCAGGAACACGCCGCCATCCAGCCGCAGCAGCTGCGTGTCGTGGATGGCGGCTTCCATGTTGGCGACGCGCTTTTCGGCCGGCGGGGCGTTCGGCACCACGAACAGCACCAGCGGAATCGACAGCAGGGCCAGCACCCCGGTCATGTGGAAAATGCCGTTGACGCCGATCCAGCCCTCGAACACCGGGCCCAGCACCATCGCCAGGATGAAGGACACCCCCATGCCGGCGCCGAGGATGGCCATGGCGGTGGTGCGCACCTCGGGGCGGGTGGTGTCGGCTACGAGAGCGGATACCGCGGCCGATACCGCGCCGGCGCCCTGCACGGCGCGGCCGAGCATGATCCAGTGAATGTCGTGGGTGGCGCCGGCGATGAAGCTGCCCAGGGCGAACAGCAGCATGCCGGTCACGATCACCGGCTTGCGCCCCCAGCGGTCGGAAGCGATGCCGAAGGGAATTTGCAGGACGGCCTGCACCAGCCCGTAGAGGCCGAGGGTGAAGCCCTCCTCCAGCGGCGTTACCTGGCCCGGCAGGCTGCGCGCGTAAAGCGCGAAAACCGGCAGGATCATGAACATGCCGACCATGCGCAAGGCGTAGACCGAGCCCAGCGAAATCGTTGAGCGCCATTCCAGAGCGTTCATGCGGGGATGCTTTCCGGGTGTAAATCAGGCTGAATCCGCGTCCGGCGGGTGCCGCGCGCGGGTGGGGCAGGGACGCTGCCCGGTCCTGTGTTGATTTTGGCTAGATTGGGGCTCATCAGTAACACTAAAGCGATCAGGTTTGGGCCGGTACGGCCGGTAATCCTAAGCGGATTCCGGACCATGTGGCGCAGACGCCGTTGTCGCGCATCGCCGCAGGCATTGAAAACAGGGTGCACTGCAGCAATTAAGGGAAGTATAGTACC
>Ga0302316_10000503_pt1 | contig 34143 bp, 35 predicted proteins | sample III_Palsa_N3_2_FD_200456 | JGI IMG/M metagenome (GOLD analysis project Ga0302316, IMG submission 200456) | Peat permafrost microbial communities from Stordalen Mire near Abisko, Sweden - III_Palsa_N3_2 | ecosystem: Environmental > Terrestrial > Soil > Palsa > Peat permafrost | place: Sweden...
ACAGCCGAGAGATTATAGGGGTATGCGGAGTAACAGGCTTGCCGTGTCATCAGTCCGCCGTCGCTAAAGCTATGGCGGACATCCTTTGCTGGCTTCGCGTGCGAAGGCTGGCTGGGGGACTAGGACTCGAACCTAGAATGACGGTACCAAAAACCGCAGTGTTACCATTACACCATCCCCCAGCAGGGGCCGCAGGGCAGGTCCGTCATGGACGGTCCGGCGCGCGCGAGGCGTGCCAGATAACGTAAGCTAAAAGGCAATGCAACACGCGGCGTAAGACCGGGCGATCGCTCGCTTGCGGCCCCGATCCGCCTCGTCTATAAGCCCCGGCTCGCGTCGGAGTATAGCTCAGTCTGGTAGAGCACCGTCTTCGGGAGGCGGGGGTCGGAGGTTCGAATCCTCCTACTCCGACCAATCATCCCGCTCATCGTCCATTTGACCGCGTGGAGTCCCATTTTCTGGGTCCACCGTCTGTCGGCGACTCTTAGCTGCCCGCCTATTCCTTCATTTGACCGCAACCCACCCCACGTTAGGGTGCAGATCGACTGACGCCCCCGGATGCCCGCGATGAAGCAATTCCTGTTGACCATGGCCGGCGTGTTCGCCGGGCTGGTGCTGTTCTTCATCGGGGTGCCCTTCATCCTGATCGGCATGGCGGCGGGGGCGACCAAGCCGACGCCGACGCCCGACTCGGCGGTGCTGGTGATGGACCTGCGCAAGGGCGTCACCGACCAGGAGGCTCAGACCGCGTTTGGCCTGTTCAGCGGCTCCAAATATGCGGTGATGTCGGTGGTGTCGGCCCTGCATGCGGCCGAGTCCGACCCGCACGTCAAAGCCCTGTTCGTGCGTCTGCCCGAAGTGGGCATGGAGCCGGGCGAGGCCGACGAACTGCGTCTGGCCTTCCGGAGTTTTGAGGCGTCCGGCAAGCCGATCATCATCCACAGCCAGGGCCTGGCGCCCGAGGGAATGGTCACCTCGACCTATATGCTGGGCGCATCCGGCACCCAGTTCTGGATGCAACCAGGCGCGCCCTTCCAGGCGGTGGGCCTGGCGTCGCAGGACATCTTCTTCAAACGCTTCTTCGACAAATACGGCATTAAGGCCGACTTCGAACAGCGGGCCGAGTTCAAGAACGCGGTCAACCCCTATCTCTATGACGACTACACCCCGGCGCACCGCCAGGCGCAGCTGTCGTGGATGGGCTCGGTCTACCAGACCGCCCTGGTCACCGCCGCGCATGATCGGGGCGTGGGCGCCGGCAAGCTGAAGACGATCATCGAGGCTGGCCCCTATGACGCCGCCGACGCCAAGGCCAAGGGACTGATCGACGAGGTCGGCCAGGTGAAGGAGGCCGAGGCCGCGGCCCTGGCCAAGGGCGGCGAGAACGGCCGCCTGGAGCCCATGGAGGACTATATCGCCACCCAGAGGCTGGATGGCGGCGGCTCGGGTCCGGCGATCGCGGTGATCAACGCCGAGGGCGACATCAGCACCGGCCCAGCCGACGACTTCGGCTCCAACGGCATCAATTCCGACGCCACCTCCAAGGCCCTCTACGACGCGGCCGATGACGACAGCGTCAAGGCCGTGGTGTTCCGGGTGAACTCGCCGGGCGGCTCGGACACGGCCTCGGAGCAGATCCTGGCCGCCGTGCGGGCCGTGAAGGCCAAGAAACCCATCGTGGTCTCCATGGGCACCTACGGGGCCTCTGGCGGCTATTGGATATCCTCCCAGGCCTCGGCCATCGTCGCCGAGCCCACCACGCTCACGGGCTCCATCGGCGTCTACGGCGGCAAGTTCGCCATGGGCGACGCCCTGTCCAAGTTCGGGGTCGACATGCGCCGGCTCAGCGTCGGCGGCCAGTACGCCACAGCCGACGATGCGGGCCAGGAGTTTACGCCGCAACAGCGGGCGGCGTTCGCAGCCTCCATCGACAAGGTCTACGCCGGCTTCATCGCCCGCGTCGCCGAGGGGCGCCATCTGCCGGCGGCCAAGGTCGCCGACATGGCCAAGGGTCACATCTGGACCGGCGAACAGGCCAAGGCCCTGGGGCTGGTGGATCAGCTGGGCGGCTTCTATGTCGCCCTGGACAAGGCCAAGGCCTTGGCCGGGATTTCCGGCGACGTGCGGCTGAAGACCATGAACCCGCACAAGTCGCCCTTCGAGGCGATCCAGCACGCCCTGGGCGTCTCGTCCAAGTCCACCCAAACCTTCGCCCAGGTCGCCTGGCTGCTGGGTGATCCCAAGGCCCAGGCGGTGATGCGTGAGCTCACCGAAGCCAAGCTGCGCGCGAGCGGCGCTGACGTGCTGATCCCGACGCAGGGGTTCTGACGCCTCCCAGGCGGGATGGAGCTTCGTCCTATTTGAACCACGAAGCACACGAAGAGCACGAAGGGTTCACCGCCAAGGCGCGAAGGACGCAAAGGCGGGCTTGGCCCGCGCGCCAATCGGCTGGCCTGAGTTTTTTCCTAGTTGCGCTACGCGCGCCTTTGCGTCCTTCGCGCCTTGGCGTTTGAATAGGAAAACGCCGGTCCCTTGGTGCTCTTCGTGTGCTTTGTGGTGAAAGCGATTGAGCCGCCCCCACGAGCGGCGCCTAATGCACCACCGGCACGCCCTTGACGCACAGGTATCGCGAGCGGTGCTGGTCGACGATGTTGTCGACCCAGCCGGTGATGCGCGGGTTCACCAGGTTGGTGTTCACCTGGAAGACCAAGGGCGCGATCGGCTGGTCGGCCAACATGACGGCCTCGGCCTGGCGCATATACTCCGCCCGCTTCTTGCCATCTGGCTCGCTGTTGGCCTGGTCCAACAGGTGGTCATAGGTGGGGTTGTGGTAGTCGGAATAGTCCTGAACCCCGCTGCTGGTCTGGTTCAGATAGAGGAAGTTCATCGCGTCGTCGTAGTCGGCGATCCATCCCGCCCAGCTGGCCTGAAAGGCGCGCAGGCGCAGGTCCTGGAATAGAATCTGGACATCCTCCTGCTTCAGGCTGGCCTGGACCCCGATCGCCTTCCAGTCCGCCTGCACCGAGGGCATCTGGATAAGAGCGGTGGGCGAGGAGGGATGCGTCAGTTCGAATTTCAGCGGATGACCCGGGCCGTAACCAGCCTGGGCGAGCATGGCTCGGGCGGCGGCCTGCCGGCGCGCCAGCGGCCAGGTGGTCCAGATTGGTGGGGTCGGCGGCGTGTAGTTGGCGATGCCCGGCGGCACGAAGGTATAGGCGCTATCGACCGCGCCATGGTCGAGCACCTGGGTAATGAAATCCCGATCGATCGCCATGCCGAGGGCTATCCGCACGCGCCGATCACGAAAGGGACTATCCGGATCCTTTTCGTTGAAGGCGAAGTAGGAGGAGCCGAGATAGGTGTGGACGTGGACGTAGGCCGGCATCTGGTCGGGCCTGCGCAGGAAGGCGATCCGATTGGTTGCGATATTGCCGTTGGCGTCCAGCTCGCCGGCGCGCACCCGCTTTTCCGCCGCCACCGAGTCGTAGGTGGGGTAGTAGTTGATCTCATCCACGCAGACCGACTTGGCGTCATAGAAGAGCGGGTTTTTGACCGCGTGAATGTGGTCGCCAAGCTTCCACGAGACGATGTTGAAAGGCCCGTTGCCGACGAAGTGGCCGGGCTGGCTCCAGGCGTCGCCCCACTTCTCCACCACATGCTTGGGCACCGGGAACATGGTCTGGTGCTTGGCCAGCTCCAACAGGTAGGGCGCCGGGTGTTCGAGCTTGTACTCGAGGGTGTGATCGTCGACGGCGCGGATACCCAGGGCGGTGACTGGCAGCTTGCCATTGTTCACCGCCTCGGCGTTCTTGATGACATAGAGGACCGAGGCGTATTCGGACGCCTGGGTCGGGTCCATCAGGCGGCGCAGGGCATAGACGAAGTCGTCGGCGGTGACCGGGACGCCATCCGACCAGACGGCGTTGCGCAGATGGAAGGTCCAGGTCAGGCCGTCGGGGCTGGTCTCCCAGGAGGAGGCCATGCCGGCGACGGGGGAGCCGTTGGCCGCGGACTGCGTCAGTCCCATCATCACATCGCTGGTGAGGCGATCCTCATAGGTGCCGGTGATCTTCAGCGGGCTCAGGGAGTTTGGGTCGCCGTCGTTGCCCAGCTCCAGACACACCTTGCCCGCCGGGCAGGGCGGGCGCAGGGCCTTGGTTTGGTGGTCGCCGCCGCATCCGGCGAGCGCAAGCGCAAGGCCCGCGAGGGCGCCCGCAAGCGATAGAAGGCCAAGTCCGCGCAAACGGCTCACCGCTCCTTGGGGTCGATGGCGTCGCGTAGCCCGTCGCCGATGAAGTTGAAGGCCATCAGGGTCACGACCATGAGGATGGAGGGGATGATCAGCAGCCACGGCGCCAGCTCCATCTCGGTGGCGCCATTGGAGATCAGGGTGCCGAGCGATGTCAGCGGCTCCTGCACCCCCATGCCGAGGAAGGAGAGCACGCTCTCGGTGAGGATGACGTCCGGGATGGTGAGGGTGACGTAGACCACCACGGGGCCCAGCAGGTTGGGCACGATATGGCGGCCGATGATGGCGCCGCCGGAGAGTCCCACGGCGCGGGCGGCCTCGATGAACTCGCGCTGCTTCAGCGACATGGTCTGGCCGCGCACGATCCGCGCCATGGTCAGCCACTGAACGAAGCCGATCGCCACGAACATCAGGATGAAGTTGCGGCCGAAGGTGACCATCAGAAGGATCACGAAGAAGATGAAGGGCAGGGAGTAGAGGATGTCGACGAAGCGCATCATCAGCTCGTCCAGCCAGCCGCCGAAGTAGCCGGCCGCGGCGCCCCAGGTGATGCCGATGACCAGGGAGACGACGGTGGCGACGACCCCGATCTCCAGCGAGACGCCAAGCCCCGACAGAAGTCGGGCCAGCAGGTCGCGGCCCAGCGAGTCGGTGCCGAGCAGATGGCCGCCCGTCAGCGGCGGGACCCAGACGTGGGTCTTGTCGAGATAGTCGTAGCTGTAGGGCGCCAGATACGGGCCGATGATGGCCGCGATCACCAGAAAGCCCAGCACGAACACACTGGCGATGGCGAAGCGGTTGCGGATCAGGCGCCGGCCGGCGTCGTCCCACAGACTGCGGCCGCGGGCCGCCTCCATCAGAGACGGGGCTTTGCGCGAACCGGGCGCGAGCGTGGCGGTCACGACAGCCGCATCCTGGGATCGAGTAGGGCCTGGACGACCTCGGCGGCGAGATTGAGCAGGATCACCAGCACCGCGTAGAGGATCACCACCCCCAGCACCACCGTATAGTCCCGCTGCAGCGCGCTGGAGACGAAGAACTTGCCCAGCCCTGGCACGCCGAAAATGCGCTCAACCACCAGCGAGCCGGTGATGATTCCCGCTGTCGCCGGGCCGAGATAGCCGACCAAGGGCAGGATGGCGGCGCGCAGGGCGTGGCGCATGACGATCCGCGCCTCGGACAGGCCCTTGGCGCGGGCGGTGCGGATATAGTTGGAGTGCAGGACCTCGATCATGCCGGCGCGGGTCAGGCGGGAGACGACGGCAATCTGCGGCAAGGCGAGGGTCAGCACCGGCAGAATGTAACTTCGCGCGTCCGACAGGCCCCCCGTGGGCAGCCATCCCAGCGTCGTGCCGAACAGCAGGATCAGCAAAGGGGCGGTGACGAAGGTGGGGATGCAGATGCCGAAAATGGCCGCGGTGGTGAGGCTATAGTCCAGCGCCGAATTCTGCCGCATGGCGGCGATCGCGCCCAGGGCGACGCCGAACGCCACGCCGATCACCAGTGAGGACAACCCCAGGCGAAGGCTGGTGGGGAAGTCTTCCTTGATGATGTCGGTGACCGACTTGTCCTTATATTTCAGCGAGGGACCGAGATCGCCATGAACCACGCCGCCCAGATAGTTGAGGTATTGGATGGCCAGGGGCTTATCGAGGCCGTACTTGGCCTTGACGTTGCGCTCCACCTCGGGCGGCAGTTTGCGCTGGGAGTCGAAGGGTCCGCCAGGGGCCGCGCGCATCATGAAGAATGATGCGGTGATGACCAAAAGCAGGGTCGGAATCGCGACGAGCAGGCGGCGCAGGAGAAATCGGAGCATTCAACAGCCTGTTCGGGGTTCGGTCGCGCGCCCCACGCAGTTGCGTAATGTCCATCCGGCCCCGATGTTGTCAACGAACCAAGCGCAAAGGAACTGTCAGATGGCCGACATTCGCAAAGTGACCGACGATTTTGCGGTGGCGCCGCAGATTTCGCCCCAAGACATGGCCCAGGCGGCCAAGGACGGCTTTGTGCTGGTGATCAACAACCGCCCCGATGGCGAGGCGCCGGATCAGCCGGCCAGTGCGGAGATGGAGGCGGCGGCCAAGGCGGCGGGGCTGGACTATGTTCACATCCCCGTCCGTGGCGGTCCGACCCCCGAGCAGGTGGAGGCGGTGGCCGCTGCGGTGCAGGAAGCTAACGGTCCCGTGCTGGCCTTCTGCCGGTCTGGCACCCGTTCGATCATCACCTGGTCGCTGGGCAAGGCCATTTCCGGCGCCCGGCCGCGCGACGAACTGATCCAGCTTGGCGCGGACGCCGGCTATGACCTGTCCGGCGTGCTGGCGGGCTAGCGCGGGCTGATCGCCACCCGTGCAGCCATGGCGGCCGGCTCGGCCTCGCAGCTGGACAGGGTGAAGAGGAGCTGTGCCGTCATGAGACAGAGCAGGGCGGCGGCGGGACGTTGCAGCCGTTTTGAAACGAAAATCGCAGCGCGGGCGGCCATGTTAAGCTCCTGGAAACCGTGTACAGCCGGCCCCACGCAAGCGCCGCGCCGCGCCAGAGCCCCTCAAGAGTTCATGAGCAGGTCCCGATGATCCCCTTCGTCCGCGACATCAAATTCGAGTACGGCCAGGTCGATCAGGTCTCGCCCCTGGTCCGCCGGGTGATCGCCAACAACCCGGGCCCGTTCACCTTCACCGGCACCGGCACCTATATCGTCGGCCATGGCGAGGTCGCGGTGATCGACCCGGGTCCGGCGATGGGCGAGCATCTGACCGCGCTGTTGGCGGCGACGACCGGCGAGACGGTCACCACCATCGTCACCACCCACACTCACCTTGACCACTCGCCGCTGTCTCGAGCTCTGGCCGACAAGACCCGAGCCGTCATCTATGGCCGGGCCTCGCCGGAGCTGGGCGCCGCCGGCGTGCGGGTCGAGGAGGATGACGACGGCCTGTTCCGTCCCGACGTCGCCATCGCCGACGGCCAGCGACTGGAGGGGCCGGGCTGGACCCTGGAAGCCATCGCCACCCCCGGCCACGCCTCCAACCATGTCTGCTACGCCCTGCCCCAGGAGAACGCCCTGTTCTCCGGCGATCATGTGATGGGCTGGTCGACCACGGTGATCAGCCAGCCGGACGGCGACATGACCGACTACTACGCCAGCCTGGACAAGGTGGCCGCGCGTAACTTCGACATCCTATGGCCCACCCATGGGCCGCCGATCACCGAGGTTGCGCCGTTTCTCGCGGCCTACAAGACCCATCGGCTGGACCGCGAGCGTCAGATTCTCGAGCAGATCGCCGCCGGCCATGGCGCGATCAAGGAGATGGTGCCGATCATGTATGCGGCCGTCGATCCCCGGTTGCACCCGGCCGCCGCAGGATCGGTTTATTCACACCTGATCCATATGGTAGGAGAGGGAATTGTCGTCTGTGACGGCCCGCCGCGCGGCGACAGCCGCTATCGGCTGGCTTGACGGACATGGGGGCCTCAAGCCGAGTGAAGTCGGGGATTTGATATGAGTAGCCGGTCTCGACATCGTTCGCCGCAGCGACAGTTTGAGCGCCTTTACCGGCGCCACCGCCCGATGATCGTCACGCTCATCGCCGGCACGGTGGCTGTCCTCGGCGCCCTGTTCATCTTCACGCGCATCCACGCCGGCTGACGCGCCAGCCCGGCCGTCAGTTCGAGGCCGTGCGAACATTCTGCCAGCTGGCCGGGGCGTTGGTGGCGACGGCGATGGCCGCGTCCACGCGCGACGCCACGCTCTCGCCGTGGTGCGGCGTAAACGCCAGGCCCAGTCCAGTGATCGCCGCGATCAGCGCGCCGACGATCCAGACCGGCGTCTTCACCGGCGCCAGGGGCCGAGCCGCCGCTGCAGGCGCAGATGCGACTTGCGCAGGTTTGGCCACCGCGGCCGCCGCACCGGCGGTCGGCAGCACGTAACCGTCGAAGCCCTGGCGGATCAGCTTCTTGTCGATCTTGCCGGTGGCGCCCAGGGGAATGTCTTCCACGAACACCACGTCATCCGGCATCCACCATTTGGCGATCTTGCCATCCAGGAAGGCGAGATATTCCTCGCGGGTCGCCGTCTCGCCGGGCTTCAGCTTGACCAGCAGCAGCGGGCGCTCGTCCCACTTGGGATGCGCAACGCCGATTACCGCCGCCAACGCCGACTTCGGATAGCTGGCGGCGATATTCTCGATCTCGATCGAGCTGATCCACTCGCCGCCGGACTTGATCACGTCCTTGGCGCGGTCGGTGATCTGCATGTAGCCATTCTCGTCCAGGGTGGCCACGTCGCCGGTGTCGAAGAAGCCCTCGGGGTCGAGGATGTCGCCGCCGTCGCCTCGGAAATACTGGCCGACCACGAACGGCCCCTTCACCTTCAGCTGCCCGAAGGTTGCGCCGTCATGCGGCAGGCGCCGGTTCTCGTCGTCGGTCAGCTTCAGCTCGATGCCCATCGGCGGGCGGCCCTGCTTCAGCTTGAACTTCAGCTGCTCCTCGTCCGACATGGCCGCGATCCGGAAGTTGGGCGTGCCTTGGGTGCCCAACGGCGAGGTTTCGGTCATGCCCCAGGCGTGAGTCACGTCGACGCCGAAGTCGTCGCGGAAGCCGCGCACGATGCTTTCCGGCACGGCGGAGCCGCCGATCACCACCCGCTTGAGCGTGGTCAGCTTCAGCTTCTCGGACTGCAGGTACTGCAACAGACCCTGCCACACCGTCGGGACGGCGGCGGAGAAGGTCACGCCTTCGGACTCGAGCAACTCATAGATGGAGGCGCCGTCCATCTTCTGGCCCGGCATCACCAGCTTGGCGCCCACGGCGGGGGCGGAGAAGGCGATGCCCCAGGCGTTGGCGTGGTACATCGGCACCACCGGCAGCACCGTATCCAGCGCTGATAAGGCCATCACGTCCTTCTGCAGGCTGACCAGGGTGTGCAGAAAGTTGGAGCGGTGGGAGTAGAGCACCCCCTTCGGATTGCCGGTCGTGCCCGAGGTGTAGCAGAGCCCGCAGGCCTGGTTCTCGTCGAAGCCGCCCCAGGAAAAGTCGGCCGAAACCTGGTCGATCAGGGTCTCATAGCAAAGCGCGCCGGGCAGATTGACGGAGGCCATATGGTCTTCGTCGGTCATGACGACGATGTGCTGCACCGTCGTCATCTTGGGCCGGTGCTCGGCCAGGATGTTGGCGAAGGTCAGATCGACGAAGATGACCTTATCTTCGGCGTGGTTGATGATGTAGCAGAGCTGTTCGGCGAACAGGCGCGGGTTCAGGGTGTGGCAGACCGCCCCCATGCCCATGATCCCGTACCAGGCCTCGATGTGCCGGCCGGTGTTCCAGGCCATGGTCCCGACCCGGTCGCCGGGCTGGACGCCCAGGGCCAGGAGGGCGTTGGAGACCCGGCGCGCGCGTTCGTGGATCTGGGCATAGCTGGTGCGGACGATCGGCCCTTCGATGGAGCGCGAAACCACCTCGCGGTCGCCGTGCCAGTTGGCGGCGTGATCCAGGATGCGGTCGACCGTCAACGGCCAGTTTTGCATCAGACCCAGCATGCGCGTTTCCTCGTTCTCATCACTGCTAATCACTTTATGAGGCGTCGGCCCCTGCGGCAACCAGGCGGGGCGGCTCACACCTGATCGGCGTTCATATTCCGCCTGTCCTAAGCAGAGTCCGGGGACTGGTGAGGCTGTTGATCAGGATGTGGGCATACGGCCCGCTCGGTCCGCTGGCGCTCGCCCCCTCCGTCGCTTCGCGCCACCTCCCCCGTGAAGAACGGGGGAGGAGAAGATCGCTTCTCCTCCCATGCAAGCGAAGCGCAGCGGGGGAGGTGGCGCGGCGTGCAGCGAAGCGGAACGACGTGACGGAGGGGGCGAGCGCCGGCGCAACGAAATTACGGAAACAGCCGGCTTGTCTCCCACCGGCTTCCCGCGTCGGCCCGCGAAAACACCAGCCGCTCGTGCAGGCGGAACGGCCGGTCGCGCCAGAACTCCATCGCCTGCGGGACCACCCGATAGCCGGTCCAGTGCGGCGGGCGCGGCACCTTGCCCAGGCCGAACTTCAGCCCGTATTCGGCGATGCGGGCCTCCAGCGCCAGCCGGCTCTCCATCGCCGACGACTGATCCGAGGCCCAGGCGCCGATCTGGCTGGCCCGAGCGCGGCTGGCGAAATAGGCGTCCGCCTCCGCTTCGCTCACCGGCTCGACGGAACCGCGCACCCGCACCTGCCGGCGCAGGGACTTCCAGTGGAACAGCAGCGCCGCCTTCGGCTGGCCGGCAAGCTGGCGGCCCTTGGCGCTGGTGGTGTTGGTGTAGAAGGTAAAGCCCCGCGCATCGACGTCCTTCAGCAGCACCATCCGCACGTCGGGCAGGCCGTCGTCGCCCACCGTGGCCACCGCCATGGCGTTGGGATCGTTGGGCTCTCCCGCCTTGGCCGCCTCCAGCCATTCGCCGAACAGGGCGATGGGGTCGACGCCCTCCGGCAACGGCGGCTCGTCCGCGGCGCGGGCGTAATAGTCTTCCTGACTGGGCGAGGGCGGGATCAGCGGCTTGGTCATGGCAGCTATATAGCGCGGCTGGATTTCACCGCATCCACCTTCCAAGTTTCTCCTCACCCCCGAGCGCAGCGAAGAGAGGGGGAGGTGGATTTGCGTGACGCGAAGCGGAGCGCAAAGACGGTGGGGGCAACCCACTATCCGCGCCACCAGCTGATCCGAAAGGCACACGCCGACCGTCGGCGCTGGCCCCCACCGTCACGTCGCTTCCGCTTCGCTTCAGCGCCGCGCCACCTCCCCCTCTCTTCGCTTCGCTCGGGGGTGAGAAGGAAGGTCACGGCGGCCCCGTCTCCCGAGGGTCTGTCGCCAGCGTCGCCGCCAACCCCACACCCTGCAGCCCGCGCACGGGCAGCACGCATTCGCCCGAACCGCCGCGTTCGATCGAGACAAAGGGCGAGCCCGCGACGCCGGCCCTGGCTTCTTCCTTGGCCCAGTCCTCCTGGTCGAAGTCCTCCCAGTCGGGATCAAGCTCCAGCGCCCGGCAAAGCCGCTTCACCGTCTCGCTGACCGGCCGGTCGCCATAGTCAGCGTAGTCGGCGCCCTCCTCGAGCAACTCGGCGACCTCCCTGTCCAGCGCACCGGCCGCCTCAAGGTCCTCGCGATGGAGGCTGTAGGTGACCTGCTCCATCGCCTCGACGACCAGCGCCTCGCGCGCCAGCCGGGGGCCATGAACCCGCTGAAATTCCGCCTTCGCGTCCGCCGCGACCTTGGCCGCCTCGGCCTCCGCGCGCTTCAGCGCCCGCGCCCGGCGGGCGTCTTCCAGCCCGGAAACCCGGTCGCGCTGCAGCGTCTCCAGCCGATCTTCCAAAAGCGCGTTCTGCCGGATCGACCGGGAAACCTTGCCGTAAGCCTGGGCCAGATCACTGACCGCCGCGACGACCTTCAGATCAATCCCCTCGTCCTCGGCCTGATCGTTCACCAGCCGAGCCGCCTTCAGCGCCAGCGCCTCGACCACCTCCAGCAGCACCAGCCCCACCTCGCCGGCCCGAGCCACCCCCCCGCGCCTCGGCCCGCCCGATCCCCTCATCGAGGGGTTCGGCGTCCAGATCGACGATGTCTGTTGCGGCGTTCATAACGAGAACAAATAACGAACATTTGGCGCGCCGTCAAGGGCGGCAACCTTAATCGCTGTCCCGATCACGGACCGGAACGATCGAGAGCGCCATCGCAGAATTGGATCGACAACGGGCACCGGGCGGGGCGTTTGCCATCCGCGACGGGTCGCCTAATGCCTCGTTGCGGACCTTCAGAAGGTCGGCTTTCGAGCGACCGTTCCGCTAGCTAGGCCACAAGCCGGCGACTGGTCTAACCCTCAACCTTTAGAATTGTCCCCCGCGAGAGTCAGGGGTCCAGGTGCGAGCGCTAAGAACCTCAATGACCAAGAAGATGGTCGGCGATGGTCTTCCAGGCCGGAAGGTCATGGAGGAAGCAGGCGATCCCGTTATCCGCCACTCCAAACGTCATCGCCGCCGCGACCAGGGGATGCAGCCGGCCGCGTGTACGTAGGTCATAGAGCGCCATAGCGACCACTAGGATCAGGACCCCCGAGTAGTTCTCCAGATAGAAAACAACCGGCCCGCCGCCCATCAGCTTGGCCAGCGGGCCGCCCAGCCATCTCCCAAAGCCCGCGCCCGTAATGAAGATGGTCGCCAACATCATCAGGCGGCGATGCGCCACCGGGTCGGCGCGCAGTAGGAGCCCGCTCGAGGCGATCACGGTGAAATTGAGGGCGTCGAGAAATACGACGCTCAACAGTTGGGGATCACCGTCCGGCGTGCCGAATTCCCGCCGCCCCATGACGATGCCCGTCCATGGGCCCAGGATCGCCATCGCCGGGATCATCACCACGGCTAGCAGCCCTAGCCGTCGATGAAGGCCCACGCGCCTGGACCGGATGAGACTCATCTGGGCGGTCAACAGGATCAGCCAACCGAGATAGAAGGCGGCGTGCACGTGCACGATGGGCGCGAAGGGCACATGCCCTCCGGCCATATGGGCCATGACATCCGGTACGAACCCCGCCAGGATGCCGAACGAGATCACTGCCAGGATGATCAGAAAGAGGTTGCGATCCCACTTGTGAAACGGGGCCATCTGCACGGCTGAAATACTCGTCATGGCCCCGTATCAGAATGTGCGAAGGATGAAGCCCGCCGCGTCAATCCATGGCTTCGGCGCCGCGACAAGGAGATAGACCGCTGCCGCTTGGATAAGGATCCAGCCCAGGATGCCGACGAGCCATGCTGGAGCGAGCCGCCGCCTGCTAATTCCATCCTGGGTCGCGGCGAGGATCATCAGGCCGACGGTGATCATCGGGATGAGGAATGGAAATGGGGAGCCATCGAGCCAAGGGATTCGAACCTGGGCCGCCGTGGTCATCGAGGTGGTGGCGATCAGCATGAGCGGACGGTGCCAGTCCCGCCGCTTGCGCAGCGCCGCTGCGGCGAGGAACGGAACGGCGAACGACATGAGGCTGCCGAACAGAGGAATACTGAGAAAGGCGATAGCCCGCGCATTTGCGCCGTGCTCGGCGATGGCGCGCTGACGCATGACGATGACCGTGGCCAGGCCCACCCCGACAAGCGCCACGCCCAGGCCGACACCCCAGGGACCCAGTCGACGGTGAAGCCGGGTATGTCTCGCCCCAACCAGTGCGGTCTGCGTAACAAACAGGACAAGCCAGAGGCTCGACAGCAGGACGTGGACGTAGAGGATCGGCGGGGGCGGCCTCTCAGAGTGCAGCAAGGCGCCACCAACCGTGTGACTGAACCCATAAAAGATAAAGAGAGCGATGGCCGCCGCATAAAAGGTAGTGAACCATGGCCGAGCTGGCCTCACGACGTCCGTGGTCATTTCGTCAACCCCACTTTCGCCCCTCTGCTTGGCGGCAGCGACTAAATTCTAGCTTGGCCTTGGGGCATTGTCGCCGATAAAGGCAAAATCGGCAGGGCGACCTCCGCTGAGGGTCGAAAGTGCCCGTCGGAGTCCGGCCCAAATCCGGACCTTTGTCAGCCGCTGGCGCCAACCGCGAATGTCCGCATTCCGCACGGGTGCCAATGTCGGTTCACTGGCGCAAAGCTGTCCCTGCGTTGGAGCGCCGTCGCGCCTGATCGGTCCTCCGCCGGTGGGCGCATCCGGCAATTCGGTGACAGTACGCTCATCTAGATCGACCCCGAATTAGTGCGCTGTCACCGTTATCGTTACGCATGAAGCGCTATCCAGCGCGGCCAGGCTTCACCGCGTCCACGATCAGCGACACGAACCCCAGCTTGCCGGCGCGGTTGCGGTGGTCGAGCATCAGCGAGCGATAGATGGGCCCGGTCGCCTGGTCCCATTGGCGGTAGTGAAACCGGCCGGCGTCGTCGCAGTATTCCAGCAGATCGACCTCGAACCCGGCGCTTTCCAGCACATCGGCCAGCCGCCGATAGTCATAGACCAGCTTGTGGTCGGCGGCGGGATGGTCCGCCGGCCCCGGCCCGCCCGGCTTGACCATGTTCTGGTAGTCCGCGTCCGGAAAGTTGGCGTCCGGAACGGCGAGTCGCAGAAAGCCGCCCGGCTTGAGGTAGTCGAAGCAAAGTCTCGCCGCCGCGCGGCCTTCATCTTCGGTCAGGTGTTCGAACACATGCTCGCAGAGCAGGGCGTCGGCCCGGCGTTCACCGAACCACGCCGCCCAGGTCGCCGGATCGCACAGGTCGAGTTGCTCGCGGTGAGTCGGGATCCAGCCGTCCCAACGCTGCTCGCCGGCGCCGATGATGACGCGAATCGGCTGATCTGATTCGGCTTCTGGCATGATTTGTCTGGACGCCGCGAAGTTTCCAACAAGCTATACTTCATCTGCGCGGCGCCGTCCGCAACCGGATCAAGCATAGGCGCCTGCCAGCTTTGCAACTTTCTGTCCTATGCGCGCCTTTGGCGAGCTGATGATCACGGTTTCGCCTGTTGGGCTTGACTCCGGCCTACCTTGGCCGGAGAGATGGTATGGTTAACGGGCTGTTAATGGTGGCGTGAGAGGGGCGATGACGAACGCCGTCGCAAGCATCGCGCTGTGGCTGTGGAACCGGCCAGGCGTACGGCGCGTCGCGGCCACGGTCCTGGTGATCGCGGCCCTGGCGCCAGTGATCGCCTGCGACGTGGCGGGCCCTTGGGGGCACCGATTCTATGTCGGCGCCTGCCCTCGGCCGCAGCTGCCCATCAGCGAATCCCCACAGTTCAACGACCAGCAGCACGAGATCAGAGCCCTGCGCGAACAGGGCTTCGCCGGCGATTTCTTCGCCCAGATCGAGCTGGCGCATCGCTATGAAGCCATGCGGGTCACGGACAAGAATCTGGAAGATCCGGTGGAGGCGGCGACCTGGTACGCGCTCGCCCTGGCCAACCCGACCGGCTACGAGCACATGGCCGCGCACGATCAGGCCAACCCCAACGACCATCTGCGTCTGATCGCCCATTTCGACGACTGCCGCGCGTTCGAGCGGATCACCGCCTACAACGAACTGAACCAGATCCTCGCCCATATGGACGGCGGCGAATGGCAGAAGGTGAAGGACCGCGTCATCTATGTGCTGTCGACGCAGGGCGCGCCGGGCTTTGAGACCCTGGCGCGCATGCACGACAGCGCCTTCGGCCCCTTTGGCGAGCCGCTGGACAATGATGAGGCCCGCTACGCCATGGGCTATCCCAACCACGGCGGTCTGAGCGGCGTGCTGCAGCTGTTCCCGCGCAACGACGTCGACGCCTACCTCTACAACGATCTGGCGGCCCAGACCGGCGACGTGGGCGCCTATGTGCTCTTAAGGGATTTCGAGCACGGCGGTCCGCAACGCTCCGGCTACGCGGCCTTCATCTCCACCAAGGTCAATCGGTGGGTGCCGCCTTACGAATTCTATCCGCCCGATGCGCCGCCCTCGGGCGTGCCGATGTCGGATGAAAGCCAGCCGCGCACCGATCAGCAGGAAGCGGCGCTGTCGCGGATCGACGAACTGCCTTTCGTCCATGTGGCCGACGCCATGGTCTACCTCGGCGCCCTGCCGGCCCCGTGCGACTTCCCGCACCTGAGGCCCCAGGACATCCAGGGGCTGCAGGCCATGCTCGGCCGTCCTCAGACCGGCCATCTCGATCAGATCGAGAAGGTGAGGGCGATACAGTATGCTGCGGTGAACGGCTCGGCCCGCGCCCAGCTGGTGCTGGCGGTGATGTATTCTCAAGGCGTCGGCGTCCCCGCCGACTACGCCCGCGCCTTCCATTGGTTCGAACGGGCCGAGGAAGAAGGCTCGCCGGAAGCCAAATACGCCATCTCCACCTACTTCTCACTGGGTCTCGCCGGCGTCGCCGATCAGGACAAGGCCCAGGCGGTGGTGCACCAGCTCAACGCCGCCCTGGCCGGCTTCACGCCTTCCGCCGATCGCCTTCAGGCGATCCTGGCGCGCGTCAACGGCGCGCCCCACCTGCCTGAAAGGGAAGCGCCGTGGTGAGGAAATTTGGGGTGAGGAAATCCGCCTCTGGTCTGACCGCGCGGCTCGCCGTCGCGGCGATCGCCATGGCCTGTTCCGCCGGCCTGTTCCTGGCCGCCGGCCACGCTCGGGCGCTGACCCCCGCCGGGACTGACGCCGAGATCCGTCCCGACTTCGGCGCGTTGATTCAGCCGCCGATTCGCCGCTGGCATCCCAACCGCCCGGTCTGGAACGCCGAGCCCGCCTATGGCTGGCGTGGCGGCTATGGCGACCGTTTCCGCGGCGTCTGGGTCGATCCGGGCTGGCGTGAGAGCCATGGCTACATCCCCCAAGGCCCGGTGCGCACGATCACGGTCGACTGTGGCGACCCTGCCGAAGGACCGACGCCGATCGGCAACGCCCTGGACGCGGTGGACGACGGCGGCACCATCTACATCCGGCCCAGCGGCCGCGCCTGCACTGAAAGCCTGGTGATCACCCGGCCGGTGACCATCATTGGCGAGCCGGTGTCCGCCTTCGCGGCCCCTGGCGATAACCGGCCGACGGCGACCATCGCCCCGCCGCCTGGCCTGCCGTGCATCCGCATCGGCCCCGGGGTCCCGGCGGTGGAGCTGCGCGACCTGACCTTCGTCGCCGGCCAGGCGGGTTCTTCGCCCTGTATCGAGGCCTGGGATTCCCGGCTGGCCCTGACACACACCCATATCCACTATGTCGGCGACGCCTCCGCCCTGTTCCTGTCCGGTGGCCAGCTGATCGCTCATGAGAGCAACGTCGAAGCGCTCAGCTATGACCCGGCGGTGGTGCTTGAAAACGCCACGGCCGAGCTGCGCCGCGTCCATGTGACCGCGGCTTCGACCGGTCTGGACATCTCCCTGGCCGACGGCGGCGGGCTGGCCTTGGACCATGTCGACGTCATGGGCGTCGCCGGCTCCGATCCGTCGGCCTCGCCGGACATCGGCGTCATGGTGCACCGCAGCCGCGGTCAGCCGGCCAGGATCGATGTCCGCAACACCCGTGTGTCCGGCTTCACCACCGGCCTGTGGTTCCAGCGCGGCGGCGCGGTCAACGTCAGCCAGACCATGATCAGCCGCGCCCGCGTCGGCCTGCTGTCGGAGGGCGTCGACCTCGGCCTGTTCGATTCCTCGATCGAGGCCCGGCGCACGGGCGTCTATGTCACCAGCGGCCATGCCGAGATCACCCGTAACCGCATCTTCGGCTTCACCGACCTGCCGGTGGATTCAGAGCCGGTTGCGGTGGTCTCCGTACACGAGAACTGGATCTACCCGGCCGATGACTGCCACCGGTTCTTCGACCGCTATTCGCGCTGGTGCCGAGGCTCGCGCGAGGTGCCAGAGATTTTCCGTGATCGCGGCGATCGCCATGACGACGATCACTGGGGTTGGGAAGGCGGTCCATTCGAGCCGCCGCCGCAAGACCGACCACCCGAGCGTCACGGCTGGTGGTGACGGGTCGAAATACGACGTGATGAGTTTGTCATGGACGATCGTATAATAGCTTAGCGGCCTTCGGCGGCCTGAGGGGCGTCGGCCCGAAATTCGGAGTCGGTCATGACCGATAGCTGGACCGAGACGATCGCCAAGCTGAACGCGTCCGGACATGTAACGGAAGACGCGGTGGCGCCTCTCTCTGAAAACCATCCCGAGCCGGTCGCCGGTCCCGCCTCCTGGCAGCCCTATGGTTTGCCGGGCGATGCCTCGCCAGAGCCGGTGGCGACGTCGGCGGCGGCCGCCGATCCCTTGATCCTCGAGCTTGAGCACCCGCTGGTCGAGCCCGTGCCCGCGCCTCCCGCCATCGAGCCGCCGCCGTCGGTTTACGGTCGCGTTGAGCCGCCCTTGGCGATTGGGCCGGAGGTCGCCGAGCTCGCGCCGACTGTCGCCGTCCTGCCCGTATTGGCGCCGGTCGAGGCGCCGGTGGCCGTGGAGAGCCTAGTCGCCCCGCCGGAGAAGCGGGTTGAGCCCGAGGTGGAACAGGCGGACCCTGCGCCCGTTGTCGCCGTGGCGCCCGAGCCGGCGCCCATCGTCGCGGCCGAACCGCCGCCGCCTGCGAGCCCCGCCTTGACCGAAACCGTAACCCCAACGCCCGAACTCGTCCCGGTCTCCCACACGCCCATTTCTCATACGGACGCCGGCCACGACGCCATCGACCCGGTCCTGGCGGGCTTCGACCATGTCGTGGCGCTGGCCGGCTATGTTCTGCTGTTCATCTCGGTCTTCATGTTCGGCGTCCCGGCCCTGGCGACCATGGCGCTGGCCTATGCGCACAAGAACGATTCCCACCTTCTGGTGCGCAGCCACTACCGGTTCCAGCTGAGGATTTTCTGGACCGCCGTCCTGTTCACGCTGCTGGCGATCGGTTCGGCGATCACGGCCGGCGGGATGGCCATCACCACCCTGGTCGACTTTGCTCGCGCACATCTGCCAGGTGTCGGCGCGGCGATGGACCAGGCCCACGTCGGCTCCTGGTCCGGCCAGATCAGCGGCCTGTTGCTGGTGGCGGCGGTGACCCTGGGCGTCCTGGCCGTGGTCTGGACCCTGGTTGCGTCCCTGTTCGGCTTCCTGCGCCTGGTCGGCAACCGCCCTATCGGCCACAGCTACGCGGCCAAATAGGAAGAGCCCCTAAGCCGAGGCCTCGTCCGCATCGCGGAAGTAGGGCTCGACGAGACCTTGCAGCTTGATGGTGATCGGGTTGCCCTTGCGGTCCACGGTCGTGCCGACGCTCAGCCGCACCCAGCCCTCGCTGACGCAATACTCGTCGACATTGGTCTTATCGACGCCCTTGAACTTCACCCCGACGCCGCGCGCCAGGATCTGCTCGTCATAGAAGGGATTGTTCGGGTTGACCGAAAGGCGGTCGGGAAGCGTGTCGGTCATGGCGTTCTGTCGTCGATCTCTGCTGAGGCCGGCTGTGATAGCCATCCACGGCGCGGGCGCCAATCGTCCTGGTGACGAAATCGCGATGGCGCCCCAAACGCCCGGTCGGTGGCGAGGCTAGTTCTTCTTCACCGCCGGGGTCGTGGGTGTGGCGGGAATCGTTGCCTGAGCCGCCTTGGCCTCGTCGGCGCGTGCGCCGGCCAGCATGTCGCCGAGCGCATAGTTGCCCTCGTGGCAGGCGTACTCATAGACGATGCCTTTGGAGGGGCTGAACTCGTATTCGCCGCTCCAGGGCTGGGTCCAGACCGTCGGGTCGTCCACCGTGAACTGATAGAGGATGTGGTTCGGCGCATCGCGGGTGAAGCGCTCCGTCACCTTCAGGTTCTCGTCCGCGCCCATGAAGATCTGCACCTGGGTCTTGGAGAAGTTTGTGGTTTCCACCACCAGCGTCTTACCCTCGTACCAGCCGATTGCATCGCCCATCCAGGGCCGCACGCCGTCGGTGCGGTGTTTGGCGCCCAGGCGGATCAGCCGGATGTCGTGAACCATCTCGACCCAGATGCCCACCGTGTCGCGGGTCTGAACGATCTTGTAGTTGTTGTTGTAGAGCAGCGGCAGCATCACCGGGCCGCCGCTAAACCCGAACGACATCAGGCATTGTTCGCCCAAGGTCATGGTCTCGGGATTGTCCGCGCGGCGCTTCAGCATCGCCGGCGAGAAGAAGTTCGGCGGCTTGTAGCCGGTCTGATAGGGCGGCAGGCGGCCGTTGGCGGTGCTGGTGATGAAGCCGGACACCGGCTGGCCATGCACCCGCATGACGGTCGAGCCCGGGTCGATCCAGGCCGAGTTGTAGCCGCATCCCGCGCCGGAAAAGCCCCGGCCGCAGTTGTAGGGCAGGTCGGTGGTCTTCACCTTCGGGTCGGTGGGCGCATTGCCGGCGGCGACCGCCGTGGCGTCTTCGCCCTCGACCTTGGCCACCTCCTGCGGGGTCAGGATCAGCCTGTCGCCATACTCGGCCGGTCGGGCCAGGGTGGTCAGGCTGGCGTTCGTCCAGGTGCCTTCCAGGTCCGGTTGGCCGAAGGCGTTCGTCGGCGCGCTATAGGAAGCGTCCGCGTCCTTGGACGCCGCGACGGCCAGGGCTGGGATCAGCGCGGCGGCGGCGACGCCAGCCGCGAGGCAGGCGAGGGTCCGGTTCAATTTCATGGCAGGGGGTGCTTGCGCAGGCTGCCGTACATCAGCTCTTCGACGAACTCGACGCACTTGAACTGCTGCAGCTGGGCGTCGGCGCCGAGCCGGCGATAGAGGTTCACATTAATGGTCCAGGGCCGGGTGAAGGTCGCCGGATCGGTGATGGTCGCCGAATAATGGATCAGGTTGGCGTTGACCGGGGTCCAGCGCTCCACCACCACCATGTCGCCGGAGTGGAAGTTGCCGGCGCGGTCGAACCAGGTCGAGTCCAGCTGGCCGGTGACGGTGACCACCAGGGTGTCGCCGTCCCACTTGGCCACCGACTGGCCCATCCAGCTGTCGGTGGGCGCGGGGCCGGGATCGTCGAACAGGATGTTGCGCGCCGCCCCGGCATATTCGTAGGCGATCATCATCGACTTGTCGGACTGCAGGATCTGGAACGGCAGCGCCATGTAGTTGGCGCGCGGCACGCCTGGCAGATAGCATTTCAGCTCAGGGTCGCGCTCGAGATAGTGGGCCTTGTTGTCGTCCCGCTGCTTCAGGCCGTCGGCGGTGTAGGGGATGGTTCCGCCATCGACGACGCCGAGGCCCGCGGGGACGGCGCCAACCGCGCCGAGGGCCACGACCTCCTTGGCCGGCACCGGCACGACCGGACCGGGACGCATCTGCAGGGCGGCGCTGGCCGCGTGCGGTTCGATATTCCAATTGGCGGTGTTCATCACCGACCAGACCCCGCTGAGGTCCGGATGGCCGCCCACGCGGGGCATGGCGCTCACGGTGGCGTCGGATGATTTGGCTGCGGCGTGATGTCTGGGATGCGCGGCCGAAACCGAGCCCGCCAGGCCCAGGCCCAAAAGGCCGGCGATAGCCGCAATCGCTATGGTCTGTTTCACGTTGTCTTCCCCCCCAAGGGCGCCCAAGGGCGATCGTCTCATATTTTTCGAAAGGTGTAATAGCGCCAAACTGCCCTGTCCATGTGAGCGCAATATTTCCGTATCGAATTTAGACGTGACCTTCGCGGTGGTATGTACCGTATCCACCGGTTCAATTTGCCGTTGCGCCTCGATGGTCTTCTACGGGCCATTGCGCACGGCGAGGGGCGCCGGCATGAGAACCTGATAACGCGCGCGGCATAAGCTCGCAGAATCAAACCCAGGGGGAATCGTCATGGAAATATCAGTCCGCCGGCTTTGGCCGGCCCTCGCCTTGGCGGGAGCGCTCTTGGGCGCCCAGGCCGCCAGCGCAGCCGAATACACCACCATTGTTCAGTCGATTGACGTGGCCAAACCGGCCGATGTGGTCTGGAAGAAGGTTGGCGGCTTCTGCGCCATTCACGACTGGTTGGCCGGCGGAAAGCTGTCCTGCGTCTACACCACCGGCGATGGCGGAGTGGGCACCAATCGGCTGTTGGCTGGCCGCATCAACGAGGTCATGGTCTCCAAGACCGACCTTTCCTACACCTACGCCCAGCCGCTTTCGCCGATCGAATATCACGGCAGCGTCGAGGTGAAGCCGACCTCGGCCACGACCTCGAAGATCGTCTACACCCTGTTCTATGACCTGGCGCCGCTGCCCGATCAGGCCGCCAAGGACAAGGATCGCGCCGGCCGCGCGGCCATGTTCATGGGCGCCCTGCACAGCATGAAGACCCTGGCCGAGGCCCAATAGGCCCCGAAGATGGCTAAGAAAAACGGCGGGCGCTGGCGCCCGCCGTTTCAATCGTCGATCTTGACCTTGCGGTCTACTGGCGGACCGGCTCGGCGCCGTCGGCCGGCGCGCCGGTGCCCGACGAGCCCATGAACACCTTGCGGCCGTCCAGGAAGGTCACGTCGCGGCCGTTGGCGCGGCAGACCGGCAGGCAGCGGGCGTCCTTGGCGCGATAGCCGCGCACGATGATCTGGGTGCCGACTTTAAGCGAATCGCGCGTGACGCCGGAGCGCAGCAGGGTGTTGGGCGTGCCGCCCTCCACCATCCACTCCTGCGGCTGACCATTGGTCGTGACGGTCATATGCACCCAGGCGTGCGGGTTGATCCACTCGACCTTGGTCACGGTGCCTTGCAGCATGACCGGGGCGTTGCCGTCGAATTCGGCCTGGAAGGCGTGGTGGGCAAGGGCTTGCGGCGCAGCCAATCCCAGCGCCAGCAGCGCGACGCCTGTTGCGGCGGTAATGCGTTGTTTCGTCATGCGTTTCCCTTTTTATGCGGGCGTCCTGGCATCCCCGCCGCCCTATCTTCAATATCGAGTTTCGAACTCAATTCAGCAGTATTTTAGAACCCCGTAACCGAAAGATTTTGCACTAAGATTTCAGTGACAGGACGCGGCGGAAGGCGCCGCGGGCCGCCAACAGTCATAGGCGCAGGTCGGTCCTGGGCTGCTTCCAAGCGGAGCGACGTTCCCCAAACATACGCCACCGCAGAAATCTTGCTGAAATCTAGCCGGAGGATGGTGCCGCGTCTATCGGGCGCGATGCAATGGCGGAGTTTACGCTAGGGCGGCGCGCTTGCGTCCCGGTTCGGTTCGTTTCAGAACACCGGGGCCGATGGGCGGGGGTCTTGGGACATTCGCCGCGCGAAAAGCGGTTCGGCGCCGAGCGGGCCTTGATGCGCGCGGGGCATAGGGAGGGAAAACTTGGACGGCTTCGTCATTTGGTTGGCGGGAACCCAGTGGAGCATCGCGCTCCACGAGTCCCTCTACATGTACTCGATCACCGAGTCGGCGCACGTGATGGCGATCATGCTGTTCGTCGGCACCATCATGATGGTGGACCTGCGGTTTCTCGGCGTTTCCTACCGCAATACGCCGGTATCGGAGATGACCGCGAAAATCCTGCCCTGGACGGTGGGCGGCTTCGTGGTCCTGTGCATTACCGGCGTCATGCTTTTCTACGCCATCCCGATCCGCACCTGGCACTCGATCTGGTTTCGCATCAAGTGCGTGCTGTTGGTGGCGGGGATGATCAACGCCGCCTGGTCCGCCTTGAAGGTGGAGCACGACAAGGAGACTTGGGACCGGGGGCCCACCCCCCGCAAGGCCAAGATCGCGGCCTGCGTCTCCCTGTTCGTCTGGACCTTCGTCATCGTTTTCGGCCGTCTGATCGCCTACAACTGGACCGACTGCGACCAGAACCAGTCGCCCTTCGTCCAGCAGATCGAAGACTGCAAAGCCGTTCCCGCGGATACCTGAGATCATGAGCCTTTATCACATCGCCCAAGGGATCGAGGGCAGCCCGGTCGGGCAGACGATCCGCGAATCCACCTGGCTGTTTCCGGCCATCGAGGTCATCCACCTGCTGTGCCTGGCTGTTCTGGGCGGCGCGGTGCTGATGACCGCCTTGGGCGTCTTTGGCTTCGGCCTGAAGACCCCCACGCCCAAGGAGATCGAGGTCAGCGCCAGACCCTATATGACCACTTCGGTGGTCGGCATCCTGATCACCGGCCTGCTCCTGGGCGCGTCGGAGCCGGTCAAGCTGATCGATCGGGAGGCCTTCCTGATCAAGATGGTCTCGCTGGCCCTGGCGCTACTGTTCACCTACTTCGTGTTCAACCCGATCGTGCGCAAAGGCGACACCGGGGTGCGCGCCCGCACCGCCGCCGGCGTGGTCATGGCGCTCTGGTTCACCGTCGCCCTGTCCGGCCGCTGGATCGGGTTTTCGTAACCTACCTCCGACGCAGACCCTACCTCCCGCCGCTACGCGGGGGAGGTAGGGTCTGCGTCGACCTCAAAGCTCCCCTCTTTAACCGGCCATTGACCTTGGATCGCCCACCTTGGCGGCATGAGCCTGGGGTGGACTTCCATGACGACGGCGGACGCCCTGCGCGTGCTGGGCGTCTCCGACCAAACGGACGCCGAGGCTGTGCGCGCGGCGTTTCGCGTAGCGGCCAAGCGCGCCCATCCCGACCACCACGGCGGCGACGGCGAACGGCTGCGCCTGATCATCGAGGCCTACCGCACGCTTCGACCCAAAACGGCGGCGCCGGCGCGCGTCGCGCCTCGCCGCCTGTCGATCACCCCGGCCGAGGCGATGCTGGGTGGCTGGCGGCCAGTCGATCTGGCCGAGGATCGCCGGGTCTCCGTCCACCTGCCAGCCGGCCTTCGTGAGGGCGAGGCCCTGTCCGTGGAAGGCCAGCCCCTGATCGTGAACATTGTCGGCGAGGGCGGCCTGGCGGTCCTGGGCGACCACCTCTGCATCACCGCCGAGGCGCCCGAGGCCTTGCGGACGCTTGGGGGCCGGCTGGTGGTGGAGACGCCCAACGGACCGCAGGGCATTTGGGTCTCGGCTGAGGAGGGCGCCACGGGTCTTGCGCACGCGCATGGCCTCGGCCTACCCCCTCGGGGCCGCTACCGTCAGGGCGACCTCTATGTGCGCCTGACGCCCATGCTGACCCCCGAGGCGGAACGGCAGGCCGAGGCCAAACTGCGGCGTTTCAGCGCCATGTGGGCCGCCTGACGCTGTCGCAAGCGTTTCTGTTCCGCTAGAAGACTGACCATGTCGCACAACACGTTCGGCCATCTTTTCCGCGTGACCACCTGGGGCGAGAGCCACGGGCCGGCGCTCGGCTGCGTAGTCGACGGCTGCCCGCCGGGGCTGGCCCTGACGCCGGAGGACATCCAGGTCTGGCTTGATCGCCGCCGTCCCGGTGTCGGCAAGTTCGTCACCCAGCGGCAGGAGCCGGACGCCGTCCGCATCCTGTCCGGGGTGTTCGAGGACGAGCGCACCGGCGGCCCGGTCACCACCGGCACGCCGATCTCGCTGATGATCGAAAACGTCGACCAGCGCTCGAAAGACTATGGCGAAATCGCCCAAGCCTTTCGCCCCGGCCACGCCGACTATGCCTATTTCGCCAAATATGGTGTGCGCGACTATCGCGGCGGCGGACGGGCCTCGGCGCGGGAGACCGCCGCGCGGGTCGCCGCCGGCGCCGTCGCCCGCAAGGTGCTGGGTGCAGGCGTGCAGATTCGCGCCGCCCTGGTCCAGATCGGCCCGCATGCCATCGACCGGTCCCGCTGGGACTGGGACGAGGTCGAACGCAACCCGTTCTGGTCACCTGACGCGGCCATGGTCGAGCCCTGGGAGGCTCATCTGGAAGCCGTGCGCAAGGCCGGCTCTTCCACCGGCGCCATTGTCGAGGTCGAGGCCACTGGCGCGCCTGCCGGCTGGGGCGCCCCCATCTATGGCAAGCTGGACGCCGAGATCGCCGCGGCGCTCATGTCGATCAACGCCGCCAAGGGGGTCGAGATCGGCGAGGGTTTCGCCGCCGCCGCGCTCACCGGCGAGGAAAACGCCGACGAGATGCGGTTGGGCAATGAGGGTCCGCTGTTCCTGTCCAACCATGCCGGCGGCGTCCTCGGCGGCATCTCCACCGGCCAGCCCATCGTGGCGCGCGTGGCGTTCAAGCCCACCTCGTCGATCCTCACGCCGCGACGGTCGATCAACGAGGCCGGCGCCGAGATCGAGCTGCGCACCAAGGGCCGCCATGATCCCTGCGTCGGTATCCGCGGCGCCCCGGTGGTGGAGGCGATGATGGCCTGCGTGCTCGCCGACGCCTTTCTGCGCCATCGCGGCCAGGTCGGTGAAGCCAACCACGCTGGCGGGCATTTCGGAAGTGTTCAAGATTCAGTGGCATACTCGCCAATTAGGATCGACTAACTCGGTCGCCTTTCGACTTGACCAGAGTGTTACAGCTTCGTAATGCGGCCCTGGTTGAGCGAATTGCGTTCGGTGAACGATCGCAGAACCTTGGTGGGGCTGACCAACTCAACGGCGGGCAGGATTTGCGCTTCGAACTGCTGAAAATCCTGTTGGTGGACGACAACCACCACATGCGCGTGCTCCTGTCGGAGATACTGCGCGCCATCGGCGTACGGCAGGTGTTTGAGGCCAACGATGGCGCCGAGGGTCTGCAGCTCATGCGCACCCATCAGATCGACATCATCATGACCGACCTGGCGATGCAGCCCTTGGACGGCATCGATTTCGTCCGCCTGCTACGCAATTCGGCCGACAGCCCCAATCCAATGGCGCCGGTGATCATGATCACTGGGCATTCGACCCATAAGCGGGTGAACGAGGCGCGGGATGTCGGCGTCACGGAATTCCTGTCCAAGCCGGTGACGGCCAAGGGCGTGCTGGAGCGGATCGGCCGCGTGGTTGATAGCCCGCGCCCCTTTGTGCGCACCAACACCTATTTTGGCCCTGATCGGCGCCGTAAGGCGGATCCCAACTACTCGGGGCCGTACCGCCGCGCGACGGACACGTCGAAGACCTAGGGCCTGCTTCTTCGAGCTGAACGTCCCGTCTGCGCTGGCCCCACCGTCAAAGCGCTCCGCTATGCTTCACGCTTTGCCACCTCCCCCTGTCTTCGCTTCGCTCGCGGGGGAGGATAAGGAGGGGGTCTCCTCACTCCACGCGCAGCGAGAGGGGGAGGTGGCGCGGCGCTGAAGCTTAGCGGAAGCGACGTGACGGTGGGGGCCAGCGAAGACGGTCAGCCCGTTCCAAGGCCTCGCCGCCCTCACAAGCTCAGCGCGCAGCTCTCATGCAACGTCGGGCGCGAGACGACCACCCGCGACAGGCCTGAAAATCTTGGCTTCAGCCGCTCGGCGAAATACAGGCACAGGCTTTCCAGCGTCGGCGTCTCAAGACCCGCCTTTTCATTGAGCAGGCCGTGATCGAGATCGTCCGCCACCGCGCGCAGGGCGGCGTCCAGCTCCGCCAGATCGGCCACCCATCCGACGACGCCCGCGGGGCCGCGCACGCTGGCCTCGACCCGGAACGAATGACCGTGCAGGCGGCGATAGGGATTGTCGGCCGATCCGGCCTCTAGATAATGGGCCGCGTCGAAGGTCGCGGCCTTGGTGATCTCGAATGTGGCGTCGGTCATGTTTGAACAGGGTGGGCGAACGGAAAGGCGCGGGCGGCGCCGATCAGGGAATGCCCAGATATTTGTGGGTTTGCGTGCTTAAACGCCAGCGGGGGTGGGCAAGGCAATAGGCGATGGCCGCCTGGGTGTTTTCCGTCCGTGCGGGACTGTCCATCGGCTGCAGGAAAAAGCGCTCGAAACCCAGGGCCTCAAACCGTGCCGGATCGACCCCGACCTGGGGATAGACCAGCTTCAGCTCCTGCCCCCGTATCTGCGCCAGCGGCGCATCCGCCTTGGGGCTGACGCAGATCCAATCGATCCCCTCCGGCGCGGCGATGGTGCCGTTGGTCTCCACGGCGATCGAGAAGCCGGCGGCGTGGAGGGCGTCGATCAGAGGCGTGTCGAGCTGCAGCAGCGGCTCGCCGCCGGTGCACACAACCAGACGATCGGTTGCGGGACCGGTCCATTGCGCCAGCACCGCCTCGGCCAAGGCCTGGGCCGTCTCGAACCTGCCGCCGTTCACCCCGTCCATGCCGACGAAGTCGGTATCGCAGAAGCTGCAAACCGCGTTCACACGATCCTGCTCGCGGCCGCTCCACAGATTGCACCCGGCAAAACGGCAAAACACCGCCGCCCGTCCCGCTTGGCCGCCCTCGCCCTGGAGGGTCAGGAAGATCTCCTTGACCGCATAGCTCATGACTCTGAGCTCATGAGATGGGAGCGAGTGAAGGACTTGATGAGGCGATGGGCCATGGCGGCAGGTGAGTAACCAAACAGGATTGGGTGGAAATGGGACAGGCGCTCGTCAGTACACGAACACGAGCGTCAGCGGAAAGAGCGGTTGCCCGCCGCGCCGGAACTTAGCCGGTCGGAGGAGGCGTTGAATGCTTTAACGGCCAAGTCTAAACATGCTTAAACGATAAATAACGCGGTTCTCAAAGTCGTCAATTCCCACAATACCGCAATGGTTTGAGCCTTAACGAGTTTGAAATTTTAGAAGTGCAATATGAGACTCCAATAACGTAGTAGCCGTATGATCACCCTCCACAGTTTGCTTGACGGCGTTGACCCGATCCCACCCACGAGCCCTTGCTCGGGGGTGCAGGATCGTTTCTTGAGCGCGCCTGGCTGCGATCTTCTGGCCGTGGTCGATGCGGGCAAGACGCTCGGCGTCATCGCGCGCGGCTCCATCCGTATTGAGGACCTGTCGCGCTCGGCGCGCGACATCATGAGCCCGGCCTTCGTGGTCGATGTCGACATGGCCGTCGAGGCGGCCAAGGCGATGGTCCTTGGGCATCGCGATCCTCTGCCGGGCGTGGTGGCGGCTGAGAATGGCGTCTATCGCGGCGTGGTGTCGGCGCGGACGCTGCTGGTCAACCGGGTCGCCGGCTCGGCCGACATCCAGCAGCTCAAGTTCCTCGAATTGATCAGTCGCGAGATGCGCACGCCGCTCAACGGCGTTCTGGCGGTATCCGAGTTGCTGCAGCGCCAGCCGCTGTCGGTGGACTCCCAAGCCTATGTGCGGACCATCACCGAGTCCGCTCAAGCGACGCTGCGGGCGTTGAACGACGCGCTGGAACTGTCGCAGGGTGATTTCAAACCCCTCGACATGGCGGCCAAGCCGGTTGTGCTGCGCGACCTGATGGACGCGGTGCAGTCGCAATGGCAGGGCGTCGCGCCCAAGGGCGGCGTGACCGTGCTGGTGGCCTATGATGGCGAGCCTAATCTTTGCGCCAACTTCGATCCCGCCCGCGTACAGCAGGTATTCGATCGCCTGATAGAGGCCGCCCTGACCTTGAACCGCAAGGGCGCCGTGGAGGCGAGCCTGCAGGCGGTGCGCGATGGCGACAATCTGCGCCTGACGGCCCGCGTCCGAGACACAGGCGGCGGTCTGGGGAGCGGGCGGCTGGTCAGCGCCTTCGAGGGCGATCTCAGCACTCAGCGGATAGATCCCGCAAACGCCGGCCTTGGCCTGGCCATCTGCCGGCGGGTCATCGATCAGATGCAGGGCCGCATCCGTGCCGAGCGTAACGTCGGCGCCGGCGCCTCCGTGGTCTTCGAACTGACGGTTCCGGAGGTGGTCGAGAAGACGGCTGAAGCCGGCGCCGGCGGCAGTGTCGGTCGCGCCGCCCATGTGCTGGTGGTCGACGACAACGCCACCAACCGCATGGTGGCCGAAGCCCTGTGCGAAATGTTCGACTGCTCCTCGGAGTCCGTCGAAGACGGCCTGGAGGCGGTGGACGCCGCCCGAACCGGCCGCTTCGATCTGATCCTGATGGATATCCGCATGCCGCGTATGGACGGTGTGGAGGCCGCGCGGGCCATTCGCGCCCTACCGGGCCACGCCGGCCAGGTGCCGATCATCGCCCTGACCGCCAATGCCGATCCGGAAGACGCCAAGACCTATCTGGCCACCGGCATGCACAGCGTGGTGGAAAAGCCGATCAAGCCGGAAAAGCTGCTCGCGGCCATGAGCGCGGCGCTCGAAGACACGGGCGATGGCGAGGCCGCCGCAGCCTCGGCCGCGGCGTAGGATTCCAAGATAATGGAAAACTAGCTCTTGCCTGATAAAGGAACGACGCTAGTGTTGGAACATTCCATGAACGGAGTGCGCCATGGCGGATGGATGGACGGAGCTTGCGGGGGGATGCGCTTGTGGCGCGGTGCGGTATCGACTGACGTCGGCGCCGATGTTCGTCAACTGCTGCCACTGCCTGGATTGCCAGCGGCAGACCGGCGGCGCCTTTGCGATAAACGCCATCATCGAGACCGATCGGATCGTGCTGGACAAGGGCCAGCCCGTTGCGGTGACCCTGCCAACCGAGAGCGGCCATCCGCACGACGTCTATCGCTGCGAAGCCTGCAAGACGGCGGTGTGGAGCGACTATGGCCGGCGAAGGGTGATGAGCTTCCTGCGGGTCGGCACGTTGGACGATCCCACGGCCATTGCGCCGGACGTTCACATCTTCACCCGCTCGAAACAGCCTTGGGTCGGACTGCCGACAGACGTCCCAGCGTTCGAAATATACTACGAAATGTCCAAACTTTGGCCGGAAGAGAGCCTGAAACGGCGCAAGACCTTGTTAGGCGAGCGACGTTAACGCCGTGCTGGCGCGGGAACGCATCCTCGGCTAGTGGGTTCGGACCCATGTTGAGGACTTCATGAAGCCTATTCGCAAAGCCGTCCTGCCCGTGGCCGGTCTGGGCACCCGCGTGCTGCCCGCCGCCAAGACCACGCCGAAGAACATGCTCAATGTGGTCGACCGGCCGATCCTATCCTATGTGGTGGCCGAAGCCCGCGCCGCCGGCATCGAGCATCTGATCTTCATCGTCGGCCGCGGCCAGGGGGCGATCGAGGACTATTTCGACCACAATGTCGAGCTGGAGACCCAGCTGGCCGCCAAGGGCAAGACCGAGCTGATGGCCGAGATGGCCGGCGAACTCGGCAAGCCGGGCGAGATGAGCTTCGTGCGCCAGATGCAGCCCTTGGGCCTCGGCCATGCGGTGTGGTGCGCCCGCGACCTGATCGGCGACGAGCCCTTCGCGGTCATGCTGCCCGACATGCTGATGGACGCGACCCCGCCGGCTCTGGTTCAAGCCGTGCAGACCTATGAGAAGTTCGGCGGCAACGTCATCGTCGTCGAGCCCGCGCCGGAAGGCGAAGCGCACAAGTACGGCATCGTCGCCCTGTCGGAGCGCGACGGCCGCGTCGGCAAGATGACCGGCATGGTCGAAAAGCCGCCGCCGGGCACCGAGCCGTCCAACCTGTTCATCAGCGGCCGCTACATTCTTCAGCCGGAAATCTTCGCGGCCCTGGCGGCGCACGAAAAAGGCGCGGGCGGCGAGATTCAGCTCACCGACGCCATGGTCAAACTCATGGCTTCGCAGGACTTCCACGCCCTGGAGTACGACGGAACCACCTATGACTGCGGCGACAAGCTAGGCCTGTTGCGCGCCAACATCGCCTTCGCCCTCAACCGCCCGGAAATGGCTGAAAGCGCCCGCGAACTTCTGCGCAGCTTTATTTAAGTGGCGGCTTATGTTGCGCGGTGCTCCGCGCACATACTCAGTCTCAGGGAACTCTCGCTGACCTCGCGCTTTTGAAAAGCGTGACCATCAGCCCGAGGCGAATGCGATGAAGACCCCTTTGATTGGCTTAGGCTTATTGGCCGCTGTCGCCCTGGGTGCGAGCGCCTGCCATCCCGAACGCAAGGCGACCGCCGACAATGGCGTCGCCGCCGCGCAGGTGGAAACCACGGCGCCGTCCAGCGAAATGTCGAGCGCCGAGCTGCAGCAGAAGGCTCAGGACGCCGCCGACGCGGTCAGCCCGCCGGCCAGCGGCGCGGCAGCGTCTTCGAGCGCGGCGGCGCAATAGCCAAGCTCTAACCATGTTGAAGCGGGCGTTGCTTTGCGGTCGTCATGCCGAAGGGCAATGCAGCGCTCGCTCCTCGGCAAGACGGTGGTCAACTTGGGCTTGGCGTTCATCAAGGGCTGATTTTCGAGCGGCTTGTTGATCGGCTACTAGGAGCAATGGCGGGAACAACAGCACCGACAGGTATCCCCCGACCTGGTCGGCGGTGCGATGTCCCTTCATGACATCTTCGATCGTCGACATTTCCGATCGCAGCCCAATAATTTCGCGCCGAAGGGTGGCGCATCGCTCCAACCTGTCCGGTTCGGAAGATGTGCCGACGGTTACGCTGGCGGCCGCGTCGATGGGCGGGAGCGACGGCGCATCGCGGGCGCACCCGGCGAGCAACAGAAGTCCGACAAGCGCGCTACTGGAACTTAATCGCCCGGCCTTGGCCATGCAGAACCCCCCAACTTGTAAGGCCGATGCCAACCGTGCCGTAGCGGATCAGGACCACGGCGTCCGCGCCAAGTTTAGCGGCTTCTCGGCGCAGCTTATCGTCTACGTCTTCGCGGGTGGGATCCTTATTGAAGATTGTCAGCTTCGAGGCGGTGACCTTGATGTCTCCGAGCACCTTATAGGGCCGATCTGTGATGTCGTTCTCGGTCAGCAACATTCCGGAGAAAGGCGTGGCGGCTGGCAAGGCGGGGGATTCGCTCGGCGGCGGCTCAGCAGGCGTGGATTGCGAAGGCGGCGCGGCCGGTTGCGGTGCGACGTTGGGAGAGGCGCTCTGCGGATCATTGCCGGCCCTGGCTGGCGTTACCACCGCCATTGCCGCGAAGCCGAATGCGGCTATGGCAAGCGGCAGCAACAAGAGCGAAATTCCATGACGACGATTCATTAGCAAACCCCCGATTGCCGAATGGTTTGGTTCTAGTCGAATATCCAATCACGGCAATGGCGGCGTCTCGGATTTCAACTATAGCGCGCCCGATACCACTCGACGAACTGAGGCAGCCCCTTCTCGATCATGGTCTTCGGCGCATAGCCGGTAAGGGAGGCCAGCTTTGAGATGTCGGCGTGGGTCGCGGTGACGTCGCCGGGTTGCATAGGCCGCATCTGCTTGATGGCGTTGGCGCCCAGCGCGCCCTCCAGCACCGCGATCATGTCCATCAGTCCCACGGGCCGGCCCGCGCCGATGTTGAACACCCGGTGGCCGCCATCCGTGGGCGGATGATCCAGCGCCGCGACCACCCCGGTGACGATGTCGTCGATGAAGGTGAAGTCCCGCGCCATCTCCCCCATCCCGAACACCTCGATCGGCTGACCGGCCAATATCTTCTGGGTGAAGGAGAAATAGGCCATGTCCGGCCGCCCCCACGGCCCATAGACGGTGAAGAACCGCAGCCCGGACTGGGGCAGTTGGTAGAGGTGCGAATAGGAGGCGCTCATCAGCTCGTTGGCGCGCTTGGTCGCCGCGTAGAGGGATGACGGCGTCTCGGCCGCCTCGGTCTCCTTGAACGCGCCCGCCAGCGGCCGCTCGCCATAGACCGAGCTGGAGGAGGCATAGACCAGATGCTCGAATCCTTCCGCGTGGCGGCAGGCTTCCAGCACCGACAGATGACCGAGCAGGTTGGCGTGCTCATAGGCGAAGGGCGCCTCGATCGAGTAGCGGACGCCGGCCTGGGCGGCTAGATGTACGATCCGCACAGCGCCGCTGTCCCGCACCAGGGCGGCGAAGGCGTCCTTGTCCGCCACATCCATCCGCACCATCTGGAAGCCGGCACGGCCCTCCAGGGTCGCCGCCCGGTCGGTCTTCAGCGCCGGCTCGTAATAGGCGTTGAAATTGTCGACCCCGATCACCGTCTCGCCGCGATCCAGCAGCCGCTCAGCGGTGGCGCGTCCAATGAAGCCGGCGGCGCCGGTGACGATGACGGGTTTTGCTGACGACATGAATTCCGCTCCGAGGCCCCACTCTATGGCGAGGAACTGCTTATCGGTGGTGAACTTTGGCGGTATCCTCTTCCGATGCCCCGCCAGCTTCCCTCGGCCGAAGACGCGCTCCGCATTCTGGCGGTCAAGCGCACGCGTCGCACGCCGCGCCCTCCGCCGGTGGCGGGCCGGTCGCTGCAAGGGCTGATCAAGGCGCTGGACGAGAAATACGGCGCGGGAACCGGGCCTCTGCTCGCCCGCTGGCGCGAGATCGTCGGCGAGCCCCTGGCGGCGCACACCGAACCCTCCAAACTCTCCAAACCCCGAAACGGCGCCGGCGGGGTGCTGGAGCTCAAGGTCGACGGCCCGGCCGCCGTGCTGATCCAGACCCAGGCGCCCGAAATCCTCGCGCGGGTGAATCTGGTGCTGGGGCAGGGGGCCGTGGCCAAGCTGCGGGTGGTTCAGGGGGTCATCCGCCGGCCCGCCGCGGCCAAGGGCGCGGCTCAGGCCGCCCTGGCCCGCCGTCGCCGCGCCCAGCCGCTGGACGCTGCCGCCGAGGCCGAGCTGCAGGCAGGGCTCGCCCGCGCCGAGGACGACAAGCTGAAATCGGCCCTGCTGCGCCTGGGCCGCGAGGTGATACGTCGCCACGGTTCCGCCTCCGACCGTTGACAATAGGATGGGGAGCAGGTTTGCCC
>Ga0302316_10000505_pt1 | contig 34124 bp, 32 predicted proteins | sample III_Palsa_N3_2_FD_200456 | JGI IMG/M metagenome (GOLD analysis project Ga0302316, IMG submission 200456) | Peat permafrost microbial communities from Stordalen Mire near Abisko, Sweden - III_Palsa_N3_2 | ecosystem: Environmental > Terrestrial > Soil > Palsa > Peat permafrost | place: Sweden...
CGAAGTGCTGGCGCCGTTGAACGTGGAAGGCGATCGCAACCCGAGTACGTGGAAGGATGGCAAGGTCACAGCCACGCCGGGTTTTGCCGAGGCGTTCCGGCAATTTGCCGAGGGCGGCTGGCAAGGTGTGCAGCATCCTTTGGAGTACGAAGGTCAGGGGTTGCCAAAGCTGATTGCGACGCCGTGCGTCGAAATGCTCAATGCGTCCAATCTCTCCTTTGCGCTGTGTCCGCTGCTCACCGACGGCGCGATCGAAGCACTGTTGACCGCCGGCACGGAAGCCCAGAAACAGGCCTACGTGCCCAGGCTGATCTCCGGCGAATGGACCGGCACGATGAACCTCACCGAGCCGCAGGCCGGCTCGGATCTCGCACTGGTGCGCACGCGTGCCGAGCCGCAGGGCGACGGCTCGTTCAAGCTGTTCGGCACCAAGATTTTCATCACGTGGGGCGAGCACGACATGGCGAAGAATATCGCCCATCTCGTGCTGGCACGCACGCCGGATGCGCCCGAAGGCGTGAAGGGCATCTCGCTCTTTATCGTGCCGAAGTTCCTCGTCAACGAAGACGGCTCGCTCGGCGAGCGTAACGACGTGCATTGCGTGTCGATCGAGCACAAGCTCGGTATCAAGGCGAGCCCGACGGCGGTGTTGCAGTTCGGCGATCACGGTGGCGCGATCGGTCATCTGATCGGCGAAGAGAACCGCGGTCTCGAGTACATGTTCATCATGATGAACGCCGCGCGTTTTGCAGTGGGCATGCAGGGCGTGGGTGTGTCGGACCGTGCGTATCAGAAGGCAGTTGCCTATGCCAAAGACCGCGTGCAAAGCCGGCCGGTCGACGGCTCGGCTAAACAGTCAGTCTCGATCATTCACCACCCGGACGTGCGCCGCATGCTCGCGACGATGCGTGCGCTGACCGAAGGTTCGCGCGCACTCGCCTATGTGGCCGCCGCGCATTGCGATATCGCACATCGTCACCCGGATGAAGCGAAACGCAACGAGCATCAGGCGATCTACGAGTTCCTCGTGCCGATCGTAAAGGGCTGGAGCACCGAGCTGTCGATCGACGTGACGAGCCTCGGCGTGCAGGTGCATGGCGGCATGGGCTTTATCGAAGAGACCGGCGCTGCCCAGTACTACCGCGACGCGCGGATTCTGCCGATCTACGAAGGCACCACCGCGATCCAGGCGAACGACCTGATCGGCCGCAAGACTTTGCGCGACGGTGGCGCGGTGGCGAAGTCGCTGCTGGCCGGTGTTGCGCAAACGGTCGAGGCGCTCGGCTCGCAGCAGGGGGCACCTTTCGAGTCGATGCAGCGTCAGCTTGCGCACGGGCATCGCGCGCTGACGTCGGTGGTGGAGTTTGTTGTCGCCAACACGAAACGCGATCCGAATGCGGTGTTTGCCGGCAGCGTGCCGTATCTGAAGCTGGCGGGCATCGTGCTCGGCGGCTGGCAGATGGCGCGTGCGTTGCTGGTGGCTGCGGAGAAGCGCGCCGACGATCCGTCGTTCTACGGGGCGAAGATCGCGACCGCGCAGTTCTATGCGGAGCATGTGCTGCCGCAGGCCGCTGCGCTTGAAGTGTCGATTGTCAGCGCGAAGGGGGATGAGGGCGTGCTGGCGTTGTCGGAGGATCAGTTCTGACTTGCGCGTGTTTTTCGTGCGAGATTGCGAGATTGTGTGGTCGGTGGTGAGGTCACGCAAAAAACAAACGGCGCCTGCAAGCAGAGGCGCCGTTTGTTTTGACGCAGGCCGAGAACGTTACCGCCGTTCCGGCCGCGACCTTCCGAAATCGCTCAGGCGTAAGCGGGGCGACCCGTACCACCTGTTTCGCCGAGGTAGCGGTGCACCGACAGATCGTCCGCCTGGATGGCAGGCTGCTTGCCCGACATCAGGTCGGCCAGCAGTTGGCCCGAACCGCACGACATGGTCCAGCCGAGCGTGCCGTGGCCGGTATTCAGGAACAGGTTCGACACAGGCGTGCGGCCGACAATCGGTGTGCCGTCCGGGGTCATGGGACGCAGACCGGTCCAGAAGCTGGCCTTGGCCGTATCCCCGCCGCCCGGGAACAGATCGTTCACGCACATCTCGAGCGTCTCGCGGCGCTCCTGACGCAGCGACTTGTCGAAGCCGACAATCTCTGCCATGCCGCCCACACGAATCCGGTCGTCGAAACGCGTGATAGCGATCTTGTAGGTTTCGTCGAGCACGGTGGACACCGGCGCGGCCGCTGCATTGACGACCGGTGCGGTGATCGAATAGCCCTTCAACGGATACACCGGAATCTTGACGATGTCCGCGAGGAACTTCGTCGAATACGAACCGAGTGCTACGACGAATGCGTCGGCACGTACGTGTTCGCTGCCGCATTGCACGCCAGCGATCCGGCCGCCGGCCATGGCGAGCGCGTCGATCGGCGTGTTGTAGCGGAACGTCACGCCGAGTTCTTCTGCCAGCGCTGCGAGGCGCGTGGTGAACATCTGGCAATCGCCCGTTTCGTCGCCCGGCAAACGCAGCCCGCCCGTCAGCTTGTGGGCCGTTGCCGCGAGTGCCGGTTCGGCGCGCGCCAGCTCGGCCGACGACAACAGTTCGAACGGTACATTGGCATCTTTCAGCACGGCGATGTCTTTCGCGGCGCCATCGAACTGCTGCTGCGTGCGGAACACCTGCAGCGTGCCACCGGTACGGCCTTCATACTGAATGCCGGTGTCGGCACGCAGGGCTTGCAGGCAGTCGCGGCTGTATTCGGCGAGGCGCACCATGCGGCCCTTGTTGACCGCATAGCGCGAAGACGTGCAGTTCTGCAGCATCTGCCACATCCACTGCAACTGGAATTGCGTGCCGTCGAGGCGGATGGCAAGCGGCGCGTGCCTCTGGAACATCCACTTGACGGCCTTCATCGGCACGCCCGGAGCAGCCCACGGCGACGCGTAGCCCGGCGAGATCTGACCCGCGTTGGCAAAGCTCGTTTCGAGCGCCGGACCGGCTTCGCGGTCGATCACGGTGACTTCGTGACCGGCACGCGCAAGATAATAAGCGCTCGTCACCCCGACGACGCCACTGCCCAAAACGACGACTCGCATAGCTGCTCCAGAAGGTTCTTTGGGGCTCGCGCGTCCTTGGAGAAATCAGCTCGTTTGCAGATAGTTCGATTAACGAGGTGATACGCGTTCAGCCCAGTGTTATCCGCTATAGTATTGAGTGTCAGGTAGGTTTTGTTATTGTATTTTTCCAATTTTCAGTAAAAAGACCATGCGAACCCAGCGTCAACCTATCCGTACGCTCGACAAGCTCGATCACAAGATCCTCAGGCTGCTTCAGCAGGACGGCCGGATGGCGATGAAAGACCTCGCGGAGCAGGTCGGGCTGTCGGTTACGCCGTGTATCGAACGGGTCAAGCGTATGGAGCGCGACGGCGTGATTACGGGCTACCACGCGCGTGTCAATCCGGCTGAGCTGGGTGCCGCGCTGCTGGTATTTGTCGAGATTACGCTCGACCACAAGAGCGGCAACATGTTCGACCAGTTTCGCCGCGAGGTGCAGAAGATCCCCGAGGTACTCGAATGTCATCTGGTATCGGGCGACTTCGATTACCTCATCAAGGCCCGCATTGGCGAGATGGCCGATTACCGGAAACTGCTCGGCGATATCCTGCTGCAATTGCCCGGAGCGGTGCAGTCGAAGAGCTATGTGGTGATGGAAGAAATCAAGGAAAGCCTGACGATCGCGGTGGGCGAATAGCCCATCTCGCGGGGCAAAGACAGGACTCGACAAACGGCTCAAACACTGTATATTTATACAGTATCGATTGAGCCGTTTTTTGTTTTCGCTTTCTGTCTTTGGTCTGACCTCGCCGTGACTGATTCCGTCCCCGAATATCCAATCGCACCGCCCACACCCCGTAAAGGGCGCGGCGCCGTGACGAACCTGCAGGGCCGCTATGAGCTTGACCAGCGTGAAGCGGTGGACGACGGCTGGGCACCGCATGAGGAAGAAGAAGGCGGTCCGCCTGCGCTGCGCACGCAGGTGTTCGAAGAGCGGGCAAAAACCATCCTGACCCGTAACGCATCGCCTGACATTCCGTTCAATGTCTCGCTCAACCCTTATCGGGGGTGCGAACACGGGTGTATCTACTGCTTCGCGCGGCCTACCCATAGTTATCTGGGCCTGTCGCCGGGGCTCGATTTCGAGAGCCGCATTTACGCCAAAGTCAACGCGCCAGAGCTGCTCGAGCGCGAGCTTTCAAAGAAGTCGTACGTGCCGGAGCCGATCGCACTCGGCGTCAATACGGATGCCTGGCAGCCGGTCGAACGTGAATTGGGTCTCACGCGGAGGGTGATCGAAGTGCTGCACGCGCGCGGGCATCCTTTTGCGGCTATTACCAAGTCGTCACTGATCGAGCGCGATCTCGATCTGCTTGCTCCCATGGCGGAGCGCGGCCAGTTCATGGCTGCCATCACCATTACCACGCTGGATGCCGAGATCGCCCGCACGCTCGAACCACGCGCAGCGACGCCGGCGCGACGGCTACGCACAATCCGCACGCTGAGCGAGGCCGGCATACCGGTGGGCGTCAGCATCGCGCCGGTGATTCCGTTCGTCACCGAACCCGACATGGAGCGGGTCATGGAGGCATGTGCGGAAGCAGGAGCGACCAATGCGAGCTATATCGTGCTGCGACTGCCTTGGGAAGTCGCGCCGCTATTCAAGGACTGGCTGGCAGCGCATTTTCCGGATCGGGCCGAGCGGGTCATGAACCGTGTGCGCGACATGCGCGGTGGCAAGGACTACGACGCCTCCTTTGCCACGCGGATGAAAGGTGAGGGTTTGTGGGCTGATCTGATGAATCAGCGCTTTCATCAAGCTGCGCGCCGGCTCGGTCTGAACGAGCGCCGGCGCGGCATTCTGGATATGTCGCAGTTTGTCCGCGCGCAGCCGCCGGCGCCGGTTCCGGTGCGCGACGACGGGCAAATGGATCTGTTTTAGCCGGGGCGGGCGAGTGGCGGCACCGTCAGCTCGTCGAATCTGCCTGCCCTGTATGCGTCCCTGACATCGTCTACATCGACGATTCGAAATAGCTATCGATCGCGACGGCAAGGCTTGCCATCATCAGCATTGCGCCGATGAACAGCGAGAAAATAACCACGAAGATCACCGGCCAGCCGGACCGGCTGTTTTGCTGGCTCTGAGGGTTGAATTGCGCATCCCACTTTTCGTCGGGACGCAGTCCGTAGACAATGGCCGCAAGGAATGCGGAAAACAGTGAGATGGCGCCGGGGACTGCGAGTACCCAGCCGAGCGCTGAGGTCCGCTGGGTGAAGATCAGCAGCAGAACGCCCGGAATGCCGAACAGGGTGCAGATCAGGTGAATCCAGCCGTACAGGTCTCGCTTTCCATATAAGTAGAAGCGGTGCGCGCCGAGACTGCCGAAGAAGAAGGCGAGCGCCGCGGTAATCGTCTTGGACCTGAAGCGTGGGGAATTCGAAACGCGGGTGGACATGTGGGCGAGAGTTCAGTGACAGGCGGTCGCGAGGACCGGCGCGCAACGGTGCGCGGACCGAGGCGCATTCTACGCCCGGCGGCGTGACGCAGACCACGTCGCACGCTGATTGATGGAATTCGCTGACGGCCACAGGGCGTACCATGCGTGACGCGGTAGGTCGCGCTCGCGTGACAGGGGAGAAAGGGGCGGAAAGGGCGCCGGCCAGTACGGTTGTGAAGCGAGGTGTCAGGGCTTTCCGTCGAGTGCGCAGGCGATTTGACGGCCCCCGGTCGGCTGGCCGACTGCCCCGGCGCAACCGTGGATATTAGTTTTCCCCGTAAGTGTTTGTTATGGCTTCAGTTTCCCGCTATAATCGCCTGTTTCAGTGGTTCCGAACCCCGGTTTTCAAGGATTCTAGTATGGTCATCATCCGCTTGGCTCGTGGCGGCTCCAAGAAGCGCCCGTTCTACAACATCGTCGCAACCGATTCGCGTAACCGTCGTGACGGCCGCTTTATCGAGCGCGTTGGTTTCTACAACCCGGTCGCTACGAAGGGTGAGTCGCTGCGTATCGCTCAAGACCGCCTGACGTACTGGCAAGGCGTTGGCGCACAACTGTCGCCGACGGTCGAGCGTCTCGTGAAAGAAGCGCAAAAGGCGCAGCCGGCTGCTTAATGGCAGCTAGCATGTGCATCGCCGGCGGCTCGCGCAGCTTGCGCGAGATGTCCGATGCGCGAGTTTTACTGCGCGTTTTGCTGAAGCAGACGTCGATTTCGCTGAAGCAAACATCGAAATCGGCAGGGGGCTTCGACGTGAAGTGTTGTCTGAGGTGGCGTCATGTCTGAGCGTGATTCGGGAAGTTCAGGTCGCGCCAAGCCGGCTCAGCGCGCGCAGGCAGCAGGTGACGCACCGTTCGGCGCGTTCGTCCGCAAGCCGGTAGAGCGCGCCAAGGCCCCGGGTCCCGCTAACGTCGATTCCGGCGGCGCGACAATGCGTGCCGAAACGGTCGAAAGCTGGCCGGACGACGCTGTTGAAGTAGCTGCAATTGTCGACGCTTACGGCCTCAAGGGCTGGGTCAAGGTAGCCGCGCATGCGGATGCCGGACGGGGCGGCGACGCATTGCTGAGCGCGAAGCGCTGGTGGCTGATGAAAGGCCATGAGCGCACTTCTGCACCGGCGCTGCAGGCAAAGATACACAGCGACAGCATCGTTGCCCATCTGGGCGGTGTGACTGACCGTGACGAAGCGCTCGCGCTGCGTGGTACTCGCGTGTACATCTGCCGCAGCGATTTCCCGGTGCTCGAAGCTGACGAATTCTACTGGGTCGACCTGCTGGGCCTGGATGTCGTGAACCTGACCGGGCTTGCCCTCGGCAAGGTGGCCGACATGATCGACAACGGTGCGCACTCGGTGTTGCGCATCGAATACCCGGATACCGGCAAAGACGGTAAGCCGGTGACCGGTGAGCGCTTGATCCCGTTCGTCGGTGTTTTTGTCAAAACGGTGGACCAGGCGGCGAAGCAAATCGTTGTCGACTGGGAAGCTGACTATTAAATCAGCTCGTTGACCGGAGAGAGCGATGCAGTTCGATGTCGTTACGCTCTTTCCTGAAATGTTTCGTGCGCTGACCGACTGGGGTATCACCAGTCGCGCGGCGAAGCAGGAACGCTACGGTTTGCGCACGTGGAATCCACGCGATTTCACAACCGACAACTATCGTACGATCGACGATCGCCCGTATGGCGGCGGTCCAGGCATGGTAATGCTGGGCAGGCCGCTGGAAGACGCGATCGGAGCGGCGAAGGCCGCGCAGGCAGAGCAGGGCATTACCGGTTCGCGCGTCGTGATGATGTCCCCGCAAGGTGCGACACTCAATCACGAACGTGTGATGCGGTTTGCCGCGGAGCCTGGGCTGATCGTGCTGTGCGGCCGCTATGAAGCGATCGACCAGCGCCTGATCGATCGTTGTGTCGACGAAGAAGTGAGCCTCGGCGACTTCGTGCTGTCGGGCGGCGAGTTGCCGGCGATGGCGTTGATGGATGCCGTGGTGCGTCAGTTGCCTGGTGTGCTGAACGACTCGCAGTCGGCCGTGCAGGATAGTTTTGTCGACGTGCTGCTGGATTGCCCGCACTACACGCGTCCGGAGGAATACGAAGGCGTACGTGCACCTGATGTGCTGCTTGGCGGCCATCATGCGGAAATCGAGTTGTGGCGCCGCCGTGAAGCGCTGCGCAACACGTTGAGCAAGCGGCCGGATCTGATAGAGAAGGCCAGAAAGAACAAGATGTTGAGCCGTGTCGATGAGACATGGCTTGCAAGTCTCGCGAAGGAAGCATCGAAGGCGTGAAGCCCGGTGTCACTAGCGAATAAGCGGCGCCGCACATGCGTGTACGGCGCCTGATGTGAACCCATCCTCTATCGGGGCCGTAGCCGAGCAGTTTTCTGTGAGGCAGGTACGAACGCCGACAAGATGGACTTAGGAGTCAGTGATGAATCTGATTGCAAAACTCGAGCAAGAAGAAATCGCGCGCGCCCTCGGCGAGAAGACTATCCCCGAATTCGCCCCCGGCGATACGGTGATTGTCAGCGTGAACGTGGTTGAAGGTACGCGTAAGCGTGTTCAGGCTTACGAAGGCGTCGTTATCGCCAAGCGGAACCGTGGTCTGAATTCGTCGTTCATCGTCCGCAAGATTTCGTCGGGCGAAGGCGTCGAGCGTACGTTCCAGACGTACTCGCCGCTGCTGGCAAGCATCGTCGTGAAGCGTCGTGGCGATGTGCGTCGTGCCAAGCTGTACTACCTGCGCGACCGTTCGGGCAAGTCGGCCCGGATCAAGGAAAAGCTGGTCTCGAAAGACCGCGCTGCTTCCCAGGCGTAAAAGCTGTAAGAAAAAGCACCCTTCCCGGGTGCTTTTTTCTTTGTTGGGTCAAAATAGCGGCATGTCCTACAAAAGCTCGTTCCGAGAGTCCCGTTGACCCGACCCGTCTTCCAACCCGAAACGCTCCCTGTCGAAACGACTGGCGACGATCTGCCACCGGTTGCCCCCGCACGTCTGACGCCCGATGGATTGCGCGCACGCTTCGAGCAGCGCCTTTCCTGGACGCCGGAGCCGGGCGATGCCCGCTGGAAGGAGTTCGGCGATCCGCGCGTTGCAGCGGTGCTCGTACCGCTGGTGGTGCGCGAAGACGGGATCACGGTGTTGCTGACGCAGCGGGCCGATCATCTCAACGATCACGCCGGCCAGGTGAGTTTCCCGGGCGGCCGTCACGAACCGTTCGATGCGGACGCAACGGCTACGGCGTTGCGTGAAGCGCAGGAAGAGGTAGGTCTGGACCCCGCGCGTGTCGAGGTGCTAGGTGCTTTGCCCGACTACCTGACCGGCACGGGCTTCCGCGTGACGCCGGTGGTGGCGCTCGTGCATCCGCCGTTCACCGTCGAGGCCGACTCGCTCGAAGTCGCCGAAGTCTTCGAAGTGCCGCTAAGCTTTCTGATGGACCCCGCCCACCATGAGGTGCGCGTGTTCCGCTGGGAAGGTGGCGAGCGGCGCTTCTTTGCCATGCCTTATCCGCGCGGCGACGCGGCCGGGCAGTACTTCGTCTGGGGCGCGACGGCGGGTATGTTGCGCAATTTTTATCGCTTTCTTGCTGCATGAAGCGCGCGGACCTACCGGAACCTACCTCGGTGTCGCTGGTTTGCAACTATTGCCGCGCTCGGTCGGATCCGACCCTGTGCTATCGTTATAAAACAATCGTAAAAACCCGAAAAGCACGGCGCATCGCATGACTTTTTTCTCCGTATTGCTGGCTCTGATCATCGAACAAGTGCGCGCGTTATCGCCGAACAACCCGGTGTCTGCGCTGCTTCAATATCATGCGGAGTCGGCGGCGCACGGGTTCGATGCCGGCAAGCCCAAGCACGGCGTGCTCGCGTGGCTCGTGGTGGTAGTGCCGTGGACGTTGGCCGTCGCGCTCGTCTACTATGTGCTCTATCACATCAACTTTGTGCTCGCGTTCCTGTGGAACGTCGTGATCGTCTATTTCACGCTCGGATTCCGGCAGTTCAGCCACTACTTCACGGACATTCACCTCGCGCTCAACAACGACGACGTGCCGCGCGCGCGTGAAATCCTCAATGAATGGACGGGGCTCGACACGGTCGACATGCCGGTCAGCGAGATCGTGCGTCATACGCTGATCCACGCGGTGGTGGCGTCGCACCGTCATGTGTTCGGCGTGTTCTTTTGGTTTCTCGTGCCGGTGGGGCCGGCGGGTGCTGTGCTGTACCGGATCGCCGAGTACCTGGCGCGTACGTGGTCACGCCCGACGGATGACCGTACCGTGGCGTTTTCCAGTTTTGCGCAGCAGGCGTTCTTTGTGATCGACTGGGTGCCGGCGCGGCTGACCTCGATGGGCTTCGCGATTGTCGGGAATTTCGAAGACGCGATTTATGCATGGCGCAATCATGCACGGCAATGGCCCGACACCAATGACGGCGTCTTGCTCGCTGCCGGCAGCGGTGCACTGGGCGCGCGCCTGAGCGGACCGCTGGCGGAGCCGTCGAGTCTCGATGCGCTGGCAACCGGCGATGGCGACCCGCTCCAGGTCGGCGACGACTGCACGCCGCGTACGCTGCAATCGGCGGTGGGGCTGGTGTGGCGCGCAGTCATCCTGTGGATGATTCTGCTGCTGATGCTGACGATTGCCGTCTGGCTCGCTTGAAGCGCATGTCTGTCACGTGACGATGTGACGACATGATGTGCGACGACGCTGCGTGCTGTGTCTCGGCGGTGTTTCAATTGAGGCCGGTAACCCCGGCCTCAATTGTTTTGGCTAGCTGAGCCATCCGCGCCATCCCTTCCGGCCGTTAGCCGTCCAGAGGATTGCGCGCCGTCCCGCACTGCCAGCAAACCGTGAACTGCGCCTCGAGCGTCTCGCCGCATTGCGCGCAACGCCATGACGGCGAGCCCGCGCTCGGTCCATGCGAGGCTGCGTCGATGAGCTTGCGGGCCATCATCTCGTCGCGTTCGTCGACGAGCCACAACTCCGGCGCGCACTGATCCGCTGGAATCTCCCCAAGTGCGCCGTTCAGGTAGCGGTTGTGCAACTCACAGGCAATGCCCGAGATCGCCAGCACATTGATCCAATGCTGTCCGATCAGCAGATTCGGCGCGCGCATCAGTTTCATCATGAGTGTCGACCGGTGGCGAGTAAATGAGGCGGGTTAATGGAGATCGGGGCGATCAGGAAGGGCAACGCAAGTTGCGCTGAACGACCGCCCACGCACGAAAGCATCACAAAAGCATCGCAAAAGACTCAGCGAACGATCTGGCTCGCCTCGTGGACCAATTGCGCATACAGCGCATGCCGTGCCGGCGCAATCCGCCCATCGGCGACCGCTTCGAGAATCGCACAGCCCGGTTCCTGCAGATGATGGCAGTTGTAGAAACGGCAGTTGGGCAGTAGCGGCCTGAATTCAGGGAACGCTCTTTCGAGCCTGCCCTCGGTCAGGTGGTGCAGACCGAACTCCTGAAACCCCGGTGAGTCGATTAGCGCGCCACCGTCCGGCAGCGGGTAAAGCCGCGTGAAGGTGGTCGTATGGCGACCGCTGTTCAACGCGGTGGAGATCTCGCGGGTTGCCACTTCCGCGTTAGGCACCACGAGGTTGACCAGCGTCGACTTGCCCATCCCCGACTGGCCGAGCAGCAGCGTGGCGTGACCGTGCAGATGTTCCTCGAGCGCGGCGTGTGCGGCCTCCGGCTGGGTTTTGATCGACAGTTCCACTACCGTATAGCCAAGCGCCTGGTAGCGCGCTAGCCGCTTACGTGCGCCCGGCAACTCGACTTCGACGTCGGTCTTGTTCAACACGATCAGCGGCTTCAGTTCGTTAGCCTCTGCAGCCACCAGAGCGCGGCCGAGCAGATCTTCGCTGAAGTGCGGCTCGGTGGCCAGCACGATCAACAACTGATCGAGGTTTGCCGCGAACAGCTTCGATTTGTACTGGTCCGAGCGATACAGCAGATTGCGCCGCTCGCCTATCTCGACGATCACGCCCTGATCCGCCGAAGTCGGCTCGTAGATCACCCGGTCGCCCACCGCCACTTCGCTGCGTTTGCCGCGTGGAAAACACTGCAGCATGGCGCCGCCGTCTTCCGGCGCGACCAGGTAGTGCCTGCCATGCGCCGCGATGACGAGGCCGCCCACCCGCGTGGTGGACGGCGGGCGCGCTGCTTTCTGGGGGCGGGCGGTCATGCGTGCCGCAGCAGGCGGTCGATCCGCTGCGACGCTGGCGGATGCGAATAATAGAACGCGGTGTAGAGCGGGTCGGGGGTGAGGGTCGACGCGTTGTCCTCGTACAGCTTCACGAGCGCGTTGACCAGATCCTGTGCATCGGTCTGGGTAGCGGCGAACGCATCGGCTTCGAATTCGTGCTTGCGCGAACTAAGGCTGCCGAGCGGCGTCACGAAGAACAGGAACACCGGCAGCGCGAGGAAGAACAGCACCAGCGCGAGCCCGCTGTTACCGCCCAGCAACGATGGCCGCACGCCGAGTCCCTCATAGAACCAGACGCACTGCATGAGCCAGCCTAGCAGCGCGAGCATCACGAGGCTGACCGCGAATATCACCGCCATCCGCTTGATCACATGGCGGCGCTTGAAGTGACCGAGTTCGTGCGCGAGTACCGCCTCGATCTCGCTGCCGGACAGACGCGCGAGCAGCGTGTCGAAGAACACGATGCGCTTGGCCGCGCCAAAACCCGTGAAATACGCATTGCCATGGGCGGAACGGCGGCTGCCGTCCATTACGAACAGCCCCTTGGCGGCGAAACCGCAGCGCTTCATCAGCGCTTCGATGCGAGTGACCAAGGCTTCGTCTTTGAGCGGCTCGAACTTGTTGAAGAGCGGTGCGATGAACGACGGATACAGCACTAGCACCAGCAACTGGAACACTACCCACACGACCCACGTCCACAGCCACCACAGGCTGCCGGCCTGGCTCATCAGCCACAGGACGACGAACAGCAGCGGCAGGCCGAAGGCCGCGCCGAGCAACAGGCCCTTGATGCGGTCGGCGAAGAAAATGCCCTTGCCCATGCGGTTAAAGCCGAAGCGTTCTTCGATGACGAACTGCCGGTAGTAGTCGAACGGCAGGTCGATCACGCCGGTGATCGCAATGACCGCCGCGATCAGCGCGATCTGGCCGACGTAGCCGCGGCCGAGCCAATCCGAGATCGCCAGATCGAGCGCCTGCACGCCGCCGAGCAGCGTGAGTCCGATCAGCACGGCCGCGCCGACGACAATCTCGATCATCGTCAGCCGTGTACGCTCGACGGTGTAGTCAGCGGCACGTTGATGCGCGGTCAGCGCGATGGTGCCCGCAAACTGGCCGGGCACCTGCCCGCGGTGCGCCGCGACGAAGCGGACTTGCCGCGACGCGAGCCAGAGCTTGGTGCCGACCATCGCCACGACGGCGATGGCGAACAGAACGGTGAAGTACAGAGTAGGCATCCGGGGAATCCGTGGTATCTATGCGAGAATTATATGTTTCTTCCCGCCGGCTGGCGGGGCCACGCTAAATCGAACTGTTTCAACGGCGCACAGGCCCGTCCCGAGGGGGCGCGCGGCGCTATTCACCAAGGTTGCCTCCATGACTGACATCCTCGAATCCGCTGGCGAGCCGTCGCTCGTGCGCAGCGACATGAACCTGATCTGGCTGGACATGGAAATGACCGGCCTCGAGCCCGACACCGACCGCATCATCGAGATCGCCGTGGTGGTGACCAATTCGACGCTCGACAAACTGGTCGAAGGTCCGGTGCTCGCCATCCACCAGAGCGACGAAACGCTTGCGAAGATGGACCAATGGAACCAGAACACGCATGGCCGTTCGGGGCTGATCGACCGCGTGCGCGCCTCGAGCGTCGGCGAAGCGGAAGCCACCGAGCAGATCCGCGAATTTCTCGGCCAGTACGTCCCGCCGGGCAAGTCGCCGATGTGCGGCAATTCCATCTGTCAGGACCGCCGTTTCATGGCGCGCTGGATGCCGGATCTGGAGCGTTTCTTCCATTACCGCAATCTCGACGTTAGCACGCTCAAGGAATTGTGCCGCCGCTGGCAGCCGGCTATCTACAAGGGCTTCCAGAAGCGCGCTATGCATACGGCGCTGGCCGATATCCACGAGTCGATCGACGAGCTCAAGTACTACCGCGAGCATTTCCTGATCCCGGCTGCGGGCGCGCCGGTTGCGGAAGAGTAATCCAGGCGTCAACCTCGGCGGGCGTCAACCCGGCCACGCATCAACCCGGCGCGCCTCTCAGTCCTGACGCGGTGCCCGGATCGCGTTTTTCGGCCGGAAGGCTTTCACGACGGCCGCATTGGTTTCCACATACGGGCCGCCAATAAGGTCGATGCAATAAGGCACGGCCGCAAAAATCCCTGGCACTTTCACTTCACCCGCGTCGTTGCGTAATCCTTCCAGTGTTTCCCTGATCGACTTGGGCTGACCCGGCAGATTGACGATCAGCGCCGCGTGCGTCGGCGTCTCGCGGATCACTGCCACCTGGCGCGACAAAATGGCTGTCGGCACGAAATTCAGGCTGATCTGCCGCATCTGCTCACCGAAACCCGGCATTTCCTTTGTACCCACCGCGAGCGTCGCTTCCGGCGTCACATCGCGCCGCGACGGCCCGGTGCCGCCCGTGGTGAACACCAGATCGCAGCCCGCCTTGTCCACCAGTTCGATGAGCGTGGCGGAGATCGTCGGCGCGTCGTCCTGGATCAGCCGGGTGACGGCCTGCCACGGCGAGCTCAGTGCCGCACCGAGCCACTCCTGCAAGCCCGGAATCCCTTTGTCCTCGTAGACGCCGGTGCTTGCCCGGTCGCTGATCGAGACCAGTCCGATTACGATTTCGTCGGGATGGTTACGCGCGATCTTCGCCATCGCCGTTTTCCGGGGTGCCATGTCCTTCGTGCTCGTCGTCCTCGGCCGCTTCCGGGCCGTCCGCGTTCTTGATCCACTGGAACAGCTCGCGGAAATAGCGCGGCGGCTTGCTCTGCTGCGCTTCCTTGCGGGCGTTGCGGATCAGCGTGCGGCCTTCCTGCGGGTCGGCGGCGGGGTGCTGGCGGATGAAGTCGGTCAGCGCGGCGTCGTCGGCGAGCAGCTTCTCGCGAGTGCGCTCGATCCAGTGCAGACGCGCCGTTTCGGCCTTGTTGATGCCGTTGTACGAATCCAGCGCGGTGCGCAAGGCGGCCGTCTCGTCCTCGAGCAGCGAACGCATTACCCGGCCCACGTACTGGACCTGGCGGCGTTTGCCTTCGTGATCGGTAATGCGGCGGGCGTCGCGCACGGCGTCGTCGAGCTTTTCGGGCATCGGCATGCGCTTCAAAGCGTCTTTTGGCAGCGCGATCAGCGCCTCGCCCAGCTCCTGCAGCGCGTGCATGTCGCGCTTGAGCTGGGACTTGCTGGGACGGTCATACCCGTTCTCGTCGATCTCTGGCTCGGCGACGGGTTCCATCGGTTGAATGCGGGTTTTACGTGTCATACCGTTATTGTAGCGTGCCGTGCCCTTGAATCCGCCGGCAAGGGAGCTGGCCGCGCCACTCGCCCATGCCGTGAGACGTCGGCGAATGCCAGGTACGCTCGCGCGGACCTTGCTATGATCGCGGGATACGTAGCGACGTACTTGAGAACACACCGGAGGGCCGCTTCCGGCCCCGACCAGGACGCAACGAAGGACGGCAACGAATATGGCAGCAGACATGGACGTCAGACAGCGCTTTTTCCCGCATACCCAGGATGAGCTGAAGGAAATCGCCTCGGACATCCTGCGTCACGCAAAGTCGCTCGGTGGCACCGACGCGGCGACTGAAATCTCCGAAGGTGACGGCCTGTCCGTTTCCGTGCGGCGTGGCGAGGTCGAGACGATCGAACACAACCGCGACAAGATGGTCGGCGTGACCGTGTTTATCGGCAACAAACGCGGCAACGCCAGCACCTCGGACTTTTCCTCGCAGGCGTTGAAAGATACGGTTGCGGCCGCGTACAACATCGCCCGTTTCACGGCGGAAGACGACTGCGCGGGCCTCGCCGAGGCCGAACTGCTCGAAACCGCGCCGCGCGACCTCGATTTGTATCATCCGTGGAATCTCACCGCCGACGAAGCAGTCGAGATCGCCCGCCGCTCCGAAGACGCGGCGTTCGCCACCGACCCGCAAATCCGCAATTCCGAAGGGGCCAGCGTCTCCGCGCAGCATTCGCAGTTCGTGCTCGCCACTTCGCGTGGCTTCCTCTCCGGCTACCCTTATTCGCGCCATTACGTGGCGTGCGCGCCGATCGCCGGCAGCGGGCGCAACATGCAGCGCGACGACTGGTACACCTCGCAGCGCAACGCGGCAGATCTGGCCGACCCGGAAGCCATCGGGCGCTACGCGGCGCAACGGGCGCTGGCGCGCATCGGTGCACGCGGCCTCGACACCCGCAAGGTGCCGGTGCTGTTCGAAGCGCCGCTCGCCGCAGGCCTGCTCGGCGCGTTCGTGCAGGCGGTGAGCGGCGGCGCGCTGTATCGCAAGACTTCGTTCCTCGTCGATAGCCTCGGCAAGCCGGTGTTCGCGCCGCACGTGCAAGTGGTCGAAGACCCGCACGTGGCCCGCGCCATGGGCAGCGCGCCGTTCGACGAAGAAGGCGTGCGCACGAAGCAGCGCTCGGTGGTGAAAGACGGGGTGGTCGAAGGCTACTTCCTGTCCACCTACTCGGCGCGCAAGCTCGGCATGAAGACCACCGGCAATGCCGGCGGCTCGCACAATCTGAAGCTGCTCAGCTCGACGACGCGTCCCGAGGACGACTTCGAAGCAATGCTCAAGAAGCTCGGCACGGGCCTGCTGCTGACCGAACTGATGGGGCAGGGCGTCAACTACGTGACGGGTGACTATTCGCGCGGCGCGTCGGGCTTCTGGGTCGAAAACGGCAAGATCCAGTACCCGGTGGAAGAGTTCACCGTGGCGAGCACGCTGCAGGAGATGTTCCACCATATCGTTGCGATCGGCGCGGACACGCTCGTGCGCGGCACCAAGCAGACCGGCTCGGTGCTGATCGAGCGCATGACGATTGCTGGGCAGTAAACTGGCGTGCAGTCAGTAGGACCGCCGCAAACAGAAACGCCAGAGAAGACAGCTTCGCTGGCGTTTTTTTACGCCTGCACTCCGCGCGCGGTTACGCTTGCGGCGGCTGCTCTCCCGCTGCCGCTTCAGTCCGGCGGTACGTCACGAACGCGTAGTCGAACTCGTTCGGCGCGTGGGCGCGGTGCGTCTCATGGGCCACTTCTTCCCATTCCTCTGGATCGAGCGCGGCAAAATGCGCGTTGCCTTCGAAATCGATCGAGATCTCCGTGATGATCAGCTTGTCGGCGTGGCGCAGCCCCTCTTTGTAGAGTTCGGCGCCGCCGATCAGGAAGGCTTCCGGTGCCTGGTCCCGGGCCGCGAGCCTGAGCGCGTCGTCGAGATTGGTGGCGGTGTCGCACCCTGCGAAGCGGCGGCCCGCATCGCGCGTCACGACAATATTGCGGCGGCCGGGCAGCGGCCGTCCGATCGATTCATGAGTCTTGCGGCCCATGATGATGGGCGCGCCCATGGTCGTGCGCTTGAAGAACGCAAGATCCTCGGGCAGGCGCCAGGGTAGCTGGTTGTCGCGGCCGATCACGCCATTGCGGGCGCGAGCGACGATCAGGGTGAGCGTCGTCATCGATTGGAGAAGGGAACCTAACCGCTCCGATTCTACCTGACGCCCACGCCACCCCAACGACAACGCTGCACGCCCGAGGGGTAGGGCGCGGTGCGCGGCGTGCCTTCACTCGGCCGCGTGGACGCCTTCAGCCGGCAACACCTCGTCCTCCGTGCCGACCGCGTCGCGCATGCCATGCGTATCCAGCAAGCGCGACAGCGTCGCGCGCGACACGCCCAGATCCACGGCCGCCTCGTTCAGACGATGGCGGTGACGCAGTAGCGCGGCTTCGATCGCGCGCTTCTCGGCCGATTCGCGAGCCTGCGCGAGGGTCACGCTTTCCTGCGCGGTGAAGTGGGCCAGATCCAGGTCTTCGGCCGAGATCAGCTTGTTTTCCGCCATCACGATGGCGCGGCGCACGCGGTTGATCATTTCGCGCACATTGCCGGGCCAGTTGTAGGTGTACATGGCCTCGATCGCCGAGGGCGCAAAACCGCGGATCTTGCGCGCACTGTCGGTCTTGAACTTGTGCATGATGTGATGGGCGAGGATTTCGATGTCCTTGCCACGGGCGCGCAGCGGCGGCTCGTCGATGCGCAGCACGCACAGCCGGTGAAACAGGTCGGCGCGGAAGCGCCCGTCGCGCATCGCGATCTCAAGGTCGATGTGAGTCGCCGAGATGATCCGTACGTCGATGGGAATCGACTCGCGCCCACCCAGCCGGTCGATCTTGCCCTCCTGCAGGAAGCGCAGCAGGCTCGCCTGACTTTCCATCGGCAGGTCGCCGATTTCGTCCAGCAGCAGCGTGCCGCCGTCCGCTTCTTCGACCCGTCCGATCTTGCGCTGGTTGGCGCCGGTGAAGGCGCCGCGTTCGTAGCCGAATAGTTCGGACTGCAGCAGATGATGCGGAATCGCGCCGCAGTTGATGGCGATGAAAGGCGCCTTGCGGCGGCGCGAGCGTTCGTGGATGGCGAGCGCGGTGAGCTCTTTACCGGTGCCCGATTCGCCGGAGACGAACACGCTGGCGTCGGTGTTGGCGACCTTGCGGATGGTGCGAAACAGGTGCTGCATGGCTTCGCAGGTACCGACCATTTCGTCTTCGTCGCTGGACGGCGCGCTCTCCATCATGTCCGGATCGCATAGCGTGACCATGCCGAACGCGTGACTGACGAGGTAGTCGATCGTTGCGTTGGCCACCGGCGTCTTGACGTAGTCAAAACAGAAATGGCGGATCAGGCGCCGCACTTCAGGATCGGTCAGACGCTCGGAGGTGGACAGCGCAATCCAGCCAATCTGTTGCTGACGCAAGCTCGCTTCGAGGCCGCCCAGGTCGCGCGGCGCAAAGCTCGCCAGATCGACGATCCCCGCACAGACGACGTCCTGTTTGATGAGACGGCTCGCCTCATGCGCCGAGCGCGCGGCCACGACGTTCCAGCCACGGCTTCTCAGATGGGCGGTGAGCGTCTCGTCGGGCGTGCGTGTGACGTAGAGCAGGGTCCGCTCGGTCTGCGCGTAGGGGCTTTTCGGCACTGCCTGAGCGGCGGCGGCATCGTCCCGCGGCCGTCCGATGGCGGCCTCCTTCGGTCTTACCACCGGCAGCTCCCGCGGAAGTCCCGCAGAGATTTCCTGCGGCCGTACTACAGCAACTTCCGTCGGGCGAGCCAGAGAAAGATGCGTGCCTGAGGGCGGTGCAACACTGGTCAGATGGGATGATTCGCGCACGATCAACCTCGTATCGTTGGCACGTCAAAAAGTGTAGGGAAAGCGCACACCGATCACGAAGTTCGGTGTGTCAGGCGTGAGCCCCACGGAGACCGAACCGTTGATCGTCAGGTGCTTGTTCACTACATGATTCAGGCCGAAAGTCAGCGCGGCAGCAGTGGTTTCGCTGCCCGGCACCTTCGAATAGGAGCTGCCCGACGCCTTGGTCTGCGACTCCGGCTCGAGCGCCATCGTGTAGGACACGCTAGCCGAGTCCTTGTCCGAGAAGGCAAGTGCGGCGCCGCCGCCGAACTGCACCACGTCGCCGATCTTGACCGTCGCCGGCTGGGTCTGGCCGATGACTGAAGAGATATCGGAGAACGAGCGCGCGATGTTGTAGGTGTACGAAAGACTACCGAACAGCACGACCGGGTCGTAGGTCTTCAGGACCGACAGGCCCGCTGTGACGTTCCAGAAACCCGTGCCGGTGGGCAGCTTGCTCGGCGCGACGAGATTTGTGTTGTCGGCATCGACCTGCTGCAGCTTGATGCCGAACGGCGACGAACCGGTCGGCGCCTTGATGCGCAGGCTACCTACCAGGTCCGGCAGGCTGTTGGTTTCCTTGAGAAACTCGTAGTAGACGCCAAAGTTGACATCGCCGATGTCGCTCGAATTCGCCGACGCATCCGAGAGCGTGCTCGCCGCACCGCCGGCGCCGCCGACGATAAAGTTGCTGTGCCGGTAGATATACGGCACGTCGAGATCGACGCTCAGCCGGTCGCTGAGGCCGTAGCGCGTGTCGAGGTCCGCCATCACCTCATGCGACTTGGTCTCACCCAGGTTGATGTTGCCGAGGAAAATCGCGTCGAGTGCGAGGAAGCCCGACAGTTGCAACTGGCGGCGATCGTAATAAGTATCGCTGATGCCCCAGTCGAAGGTCAGCTTGTGGTCGAACAGCGGCGTGTGCTGCTGGCTCTGCACCACGGCGTCTTCCGATTGCGTGCGCACCGGCTCCGCGGCTTTCTGGGTCTGACCGACGGCGCCTGTACCATCGGTCGCAGGCGGCAGGTTGCCGCCATTGCTGTTGCCGTTATCCGGCACCGGTGGATTGACCGGCACGCCGGTCGCGGTGCCTGTGCCACTGCCAGGCGCACTCGACTCAGGATTGATCTGGGCGAGCGGCGGCAGCGGCGCCGGCAGCCCATCTGCGCCCGGCTGCGGGCCGGCGGCGATGGCGCCGTCGGCCGGCGCACCGGCACCCGGCAGGCCTCGGCCGCGCTCCGACATCTCGAGGTTCGTGACCTGTTGTTCGAGTGAATTGATCTGCTTCTGCTGCTCGTTGATCACACGCATCAACGTGTTCAGCCGGTCTTCGACAGATTGGTCCGCCAGCGCCTGGGCGTAGGCTCCCTGTGAAAGTGCAAACAGCATTACCGCCGCAGGGATGGCCGCTAACATCACGCGCGGTGCCCCGGTCGTTGAGAATCTCATCATTTTGTGCTCCCCCGGTATTCTGACCGCGCGTCGCATATCTCCATGTGCTTCGCGCGGCCGCTCTGATACTTCGTTTTCCTACATTTTTTATCGGGTGGCGGCCCGTTTTTATCTCCTCACTGTGTTTTGCAGTGCTTGTAATACGCCGAGTTGGCGGAGCATCGACGCCGACATCTGTTGCGTCTGCAAATGCAGTTGCAGCGCGTTGGCGACTTGCTGGTTATTGCCTGCAATCTGGAGTAGCTGGGAGATCATGCCGGCTTGTTGTGAAGTACCCGGCGCGATGGTTTGCGTGGCGATGCCCGCCGGCGTTTGCAGTGCGATCGACATGCCGCCGTTGCCGAACGTGACGCCGGCTTTCACGGAGCCACTCGCGTTGCTCGCGGAGGCTGAGGTCTGGTTGTTAAACGCGCCGGTAGACAGGGTGCTTGCCGGCGAGTTGAAGTCGATCACCGCCTGGTTGGTGCCGTTGTTGCCGTTGCCGGCAACCTGGGTGATCTGCGAGACGCCGTTGACCGTGGCGTTTTGACCGCCCGTGGCGCTCGCGTTGGGATTGGCCCCGCTGCCTGCAGGGGTGTTCGGACCGATGACGATCGCGTTCGAGCTGACCTGGACGTTCGTCTGGTTGAGCGCGTTGGTCACGATCGAAAGTGCGCCCTGCGCGAGGGCGGTGGTGCCGTTCGGCAGATTCCACTGCGACAGCAGGTTCACGACGACGCCGGAGATGACGTCGCCGCCGATGCCTTTGCCGCTTTGCGATGCGAGGACGTCGTCGTCGACAGGTTGCAGATTGACGGCGGCGACATCTTCAACGATAGAGGGGACCGTCGCCTCGGCAGCCTGGGCGACGGACGCAAGACCACACGTTGCGAAACACAACGCGCAGCCGATAGTGATTAGGTTTCGTTCCATGACGAGTCAGAACAACTCTGCCTTGATCAGCCCATATTCAACAAAGGGAGTCGCTGCCGTACCGTCTTCCAGCGCACGTTGGCGCAGCTTCAGCGCGAGCGACTCGTTACCTTGCAAGAGCGGAGAATCCTCCATAAATGGCTTGCCGACGACCGCGAACACGAGGCCGTTCCACTTCGAGACGAAGTCGTTTTCCATGACGATGCGGTTACCCAACGCAGGGTCGGCCACGAAGATGCGGCCATTTTCCGCGTGCTTGACGATCACGAAGTGTTCGTAGCCGTCGCTGTTCATCAGTACGATCACGGGGATCTGCAGGTGGTAGAGCGCTTCGGGCGCGACCCGGAAGCCGCGGCCACGCAGGCCGATCGTCTCGACGAATTTTTTCATGTCGAGCATCGAGAAGCCGTTTTTCACCACCACTTCCGGTTTCGAGAAAACCATCATGCGGCGGATCATTTCGCTTTCCGGAATATCGATGCCGTAGCCGAACTTCAGCAACGTAGCGAGCGCAGCCGAGCCGCAGCTATAGTCGTAGCGCTGGGAGACGATGTGGTTGTAGCGAAGATCGCGGATCGAATGCACGTTCATGTCGAACGGCACACCCGCAGCGGCGTTCATGTTGAGCGCGCTCTGGGCGTGACCCGGCTGTGACAGCCCAAGTCCGGCGAACAGTGCCAGAAAGAGACAATGCGTTACCCTGCTCACCCCGAACATGGTCATTCCCCCTGCGGAGACAGTCGGCCAGCCCGAAGGCTGACCGTTGTCTTCCTGCGTTGATGCTCTTGTTACTAGTGCGACACGCTGGCGACTGCGAGGCCGTTGTGTTGCAGGTTGCCTACCCCCGACGCGATGTTCACGCCGATGTTGCCTGTTGCGTTGGCGAGAGCGCCGGCGCCGAGCGTGGCCGAACCGGTGAACTGGCCGTTCACGATTGCGTCTGCGGTCTGGCAGTTCTGGTCGCTGGCGATCGCTTCGCCGCCGCTCGAGCGGTTGCTGGCGCTGGTCGTCGTGGCCGAAGCGGCGAGGCTGTTGTTCTGCACGTTGCCCAGACCCGATGCCACGTTCACGCCGATGTTGCCGGTTGCGTCCGCGAGAGCGCCTGCACCAACGGAGGAGACGAAGTTGAAGTCACCCACTTTGGCGTTGCCGCTCGATGCCTGCGTCGAGTAGATCTGCGCGGTGCCGAATACCGGACCTACATCCATGTTCGACAGGGCGGCATCGTTGGACTGCGCGTTGTCGATGCCAGTCGCGATGTTGACGCCGACATTGCCGCTTGTGGTGGTCAGCGCGTTGTCGCCGATGCCGGCCGACATCGTCGTCGGCGTTTCGGTGTTGATGTGCTGCGTCACGCTGCCCGTCACCGTTACAGAACCGGCGCTGTCGGAGTAGTTATGCGTCCAGCCATAAGCGTGGCTGCCTTCCGAGACGCTGGCGGATTCCTTGCTGCCGCTGCCGCTGTAGGTCTGCGTGGCCGTGCTCATGCTGCCTGCTTCGTAGCCGCCGTAAGCCACGCCGTAGCCCGCTGCCGCGGCTGCGACGCTGCCGCCGAAGTTGTCGGATTCGTGCGTGTTAAGCGCTGCTGCAAAGCCTGCTGCGAGTCCGCCGAAGATCACGCCACCGCCACCACCGAGACCGGCGATAAAGCCGGCGGCGAGGACGCCGTTCGCGGAGGCATGCGTGTTCAGGTAGCTGGAGCCTTGATAGGCTGCTGCGATGCCTGTCGAGAAGCCGCCGCCTGCGACAAAGCCGGCGCTGGACGACGCAGTTTGCGTCTGGGTGTTGGTCTTGTTGTACTGGTAGGCGCTGGCTTTGTACGACTGGCTTTCGCCCCAGCCGCTGCCGCCGCCGCTTGCGTTGTTCCAGGTGTCCGACGTATTGACGGCGGTCGTCACGTTGCCGGAGGTATAGCTCTGCGGCGGCGTCTTCATGTTCACGCCAGTGATGCTGACGTTCTGCGTGTTGTTGACGGTGGCGCCCGAGCTGCTGTTGACGTCGACGCGGCCGCGCAGCTGGATGAAGCCGAATTCGCCGATGTCGGTGTAGATGTCGGTTGCGGTAAACAGCTCAGCCGGGTCGCAGCCGGCCGTGCATTCTGCGTAGGCCGAGCTGGCTGCCAACGTCGACAGAACAGCCGCTGCAATGAGAGTGCGCTTCATGATGACGCTCCGATAAAGGGTGTGGCTCGTTAGAAAAAGGTGCCCGCCGGGGGACGGAGCACAAAACTGTTTGAACTGACATTGCCTGTACCGGCTGCCTGGTTGATCTGGACGATTCCACTCACGTTCTTGAGCGCATCCGAACCGATGGATACCTCGCGTGCGTCGTGGTTTTGACCAGAACCAACCGAACCGCCGTTTTTGGCGGTCGTAGCGGATAGCACCCCATCCGCTACGATCTCCCCTTCAACCGGAGCCGCACCGATCAAGGCGCTGTTCCGCTGAAGATTCCCTACACCCGCCGACTGATTCACTTCGATAAGGCCAGAGGTGTTTGAAAATGCGTTACTGCCGATATCGCTGCGCGCGGCCGTCGTCTTCGCATTCGTCGACGCGCTCTGCGAGCTGCTGATCAGGTTGAACGGCACTAGTCCGTTCGTAATCACGCCCTGATTGGCTTGTGCGTTGTCGAGGCCCGCAGCCTCGTTGATCGCGACGACGCCCGTGGCGCCGTTCGCCACGCCGCTGCCGATCAGCGATTGCAGATCGGTCAACTGGGTTGGCACCCCTTGCGCCTGAGCGGCGAAGCTGACGCAGCCGAGCAGCGCGAGGGCGATCATTGGACGCAACAGGGGCTGGCGTGACGGCAAGGTGTTCATGAACGGGACGCGCGTCGCTTTCATTTCATTGCTCCCATCGCTGCGCCGAGCGGTGCAAGCGCGCCAGTGACTGTTTGTGCAATCGAGCCGCCGATTCCGCCGATGCCGCCGAGGCTGGCGCCGGCTCCGACCGGGATGCCGCTGCCGGCAACCGTGCCGTTGCCGGCGAGCAGATGTTCGATCCCGTTGGCGCCGACCAGCGCCGGCATGAAGCTGCTGCCGGCGACGCCGGAAGTGCCGTGCGCCCTGGTCAGGTCGGTGTCGCTCACCATCGCGCCCATCGCCGAATCGAAGGCGCCGGTGGGGAACGTCTGGACCTGCACGGCGATCGGGTCATCCGCCTTCGGCACCGGCACGAACGCGTCGCGCGGCGTGACCGTGGTCTGGATGATCAGGTTGCCAGGAGCATCGGCTACCTGCGCGGCGGCCGGAGTCGCGGCGCCGGCCGCGAAGCCGCTCACCAGCACGCAGACGAGCGCGGTGCGGGAGTTGCCGGGGCGGGGCTGGCGGGTCATCTGGGTTGAGGCGTTCATGTCGGTTCCTTGCTGGCGGGGTGCGGACGCACGTCGCTCAACTAGTTGCGCTGATAGGTCGTGACGTTGCCTTGGGCCGAGCGGGCCACATCGACGGGAATCGGCATCGGCGACGGCGGGGCGATTTCGTCCCACAGCGTCACGTGGTTGCCGCCGTTGCCGCCGGACATCTGCTGTGGCATCGCGGCCACCATCAGCATCCCGCCGAAACCGCCGCGTTGCTGCGACAACGCCTGATCGTCCAGCGCGAGATCACTGGTCGTGGCTGCGGCGACCGGAATGCTCAGCGGGTCGCCTGCGAGATCGCTAACGGGCGCAGCGGTATTCGCGGTATTGGCTGAGGGATCGGTTGAGGTATTTGCTGAGGTAGTTGCCGTGGTATTTGCTGAGGTAGTTGCGGCATCCGCTGTGTCGCCAACCGGGGTATCCGGGGCCGCCACCGCTGCGGGCATCACGCTCGCGAGGGTGACGGACCCGGTATCGGGAGAGCTGGCGGTGAGGGGTTGCTGTGCGTTGACGCTTGGGGGCAGCGCTGCGAGTAGCAGCGCGGCGCATATTGCTGCGGGCCGACGGATGTGGCGCAGGTCGATGCGGAAAGCGAGTCGCATGGTGTGTCTCCTTGGTGCGAGACTTTTAGCGAAACATGTGCCATGAGGCGCAATCCGTTGATGCAATTGGGTGCAGGCCAGGCTGTGCAGAGCCGCCAGGCAAAAAGGAGGCAAAAATGTTTCAGCCCTGAAACGGGCGGCAGGAAATACCGATAATTCGCATTTGAGGCCCATGCCTAAAGGCTCAGGGTAGATACGTAGCCATCGAGTCTGGAAACGTTTTATTCAAAATGTTCAGACTTGTGCAATGCCCGTCCAGCCTTGCTGGGCGGCAGAGGGCACGATTAAATTCGCATATTTGTTTTCGAAGCGGCGCGCGTATAGTAAGCTCTCGAAAACAGAGTCACATTTAAAAAAAGCCTGAAGCTGGGCCGTCTCAATCACACACGCCGCTTTTCGGGGATCAGCTGTCCGCACGGAATGGAATGGCCGTTCGGTATTTGCTACGTGCGAATCCCGAGCTGAGTCAATGTGTCTGAAACAAGTTCAGGCGCGTGCCGTCATCCTTAACGTTCGTTGACGAGAGGATCTGAATAATGGAACCCGCAACGCGGCAACTGATTTACGTTTCGCGTGACCCTAGCGCGGAATTGAATACCAGGTTTCACCAACGGGGCTGGAACGTCGAAGTCGTCGGTTCGGCGCGCGACGTACGCCGTGCCGTTCGCGCCGGAATGGCAGCGGGCGGTTTGCTCGACCTGTCGAGTCATTTCCAGCAGCACGAGATTGCTGCGTTCGAATCATGCCTGACGATGCCGAACGTGGGCTGGGTCGCCGCGACCATGCCCGGGCAATTGCAGGACGCAGCGCTGCGCCGGTTGGTGCGCGACTACTGTTTCGATTACGTGACGGTGCCTTATTCGGGCGACAGGATTGTCGACTCGGTGGGCCACGCGTACGGAATGATCTCGCTTGGGGAACCCGCTTCAAACGACGGCACGCCGAGCGGTACCGAAGGCGAAATGGTCGGCTCATGCGACGCCATGCTCGCGCTGTTCCGCTCCATCCGCAAGGTTGCGATGACCGATGCCCCGGTGTTTATCTCGGGCGAATCCGGCACCGGCAAGGAACTGACCGCAGTGGCGATCCACGAGCGCTCCTCGCGCCGTAGCGCGCCGTTTGTGCCGATCAACTGCGGCGCAATTCCGCCGCATCTGCTGCAGTCCGAACTGTTTGGCTATGAGCGCGGCGCGTTTACGGGGGCTAATCAACGCAAGATCGGCCGGGTCGAAGCGGCGAATGGCGGCACCCTGTTCCTCGATGAAATCGGCGATCTGCCGCTTGAGAGCCAGGCGAGCCTGCTGCGCTTCCTGCAGGAGCGCAAGGTGGAGCGCCTCGGCGGCCACGGCGCGATCGACGTCGATGTGCGCATCATCTCGGCCACCCACGTCGATATGAACGCAGCGATGATCGAAGGGCGTTTCCGCTCGGACCTTTACCACCGTCTGTGCGTACTGCAAATCGACGAACCGCCGTTGCGTGCACGTGGTAAGGATATCGAACTACTTGCGCGACACATGCTGGACCGCTTCAAAAAGGATGCAAGCCGCCGTTTGCGCGGCTTCGCGCCCGACGCGATCGCAGCGCTGCACAACTACAGCTGGCCGGGCAACGTGCGCGAACTGATCAACCGGGTGCGGCGTGCGATCGTGATGTCGGAAGGGCGCGCGATCACTGCCCGCGATCTCGAGCTGGCGGAGTATGTGGAGATCGTGCCGGTATCGCTTGCGCAGGCTCGCGAAGCGGCGGAGCGTCAGGCTATCGAACTGGCGTTGCTGCGTCATCGCGGCCGTCTCGGCGACGCGGCGCAGGAACTGGGCATCTCGCGGGTGACGCTGTACCGTCTGCTGTGCGCGCACGGGATGCGCCATATGGAAGGCGAGCCGATCGTGCCGCATGGCGAGCCGGTTTCAGTGCCGCATATCTGACTGAACGCGACCTCAGTGGGACCTCAGTGGGACGTTAGCCGGCTTCGCTTGCTAGAATCGGGTTTTGACGTAAAAACGCCCAGGCGTCCAGCGCCGGGCCGAAGGAACCCGAATGAAACAATACCTCGACCTCGTCCGCTCGATTCTCGACACCGGCACGTGGCAGGAGAACCGCACCGGCATCCGCACCATCAGCATGCCGGGCGCCATGCTGCGCTTCGACCTCCAGCAGGGTTTCCCCGCCGTTACCACCAAAAAACTGGCGTTTAAATCGGCGATTGGCGAGCTGGTCGGGTTCCTGCGCGCGTCGCGCAGCGCCGCGGATTTTCGCGATCTCGGCTGCAAGGTGTGGGACGCGAACGCCAATCAGAATCCGCAATGGCTGGCCAATCCGTATCGTGAGGGTCCTGACGACCTGGGCGACGTCTATGGCGTGCAATGGCGCAAATGGCCCGCGTACAAGGTGCTGGATGCGTCGGCGAGCGAACGGATCGCGGATGCGACCGGGCGCGGCTATCGGGTCGTCACCGAGTTCGAGGAAGACGGCGGCCGCAAGGTGCTGCTGTACAAGGCGATCGACCAGTTACGGCAGTGCCTCGACACGATCATGGAGAACCCGGCCGACCGGCGCATCCTGTTTCACGGCTGGAACCCCGCCGTGCTCGAAGAAATCGCGCTGCCGGCGTGCCATCTGCTATATCAGTTCCTGCCCAACGCGGCGCGCCGCGAAATCTCGCTGTGCCTGTACATCCGCAGCAACGATGTAGGTCTCGGCACGCCGTTCAATCTGACCGAGGGCGCAGCGCTGCTGCATCTGGTGGGACGGCTGACGGGCTATACGCCGCGCTGGTTCACCTACTTCATCGGCGACGCGCATATCTACGAAAACCAGCTCGATATGCTGCAACGGCAACTCACACGTGAACCGTATGAGAGCCCGCAACTGGCGATTGACGAGCGTGTGCCGGACTATGCGAAAACCGGCGTGTATGAGCCCGAGTGGCTCGAGAAGATCGAGCCGGCGGATTTCTCGCTGGTTGGTTATCGCCATCACGAGCCGTTGACCGCGCCAATGGCAGTTTGATTCTCACTGCGCACTGCTTTCGCGGCGTGCCGCGGTTATAAAAAGCCCACGCAGAAATAATCCTGCGTGGGCTTTTTGTTTTGCGGCGGCGGGACTGCGGGGTTAAAGGCGGTGAATGGCGTTAGTCCGTTTACTGCCGAGTGTCCGATTAATTCCGCTAGTCCGGTTCAGTTCTTTCGTCTTGTTAGCCCTTGCGATGCTCCTCGTGGCCGCCGCTGTTCGAATGCTGCTCGGGATGCGGTTGAGGCCGCTGAGCCTGCTGCGCCGGACGCGGTTCAGGCCGCGGCTGCTGCGCCTGCTGCGGGCGGGGTTCCTGGCGCGGTGCTGGTTGTGGACGCGGTTCCTGACGCGGCGCCTGCTGGGCCTGCTGCGGATGATATTCCTGACGAGGTTGCGCTTGCGGCTGCGGGCGAGGTTCCTCGCGCGGAGCCTGTTGAGCCACCGGCGGGTGAAATTCCGCGGCGCGTGCCTGCTGAGGTTCCTGTGGATGATTCTCTGCGGCGCGCGCTTGCTGTTGCGGCTGGGCTTGCGCACCGACCGCCGGTGCGCGCGGTTCCCGTTCGGCCTGTTCAGGCGTGCGAGCAGCCATCGCCGGATTTTCGGCCGGATGCGGCACACCGCGCTGCTGCTCGCCTTGCTGCGCGGCGACGGCGCCCGGTTGCTGCCGGTTCTGCGCTTCGCCTTGCGGCGCGAACGGCTGACGACCGGCCTCCTGCTGCTGCGCGCCGTGCACCTGCGCCTGTTGTGCCTGCTGCGCCATCGGCGTATGCGGCTGGGTCCACGCGGGTTCGTGACGACCCTCGGCGGCGGCCTGCTGAGCCGCTACCGGACCGCCTGCGCCGTGCTGCCCGAAGCCGTTCGGATTGGCACCGGCAGCCTGCGGCGGACGCGGCACGCCGTTGTTCGGCTGCGGACGTTCATTGGCCATCTGACCAGGAGCGCCTGGCGCACCCGGCGTACCCGGAGCGCCGGCCCGAGCCTGCTCGGGCGCACCGTGCGGCGCTTGTCCACCGTTCGCCGGATTCGGACCGCCGGCAAACGGACGTACGCCGTTCGCTGCGGGTTCACCCGGTCGCGGCGCAGCACCCGCGGCCATCCGCGGCGAATTCGCCTGCACGACCCTGACGTTCTGCATGGCCGCCGCAGCGGGCGCACCGTGTGCCTGCGCGCCAGCAAAGTGCGCCGGCACCGAAGTGCGCACGACCGGCGCGCCGGCGCCCGGCACCTGGCCGCCGCCTTGCGCGAAACGTTGCGCGAGCGTGTCGTGATACGCGGCCGGCACGGCCGGGCTGCGTGTGGCCACCACCGAGCGTGCCGTCACAGCCGCGGGCGGCCGGTAGTTGGCATTGCGCAGGCCGGAGCCGAAGCTCTGACGTACCGGCGCAATGCCCGGGCTGCCCGGGTTGATCTGCGCGTTGCGCCATTGCGCCGGATCGACCTTTTGCGCGAACCGGCCAGTCGGCTGACCATGCACGAACGCGGTCGCCGGCACGGCCGTGACGCCGCCCGGCGCACGGTAGTTGATGTAGGTGTTATGAACGTTATTGATGTTCGTCACGTTATTGATATTCGTGACGTTCACGTGGTTGTAGTTGTTCACGCGGTTGTAGTAGCCGGGACTCCAGCCACCCCCACGCGGATGCCACGCTTCACCCGGGCCCAGCGGGAACCAGGCGACGCCCGCCGCGGCCACGCCGCCGACGGCCAGACTCACGCCCCAGTCGAACGAGCCACCGCCCCCGCCGCCGCCGACGAAGGCGACCAGCGCCGGCGCATAAACCGGCGGCGCGTCGACGACGACCGGACCGGGCACCCACCCCCATGAGTCGTCGACGTAGGCCCAGCGACCGTAGTGGTACGGCGCGAAGCCCCACGGCGCGTCGTCGACCCAGGTCCAGCCCCACGGGGCCTGCCAGACCCAGTGGCCATCGTGATAAGGCGCCCAGCCCGCCGGCACCGCGCTCGGCGTCCATACCTCGCCGTACTGAGGGCTGCTGCGCCATGTGCCATTGGCATCGAGATCCTCATAGCCGGGCACATCGCGCGAGACGTAGCGGGCCGACACCGAGCGGTCTTCTCCGGCATCGCGGCTGGCGGCCCACTGATCGAAGCCGTCGAGGCCCGGTGCGCCGCCGTCCGCCACCTGCTGCAGCGCGGTGCCGGCAAAGCGGATCTGCTGGCCGGCGGCGATCTGCACCTGGCCGTTGTCGCCATACACGGTGGCGCTGCCACCGCGCACGGTGACGGTCGTGCTGCTGCCGTCGGGCGCAACGTCCACACGGTAGTCGCCCGGAGCGGTGATGCCTAGCGCGAGATTCGGCGTATCGATCTCATACGTCGAGCCGGGCGCCAGTTCGCGCACGCGGGTCGACAGCGTGCCCTGCGCGACTTTCAGCTGCGCGTTGGAGTCGTCGAGATTGAGGATGTCGAGGCTGGTCGAATCGCCGAGCCGCACCGCGGTCGAGCCGATGTGCATTTCCGCGCGTGCGTTCTGGTCATCCCAGAGCTGGTCGCCGGTCGTGAGCGGGCGGTTGATCTGCGCGTAGGACCAGTCGGTGGCGCCGGCGGGCTCGGTCGTCACGGCGCCGGAGGTGTAGTTCAGGCGGGCCACGCGGCCCGGGGGATCGGTATTGCCTGTGCTCTGGGTCGCGCCGGGCGCGTTTTCCGGAGGAGGGGCTTGCTGTGCAAGGGCGGTCTGGGCTGCGAGCGTGAAGACTGCCGCTGCTATCAGCGTATAACCGCGGGTATAAACGGTGGCGCGGTGCGTTGTACGTTGTTGGGTGCTGATCGTTTTCATGTTGTCTCTCTAACGGACACTCGGTGGTTGCATCCGTGAAAGAACTGTAGCGTTGTGGCATGTTTCAAGGCGTCCGCATTTGTAAGCCTCCTTACCTGCCGTGTAACAAAAAATCCTGCTCGTGCGGTCTGTGCCGGAAACGGACGTATCGCCCGCTCGCGTTTGGACAGACCGCGCTCAGTTCGCCAGGATCAGTTCGTCAGGAACTCGTTGAAATGCTGATGGCCAGCCGGCGTGATCCGCAGGATGCGCGGCCGCTCGGTGCGCTCCACCCAGCCGTGGGTCGACCATGTGTCGAGTAAGGCCGCGCCGAGTGCGCCGCCCAGATGCGGGCGCCGCTCGCTCCAGTCCGGGCAGGTGCAGGCGAAACGTCGCCGGCGGCTGCGCTGACCGGTGACGTCGATACCCCAGCGGGCGAGTTGGGCGGCACCCTTGGTGGTGGCGTCGAGCGTATTGCCGTGCAGGGTCAGCAGGTCGTGGCTCAGCATCCGCTCGAACAGCTGCACGGAGAGCTCGCCCGCCATGTGGTCGTAGCAGGTGCGCGCGTAACGCATGTCGACGGGTACGGTGCGAGCCGGGCGCGGTGTCATGCGCAGCGGCGCGCTCACCTGCGCGACGTTGGCAAGCGCTTCGATGGAGGCGGCGATGTCGGGCGAGGCAATCCGGAAGTAGCGATGCCGGCCGCGTACCTCGACGGTCAGCAGGCCGCCTTCAGTGAGGCGGGCAAGATGGGCACTGGCGGCCGACGGCGAGAGACCCGCCACCATCGTCAGTTCGCCGGCCGGGCGAGCGCTGCCGTCCATCAGCGCCCACAGCATGGCGGCTCGGCCGGGATCGGCAAGCAGCGCGCCGATCCGGCTGAGGCCAGGAAAGTGATTCTGTTCGTCGGAAAGCTGGGCAGTCATGTGGATCTCCCGATGCGGCGCAGGCGAGCGTTCGCCAACGTCTTTACTATAGCGGGAGGCTGCATTCGATGTTTCGGCCTGTCGTGAAGCGTCGAATGCAGTTTGCGGTCGCCAGCCTGCGGGGCGTTTGTGCGTGGCCGCGCCGGGCCAGGCTAGAATCAAACCCTGACTTCGAGAAAAAGCGCCGTCATGAAGCTCCTGCTTGCCATCGCCGTTACCGTGCTTGTGTGCGCCGCCTGTGCGCAGGGCGGCGCGGCGTCGTCGGGCGCGGGTTCCGGCAGCATCGATATGTACGGCACGATCGATGAAGGAATTTCTTATCACAAATGAAACATCGTGTCGGCGTAGGCCGCCATTTTGGCGGAAATCGACTCGACATTGTGGCGTCCGCTGACATCCTCATGTAACGATCAATCAGGGAAATGCTGCGCCGCACCTCACATGCGGACCCTTTTGTCTGTGGCAAAACATAGTTACCGACCCTCGCCGCGTCACACAGTCAAAATTGCGCTCGTATAATCGGCTCCTTCAGAAACATTCGATTGCCTGGAGTCAAGATGAGCACCCCTGCCGCTGCGCCGCTGGACCGTTCGGAAACCACCTTCCGCTTTCTCGCCGAGCCCACCTCGGTCAACTTCGGCGGCAAGGTGCACGGCGGCGCGCTGATGAAATGGATCGACGAAACCGCCTATGCGTGTGCCGCAGTCTGGTCTGGACGCTATTGCGTGACCGTCAGCGTCGGTAATATCCGCTTCCGCCGGCCGATCCTCGTCGGCAATCTGGTCGAACTGCGCGCGCGCGTGGTCCACACGGGACGCACCAGCATGCACATCCACGTCTCGGTGCAGGCGGGGGATCCGAAGGGCGGCGAACTGATGCAGACCACGGATTGTCTGGTCGTGATGGTGGCGGTCAACGAGAACGGTCACCCGGTTCCGGTGCCGGCCTATCTGGCGGAGAACGAGGAGCAGAAGCGTCTGGCCAAGTACGCGCTGGACGTGAAAGAGGCGCTCGACGCGATCGTCGAGCTCAAGCCGGACGAAGTGGCGAAGGGCAAGATTTAAGCGGTCCACGGACAAAGCGCCGCGCCGGTCTGTGGAACCGGCGCGGCGCTTTTTTGCATCCGTGTCGTGGATGCCCACGCCGGGTCTCGTTCGAGACGAAAGAGACGAAACCCGGTTTCAGTCATGCCTGACCGCGGCCCGGCCTCATCACCTTAGCCCGGCGTATTGCCGACCATATCGTTCGGTTTTACCCACTCGTCGAATTGCTGCTCGGTGACAAACCCCAGCGCCAGCGCGGACGCCTTGAGCGTGGTGCCTTCCTTGTGCGCCTTCTTCGCGATCTTGGCCGCCTTGTCGTAGCCGATGTGCGGATTGAGCGCCGTCACCAGCATCAGCGATTCGTTGAGCAACGTGTCGATGCGTTCGCGATTCGGCTCGATGCCGACCGCGCAGTTGTCGTTGAAGCTGTGCGCGCCGTCGGCGAGCAGGCGGATCGACTGCAGCACGTTGTGCGCAATCATCGGACGGAACACATTCAACTCGAAGTTGCCGCTCGCGCCGCCCATATTCACCGCGACGTCGTTGCCGAACACCTGGCAGCACAGCATGGTCATCGCTTCGGACTGGGTCGGATTGACCTTGCCCGGCATGATCGAGCTGCCCGGCTCGTTCTCCGGAATCGACAGCTCACCCAGGCCGCAGCGCGGACCGCTCGCGAGCCAGCGCACGTCGTTGGCGATCTTCATCAGGCTGGCCGCGACGGTCTTGAGCGCACCGTGCGCGAACACCAGCGCGTCGGCGGCAGCCATCACTTCGAACTTGTTGGGCGCCGACACGAACGGCACGCCGGTGAGCTTGCCGATTGCCGCGGCAACTTTGTCCGCGAATTGCGGATGCGCGTTCAGGCCGGTGCCGACCGCAGTGCCGCCTTGCGCGAGTTCGTAGAGATGCGGCAGCGCCGATTCGACATGGCGAATGCCGTGATCGAGCTGTGCGACGTAACCAGAGAATTCCTGACCCAACGTGAGCGGAGTCGCATCCTGCAAGTGCGTACGGCCGATCTTGACGATCCCGGCGAATGCTTTCGCCTTGCTGTCGAGCGTCGCGCGCAGCGTCTTCAGCGCGGGCACCAGGTGCTTGACGATG